>JADMIO010787513.1_pt1 | contig 81967 bp, 69 predicted proteins | sample 8958161 | NCBI WGS metagenome assembly JADMIO01 (sample SAMN16585339, study PRJNA669376) | soil metagenome | isolation source: Crop rotation soil | place: USA: Cullars Rotation, Alabama | collected 2011
CTTTCCCCGGCCCAGGTTCACCGTGCCGTTGGCCAGCCGCGGCGTCGGGTCGACCGGCCCGCGGGCCGCGGCACCGCCGGCCGCCGGCGGAATGGCGCCCAATTGCGCGTTGGCGGGCTGGTCGGCCAGCCACAACGACGTGACGAAGACGGCACTCGCCGTCGATCCGAGGAGCGCGGTACGCAGGAGGTGCGTCACAAGTGGACTCCTGGCAGAAGTGAGGACAGACAAGTGTGGCCCGGGGATACCGGGCCACAGTATGAACCGGCTCGAGGCCGGTTCACCAGGAAGCAAACTGGGAGCGCAGGAGGGGCGCGTTCTGGAACGAACCGCGGGTGCGGACTACGGATTGGTGCCCTGGCTCGACGCCGCGAAGAGACGCTTGCCGTCGGCGGTCGTCACGGAGCGGGCGTTGCCGGTCGGGCTGCCGTCCTTGGCCAGGCTGCCCTCCACCGTCACGGTGTCGCCGATCTTCATGGTGTTTCGACTCCAGCCCGCGCGCATCAAACCGTTGGGGCTGCCCATCTCCATGGCCCAGTTCGTGACCTTCTTCGTCTTCTCGTCGGTCACGTCGATATAGAAGAACGTATGCGGGTTCATCCACTCGACCTTCGTGACCGTTCCGGACATCTTGAAGGGTTTGTTGGCGTCGAACTCCGCCGAGAACGAGTGGTGCGCCACGATTGGCTTGGCCAGCGACAGAAGCGCCAGGCCCACGACGGCAACAGCAAACTTGGTCCGCATTCAAACACTCCTCCAGAAAATACCGCCAATGCTTCGACCCTTCCGGCGTCTGGTATGGAACGGCCGAGACCTTAACGATCTTCACATAGATTCTGCTCGGCTACCGCCGACCTGTCAACACGTTCGAAGGCGACTGTCCGGCCGCCTCCTTCCGGGCCTCAAGTTGGGCTTGCGCGAGGCGTTCGACGATGGCCAGGTTCTGCCGGGCCTGCGAGTCCGTGGGCGCCAGTTCGACCAGGCGCCTGAGAGGCAGTACCGCCTCTTGATAACGTCCCAGCGCGCCCAACGTGCGCCCCAGGAAGTTGAGGAGCGAGATGTCGTTGGGTCGCACGCTCACCGCCCTGCCGAATGCCTCGACCGCATCTTCCATCCGCCGTGAGGCGCTCAGCGCCAGCCCCATCTGCCGGTAGAGATCGGCATCGTTCGGGCGCAGGCTGAGCGCGGTCTGGTAGTGGGCGATGGCTTCGTCGAAGCGGCGCTGGCGCAGGCGGATGTCGCCGAGGCTGGCAAACGGCACCGGGTCGCTCGGCGTCGCTCGCGTCAGCAGGTCGAACTTCTCGGCCGCCAGGTCCAAACGGCCGTCCAGGAAGTATGCGCGCCCGATCAGTTCGTGCGCGCTGTTGACCTGCGGGTGGTTCGGCGCCACGCGAATGAACTCCGAGGCCACCGACACCGCCTCGGCGCCGTTGCCGCCGGCGAGCAGGTCGGCAGCCAGCGCCACTCGCGCCGGCGGATAGTCGGCCACCGCCAGGCGCAGCTGCGCGATCGCCTCGGGCCGCCGGGCGGCGGCCTTGTAGGCCGTGGCCAGCGTGACGCGTGCACGGCCCTGCGGCCACCGCGACACGCTGCTTTCGGCCACGGTGACGTCCGACCCGAATTCGCGCGTCCGCAGCACCGTCCTCACGCCCAGCAGCACGCAGGCCAGCGCCACCACCGACATCCACACGCGCCGTCGCGAGGCCGCCGTCTCCGCGTCGCGGCGCACCATCAACACGTGCAGGCCGCTGACCGTCAGCACCACCACAGCCATCAGCGGCAGGTACATCCGCCGCTCGGCGCCCACCTCCGTGGCGATCGGCACCACGCCCGACGATGGCAGCAGCGTCAGCAGGAAGAACACGCCGAGATAGCCGAGCGCCGGTTGCTTCCGCAGCGTCACAGCGGTGCCCGCGATGATGGCCAGCACCGCGATGGCCGGCACGAGGATGCTCGCCATCGACAGCGCCCGCGGCAAGCCGTAGTCGAACACTAGCGCCTGTGGCCACACCGACAGCCACAGGTAGCGCGCAATCATCAGCGGCTGATTGGCGGCATACTCGCCCGCGCCGACGCCATGGTCCCAGCCCACGCCCGCGGGCGGCTGGAGCCACACCACTGCCGCCAGCACCACCCATGTCGCGGCCAGACCCGCATACAGGCGTCCGCGCGCCGACCACGCGTCGCGCCAGCTTCGGTACAGGAACACGCGATCGAACGCCAGCACCGCGAGCGGCACCGTCGCCATCGCCTCGTGCGACAGCATGCCGGCGAACGATGCCGCCACCGCCACCACGGTCCAGGCGTCGCGGCGAAACGGCGCCGCGGCGCGAATCGACGCGTAAAGCGTGACGAGGTAGCACAGGGCCATCAATGACGTGGCGCGCTGCGCGACAAAGACCACCGGCTCGGTAGCCAACGGGTGCACCACCCACAGCAAGGCGCAGCCCAGGGCCACGAGCTCGCGGTCATGGCTCACCGCCCGCGGTACGGCGTACGGCAGGGCCAGCGTGCGGCGCACCACGCCATACAGCGCCAGGGCGGCCAGCAGATGGATCAGCAGGTTGGTGACGTGATAGCCAGTCACGTCCAACCCGCCCATCGCGTAGTTCAGGGCAAAGGTCAGATTCGTCAGTGGGCGCCCCGCCACCGAGGTGCCGGCCGGCGGGTGGAGTGGCACCGAGATCGGGGACAACTGGCGGATGGACAGGTTGCCGGAGACCGCAGCCGCGTCGTCGAACAGCAGTGGATTGGCGAGGCCGGCGCTGTACACGACCAGGCCCGCGAGGACGATGAGGAAGATGTAGCGCCGCACGCCCGGTATCCTACCCACGTTTGCCCATCCGAACGGCAAGCTAATTTAGTATGTAGGCGATGAGCCCGGCGCCGCCCGATTCAACCCAACCGCCCGCTCAAGGCGCGTCCCGCAGCATGGCTCCGCACGGCGTCGACGCTGACGACACCACATGCCCGCGCTGCGGCGAGTCGCACGAACTCGCCAAGGTGAAGGGGTGCATCAAGTGCCTCAAGTGCGGGTTCAAGTTCGACTGCAACGGGTGGTAGGGCTGTGGGCTACCCCGGATGCCGAGCCGACCTGACCGACGCGGCCTGGCCGGTCGTCTCGATCGGTGAACTCCCGAACGCGTCCAACAACGTCGGCAGCAGTTTGTGCATCGGCCCGATCGCCTGGCGGGGAGGGTGCATCCCGGGGTGGAACCCGCGAGCGAGAAACCGGTCCAGCAGTTCCGGACGACTGGCGATGATGTGCACGGGAACGTCCCACGACGCGCCCTCGCCCGCCACGGCCGCGGCCGGCTGGTGATCTCCCAGCATCACCATCACCAGGTCGCGGTCGGCGTTCAGGCGCAGATAACCGCCAATCGAGGCATAGGCGTAGTTCACCGAGTTGGCATAACTCGGCGACAGGTCCAGCCAGTCGGGCTCCTTCGCCAGCGCATCCTTCACCGCCTCCGGATCGTAGGGTTCGCTGCTGCCGAAGCGGCTCCAGTCGGGCTGATACGGCGCCGTCGGGCCGAACGGCGCGTGCGTGCTCGTCGTCGGGAAGAACACGAAGCGACGCGGCCGCGGCGCCGGCTGCCGCAGTTGCTCGAGGCTGTCGAGCCGCGCCAGCGCGAACTGGTCGGGCACCTGCCACCAGCTGAAGTGCGGCCCGTTGTACTCCATCTCGGCTTCGTTGTAGATGTGATCGAACCGGTAGAACTCGCCCTCGGGCCAGCTGAAGCCCAGGCCCGGCATCAGCGCGACGGTACGGTAGCCCTTGCGCGCGAACGTCGTGACCAGCGTGTCACGCTGCTGCGACATCAGCACCGCGTTCGTATCCTCGTTGCGCGTTTCCACGCCGCTCATCAACGACACGTGCGCCAGCCACGACGAGCCGGCAAAGGTCGGCGACTCCACGAACGCCGACACCACCTGGCGCCCCGACTCCTTGATGGCCGCCTCGAAGGCGGCCCGCCCCTTCTCCACCACCGCTGCCACCGGCGCGCGGTCGTAGGTCACCGCGCCGTACGACTCCACGAACACCAGGTATACGTCGGCGCCCTCGACGTTCTGCAGGTCCGACTGCGTGGCCATCTGCGACTCGACGATCGCCGACTGACGCTTCGCGAGCTGCGTCACGAGGATGCGACCCTGACGCCAGTACGACTGCGTCACGGTGGGCGTCACCCAGCCTTCTGCGGTCGTGGACGAGAGCACGCCGGCCTGCTGACCGGCCCACAGCGCCAGCGTCACCCCGGCCGCCGCCGCCAGCAGACGACGTTCCCACGTGCGGTCCACACCCAGCGCCACCAGGCGCCATGCCGCCCGCATCAGCCAGAAGCACCCGGCGATCGCCGCGACGATGGCCAGGCCTCCGCCGACCAGCAGCGACAACGGCACCGAGGTCGTCATCATCGCGAAGACGGCCGGCAGGTGACGTGAATCCCAATACAGGTTGACGTCGCGGCCGTACAGCGCCGGAGCCATCACATCCAGGTAGCGGCCCAGCATCAAGGCCACCCATACGGCTGCCAGCCACGAGAGGTGATGGCGCCGCTTGATCGGAGCAGCCGTGCCACCGCTGAGTCGGCGGGCCGTTATCAGGCCAACGACGGCGATCGCCAGCTCGGCCGACAGGTGGCCGTCCCAGTGGATCTTGGGCGTCGGCCAGATGTTGGTGAACGCGAGGGATACGTTGAGCAGTACAATCGCGAATAGAACTGCTGTCGTCAAGCCGACCTGGCGCAACACGCGACCTCTCGTAAGTTCCCTACTGTTAACCCAGTTAACGGGCGAGGGCAGCAGGAACTTCAGGCCCTCGACCCATGCTGACAAACCTGCGCCGACGCGCGCTCGCCGTGCTGGCCACCTTGCGGGGTCGATCCCTGGTGACGCGTGTGGCCTCCGCCAAGCTGCCGACCGAAGACGGCCCGTTCGACATCCACGTCTACGAAAGCCTGGTGGATGGCGCCACGCACGTGGCGCTGGTAAAGGGCGACCTGGCTTCCGGCGACAACGTGCTGGCCCGGGTGCATTCGGCCTGCCTCACCGGCGACGTCTTTCATTCTGCCCGGTGCGACTGCGGTCCGCAACTGAAGGCGGCCATGGAGCGCGTGGACGAAGAGGGGCGGGGCGTGATCCTCTACCTGAATCAGGAAGGCCGCGGGATCGGCCTGGCCAACAAGATCCGCGCCTACGCGCTGCAGGAGCAGGGCTACGACACCGTGGAGGCCAACGAACGGTTGGGCTTTCCCGCCGACAAGCGGGAATACACCACCAGCGTGCTCATCTTGCGCGAGCTGGGTGTGCGGTCGATTCGGCTGATGAGCAACAACCCGCGAAAGCTGGCCGGCGTGACAGGCGACGGTCTGACGATCAGCGAGCGCGTGCCTATCGAGATCACGCCGTCCGCCTGGAACCACCACTACCTGAAGACCAAGAAGGACAAGCTGGGCCACCAGTTGTCCGAGGTGTAGGCTTCGCGCTCCGGGCTCGGGGCCGGGTCACGCCGCCCGACGGACCCACAGCCAGCGCACGTCCACCCAGAACGACCACGTCAGCGCCGCCAGAGATGCGGCCGCGATCACGTTGCTGACGGGCGGCGCCAATGGTGGTGCCAAAGCGCAGATCAGGCCGACGATCTGGATCACGCACACGGTCTGACGACGGCGGCTGGACGGCAGGGCCCGGTCGAACCACGGCCAGACCCAGGCCGCGGCCACGAGCGCGTAGCGCATCAGGCCCGACGCCACGACCCACACGCCCGCCTTGCCGAACCGCCAGACCAGCACCGACAGCACCAGAATGAGGAGCGCGTCGACTTCCATGTCGAACCGCGCCCCGAACGCGCTGGACATGCCTGAACGCCGCGCGAAGTGCCCGTCCACGCCGTCGAGGCCGACCGCCACGGCGGACAGCGCCAGCAGCAGCCACGCGCCCCGCTCGGTCGGGGGCACGACCACGGCGCCCGCGAGCAGGGCGGTCAACATGGCGCGGAAGCCGGTGACGAGATTGGCGGGGCCGAGCCGCGGGAACGGATGGTGCCGGCCCACAGCCTGCAGCGCCACGCTCGCGATCACGCTGAAGGTCAGCAGCGCGGCGCCGACGTATTGGCCCCGTGAGCCCAGCGCGCCGGCGAGTTGGCACGCTGCCAGAGCAACGAGTACGGCGCCGGCCAGGGCCCAGCCCACGGAAGCGGCGGTGCTCACGTTATGCTGATGGCCACCGCATGACACTGGAAGCGCACGCGTTCTGGGTGACGTCGCCGGGCCACGGCGAGATTCGGCACGAGTCGCTGACGCCGGCGGCGCCCGACGACGTGGTAGTGCGCACCCGGTGGAGCGGCATCAGCCGCGGGACGGAATCGCTGGTCTTTCATGGACGCGTGCCGCCGTCAGAATACCAGCGGATGCGCGCGCCGTTTCAGGCCGGCGACTTCCCTGCCCCGCTGAAGTACGGCTACTCGAACGTCGGCGTCGTGGAACAGGGACCCGACGGGCTGGTCGGCAACACCGTGTTCTGCCTGTTTCCCCATCAGACGCGTTATGTCGTGCCGGCCGAGGCGGTGCACCCGGTCCCGGCCAGCGTGCCGGACCGTCGCGCCATCCTCGCGGCGAACATGGAGACGGCGCTCAACGGCGTGTGGGATGCCAACGTGCTGCCCGGCGATCGGGTGGCGGTGGTCGGAGGCGGCACGGTCGGGTGCCTGGTGGCGTGGCTGGCCGGGCGCATCCCCGGCTGCGCGGTGCAGCTGGTCGACACCAATCCCGAGCGGGCCGACGTCGCGGCAGCCTTGGGGGCCACGTTCGCGACGCCGCCGCATGCCGCGGCCGAAGCCGACGTCGTGATCCACACCAGCGGCGCGCCGGCGGGCCTCGACACCGCGCTGGCCCTCGCCGGCCTCGAATCTGTCGTGACCGAGATGAGCTGGTTCGGCGCGCAGGCAGTATCGCTGCCGCTCGGTGAGGCGTTTCACGCGCGGCGCCTCACGATTCGATCCTCGCAAGTGGGACGCGTGGCGCCGACGCAGCGGGCGCGGTGGACCTACGCGCGCCGGCTGCGCCTGGCGCTGTCGCTCCTGGTGGAACCCGCGCTCGATGTCCTGGTCACCGGCGAGAGCCCGTTCACGAGCCTGCCGGAAACCATGGCGCAGGTGACGGACGGCCCGGCCAAGACATCATCCGCACAGACACTCTGCCACGCGATCCGCTACGACTGACCTGTCACTCGAGAGGCCCATGTACACCGTTACCGTTCGTGATCACATCATGATTGCTCACAGTTTTCGTGGCGAGGTGTTCGGCCCGGCCCAGAAACTGCACGGCGCCACATACGTGGTCGACGCAGAGTTCCGCCGTCCCGACCTGGATGCCAACGGCATCGTGGTGGACATCGGACTGGCCACGACCGCCCTGCACGACGTGCTGGCGACGATGAACTACAAGAACCTCGACGACGACCCGACGCTGGCAGGCCGCAACACCACCACCGAGGTGATTGCGCGCGTGATCTTCGACCGTCTGGCGGAGGCCATCCGCGCCGGAAAGCTGGGAGCGGACGCCGCCAACATCGACGGCCTGCGAGTGCGCCTCGGCGAGTCGCACGTCGCGTGGGCCTCGTACGAGGGTCCCCTGCGCGGCTGACCGCCTCGCCGACACCGCTTCTCAGGGTGACCCTTTCCTTCCTGATCCCGGGCTCGCTGGACGCACGCACCGGCGGCTACGAGTACGACCGCCGGATCACGCGCGCGCTGCGGGCGCGCGGTGTGGCCGTGGATGTCGTGGCGCTGGACGGGTCGTTCCCCGCGCCCACCGCGGCGGCGCGGGCCCAGGCGGCGCGCATCCTCTCGGCCGCGCCGGACGGGGCCGTTGTGATGGTCGATGGCCTCGCCTTTGGCGTCATGGCCGACGAGGCCAGCCGCGAGGCACGGCGGCTGCGCCTGGTGGCGCTGGTGCATCACCCGCTTGCCGATGAGACCGGACGCACGCCGGACCAGGCCGCGGCCTTGAAGGACAGCGAGACGCGGGCACTGGCGGCGACGCGGCTGGTGGTGGTGACCAGCCCCGCGACCGGGCGGCGGCTGGCGGCCTTTGGCGTGAGCACCGACCGCGTGCTGGTGGTCGAACCGGGTACCGAGCCCGCGGTGCCGGCCCGCGGGTCGGGTGGCGGATCGGATCGCGCCGGCAGCGTGCACCTGCTGTGCGTCGCCACGCTGATTCCCCGCAAGGGTCACGACCTGCTGCTGCGCGCGCTGGCCGACCTGGCCGATCTGCCATGGCGGTTGACGTGTGTCGGCAGCGGAGATCTGCACCCGCCGACGACCGCGGCTCTCCTACAACTGGTGCGGGAGCGCGGGCTCGAACATCGCGTGGTGTTCGCGGGCGAAGTGGGTGGCGAGCACATCGACGCTTGCTATGACGCCGCCGACGTGCTGGTGATGCCGACACGCTATGAGGGTTACGGCATGGCGGTGGCCGAGGCGCTGGCACGCGGCCTGCCGGTGGTGAGTACCGTGACGGGTGCCATCGGCGATCTGGTGGGCGCCGACGCGGGCCTGCTGGTGCCGGTGGACGATCAGGCCGCGTTGACCGCCGCGCTGCGCACGGTGATCTCGGATCCGGGCGTTCGCGCGCGGCTGCGGGACGGCGCGCTGCGCATGCGCGAGCGGTTGAGCACGTGGGACGACGCGGCCGCCCGGCTGGCCGCCGCCCTTGCCGCACTCGCCGAAACGCCACCTTCTGGCAAGACAGCTGGATCGGAGCCCACGCGTGGAGAGCTTTAGCGCCGACTGGCTGGCGCTGCGCGAACCGGCGGACCACGCCGCGCGCGCGAGCACGCTGGCGGCGCGTGCCGCAGAGGCGCTGCGCGCTCAACGCGCCCATGACCCGGCGTCGGCCCTGCGCGTGATCGATCTCGGCTCGGGCAGTGGCTCGAACCTGCGCTATCTGGCGCCACGGCTGCCCTTTTCGCAGCGCTGGCACCTGCTGGACCACGATGCGGCGCTGCTGGCCGCAGCCGCCAATCCGGCCGCGGCCGGTGCCGGCCCCCAGACACCCGCGCCGGGTGGCGATGTCGCCGTGGACACGCACCGCGTGGACCTGCGTGTGCTGCCGCCGGAGCAATTCGGCACACGCGACAGCACGGCGAGCGCAGCGCCGACGCTGGTCACCGGCGCCGCCCTGCTCGACCTGGTGTCGGCAGCGTGGTTGGAGGATCTTGCGGATCGGCTTCACGCCATGCAAGCCGTGGCGCTCTTCGTGCTGTCCTACGATGGACGCATCGTGTGCGAGCCGTCCGACGTTCTCGATGCCGAGGTGCGCGGCCTCGTCAATCGCCACCAGCACACCGACAAGGGCTTTGGCCCTGCCGCGGGACCAGAAGCCACGTCGATCCTGGCGACGCTGCTCGCCGCGCGCGCCTACACGGTGCATGTCGCCTCGAGCGACTGGGACCTCGCAGCCGCGTCGGAAGACCTGCAGAGACAGTTGATCGCCGGGTGGGCCGGCGCGGCAGCGCGGCTGGCTCCGCAACGGGCGGACGCAATCGCGGCCTGGCAGGCACGGCGATTGGCGTCCATCGCCGCCGGCCGCTCGCGGATCCGCGTCGGCCATCAGGACCTGCTGGCCTACCCGACATTGCCGGCGCCATCGACACACCCCGGAGATCAGATCGCGTGAGCCGCGTTGACCGGCTGGTCGGGCTGGTGCGATCGTTTGCCGTCTACTACACGATTCCCTTCCGGCAGCGCCGGCTGCGCCGGTTGTACGGCCGGTTCGTGAAGAGCAACGATCTCGTGTTCGACGTCGGCGCGCACCTGGGCAACCGGACGCGAGCGTTCGTCGCGCTGGGTTGCCGGGTGGTGGCGGTAGAGCCGCAACCGCACGTCGCCGCCGTGCTTCGCCGCCTGACGCGGCGCCTGAAGATGGTACGGGTGGTAGAGCGCGCGTTGTCGAGCGAACCGGGACACGCGAAACTGGCCGTCAGCGAGCGCACGCCCACCGTGTCGACGATCGAGCACGACTGGCGCGAAGCGCGCCGCCGCGAGTCGGGCTTCGGCGGCGTGCAGTGGAACACGTCGGTCGACGTCGAGGTCACCACCCTCGACATCCTCGTCGACGCCTACGGCGTTCCGGCATTCATCAAGGTCGACGTCGAGGGCGGCGAGTTGAACGTGCTGCGCGGCCTCTCGCAGGCGGTGCCGGCGCTGTCGTTCGAGTTCCTGCCCTCGGCCATGGACGCGGCCGAAGCGTGCGTAAAGCAGCTGGAAACACTGGGGCCCTACCAGTTCAACTGGTCCAGTGCGGAGTCCAGCGAACTGGCGCGCGCAGAGTGGACCGACGGCGCGACGCTTCTTGGTGAGCTGCGACGGAGCGGTTCGGCGCGTCACGGCGACATCTACGCACGGCTACCGCGGCCGCAACTTTCCTGATTGGACGCCGCCTGTTTCGTCGCCGAGCCTGGAGTGCGGAGCCCGGCGCCCGGCGCGGGCCATCAGAGCCAACGCCACCACCAGCCCCAGAGCACTCAGCCACCTGCCCACACGCAGGTGCCGGGGCTGGAACCGCAACGTCGCCGTATGCCGACCGGAGGGCACGACGGCGCCCAGGAAGTCGCCGTTGACGCGCTCGACCGCGGCCGGTGCGCCGTCCACGTCCGCCAGCCAACCGTCGTCGAACGACTCCGAGACCACCAGCAACCGAGGCGCGGGCGCGTCGGTCTCCACCGCGATGCCGCCGGGCGTCTCACGCGTGATGCGGGCGGTTCCGGCCGGCCCCGGCGGCAGGGACAGGTGGTGCGTGACCAGGGCGACGCCCTCGACGTCGAGGCCGGCAACGTCCTGCCGCGGTGCGCGGCTGACGCGCGTCTGCGCCACCAGTCGTACGCGGGGTAGCGGCGGCGGCAAGACAATCCAGCCTCGATCGAGGCGCCGGCCGTGCGGCGCGCTGGTGCCCTTGAACAGATCCTCGTGGGCGAATTCCGCCTGCGCCAGCCGCAAGGCTTCAGGCACGCGATAGTCCAACTGCCTGGCCGGCTCGATGGCCACGTAGCCATCGACGACGCGGTAGCCGGCGAGCAGATATAGATTCGGGAAGCCGCCGCGCGCGAGGCGGCCGGCCGGCGGCGCCTGGAGGAACGAGTTCGTGTCGAGGTAGCCGATCGCCTGCCGGCGGGTGATGAAGTCCTGCCAGGCCACCGCGCCGAGGCCATAGAGCGCCTGATCGGCGGCGGCCAGAATCACGAGTCCGACGAGCGCCATGCGGGCGCCGCGGGCCGCCCATAGGATCAGCACGGCCGAGGCCGCCAGCAGCGCCGGGCCGAGCCATCGGGCCATGAGCGCCTCGGATGCAGACGCCGCGGGTGTGAATGGCGCGAGCCACGCCGTCGCGGCAGCCACGGCGACGGTGGCAAAGAGGACGCAGCGTCCGGCGCGACTGTCGGACGGCCCCCGAAGCAGACGGCCCACGGCCAGCGACGCCAGCACGGCCAGCGCCCACTGCGCAAAGACGACGTAGCGCACCGGCGCCCGGAAACCGCTGACGATCGGCAGCCAGGTCTGCACAAGATACAGGTGCCCGTAGCTGCCGGTGGCCAGCCACAGTCCCAGCGCACCAAACGCTGCCACGCACCAGCCGAACCGCCGCCCGGTGCCCTGAGTGCCGGTGCCGGCCGCGTCGCGCGAACGGCTCACGGACTGTGCCAGCCACCACAGCGCCAGGAGCAGCACCACGCCGCCGCCGTAGACACCGAACTCGTCGCCCGCGCCCGGCGCCTCGTTCCAGCGCGACACGCGGCCCCACCACAAGAACGGGTGCAGCAACTGCAGCAATTGCAGTGGGCGCAGCGAGAACGCGATGGCATACGCCGCGTCGAAGGCCGGGCGGGTCGAATGCCGCCAGCCGTCGAACGTCGCCAGCAGCTGCACGGCACCGACCAGTGCGCCCAGCGCCAACCCCGCCAGCCACGCGCCCACCACCCGGCCCCGCCGGCCGCCGGAATCGCCCGTCAGGTAGGCGACATACGCGGCCTCGATCAGGACGCAGAACCACACGGACTGCGGATGGCCGAGCAGCAGTTGCGAACCGGTGAGAAGCGCAACCGCGCTCGCGGTGCGCGTCCCCGTGCCGGGGGCGTCGAGCGCCAGGAGCAGCCACGGCAGGTGCGCCATCACGCCGACCATGTTCGGGTGCACCCCGTGCGTCAGCGTGAAGCCGGAGAAGGTCATCACCATCGCGCCGAAGGCGGCGGCTGCCGCACCGACCCGCCGGCGAAGCCACAGCCAGGCGCCGGTGAGCAGTACCGGGTAGGCCAGGACCAGCTCGATGGCAAAGGCGCGGTCGAGCGGCAGCAGGCGATACAGCAGCCAATGGACCGGGTGATAGCCACCCACCTGGCCCTCTCCGACCAGGTAGAAGCCGTTGAAGAGCCCCGGCATCCAGTCGAACGGCTGCCCGGTCGCGAGGGCGCGCGCGTAGAAGTCGCGCAGCGGATAGTGGAAGTGCAGCAGATCGCCCGTGAACGGGATTTGGGCTGTGACAAGCGCTCGGCCCATCCAGGCCAGCATGGCGGCGCTGCAGAGGACGGCCGCGCCGGCCACCCATCTACTGCCCGGTTGCGGGTGGATGAGAGGTTCGCGCATTGTAGCGACGGGCGATGGCCCACAGTTCGAGGGGGGCACGGAGCATCGCCGACAACCGCATCTTCGAGCCATCCACGCCGTGCCACGTCCACAGGGGAAACTCGAGGACATCGGTCCGCATACGGTCGCGTCCGATCTTGTTGCGCAGCCGGGCCAGCATCTCCACGTCGAAGACCCAACGGCTCGAGAACGGCTGGCCGAACAGCTCGGGGACCATGTCACGGCGCACCAGCTTGGCGCCGCACTGCGTGTCGTAGACGGGCAGCTTCAGGACCATGCTGGCCATGGTCGCGAAGACCCGCCCCAGGTAGTGGCGCTGCGCCGAGCGCGCGACGTCGGCGCCCAGGCGGGCCAGCCGCAGGCCGAGCACCACCAGCACGTCCGGGCGCGCGCGAACGGCGCGGATCATTTCCCGCGACTCCTCGAGCGGCGTGGCCAAATCGGCGTCCCAGTAGCCGATGTAATCGAAGGGCCGCCAGGCATGCGCCTTCAGCACTCCCTGGCGCACGGCCTCGGCCTTGCCGCCGTTGGCGACCAGGTTCAAGGCCAGCACGCGGTCGGGCCAGCGTCCGGCCAGGTCCATCAGCACGTCGCCTGTCTTGTCGGCGCTGCCGTCGTTCACGAAGCACATCGACACCCCTGGGGTGTCGCGAAGGAAGCATTCGACCGCCGCCACGTCGAGGCGGCGCTCCTCGTTGTAGCAGGGGACGACCAGACAGAGATCCAACACGTTGAACGAGCCTAATTCATCCTGCCGCTCCGGACGAAGAAAAGGTGCGACGCTGCCGCCGGGCCGTGGCTGCCGCGGTGGTCGATCGCTACTTCCGCGGCGCCTCGATGTTCGCCGGACCCTGGCGCAGGACCAGCGCCGTCACTTTGCCAGTAGCGTCGATCTTGAATTCGATCTGGGCGTCGACGACCTTGGCGAAGAACGCCGTGGTGGATTCGGCGAAGACCGGCACCTTCTGCTGCGGACCGAGCTGCGTCATCAGCCGTCCTTCCTCGACCGTGACCACCATGTCGACGCCCGGCCGGAACGCGTACGAGCCGGCGTAGCGTTGCAGCACCTCCGGCGGCAGATCGATCTCCTTGCGCTCGCTGGTCAGCACCACGACGTCACCATGCGCGACCTTGCCCAGTTGCGCCGCGATCTGATCGGCCGCCGGGCCGTTGAGATTCGACAACACGGCGACGACGATTTTCCGGTCCGGGTAGTACGCCAATGAGGTGTTGAAGCCGTCGATCCCGCCGTTGTGCAGGATGCACGACCGCCCGTCCACGGTCTGCACGGCAAGGCCGAATGCATAGCCGTTCTTGAATGGCGTCGTCATCTTCTGCAACGACGCCGCGGACAGCAGCGTGCCGCCGAACAGCCCCTGTTCCCAGCGCAGCAGGTCCTCGGTGGTGGAATACAGCGCACCCGCGGCGTGCGGAATGCTCATGTGCAGGAATCCGGCGTTGACGGGGCCATTGGCACCCGGCGTGTAGCCGCTGGCGCGCCGCGCGATCACCGCCGAATTCGAGTCGTAGCCCGAGTCCTTCATGCCCATGGCCGTAAACAGCTGCTCGCCCACGAACTGGGCGTAGCTCCTGCCACTGATCCTCTCGATCAGGTAACCGAGGAGGACGTAGCCGGAGTTGCTGTAGCTCATGCGCTCGCCGGGCGCGAACTCGAGCGGCTTGTCGCGGAATTTCGCCACGAGGTCGGCGATGGGCGTGTCGAAGACCTGCATCTGCCGGTATTCAGGGAACGCGGTGAAGTTCGGAATACCGGCCGTATGCGTCAGCAGGTGAAAGATCGTCACCTTGTCCCAGGCCGCGGGCGCATCCGGCAGGTGCACCTTCACGAGGTCGTCGGTCCGGAGCTTGCCCCGCTCCTCGAGCAGCAGGATGGCTGCCGCGGTGAACTGCTTGGTCAGCGATCCCAGCCGGAACTTCGTGGTCGGCGTGTTGGGGATCTGCCACTCGAGGTTCGCCTGCGCGTAGCCCTTGCTCAACAACACCTTGCCGTCCTGCGCCACGAGCACCGCGCCCATGAACGTCTTGTCGTCGACGTGCGAGCGGACGATGGCGTCCATCCGCGCGCTGTCCTGCCCCAGGGCCGCGACAGGCAGGAGAACGGCAACGAGCGTCAGCAAGAACGAGCGGCGAAGAACACAAATGTTCATGATCTTCTCTCCCGCAAGGCGGACGACGCCACCGGGCGCTCCATCACGGTTTCGGTCGCAGGATGAGGACTGCGTCGCCGCTGACGACCAACACCAGCGCCTCGGTCACTGCAACGTCCCTCGCCGGCATCGCGGTCTGGTAGCCACCCACGATCGACGGTGTCGACGGCGTCGACAGATCGATGACCTGCAGACCGCCGGGGCCGTCGGCCACATACGCCCGCGTGCCGCGGATCGCCACCCGCTGGGCATTGCCGGGCGTTCGATAGGTCGTGACCGGCACCGGAGCAGAACTGCCGCGGACGGTGAAGATCTGCAGGGGGCCGCCGCCGACGACGACCGCCACGCGCTCCTCCCTGACGGGGGCGGGCGACACGTCGAGCTGCGCGAACAGCGGTATCGGGTTCGCCAGTGTGGTGGACGCGACCGGCTCGAACGCACCGGGCTTGGTGAGGTCGAACACCGACAGGCCGGTTGGCTGGTCGAGGGCATACGCGACCGCGTCCCTGATCACCACATCCTTGGCGAAACCGTCGACGAAGAACGAGCCCGTGAGCGCCGGTGCGGCGGGTGCCGAGACATCGATTGCATCGATCCCCGAGACATGGTCGGCAACCAGCGCCGTGGTGCCGTAGAGTGCGACGTTCTTGGCCTGCCCGGGCGTCTTGAGCACGCCGCGCAGCGCCGGCACCTGAGGGTTGGAGACATCGAGAATGCCCAGGCCGTGGATGTCGGCCGCCACGTAGACGGTGGGGCCATGGACCGCAAACCCCCAGATCAAGTCCGGAAACGTGTACGCTCCGGCGCGAATCGGGTTGGCCGGATTGCCGATGTCGACGACGGTCAGGGTCTTGCCCGCGGCCAGATACGCGTACCTGCCGTCAGCCTCCACCAGGTTCACGGGGCCGGCGATCGCGCCGACCTGAGCAAAAGTAGTGGACTGGGCCGTGGACTGGCTCGTGGACTGGGTCGCGGCGTCACGGGCCAGGACCAGCCAGGCGACGTATACGGCGACCGACGCGGCCGCGCTTCTCACCGCGCCCGCCCTGTCACGGCGCCGGTCGCGATGCGATACAACTTGGTGTTCGTCCGGATGAAGAGGTTGCCGCGCGCGATCGCGGGCGTGGCCAGGACCATCCCGTCCAGCGTGTTCCTGCCGAGCAGCTTGTAGGACGGGCCGGCCTGCACGACGAAGGTGTCGCCGTCTTCGCTGATCGCAAAGATCTTTCCGTTGTAGGCCCACGGCGACGCCGTGAAGCCGCTGGCCTCAACCGACAGGCGTTGGCGGCCGTAGACCGGCTCGCCGGTTCGTGCATCGTGACAGAGCAGCATGCCGCGGTCGAGCAGCGTGTAGTAGAAGTCGCCGTAGACGAGCGCCGACGTGTTGTAGCTGCCGAGCACGGGGTTGGCCCAGACGACGAAGTCGTTGCTCTTCTGGCCCGGCCCGAGCGAGATGTCGCCGGCCGCTCCAGGCCTGATCGCGTAGACCGGGCGCAGAGGGCTGCCGGGATAGCCCGAGCTGACGTAGACCAGGCCGTGCCGGACGAATGGCGTCGGAATCGTCGACGGCGACATGCCGCGCAGTTCCCACAACAGACGGCCGTCGAGACCGTAGGAACGCACCTTGCCTTCACCCGCGGTGACGATCTCGGTGCGCCGGTCGTTCTCCCACACGATCGGGGTCGACCAGTTCTCCGCTTCCTCGCGATCGACGCGCCAGATCTCGTTGCCGGTTCTGGTGTCGAACGCCGCGATGAACGACCGCGTCCGGTTGTCGTTCACGACATAGAGGCGGTCCTTGTGGACGAGCGGCGATGCCGCCGTCCCCCAGGCCTGGCGGCCTTCGATCGCCGCCAACTCCCTGGTCCAGATCGGTCGTCCGTCGAAGTCGACCGCCGCCACCAGCCCGATGGCGCCGAGGTAGACGTAGACGCGCTCGCCGTCGGTGACCGGCGTCTCCGAGGCGTAGCTGTTCTTCATCTGCTTGGCCGTGGGCGGTGGCGCGTTGTGCAGCTCGCGCTGCCAGCGCAACTTGCCCGAGGTGAAATCGAAATCCATCAGCAGCCATCGATGCGGCGCTGACGACCTGCTGCGGCCGTGATCGCCCAGCGGATCGAACAGCCCTTTCACCGGCGGGACCTCGGCGCCACTGCTGACCGCGGTGGTGACGAACACGTGGTCGCCCCAGACGATCGGCGAGCTCCAGCCGAGACCGGGCACGTCCGCCTTCCACACCACGTTCTCGGTCTCACTCCAGCGCTCCGGCAGCGCCGGGTCATCGTCGGCGATGCCCGCTTGCGTGCCCCGGAACTGGGGCCAGTGGTCGGTCGCCGCCGCGGCGGTCACGGCCAACGTCACCCAGATCAGCGCGACGGCTCTGGTGCGTCTCATGGTGTCTTGTTGGGCGCCTGCCGCGGCGCCTCGGCCCCGCCTTGCGCGTCCGGCTGTTCCTCCTCCACGTGTGGGGACGGCACGGCGGGTGTGGTCGCCGAGCCGAAGGACGCCAGGCGCAGGGTAGCACGCCGCCCAGCGGCGCGGCGTCTACCTGCCGGCCCGGCTGGCGACGGCGAGGGCGATGGAATAAAGGCGGAATGCTAGGACGCTTTGTTCCCGAAGCTGAACGCCACGGTGGACGATGGACTGCCCTCGGATATCGTCACCTGCTGGGTCTGCCGGCCGAATTCCTCGTGCCAGGCTTCGATGGTGAAGGTCCCCGCCGGCAGGCCTCGCAGCTCGAAGGCGCCGTTCGCGCCGGTCACCGCGAAGAACGGGTTGGTGACGACATTGGCATAGGCACGCATCCAGCGGTGGAGATTGCAGCTCAGCGGCACACCGATCTCCGGCTTGTCGAACGTCTTGCGGACCGGAGCCGTCGAGGGTTGCTCGCTGAAGTCGAACTCACTGTTGGCCTTCGGCAAGGCGTGGATATTGTGCGGGGTGGGATCGCTGTTGCGAATCTCGATCGGCTGGGCCACGAACACGCCAAAGACATGCGGTTCGTACTGGCAGCCCGACTGGTCGAGCTGCACCGGTGCGGTCGGTGTCTCGTAGACAGCCCCCGAAAGACCGTCGCGGACGTAGACGAACACGTTGGCCACGTGCCCGTCGGCATCGACGATGGGCGAATCCGAGAGGGTCACGGCGCGGGCACTACCGGGCAGCGACACCTGGTGCTTCGGTGCGCACATCGGATCCATCCCCATGCGGATGATCTTTCGCCCGGGCGGCTGGCCCTCGAACTTGACGACCCCGGTGACGACACCAGGACCGTCGGCCCTGGCCTTCGGCACGTCAGGCTGCGGCGCGCGTTGGCTGCCTCCGCACGAGGCTGAGGCCAGACCGAGGGAGAGAAGCGCAACCGTCACCATGCGACCGGTCATATGGCGATTCTAGTGTCCGCCGCTCGCGATCGGCACGGCGAACAACATGAATGTTTCGTCAGGTACGGACCAGCCCTTCCATCGCTCTATCGCCGCGCCGCCGTACTCCACGACGCGGGGATGTCGACGTAGCTGGCGTCGAGGTTGCGGGTCGCGTCGCACCCCAGCAGACGCATCGTGCGGACGAGGTCGGTTCTCAGGATCTCGATGGCCCGCGCGACGCCCGGGCCGCCGGCCGCGCCGAGGCCGTACGCATAGGCGCGTCCGATCAACACCGCCCTGGCGCCAAGCGCCAGGGCCTTGACGATGTCGCCGCCGCGGCGGATGCCGCCGTCCATAAGGACCTCGACGCGGCCGTTGACCGCGTCCACCACCTCCGGCAAGGCCCGCAGGCTGGCCGGCGCACCGTCGAGTTGACGCCCACCGTGATTGGACACGATCAGGGCATCGGCTCCCGCGTCCGTCGCGCAACGCGCGTCGTCGGCCGTGTGAACACCCTTGACCACGATTGGGCCCCGCCAGGCATCCCGCATCCAGCGCAGGTCGCGCCACGTGACCACGGTCTGCTCCAGCATCGTTCCCACGTCGGTGCTCGGCATCGGGCCGCCCGGCAAAATCACGTTGGGGAAGATCCGCGGCGCGCCGTCCTTGAGAAAATCCCACAACCAGCGCGGGCGTGACGCGAACTGCCACAGAAAGGGCAGGCTTTCCATGAACCGGCCGTTGACGATCGGCACCACACCTCGCCGGACGTCGCGCTCGCGCATCCCGGCCACGGGCGTGTCGATGGTCACGACCAGCGCGGTGTAACCGGCGGCTCTGGCGCGGGCGATGGCAGCCTCGGCGACGTCTCGACCTCCGGGCGTGTAGAGCTGATACCACAGCGGTCCCGGCGTGGCGGCGCGGACGTCTTCCAGACGAGTCCCCGAGAACGTCGACAAGATATAGGCCGTTCCAGCCGCGTGTGCCGCCCTCGCGGCCTGCGCGTCGCCCTGCGGATAGAACGAGCGGCAGTTGCCCACGGGCGCCAGCAGGAACGGCAGGGCAAACGTCGTCCCCAGCACCGTGGTGCTCAGGTCGCACGCCGGGACGGGCACACATTGCCGCGGCCGGAAGGCCAGCTCCGAGAACGCGGCGGCGTTCCGCGTCATCGTCACCTCGTCCTCGGCGCCGCCGTCGATGTAGTCGAACACCAGGCCGGGCAGGCGCCGGCGCGCGCGTTCGCGCAGGTCGGCAATGTTGACGACCCGGGGAGATCGGACCTGGCGGGCGAGCGCGGACTCAGAGCGCATATGTTCGTCTCTCGCGTCGGACGGGACGCTAGATCTTGACGAGGTGCCGGCCCTTGAACTGCAGGATCGCGCGCGCCTCATCCGGGGTGGCGACCGCCAAGCCGAGCCCTTCGATGATCTGGCGCACCTGACGCACCTGTTCCTGGTTGGTCGCCAGCTGCTCGCGGCCCTTGAACAAGGAGTCCTCGAGCCCCACCCGCACGTGGCCGCCCATCGCCGCGGCCATGGCGGCGATGCGCATCTGGCTTCGGCCGGCGCCCAGCACCGACCACTGATACTGGCTGCCGAACAGGCGGTCGGCGGTGCGCCGCATGTGCGTGACATCCTCGGCGTGCGTACCTATGCCGCCCAGGATGCCGAAAATCGTCTGGATGAACAGCGGCGGCTTGACCAGGCCGCGGTCGAGGAAGTGGCGCAGGTTGTAGAGGTGGGCGGTGTCGTAGCACTCGAATTCAAAGCGCACGTCGAGCGGCTGCAACGTGCTCAGCACGTACTCGATGTCGGCAAAGGTGTTCCTGAAGACGAAGTCGCGCGAGCGCGCCAGCGCCTTCGGCTCCCAGTCGTGCTTGAAGTCCTTGTAGCGCTTCAACATCGGGAACAGTCCGAAGTTCATCGACCCCATATTGAGCGACGCGACCTCGGGCGCGAACACCCGGGCCGGCTCGAGCCGCTGCTCGAGCGTCATGCCGTGGCCGGCGCCGGTCGTGATGTTGATGACGGCGTCGGTGCGCTGCTCGATGACCTTGAGGAACGGCGCGTACGCCGCCACGGTCTGATCGGGCTCGCCGGTCTCCGGGTTGCGGGCGTGCAGATGGAGGACGGCCGCCCCGGCGTCGGCAGCGCCGATCGCCGCGTCGGCGATTTCGTCCGCCGTCACGGGGAGGTACTTCGACATGGACGGTGTGTGGATCGACCCCGTGACGGCGCAGGTGATGATGACCTTTCCTTCGTGCTCCATTGTCTCGGTCCCTCTCCTCGTTGCGGTCCACGAGCTTACCGCGAGGCGACGGGGCGGCGCATCCCGTGCGGCCGCCGTGTTTCGCCTGGCGATACGATCGTGCCGATTTTTTCTTGGGGACGAAGGCGCCGGGTGCTAGCCTTGCCCTGCAAGAGGAGGCGAACGGTCCATGTACGATGCCAACGATCCGCGGTCGGCGCTGAACAAGAACGCGGCTTCATCACGTCCGGTTTCGGCGTTCGGCGGCGCCGAGTACGCGCGCTTCCATGCGGAGCCGCCGCAGGAGGAAGGCCCGGAGGGCCGCACCTGGTACGCCCGCGGACAGAACTTCATCACCTCCGTCACCCTGCCCGAGGCGGGCGCGACGCTGACGCGCGACAACCAGCTCGACGAGTACGCCATCCTGCTGCCGGATCGGGGCTCGCAGATCGAGGTCTCCGCCGGCACCGAGACGAAGATCGTCGACGCCTGTTCGCTGGTGTTCGTGCCGCCGGGTCGTTCCCGCATCACCGCCATCACGCCCGGCCAGATCGTACGGATCTTCACCACCCGGTCGGCCGACCTGGTGGCCAGGTGCTCCAACAACGCGTCCTACGGGCAGCCCAAGCCCAATGTGGCGCCGGCCGAGCAGTGGCCCGATCCCGTCGGCGGCTTCAAGATTCGCGTCTACGACCTCTATCCCCCGGAGGAGAAGGGGCGGTTCGGCCGCATCTGGCGCTGCACCACCCTGATGATCAACTACTGCGAGACCTTCGAAGGCCCGCGCGACCCGACGCGCCTGTCACCGCACTTCCACGACGATTTCGAACAGGGTTCCCTGGCCGTGTCCGGTGAATTCGTGCACCACCTGCGCTGGCCGTGGGGCATCGACAAGGCCGCGTGGCGCGACGACCAGCACGAGTGGTGCGGCACGCCGTCGATTTGCGTCATTCCACCGCCCTCGATCCACACCACCGAGGCGGTGGGCGCGGGCACCAATCAGTTGGTGGACATTTTCTGTCCGCCGCGCCTCGACTTCTCCGAGAAGCCCGGCTGGGTGCTGAACGCCGCCGAATATCCGATGCCCCAGGGATCCCGATGAGCGGTTTCCGCGCGCGCCTGCTGGCGCGTCAGACACTGGTCGGGACGTTCCTCAAGACGCCGACCGGTCATGGTGTCGAGATCGTGGGCGACGCCGGGTTCGACTTCGTCGTCATCGACCAGGAGCATGCGCCGTTCGACCGCACCAGCACGGACGTCGCGCTGGCGATCGCCTGCGCCAGGGGTCTGCCGGCGCTGGTGCGCGTCGCCGGTCCGGAAACCGTCCTCTCCGTGCTCGACGGCGGCGCCACCGGCATCCTGATGCCGCACGTCGCCGGCGCCGAGCAGGCACGCGCCGTGGTGGCGGCGTGCCGCTATCGGGGCGGGCGCGGCTTCGCCACCAGCACGCGGGCCGGACGCTACACCGCGGTCCCAACCTGGGAGCACATCGACCGCGCCGACGCCGAGACGGTGGTCATCGCCCAGATCGAGGATCTCGCGGCACTGCCATACGCCGCCGCCATCGCGGCCGTGGAGGGCATCGATTCGCTCTTCATCGGGCGCGGCGACCTGACGGCCGCGTTCGGCGACCGCGACTCCGACCGGCCGGTGCGCGACGCCAGCGACACCATCGCCGCGGCGGCGCGCCAGGCGGGCAAGGTGCTGAGCGTCCACACCGGCGGTGCGGGCGAGGCCGCCTATCTGTCGGGCCTCGGCGCCACCCTGTTCGTCCTGGGATCGGACCAGGGTTTCCTGCGCCAGGGTGCGCTGTCGTCGCTGGGATCGCTGCGTAAGGCCCTCGACGGACCGGCATGATCGCCGCGGTGGGTGCGCAGGGGGAAGACACCGGCGTCCAGTCCATCGTCATGGCGCTGGAGATCCTGGAATACCTGGCGCGGGCCCAGGAGCCGGCGGGTGTCGCGGCCATCGCCGCGGCGCTGGGCATCACCAAGAGCCGTGTCTACCGTCATCTGCGCACGCTGCTCAAGCGCGGCTACATCTATCAGTCGGGCACGTTCGAGAAGTACCAGATCGGCAGCCGGCTGGTGAATCTCAGTCACCTGGTCGCCGAGAACTTCCAGCTGGCCAATATCGGCACCACCGCCATCACCCAGCTGCGCGAGGCGCTGGGCCATTTCACCGTGCTGTCCGAGCGGCACGCCGACGGCATGCGGGTGGTGGCGACGCGGGCGGGCAAGTCGATGCTCGAGGTGCAGGTCAAGCAGGGTTCGCTGTTGCCCTATCACGCCAGCGCCCAGGGAAAACTGTGTCTGGCCTACGGCGAACCGGCGCTGCTCGACCAGGTGTGCCGGACCAAAATGGAGGCGCTGACCCCCTACTCGATCACCACGCCGCGCGCCTTGCGCGCCGAGATCGACCAGGTGCGGCGCAACGGCTACGCCACCGCCTTCCACGAATCGTTGGTCGGGACCAACAGCCTCGCGGCTCCGGTGCTGGGACCTGGCAATGTGTTGCGGGGTACGGTGGCGGTGATTGATTCCGTGCAGTTCCTGCCGCAACAGCCAAGCCGCAACCAGATCGCCCGGGTGATGGCGGCGGCGCGGCAGATCACCAGGCAGCTGGGCGGAGAGGCCCCGGACACGCGTCCGGCCGCCAGCAAGGCCTGATCAGGCGAGAAGGACCAAGACATGCCGACACCCAAGGAAAAATCCAAAGTCGTTGAGTTCTATCCCGACGTCCCGGAGGCGGAGATCGCCGAGCTGTTGCGTGGGGCGGTGGACCTGCACTGCCACAGTGGCCCCTCGGTGATGCCGCGGTCGCTCAACCACCTGGAAGCGATCCGCGACGCCGAGTCGGTGGGGATGCACGCCATCCTGTTCAAGGACCACTACTACTCGGTGACGCCGGTGGTCGAGTTGCTCAAGGAAACCGTCAGCGACATCCACATCACCATGTTCTCCGGCGTGCCCCTGAACAACTCCACCGGCGGGCTCAATCCCTATGCGGTCGAGCACGGCCTGCAGCTGGGGGCGCGGATGGTGTGGATGCCGACCTTCAGCGCCGCCAACCACATCCGGCAGGGCCACAAACACACCATCCTGCCCACCAAGAGCAAGATGCTGGCGCCCACCGCGCTCACCATCGTCACCGACCGGGGCCGCTTGAAAGACGAGGTGAAGGAGATCCTGGACTTGATCGCCGCCTACGACGCGGTCCTGTCGGGCGGACACCTGCACGTCAGCGAGATGTGGCCGCTGTTCGAGGAGGCCAAGGCGCGCGGCGTCACGCGCATGCTCGTCAACCATCCCACCTTTGTCATCGACGCCAGCGCCGCCGACGTGGCCGACCTGGCGGGCATGGGCGTGTGGATCGAGCACTCCTTCTGCATGTTCATCAACGAGCCCTACTCCAAGTTCTTCACCGGCCAGGACCTCAAGGAACTGATCACGGCGGCCGGTGTCGACCGCACCATCCTGGGCTCCGACCTCGGCCAGATCGACAATCCCCGGCCGGTCGCGAGCTTCCGTTCGGTGATCCTGCTGTGCCTGGGGCTGGGCTACAGCAAGGACGAGATCCGCAAGATGATCTCGCTCAATGCCTGCAGCCTGATGGGTATCGCGCCGCCGGCGGCGCCGGAGGCGCGCGCCTGACATGGATCTGGAACTGCACGACAAGGTTGCCCTGGTCACCGGATCCACCGGCGGCATCGGCGAGGCGGTGGCCAGGCGGCTGGCGCGCGAAGGCGCAGCGGTCGTGGTGCACGGCCGGCGCGCGGCGGAAGCCGAGCGTGTCGTCGCCGCCATCGTCAGCGAGGGCGGGAAGGCCAAGGCCGCGCTCGGCGATCTGGCCAACGATGCAGACGCCCGGACGGCGGCGACGACCGCGCTCGCCGCGTTCGGCGCCATCGACATCCTGGTCAACAACGCCGCCATCTTCCGCATGGACGACTGGAACAGCCTCGACGCCGCCGACTGGATCGACCAGTACAACCAGAACGTCGCCTCGATCGTGCGCGTCGTGAAGCACGTCCTGCCGCCGATGAAGGAACGCCGCTGGGGCCGCATCATCTCGCTGTCCAGCGTCGGCGCGATGATGCCCAGCAATATGACCCTGAACTACGGCGGCACCAAGGCGGCCGTCGCCGTCTTCTCCACGGGCCTGGCCAAGGTGGTGGCGGGCGCCGGCATCACGGTCAACACGGTCACGCCGGGTCCGGTGCTCACGTCGATGCTGGAGAGCTGGATTCGCGACATCGCCAAGGCGCGCGGCTGGGAAGGCGGGATGCCGGAATGGGAGCGCCGTTTTTCCACCGAGGTGCGGCCCAATCCGCTGGGCCGGGTCGGACGGGTGGAAGAACTGGCCGATCTGGTTGCGTTCCTCGCCAGTCCGCGCGCCGGCTTCATCAACGGCGCCAACATCCGCGTCGACGGCGGCGTGACTCCGACGGTATAGCCGACCGGCCTGGATCGGTCAGGCCGACCAACGAACCAATGGAAGGCGAGAGGAAGGGGGGGATGTGGCTGATGTTGTAGTGGACGCCGACCGGTCGCTCACCGGCTGGTATCGGCAATCGACGCCCAAGGTGCGCCGCGTGTTCTGGACCTGCGCCGTGGCCTGGGGCCTCGACTCCATGGATGGGTTCGTCTTCCAGTACATGATTCCCGCCATCGTCGCGGGGCTCGGCATCACGCTGGCCCAGGCCGGCAGCATCGCCAGCGCCAACTATTTTGCCGGCGCCATCGGCGGCTGGACCGGCGGCTGGCTGGCCGACCGGTATGGCCGCGCCCGCGTGCTGCAGGTCACCATCCTGTGGTTCTCGATCTTCTCGTTCCTGTCGGGGTTCGCGCAGGACTATTCGCAGCTGTTGGCGCTGCGCACCTTGCAGGGCTTCGGCTTCGGCGCCGAATGGGCGGTGGGGGCGGTGCTGTTGGGCGAACTCGTCACGCCGGCGCATCGCGGCAAGGCGCTTGGCGCCGTGCAGAGCGCCGCCGGCCCGGGCTCGGCACTGGCTGCCCTGCTGGCTGGACCCGTGGCCGCGATGTTCGCGCCGACCATGGGTTGGCGGGTGGCGTTCTTCATCGGCGTGGTGCCCGCCGTGCTGGTGTTCTTCGTGCGGCGTGAAGACGACGACGCCGACATCTTCAAGCGGGCCAAAGCACGGGCGCGGCAGCAGGGCCGCACGTTCCTGCCGGTGGAGATCTTCAGTCCGAAGCTGCGGCGGCGGACTGCATTGGCCTGCCTGCTGGCCCTGGGCGCGCAGGGCGCGGGCTTCGCGGTCAGCAACTACCTCACCACCTTCCTGTCGCAGGAACGCGGCCTGTCCCTGTCGGTGGCCGGCATCTACGTCCTGTTCAACAGCCTGGGCGGCTTCTTCGGGTTTCTCACCAACGCCTACGTCGGTGACAGGGTCGGACGCCGGAATGCGTTCCGCTATTTCGCGGTCGGCTTCATCATCGCGTTGAACGTCTACATCTTCGCGCCGCTCGGCAGTTCGGCGCTGACGCTGCTGCCGATGGGCTTCGTCTACGGCTTCTTCCAGTTCGGTATCTACGCCTCGTTCGGGCCCTACTTCACCGAGCTCTTCCCCACCGAGGTGCGCGCCACCGGCCAGTCGTTCGCCTACAACTTCGGCCGCGCATCGAGCGCGCTGTTCATCCAGGGCGTCGCCATGCTGTCGATGCACATGGCTCTTTCTACTGGCATGGTGATCATGGCCTCGATCGCCCAGTCGTGCGCCATCATCGCGACGCTGATGCTGCCCGAGACGGCGGGACGGGAGCTGACCGACATGGAGTCCAACGCGTGACGGGCCGGGGCCGCTGGCTGGTCACCCGCGATCGACGATGAGCAGACCCGCGCCTGATGCCCGCACCGCGTACCGCCATGTCCAGGCGATCTCGACACGCTGGATGGACAACGACGTCTACGGCCACGTCAACAACGTCGTGTATTACTCGTACTTCGACACCGTGGTGAACCACTACCTGATCGCGCAGGGCGTGCTCGACGTGGAACGCGGCGCGGTAATCGGCCTGGTCGTCGAGACCCAGTGCAACTACTTCAGCCCGATCACGTTCCCGGACACCGTACACGCTGGGCTTCGGGTGGCGACGCTGGGCTCGAGCAGCGTACGGTACGAGGTGGGTTTGTTCCGCAACGACGAGCCCCTCGCGTCGGCGCAAGGACACTTCGTCCACGTCTACGTGGATCGAACGACCCGGCGCCCTGTCCCCCTCCCGGACGACTTCCGGACAACGCTGCAGGCGTTGCGCGCCGGCCCGGGCTGATCGGGCCGTGGCCAGGCCGGCCGCGGGGGCCGAGGTCCGGCAACTGCCCGTCTATGGCTGGTTCGAGGACCAGCTGATCGTGCGGATGCGCCAGTCGCCAGTGTCACGGGTCAGCACCATCAGCTGGGTGTTGATGTACTTCTCCGGGTTGCCTTCATCGTAGGCCGCGGTGGAGATGACCCACGCGGTGTCGCGCCCGTCGAAGGTGATTCGCAACGGACCCCGCTCGGCTTTGACCTGACCCTCGAACTCGATGTCCGCCGGCAGATGCCTGGTTTCGTATTCGGCGCGGGTTTCGATCTTGCCCGATTCCACGAACACCGCATCGGGTGCGATCAGCTTCATCGCGGCGTCGTTGTCGCCGGCGCTGATCGCGCCGTAGAACGCGTTGACGACCGCCGTGACATCCGCTTCGCGCGGCGGAGGCGGCGCCGAAGTACATGCGGGCAGCCACGCCAGCAAAGCAATCAAGCCGTAACGAGAGAGCGGGATGTCCGTCATACACGTCCTAGGAGAGACGCCGGAATCGGCGTTGATATCGTAGCCGAGTGCGCCACGGGCCTGTGGCTCCGGTTCCGCTCCGGCGCAGGCGGTCCGCCGGACGACGGCCGGCGCGTGGAATCGGCTACGGACAAGGGGCGTGATAGGCTCTCGGCACACCAGGCTCACGAGGCTCACACGCATGAGGCAGCGGTCTCGCTTCTCGTCACCCCGACGCAAGTTCATGCAGCAGGCGGTGGTCGTGGGCGCGGCCATGGCCGCGCCGGCGGCGGGTCAGGCCGCGCAGGCACCGGCCGGATCCGGCGGGGTGCCCGGTGAGGCGCCGGCCCGTGGCGAGCCCGAAGCGCTGACCGGCGGGCGGGCCGGATCCGACTTCATGGTGGACACGATCAAGGCTCTGGGTTTCGAGTACGTGTGCGCCAATCCAGGGTCGAGCTTCCGTGGTCTCCACGAATCGATCATCAACTACGGCAACAACACCAAGCCGGAGTTGATCACGTGCCTGCACGAGGAATCGGCCGTGGCCATGGCCCACGGCTACTTCAAGATCGAGGGCCGGCCGCTGGCGGTGATGGCGCACGGCACCGTCGGGCTGCAGCACGCCTCGATGGCCATCTACAACGCCTGGTGCGACCGCGTGCCCGTCTACGTCCTGCTCGGCAACACGCTCGACGCCACCATGCGGGCGCCTGGCGTCGAGTGGGTGCACAGCGTGCAGGACGCGGCGGCGATGGTCCGCGACTACACCAAGTGGGACGATACTCCCATGTCGCTCGCGCACTTCGGCGAGTCGGCGATGCGCGCCTACAAGGTCGCCATGACGCCGCCGTACGGACCGGTGGTCGTGGTGGCGGATAGCGAGCTCCAAGAGCGGCCGATCGGAGAACACGCACCCTCGCGCGTCCCGCAGCTGACGCCGTCGTCGCCCCCGCAGGCCGATTCGGGGGGCGTCGCGGAGGTCGCGAAACTGCTGGTCCAGGCGGCGAACCCCGTGCTGGTCGCGGATCGGCTGGCCCGGACGCCGGCCGGGATGGCGCGGCTCGTCGAGCTGGCGGAACTGCTCCAGGCCGCCGTGATCAGTACCCAGCCCAACTCGCTGCCGCCCATCGCGGCGGGGCGGATGAACTTCCCGAACCGCCATCCGCTGAACCAGACGCTGCGCGCCGTGGCCGTGATGGCGGAGGCGGATGTCGTCGTCGGCCTGGAGATCGCCAATTTCTACGGCGCCGTCAACATCATGCGCGACCAACTCGAGCGCACGACGCGACCGGCGACCCGGGCCGGCGTCAAGCTGGTCACGATTACGGCCGGCGATCTGGCCGTGAAGGCCAACTACCAGGACTTCCAGCGTTATGCCGAGATCGACCTGGCACTGGCCGGGGACGGCGAGGCCACACTGCCCTCACTCATCGAGGCCGTGCGCCGCCTGGTGACGCCGGAGCGCCGCACCGCCTACGAGGCGCGTGGCAAACGTCTGGCCGAGGCCGGCTCGTCCGCGTTCGCGCGCGCCCGAACCGACGCGTCCTACGCATGGGACGCCTCGCCTGTCAGCACCGCTCGCATCGCCGCCGAATTGTGGGAGCAGATTCGGCGCGAGGACTGGTCACTCGTCAACGGCAACCTCAGTGGCTGGCCACAGCGCCTGTGGACCTTCGACAAGTACCACCACTACATCGGTGTCTCCGGCGGGTCAGGGATCGGGTACGGATCGCCGGCGGCGATCGGCGCCGCGCTGGCCAATCGGAAATACGGCCGGCTGTCGGTGAACATCCAGAACGACGGCGACCTGATGTACGCCCCGGGCGTGCTGTGGACCGCCGCGCACCACCGCATTCCGCTCCTCTCCGTGGTCCACAACAATCGCGCCTACCACGAAGAAACGATGCACCTGCAGCGCATGGGCAATCGTCGCAACCGCGGCGTGGACCGCGCGCACATCGGCAACGAGATCGATCATCCCGCCATCGACTACGGCAAGCTGGCGCAGAGCCTCGGCTGGTACGCCGAGGGGCCGATCAGCAACCCGAACGACCTCGGGCCGGCACTGGCCCGCGCCATCGCGGTCGTCAAGAAGGGCGAGCCGGCACTGGTCGACGTGGTGACGCAGCCACGATGATGGGGACACCCGCCGTCGCGCTGGTCGTTGCTCTCGGCGCTGCCATGGGCGCGGTTTCCGCGGCAACGCAGGCCACGACCGCGGCCCCGCCGGCGCAGGCAGGACCGCCGGCACCAGGAGCCGTCGAGCGGGGCCGTGTGCTGTTCGTGAGGACTGGATGCGCCCAGTGCCATGGCCGCGAAGCGCAGGGTTCGCCGACCACCGGTCCTCGGCTGGGTCCGGGCGGACTGCCTTTCAACTCGTTCTCCCGCTACGTGCGCGTGCCGCGCCAGCAGATGCCGCCGTACACGGACCGCGTTCTGGCCGAGGCCGACCTCTCCGACATCTACGCGTTCGTGCAGTCGCGGCCCAAACCGGCTACGCCACGGCTGTTACAGCCCTGAGGCTCCCGATCAAGTGGCCGCGGAAACGGTCACGTAGTCCCCGCATCAGGGAGGGGCCGTGGTCGGCGCGGCCCGTCACTGGTGTTATCGTCTTCATGGCAGCGGTTTTTGCCGGCTCGCGAGGGGCCACAGTTGATGCAGGCACACTGATGCATGTACCTCACACGACTAGATGACTGGCTCGGCGCCCGACCGCACCATTCGTCCTTGTCTCTGTGCCGCGCTCGCGCTCTGCCTCCTGAGTCTCGAGTGCGGGGACAAGACACCCGCCAGCCCCACCCCCGTCGGGCCGCCGCAGGGATTGCCGTCTCCCACCCCGGGCCCCGAGCTCACCCCTGAACCGCTTCCGCCACTGGCGGGAGGAGCCGAGGTCTTCGTCGGCGCCGGGGACATCGCGACCTGCGATGCCAACGCCGAGAACACCGCGCGGCTCCTGGACGGCATCGGCGGTACGGTGTTCACGCTCGGCGACCAGGCCTACCCCGCCGGCGCGGAGGCCGAGTTCCGCCAGTGCTACGACCCGACCTGGGGACGCCACCGCGGACGTACGCGACCGACGCCTGGCAACCACGAGTACGAGTCGCGGAACGCTGGGCCCTATTTCGACTATTTCGGCGGCAGCGCCGGACCCTATGGGCTGGGCTACTACAGCTACGAACTGGGTCCGTGGCTGGTGCTCTCCTTGAACAGCAACGTCGCCATCCCGGCGCAGGTGGAGTGGATGAAAGGGGTGCTGGGCCGCAGCCGCAGCCGGTGCACTCTCGTCTACTGGCACCATCCGCTCTTCTCCTCGGGGCCGAGCGCGAAGAACGGCGCGATTCGTGCCTGGTGGAATGTCCTGTATGCCTACAACGCCGAGATCGTCTTGAACGCCCACGACCACATCTACGAACGTTTCGCGCCCCAGGATGACGGCGGTCATCCCGACCCCGTGCGTGGACTCCGCCAGTTCGTCGTCGGCACGGGCGGGGCGGCGCTCCATGCCTCGACGGGACCGGTGGCCAATAGCGAAGTGCGCATATCCGCGTTTGGTGTATTGAAGCTGACGCTGATGGCCGACGCGTACGAGTGGGAGTTCATCCCCGTGTCCGGCCCCGGTGATCGCGGAACGGGCAGGTGCCACTGATGTCGAGGTGCAGCATGGCCGTGCCTGCGCTCGTGATCCTGGCCGGCGTGTCAGGGTGTGCGGGACCGTCTCAACCAGCGCCGTCCCCAGATGCGGGCCCCGGGAACGGCGGCGCGGCAATCGTCGGGAACATGCCGGCCGGATCGGGCGGACAGGCGGCCACCTGGTCCGGTGCCGGGGCGCGGGACGAACGCTACGACGAATCGTCGATCGTCCCGCTCGTCATGATCGACCTCGACGGACAGAAGATCGTCAAGGGCGGGGAAGCGGTCGGCGTACTCACGGTCATCGACGATCACGACGGCTCCCTGAAAGATCTCGAGCGGCGCCAGGTCGCGCTGGAATCCGGCGTGTCGGTCGAGATCCACGGCGATTCATCGGCCGACCTGGCCAAGAAGTCGTACCGCATCGAGCTTCTCGATCACAGGCACGAGGACCACGACCTGCCCCTGCTGGGCCTGCCTCCCGGCAGCGACTGGGTGCTGCACAGCTGTGGCTACGATCCAATCTGCCTGCGCAACGTACTGGCCTACTCGCTGGCACAGCGGTTCGGCCACTACGCACCGCGAACGCGTTTCATCGAGCTGTTCATGGATGGTGCCTACCAGGGCCTCTACGTGCTCACCGAGCGCGTGCGGCGGCACAATCACCGCGTGGCCCTTCCGAAGCCGGCGGCCACGGCAGCCGCCGGAGACATCACGGGCGGCTACATCTTCAGGATGAATCTGGGCGAGGGGTTGCCGACGGACCGGACGCCGCGGGACTGGCTGTCTCCGGTCAGCCGCTCGGTCTATTCGTATCACTACCCGCGGTTCGACCGCATCACGAGCGATCAGAAAGCCTACCTGCACGACCACGTGGCGCAGTTCGAGGCCGTGATGCGCAGCGAGCGCTGGAACGATCCGCGCAGCGGCTACCGCCAATGGCTGGACCTGAACAGCTGGGTGGACTTCGCCCTCATCCAGGAGCTGTCGCTCAATCCGGATGCCTATTTCAAGAGCATCTACCTTCAGAAGCGGCCGCGGTCGATGGGCAACAGGATCGCCATCGGCCCGGTGTGGGATTTCGATCTCGCGTTCGGCGCCGTCGAGTTTCGCAACGCACGAAACATCGAATCGTGGGCGCACACGATGAACCGCTTCGGCGGCCAGGCGGTGGCGCTCGACCCGGCGCGGAAGGCGCCGTACGTGCCGGAATTCTGGGAACGCCTGTGGACCGACGCCGGATTCCACCACGCCCTCAGGTGCCGCTGGCAGCAGCTGCGCCAGGGACCACTGGAGCTCCAGACCATGCACGGCATGATCGACGGCTGGGTGGCACGGCTGGAAATCGTTCTCGCCAGGGACGCCGCGCTGTGGCCCGACCTGCCCAAGAACGCCTGGACCGGCGGCGCCGAGGCCCTGAAGACCTTCCTCGCCAGGCGCATGGCGTGGATGGACGTGAATCTTCCCGGCCGGTGCACCGCCTAGCAGTCACTTGTGAGTGAGTCTGAGTCTCGCTTTCAAGCTTGGCGCGGAATTGCGTTCGCCCATAACCTTCGAACGCCATGCGATTCACAGTCGCGTTCGTGTGCGCGATGTGCACCCCGGCCCTGTTGTACGCCTCGGCGGCTGCGCAACCACCCGGCTCGACACCGGTACCGGCGGTGCGCCCCGACGCCACCGGCGAGGAGATCTATCGGGCAGCGTGCGCCACCTGCCACGGCGCTGACGGTACGGGATCGCCCGCCAGCCTCGTCGGGTTCATGCTGCCGCTGGCCAACGGCCACGGCCTCCCCGACTTCACCGACTGCCCGACCAACACCATAGAGCCGGCCGGGGACTGGACGGCCGTGGTGCACAGCGGTGGCCGGGTCCGAGCGCTCGACCGGCACATGCCCGCCTTCGGCGACGCGCTGTCGGCGGACGAGATCGCGCGTGTGGTGCGATACCTGTGGACGTTCTGCCGCGATCGCTCGTGGCCGCGCGGCGACCTCAACCTGCCGCGGGGCCTCTTCACCGAGAAGGCGTTCCCCGAAAGCGAGGTGGTATTCGTCACCGGCAGCCGTCCCGGCCACGCCGGCGCGACAGAGAACGTCATCTACGAACGGCGCTTCGGCTCGCGCGGCACCTACGAGATCAACGTGCCCTTCGCCCTCGGCCAGGTCGAGCCTGGTGGGCCGTGGCAGGGCGGCCTTGGCGACGTAGAAGTCACCGTGCGCCAGACCGTCCATGCCAGCTACGAACACGGCTCCATCGTTGCCCTCGGCGCGGCGGTGACGCTGCCGACCGGGAAGGAGAGCCTCGGCCTCGGCAATGGCTACAGCGTGTTCGAGCCGATGCTGTTGGCCGGTCAGATGCTGGGCGCCAACGGGTTCGTGCAGGTGCAAGCCGGCTACGAGGTCGTCTCGAATCACGCCCAGGGCACCAATGAGGCGTTCGCCCGGACCGCACTTGGCTACACGTGGGCGCAGGATGCGGGCCGGGGTCGCGCCTGGACGCCGATGGCCGAGGTGATGATCGCCCGGCCATCGGGAGGATCGGCGGAATGGGACGTCGTCCCACAGGCGCAGGTCTCACTGAGCAAGCTGCAGCACATCCTGATGAGCGTGGGCGTCCGTGTCCCGCTCACCCAGCGTGACAGGCGCGAGCCGCAGCTCGTCACCTACTTCCTGTGGGACTGGTTCGACGGCGGCCTGTTTCGCTTCTGGAAGTGAGAACGCATGCGCCTGGCGATCGTCGCGTGGTGTCTGGCGATCTGTTGGGTGTCGGTCGGCGCACGGCCCACTCCGCCGGCGGGACAGCGGGCGCGACAGCATCACGACGTGTCGCTGTTCGCGCACTCCGACGACTGCCAGGCCTGCCACAACAATCTGGCGTCACCGGCTGGGGAGGACATCTCCATCGGCGTGGCGTGGCGGGCGACGATGATGGCCAACTCCGCCCGCGATCCGTACTGGCAGGCGTCTGTCCGCCGCGAAATCCTGGAGCACCCGGCACATGCGGCCGGGATCCAGGACGAGTGCGCAGGCTGCCACATGCCGATGGCGGCGCAGATCGCCCGCGCCCACGGCGGCAGGGGCGAGGTGTTCGCCCAGCTGCCGATCCAGGCCGCAGCGGGCACCGCGATTCGGCGCCTGGCGGCCGACGGCGTGTCCTGTACGGTCTGCCATCAGATTGCCCCGGAGGGACTCGGCACCGACCGGCGAGTCAATGGCCGGTTCGCCGTCACAGCGCCTTCAAACCGAGGCATTCGCCGCATTTACGGTCCGGTCGCGGTGGACGCCGGGCGCCAGACCATCATGCGCTCGGTGACCGGCTACGAGCAGGTGCAGGCGCCGCACATCCGCGAGTCGGCGCTGTGCGCGTCGTGTCACACGCTGATCACCACAGCGCTCGGAGAAGGCGGCGAGGCCGTCGGATCGCTGCCGGAGCAGATGAACTTCCAGGAATGGCAGCACAGTGCGTTCGCCGCCGAGCAGAAGAGCTGCCAGTCGTGCCACATGCCGCGCGTGGCGGGTCCGGTGCGAATTACCTCGGTACTGGGGGACGGCCGCGACGGCCTGTCGCGGCACACTTTTGTCGGCGGCAACGCCCACATGTTGCGTCTGTTGAGCCGCTTCGGCAGCGATCTTGGAGTGGTTGCCGCGCCGCACGAGCTCGAAGTCACGGCGGCCGCCACGATTCGGCAGTTGCAGCACGACACCGCAACGGTGTCCATCACCGCCGCAGCCACGCACGAGGGCGGCCTGGCGTTCGACGTCGTCGTGGCCAATCTGACCGGCCACAAGTTCCCGACGGGCTATCCGTCACGCCGCGCCTGGCTGCACGTGGTCGTGACCGATGGCCGCGGGACCCGCGTGTTCGAGTCGGGCGCCCCGCGCGACGACGGCTCGATCGAAGGCAACGACGCCGACGCCGACGCCGCGGCATTCGAGCCGCACTACGACACCATCACGCGAGCTGATCAGGTGCAGATCTACGAGCCGGTGCTCGGCGACCGCCACGCGGTGCCGACGACCGGCCTGCTGACGGCGACGCAATACCTGAAGGACAACCGGCTGTTGCCGCGCGGATTCGACAAGGTCAGCGCCGATGCCAGGATCGCAGTGTGGGGCGAGGCGCAAAGCGACACGAACTTCACCGCCGCGGGCGACCGCGTGCACTACGACGTCGGCACCCAGGACCCCGGTCCGCTCACCGTCCACGCCGAGCTGCGGTATCAGGCGATCGGTTACCGCTGGGCACGAAACCTGCGAGGCTACGATGCGCCCGAGCCGAGCCGGTTCGTCGGCTACTTCGAGGCGACCGCACCCGGATCGTCGGTAGTTGTTGCCGAGGTCGAGACGCGGGTCGCGGCGGAACGCTGACCACCTCGACCGGCCGCCAAACCCTCCACGGCCTAGGGCGCCATGGAATAAAGTGGCGCCGCAAAGTGATTGTTCGTCAGGTGAGCCTGCTGCATGACGTGCGCGTTGGAATACCGGTCACCTCCGCCCTACGGATCCTCGATACTCGACCCGGGCCATTGAGACGCCGTGGACGCTGACACCGGCTCGGATCGGAACTGGCGCACGTTTGAAGCGGAGGCCATGCCGCACGTCGACCGGCTGTTCCGTCACGCCATGTGGCTCGAGCGTAACCGCGCGGAAGCGGAGGATCTGGTCCAGGAGACGCTGGTGCAGGCCCTGCAATCGTTCCATCGCTTCACGCCAGGAACCAACTGCCGGGCCTGGCTCGTCTCGATTCTGCAGCACGTACGCGCCAACAGACAGCGGAAGCGCGGGCGCGTCGCCGGCGACTCACGCGTGGACGAGCAGGCCGCCAATGTTGTGGCCTTCGTCCCACCGGTACCCAACAGCTTGACCGATGAGGACATGCTGCTGGCACTACGACAGATCCCGCAGCACCATCAGGAGGTGATCCTGCTGTGCGACGTGGAAGACATGACCTACAAGGAAATCGCGGCGGCGCTTGACATCCCGATTGGTACGGTGATGTCCCGGCTGCATCGAGGGCGCGAGCTGCTGCGGGTTGAGCTGGGGCGCCGTGGCGCCGGGCCGGCCGCCGCGAGCGTGCGACACGAGACGCGTTGACCATGGAATGTCGCAAGGCACGTGAGCTGGCAGACTCGTTTCTGAGCGAGCAACTCCTCGTGGAGACCAACCACGAGTTGCTCCAGCACCTCGAAACCTGCCCCGACTGCCGCAGCGATATCGCCGGCCGCCGCGCGATGCGGGACGCACTCCGCCGGGCCTTCGCCGGGACTGGGGACCTGAAGCCACGGCCCGAGTTGGCGACGGAACTGCTGGCAACACTCCGCTCGTCTCAGCCCCAAGTGATCTCGAGACGGTCGGTGCTGCAATCATGGTGGGCGCTCGCCGCCGGCGTCGTCCTGGCCGCCGGGGGCGGGCTGTTGATCCGCCGTTCGACTTCGCGATCGCGGCTGGCCGAGCTGGCGCGTGTCGCGGCTGGCGATCACCAGAACTGCGCCATCAGATTCAATCTGGCCGAACGGCCGATCCCACTCGACGAGGCCGGACGCCGTTACGGTGCGCCCTACACGTCGCTGGCGACGTTCGAGCTCCCGGCCGTCGACGGACCGCTGGAGCTGCTCGACCGGCACTCCTGTGTCTATCAGGAGCGCCGCTTCGGGCACATCGTCTTTCGCTACCGCGGCGCCGTGACCTCGCTGCTCGTCACCGGCGGTCAGCCGCCCGGGTCTCCTGAGCTTGACGCTACCGGCTCGGGCCCTGCCGTGGCGGCCATGCCGGCGGGACCCTTCCTCGGCTTCGTCGTCGCCGATCTCGATGGCCAGGAGGTGTTGCGGCTCGCACGGACACTGGCGGCGCCGCTTTCCAAGCACCTCTCCTGACGCGCCGGCAGCGCCGGGCGCCGGCGCCCGGCGCGATGGAATATTTCGCGACGCCTCGGACATATGTCCTGACGATGAGCGACGTTCCACGGCACGCACGCGACCGACGCGCACGCCGTTGTCGCTGAACCGACAATTCGTCACGCAGGAGGGCAATATGTCCAGATTGGTACGCGGGTGCGCCATGGCAGCACTGCTGCTATTCGCTTGGGGAGGTGCCCACATCCAGGCCGACCATCCAGCCGCCACGTTGGCGGTGACCATGACCAACGATGCGGCGTCGAACCAAATCAAGATCTACAACGTTGGCACCCGCCTGGTGCTGCAAACGCTGTCGACCCACGGCAAGGGCGGCGTCGGCGGCAACGCACGAGGTGTCAAGTCGTACGGCGACATCGTCGCCGCCGTCAACAACGGGTCGAACACGGTGGCGATCTACAGGCGCGAGAAGAACGGCCTGCGGTTCGTCAAGGTCGTGACGACAACGAGCGCCCCGGTCAGCATCGACTTCGGTCACGATCACATGTACGTCGCCGGCGCAAACACGGTCGATTCGTTCGTGCTTCATGGCAACAACGTCGGCTGGCTGGATGGGACGACGGGCCTCGAGCTGGCTGGAGGCGGGGCCCCTCCCGGCGGCAGCACGGCACAGGTCGGCGTCATCGACGACCGGCGTCTTCTGGTCACATTGAAAACCGACCCCGACCCAGGCACCGTCGACGTCGTTGCGCTTCACGACGGCGCGATTACCGGAGCGGTGCCGGTCGCGGTATCAGCGCCGGCGAACACACTCACGCCGTTCGGCTTTTCCGTCTACCCGGATGGAACCGCCGTCATCACCCTGGCTCATTCCAGCCACGACGGGATTTTCCGCAACGGGGCGTTCACCGCAGTGATCGCCGCGGGCCAGGCGGCGCCCTGTTGGATGACCAGAGTCGGGAAGTACGTCTTCACCGCGAACACCGGCAGCCGAACCATCAGCCGTCTGATCGGTACCGGGAACAATATATTCGTCGACAGCCTCGTCGCCGCCTCCATCACCACCGGCGCTCCCTCCGATCTCGACGCCGACGCCGGTTTCCTGGGAGTCGTCGATCACGGCTCCGGGCAGTCGCACTTGTCGCTGTTCGCCTACAACAGGTACGGTGAGCTCACGGCCATCGGGGACCCGATCGACCTCGGCGTCGCCAATGCGAACGGCGTCGCCATCATGGCGCCATCCGACGGGGAAGAGGACTGAGGCTGGATATACTTGGCGGTGTCGAGCCGGGGATCGTCGTGAAGAAGCCCGTCCGCGATCGGAAACCGCCGGTGAACGACGCCGCAGGCGCCGCGACCGCCGCGCCATTCGTACCGCCGACGGCCAGCCTCCGGGTGCTGAGCGCCGCCGCCCACACGTGCCGCGGCTGCGATCTCTACAAGACAGCCACCCAGGTCGTCTTTGGTGCCGGGCCACGGCACGCCCGCGTGGTGTTCATTGGCGAGCAGCCGGGCGATCAGGAAGATCGGCAAGGCGAACCATTCGTTGGCCCCGCGGGAGCGCTGTTCGACAAAGCGCTCGCCGACGCCGGTATCCCGCGCAAGACCGCCTACGTCACCAATGCCGTCAAGCATTTCAAGTGGGAGCCGCGCGGCAAGCGACGTATCCACAAGAAGCCACGCGTCTCGGAGGTCAAGGCCTGCCGGCCGTGGCTCGACGCCGAACTACAGGCGATACAGCCGCGCATCATCGTCTGTCTGGGCGCCACGGCGGCGCAGGCGGTGTTCGGATCGCAGTTCAAGTTGATGCAACAGCGCGGCAAGGTTTTGCCCACCGCGCTGGGTGCGCAGGGACTGGCAACCATTCATCCGTCGGCGGTGCTGCGCGCGACGGATGCCGAGAGCCGACGGAATGCCTACGAGATGCTGGTAGCGGACCTCAAAATCGTGGCCGGCCTGTTATAGCTGGAGTTCGCCGAATATCCCGCCGCGGATCCGCGACGGGCACCGTCAGGCCAGCGTCTAAAAATCCACCTGCACGCTGATCTTGTAGAGACGCGGGTCCAGGATGGCCGTCGGCGTCAACCACGCCGCGTAGCTGGCGTTGATGGCACGCACGGAGCTGCCGTTGAGGGCGTTGTAGATATCGAAGTTCACCCCGAGGCGCGTGCGGTTGAAGGTGAGGTTCTTGGTAAAACGCAGGTCGAGCTCGTTCAGCCGTTCACCATAGCTGGTCCCGGGCGCCACCAGATTGACCGTGGTGTTCGCCGCGCCGCCTGAGAGGTTGCGCCCGAGCGACGGCGCGATGACGGCGTTGGTCGCGATGTAGTTCGCTGCGATGAGCGGACCCGCGAGGCTCTGGAACGTCGCGGCGACGTTCACGCCGATCTTCGAAAGCGAGTAGGTGGCCAGCAGCTTGCCCTGGGTCAGGAACGGAGTCTCGACGTGACACATCGTGGCGCTCGTGGTGCTGGTGGCGGGCGGCGTGCCGATCGTCGACGTCACGGTCACCTCGGGGTGATTGAGCAGGATGTCGCAGGCGTCCTGGGTGACCTTGCCGGTACTGATGCCGCCTCGAATGACCAGATCGTGCATGCGGGCGTTGGCGCTGAAGTCGAAGCCGTTGAACACCTCGGTCTGGCCACCGAAGCTGGTCGCCGCCGTCACGTAGTTGTCGACAAGGCCGAACCTGTCCGGATTGACGTTGAAGAAGCCGCCGAGGATCTGGCCGCTGTTCGCCAGCCGCGGGTCGACCGGTACCGGGATGCTGTACGGCGTGAAATCAGCCGGCGACACCGCGCGGTTGGCGGTGACCGTGAAGTTGTTGTACCAGCGCCGGAAGTAGCCGACGTCGACGCCAAGGCCGGTCACGATCTCGTGTTGCACGCTGGCCGAGACCTCCCAGTTGTTCGGGCGGACGTTCCAGCCGCCAAGGATCGCCGGGTCGTAGGACGTGCTCGGGATGGGCGTGCCGAAACGGAGGTCGCTGATCTGGCCGCAGACGTCGCCACCGCTGCCGCGCCGATCCTGCGCCAGCGGGTCGAGCAGGTCGCAATCCGGGGAGAAGTTGCGGTTGGCGTCGGTCCAGGAGCGGGTCACACGATTGACGAGTCTGGTGCTGATCGGATTGCCTGCCGTCGGATCGGGCGCCAGCCCGTACTTGCCGATGTTCGCCTTGACGGCGGTCTTGCCAGTGCCAAACAGGTCGTAGGCCATGCCGAGTCGCGGCGAGATGTCCTTGAACCGGAACCACGGCGTGTCGGGGAAGTCGATGTTCCGGTTCGGCACGAGCGGCGCGGGTCCGAGGTGGAACGCCTCCCACCCGGTGTAGTTGTAGTCGAAGCGGAGACCGGCGTTCACCGTGAGCTGGTTGACGGTCCACTTGTCCTGCGCGAAGAGACCCAGCTCCGATCGAACGCCACCCTTGAAGCCCTCGTACTGGTTCTGTCGCTCGGTGATCTGGTTGGGTACCCCGTTCAGGAAGCGATAGATCCATGGTGTATCGAGATCCGGTGAGGTGTAGTTCATCGTTCCCGAGAAGTTGCTGGCGCCGAACTTGAACGCGTGACTGCCGGTGACATACGAAACCGAACCCTTGAGCTCGCGCATGTCGGCCATGTTCTGTTCAACGGCACCAACGCTGGTGTCGTTGTGGTTCACGCGTCCCCGGTAACGGACCGTTCCGATGGATCCGATACCCGGCACGATCTGGTTCTGCTCGACCACCCCGATCAGGCTGCGGTACGGGTCGTTCGGGTCGCTCGGCCAGAAGTTGAAGATGTCTTCGGCGTGGTAGCCGAACCGGACGTCGACGAGCAGGCGGCTGCTGGCCGGCGATGACCACCCGGCGTTGGCGGTGCGCAGTCGCGGAAAGCTCCACTTCGCCTCCGACTCCGAGGAGATACCCGATGCGGCCGCTTCCCAGTAGCGCCAGGATTGGTCGTAGTAGACGGTGAACTTGTTCCTCGGCGACTGCTGCCACGTCACCCGGGTGTTGGCGGTGTTGCTGCGCAGCAAGCTGGCGGTCTGCTGGTCCGAGTCGGCCGAGTAGAGCCACTTGGTGGCATCGCCGGCATTGGCGTTTTCCCACAAACCCGAGATGTAGCTCTCGCTCTGCTGAAACCGTCCGCTCGAGTAGAACCACAGCCTGTCGCGGACGATCGGCCCGCCGCCCGAGACGTTGTAATCGTGCAGGTGCTTGAGTCCGTTGGGGGCCTTGAGGCCCTGTGCCTGCAGCTCTGGGGTGTAGTTGCTGTTTTGGAACGCGGCGCTGGTCTGCGTACCGAACACGGAGCCTGAGAACCGGTTGCCGCCCTCCTTGGGAATGAAGTTGAAGAGGACGCCGCCCGTGATGGCTTCGGCGGTTCCCGCGGCGTAGTCGATGGTCATTTCCTGGCTGGAGCCGATGTCGACAACCGCGTTGGTCGCGTTGCCCTGACCGGCCAGGTTGCGGAGCGTCAGACCGTCCACCGTCTGACGCTGGTCGGTGCCGCGCCCGCCGTGGATTGAGATCGCACTCAGCGACTGGGTGTTCTGACCACCCACATCCTGACCGCTGGTGACCATCCCGGGAATGAGCACGGCCAGCGCCGACTGGCCACGTCCGGCGGGAATGGCGTCGATGATCTCTTTGCTGAGCACCCGCTGCTGCGCCGAGGCCTGGACGTCGACGATCGGCGACTGCCCCGTCACGACAATGGTCTCCTCGACCGAGCCGACCTTGAGCTCGGCGTCGATCGTGGCTGTGAACGAGCCGGTGAGCTCGATCCCGTCGCGCTTGAAGAGGGAGAATCCGGGCAGGGTGAAGGTGACCACGTAGGTGCCGGGCCGCAGATCGACGATGCGATACTGGCCGGCGCCATCGGTCACCACGGAACGGACCTTTTCGATCAGCACCGGGCTCGCGGCCTCAACCGTCACTCCCGGCAGCACGGCGCCCGAGCCATCTTTGACGGCGCCGGCGATGGAGCCCTGGGCCAGGGCAAGAGCCGGCACGAACACAGCGCACGCAACAAGGATCGCGACCGACCGGCTCGACTGACGCATGCCGTCTCCTTTGACCGACCGGGTCGATTCCAAACCTGCCCAGGTCGAGCCTTCAGCGATATGCAAGATGGCGGTGTCGAATGGGGGATATCGGCGTGGGACGTCCAGTCACCGTGCCTGTCAGTCCGCGTCGCGGACTTTAACTTCTTTTCGTCGATCGGGATCTTCCCTCGATAGGGTTACGCCTCATGGGTTAGTTGGGCGGAGTCTTCGGATCCGTGACACCTCGGCGGCGGCCGAGCAGGCGCGGATGCTGAGCGTGTGCCGGTGCGGGGAAGGGGCTGAACGTGGACGGCGCTGCTTCAGCGTGCCGCGGGCGGATTCGCCCCGGGCGGCGGAGCCGCGGCAGGCCCGGCCGACCTGCCGGTTCTGAACGATCGTTCGATGGTGTCGTTGGGATCGACCGACACCGGATGGTCCCGCCACAGCCAGCGCATCATCTCCGGCAGCATCGCACCGCCCATGTCGTGGCTGTGGACGCCGATGCCCCAGACGTAATTGACGTCGTAACCTTCGCAACCAACGCGTCCTTGAGCCGCACATTCTGCAGGAACCAGTCGCGCATCTGGTCGTACTGGCCGCCGGCGTTCACGCCCCGGTTGTCGTTGCGACCGTCGATCATGAAGATGCGAATCGGCTTCCGCTGGCTCGCCATGACCTTTTCCGGGTAGACGTGCCCTCCGGCGAGATTGACGTAGGTGCCGATGCCGCTCAGCACCTTGCGGAACTGATCGGGCCGTTCCCAGGCCACCGTGAACGCCGCAATCGCGCCCGAACTCCAGCCGGCAATGGCGTGGCGCTCCGGATCACGGGTAATCCGGTACTCGGCGTAGAGCCTGGGCAGGAGCTCGTCGACGATCACGCGTGAATAGCGGTCGTCGGGTGGGTCGTACTCGGCTTGCCGGTTCGAGGCGCCATCCTTGGTGAATTTCCCAGGGTCGATGAATGCCGCGATCATCACCGGCAGCTCGCCGCGGTGAATCAGGTTGTCGAGCACGTTGACCGCGCGGTAGTAACCGTCGGGCTGTGTGTAGGTGGCGCCGTCGTTGAACACGATGAGGCTGACCTCGGTCGTGCCGTCGTACTGCGCCGGCACGTACACCCAGTAGTCGTGCGCCACGCCGGGGTAGACCTGGCTTGGCAGCGTGACGGGGCCTTTGACCGTCCCCTTCGGCACGCCGCGACGAATGAGCGAGTCGGGGCCGAGCTCGTAGAAGGCGTCGAAATTCGGCGGGGCCGGCGGGCGGCGCTGTGCGTGCGCGAAGCCAGTGGAGGCGGCGAGGGCGAGGGTGAGCGCGGCGGTGACGCGGCGGGCAGATGAAGTCGTCATGGTCCGGCGCTCGAGCTCAGGCGATGGTGTTGACCTGCATCGCGGTGCAGCGCCGATTATAAGACACGAACACGTCCTTGAAAGACGCCGCGCAGGTATCCCTGATGCACTGTCCGGATGTGGCGCCAAAGGGACCACGCCGGTGACGCCCCAGCGTATCCGACCGGCACGCTCCAGAGGACCATAGCGCACCGCAACGAGGTCGTGAGCCGCGAGCATCATCACCGGGCACGGCAGCTGCTACCAGCTGATCGCCTGGGCGCGGCCCGGCCAGACAGCGGCGCCTTCAAGTCACCAGGGTCTTGAGTCCGCCCCGAACGGAATCTGCGAGGGGGGCACAAGCTCCAGCAACGATGCCATCGCGCCGCGGTTGGACGTCCCTGAACTCGACCACATTCGTCCCGTTAGTGAGCCGCCGGACGCCTTTCCCGATCGCCTTCGATGTAACAAGCGCCAAGTTCCCTTTCACTGAACGCCGCCGTCGGCGTGCCCTGGCATGGTGGCGAGGTCGACCGGTGCCACCTTTGCCCGATCGGCGCGGCGCAAACAACGCCGCCATCGGATCGAGCATCGCGCGGACCAACGCCACCAGGCTGTTCAGCATCCACATCCGACGCACGCGCACGCCATCGAGCAGGGCGGCGTATCGACGAATTGCGCACGCGCTGGGCCCGCTGGCCATCATGTCGAAGGCCACGTCCCATCGAGCCGGTTGTCGTTGAATCCGAAGCTGTGTCCCGAACGGATGATGAAATCCCCAGATGCAGCCCGCTAATGCTGGTGGAATCGAGGGCACAATCTTATATCTAGGCACTCATGTGACTTGACACTCTAAGCATCATTTGTGTTCAATGAGTCCAGGAGGATTCAAGGAGGCACGACCATGCTTGGATTGACCCGTTTGAGCCGAGTCGACGATGTTTTCAACGTCCAGCGAGAGATGGACCGGATCTTCAACCAGTTCTGGAGCGACCTGCCGAAACAATCCGCCGCCCAAAGCTCATCCATGCCGTTCCACGTGAACGCGTCCGACGACGGCTGGCGGATCGACGTTCCGCTGCCCGGCGTGGATCCCAAACACGTGCATCTGGAGGTGGCCGGCAGCACCCTGAGCATTCACACGGACGCCGCCGACGACGACAAGGATGCAAACGTCGCCCGCTACGAGCAGACGCTTACCATTCCGCAGTTCCTCGATCTCGAAAAATTGAGCGCCAGCCACCAGCACGGCATGCTGCGGCTGACGCTGCCGCTCAAGGAGAGCGTCAAGCCGCGGCGTATTCAGATCGAGACGCAGGACGGTCAGCCGTCGCTGGTGGGGCGTTGACGCACTCCCGCTGGTAGCAACAGGGGCGGGTCTGCGCAGCGCGGCTGGGCGGCCCGCCCGCTTCCGTTCTCGGAATGTGCCCTCCGAGGAACCCTGGCCGACTCAGAGTTCGTAACGGCGCAGCGGCGCGTTCTGATTACGCCTATCGCCTTCCGCCGAAGTCTCGCTTGTTCAAGGCATCCTGCAGGGCCCGAATCGCTTCTTCACACGCCGCGGCCAACATGCGCTTCTGGCCCAGCGAGAGAGCCAACGAGCGGACGTTGCTGTTGCGACGCGACAGCCTCACGATATCGGCGTTGACGCCCATGAATTGATCCAGAGCGGCAGTGGCTGCGCTCAGGCGCGGGCGGGACTCCGATGGCACAAGGCCAGCCAGCATCTCGAGCGCTTGACGCGCGGCTGCCTCAGCCGCCATCATCTGCGCCTCGATGCGCGTCATCGACGCATCGTCGGCTTCAGCGATATGCGGTGCTTGCCGCACTTGAATCTCGCGCACCGCCGCTAGAGCCGTGGCCGCAAGCGCCTGCACTCGCCATGGCTCTTTTCCAGCCCTCTTTACCACCGCGTCAAGGGCGTCTTTGAACGCGGCGGCCGCCTGTTGCGCGGAACCAAAGGAGAGGCGCTGCGCTTTCAGGTTGGTATTCTCCACCGCCAGTCCGAGGATGGTCTGGTCCAGCGTGCGGTACTCGGCCAGGCGACTCCGAAACTGATCGAGCAGGCTCGCCTCGGCCGAGTAGCCGAGGCTCATCAGAATCGGCCGCAGCGCGTCGGCATCTCTCTGGACCGCCTGTGTCGCGGCCTCCGCGTCACTGACGAATGCCCTCGAGGCCTCTTCCGTGTTGGCCATCACCGCCCGATTTCCGGCATCAACCGTCTTGGTGAACTGCACCAACAGCTCGGACGACAGGCGACGCGCCTCCAACAGCCGCTCCAACGAGGTTTGCAGGTCTCCGCCACAACTCGCGACGGCAACTGCGACGAGGGCGGCAAGGAGCGACATTCCGAACCACTTGTGCATGCTTACCGCCGCAGAACATAACACGTGCCGATGACTATCGGCGGTGGTGCCACCAGCGTCCAGTCGGGCCTTCGACAGATCGTACGGGCCACTCGCATAAGAAAGCCATAAGGAATCCATAAGATGGCCGCAGCTGCCGGCCGCGCGCGCCCGCGCGATGACACAATGACCGGAGGACGGACACATGCGCGGGAGTCGAGCCCGGGATATCGTGGTCCTGACGTGCGCTCTGCTGGCGACCGCCGCCATGACGCTGACACTCAGGCTGATTCCGGACGTCAGCCCGACGACCGGCGCCCTGGCGCTGCTCCTCGTCGTACTCGCCACCGCCACCCTGGGGCGGCTGTGGGTCGCGACGGTCATCGCGCTCGTCGCGATGCTGACGCTCAACTTCTACTTCCTGCCTCCCGTCGGCACGTTCACCATCGCAAATCCCCAGAACTGGGTCGCGTTGTTTGCGTTCCTGGTCGTCGCCGTCATCGCGAGCAACCTCTCCGCCGCCGTCCGGACGCGTGCCCACGACGCGATCGCACGGCGGAACGAGGTGACGCGCCTGTTCGACCTGACGCGCGATGTACTGCTGACGACCGATACCGTGGGAGCCCTCGAGGCGCTGGCCCGCCATGTGGCCCGCCGCTTCGAGTTGACGGGAGTGGCCATCTGCGTGCCGTCCGAGCACGGCTGGAAGATTCATCAGGGCGGACACCACGATGTCAGCGTCGATTCGCAGGTCTTGAACACCGCGCTGGCCAAGGCCCGTGGCACGCTCGAGTTCGACGCGCGCCAGCGAGCGTACGGCGGTCATCTTCGCGTGAACGAGGAAGGTGGAGGCGTGCTCATCGTGCCGCTACGACAGGGCACCAAACCCGTCGGGCTGCTTGCGGCGGTGGCCCCTTCGTTGGACCTCGGAACCCTGGATGCTGTTGCGGGGGTTGTTGCGATCGCGATCGAACGAACGCAGTTTCTCGCGGAACGCGAGGCGGCCGAACTGATCCGGCAGAAGGCCGACCTGGCGGCGACGCTGCTCGCCTCGCTCAGTCACGACCTCAAGACGCCGCTCACAGCGATCCGCGTCGCGGTGGAGAACCTGCGCAACGATCTCGTGCCCGGCGATCGGGAAGCACAAGCCGGTGCGGCACTGGTCGAACTGGAACGGTTGACGCGACTCATCCAGGACATCCTGGACATGGCCCGCATCGACGCCGCGGCCATTCATTTCGAGCGTCAGTGGGTCACGCCTGCCGACGTTGTCGACGCGGCCTCGGCGCAGGTACGTCACGCGCTCGAGGGCCACTCACTCCGAGTGGAGGCCGACGAGCACATCGAGATCGAAATCGACCCGCGCGTGGCGTCGGTCGCGCTTTCGCATCTGGTCGAGAACGCGGCGCAGTACTCCCAGCCGGACCGCGAGATCGTCATCGAGGCCCGCATGCATTCCGACGGACTGCATGTTTCGGTGACCGATGGCGGTCCCGGCCTCGATCCGAGCGAGCTGGACCATCTCTTCGAGCGCTTCTACCGCGGGCGCGCAGCCCGCCAGACGTTCCCCGGTACCGGGATGGGACTGTCGATCACGCGGGGCCTGCTGACGGCTGCCGGCGGCAGGGTCTGGGGCGAGAACGTGCCGGGCGCCGGCGCCCGGTTCACGATGGTGATTCCCGGCCAGGCGCGAGCGGTCACGGTGAGCACCTGATCGTGCCCAGAATCCTCATCGTGGACGACGAGCCGAACATCATCGGCACCGTGGCGCCGCTGCTCCGCTCGCGCGGCTATGAGGTGTACACCGCGATGACCGGACGGGCGGCGATCGAAGCGGTCGGCCGCGAGAAGCCCGATCTCGTCGTTCTCGATCTCGGTTTACCGGATATGGACGGCGTGGAGGTGTGCCGCGTAATTCGCGAGACCCTCAGCATCCCGATCCTCGTACTCTCGGCGCGCGGGGCGGAAGGCGACAAGGTTCGCGCGCTCGATACGGGCGCCGACGACTACGTGACCAAGCCGTTCGGTGCCGAAGAGCTCGTGGCACGCATCCGGGCGGCGTTACGGCGAACCGACACTCCGTCACCGCAGGCAGAACCAATCGTGCGAGGCGGTCTGGTGATCGACCGTGAGCGGTTTCGAGTCCTCAGGGAAGGCGAAGAAGTGCGGCTGACGCCGAAGGAATTCGAGCTGCTCACGTTCCTGGCGCAGCATCCAGGGCGCGTGCTCACCCACCGAACCATCATCAAGGCGATCTGGGGACCGAACGCCATGGATCAGCCCGAACACCTTCGCGTGCTCGTGGCGGCGCTTCGTCGAAAGGTCGAGCCGACACCCTCGGTACCGAAGTACATCCTGACCGAGCCCTGGGTCGGGTACCGCTTCGTCGAGTTGTAGAGTAGGCGTCGATCGGCGGAACAGCCAGGCGCCTCACAGCCATCCCGAGCGCTTGAATCCGACGTACAGTCCCACGCAGGCCAGCGCCATTGTCGTCAACGACAGGCATGTCGATCGTCTCGTTGAGACGCAGCACGTGGTCGTAGACATCGCGGAAATACGGCCGGGTATCCTCGGGTATGTGCGGCAGATCGGCTCGCGCCAGACGGTTGGCGACCTCCGCCAGCGGGGGCGACGGCGCGCCGTAGCGCCAGGAGGTCGCGCTTCAGCCTGTAGATACGATGCGTGGCGTCCGCACCGGAGGGATCCTCGAGCAGCGCGTCCTCGAGTTCCTGCACCTCCTCTTCGATCTCGACGACGGTCGGCAGATACTGGTCGACGACAAAGTCCATCAGCGAATACAGCACGTAGCCGGGCCCTTTGGCCAGCCGGTTCGGCGTCGATTCGCAGCGGTGACGCAAGCTGATGTGCGACTGCAGCGATCCGTGCCGAACCGTGATGACGTAGTTGGCCCCCACGAAGACGTGCGTTTCGCCGAACTCGATGTGCCGAGGCGATCGCACCACCCGTGCGGTCCGCAGGACGATGAACAGCGAGTCGCTCGCCTTTCTTTCCCATCACCTCTTCAGTGGATGTTGCGCGTCGAGGGCCAGATTGAGCTCGAGCACATTGACGCGTGCCTCGCCGAAAAAGCCGAGTTGGCGGCCGACGGTATGGGCGGCGACCAGCGCGCGCACCTCGGCTTCGGAGATCCCCCGCTCGCGAGCGATGCGCGGCACCTGGAAGTCGGCGGCGGCCGGTGAGACGTGGGGATCGAAACCTGACGCCGACGTCGTCACCAGGTCAATCGGCACCGGTACGTTCGGGTTCTCCTTGCGCGCGGCGTCGACGTTGGCCTTCACGGCGTCGATCAGCTTCTTGTTCGTCGGACCCAACTGGCTGCCGGCCGAATTCGCGGCGTCGTAGCCCGTGCCGGCGGCCGACGGCCGCGAGCGGAAGTAGCCCGGTGACGAAAAGCCTTGGCCGATGATCCGCGACCCGACGACCACCCCGCCCCGCTCGATCAGCTGGCCATTGGCCTGGTCGGGAAACGCCACCTGGGCGATCACGGTGATCGCGAGGGGGTAGATGACCCCGAGCATCACGGTGGTGACGACCGTCATCAGCGTGGCAACGATGAGATTTCTGGTGAGATTCATGATTCGGATCCCTTAGGCGAGCCCGAGCACGGTGATGAAGACGTCGATGGCCTTGATCCCGATGAACGGGACGATGATGCCGCCGACGCCGTAGACCAGCAGATTTCGCCTGAGCAGCGCCGCAGCGCCTTCGGGCCGGTAGCGGATGCCGCGCAACGCCAGCGGCACCAGCGCGACGATGATCAGCGCGTTGAAGATCACCGCCGACAGAATCGCTGATTGCGGTGTCTTCAGCCGCATGATGTTCAACGCCCCGAGCAGCGGGAACGTCACCAGAAACATCGCCGGGACGATCGCGAAGTATTTTGCGACGTCGTTGGCAATCGAAAACGTGGTCAGGGCGCCGCGGGTGATCAGCAACTGCTTGCCGATTTCCACGATCTCGATCAGCTTCGTCGGGTTCGAATCGAGATCGACCATGTTGCCGGCTTCCTTGGCCGCCTGCGTGCCGGTGTTCATGGCGACGCCCACGTCGGCCTGGGCCAGCGCCGGAGCGTCGTTGGTGCCGTCGCCGGTCATGGCCACGAGCTTGCCGTCAGCCTGCTCCCGCTTGATCAGCGCCATCTTTTCCGCGGGCGTGGCCTGGGCGAGGAAGTCATCGACTCCTGCTTCCGCCGCGATCGCCGCCGCGGTGAGCGGGTTGTCGCCGGTGATCATCACGGTCTTGATGCCCATCGCCCGCAGGTGCGCGAAGCGCTCGCGCATGCCGCCCTTCACGATGTCCTTGAGGTGAATCACGCCGAGGGCGTGGCGCCCTTCGGCCACCACCAATGGGGTGCCGCCTTCGCGGGCGATCTTCTGCACGAGCGCACCCAACTCGGCCGGTATCGTCCCGCCGGCGGCAAGGACGTATTTCTCGATGGCATCGGCGGCGCCCTTCCGGATCTCGCGTCCGTCGAGGGTGACGCCCGACATGCGTGTCTGCGCCGTGAACGGCACGAACGTCATCTGTTGCGGGGCCAGCTCCCGGCCGCGCAGGTGGTACTTCTCCTTGGCCAGGACGACGATCGACCGTCCTTCCGGCGTCTCATCGGCGAGCGACGCCAGTTGGGCGGCGTCCGCCAGCCGGTCGTCGCTGATGCCCGGCAGCGGCCGGAACTCGCTGGCCTGGCGGTTGCCCAGGGTGATCGTCCCGGTCTTGTCGAGGAGCAGCGTGTGCACGTCCCCGGCGGCCTCCACGGCGCGGCCCGACATCGCCAGCACGTTGGTCTGGACCAGCCGGTCCATGCCGGCGATCCCGATCGCCGAGAGCAGGCCGCCGATGGTCGTCGGGATGAGGCACACCAGCAGCGACACCAGCACGAACAACGACTGCGGCGCGTTCGAGTAGATGGCAAACGGCTGCAGCGTCACGACGGCGATGAGGAAGACGATCGTCAGACCGGCCAGCAGGATGTTGAGCGCGATTTCGTTCGGCGTCTTCTGCCGCTCGGCCCCTTCGACCAGCGCAATCATCCGGTCGAGGAAGGTCTCACCTGGATTCGCCGTCACCTGCACGCGGATCCAGTCGGACAGCACCTTCGTGCCGCCGGTCACCGCCGAACGATCACCGCCGGACTCGCGAATCACCGGCGCCGACTCGCCCGTGATGGCGCTTTCGTCCACCGACGCCACGCCTTCGATGATCTCACCGTCGCCGGGAATGACTTCGCCGGCCGCCACGCGGACGATGTCACCTCGGCGCAAGGACGCAGCCGCAACCCGCTTGCGCGTGCCGTCGGGACGCTCCCGATTTGCCATCGTCTCGGTCTTGGCCTTGCGCAGCGTGTCGGCCTGCGCTTTGCCACGCCCTTCGGCCATCGCTTCGGCGAAGTTGGCGAAGAGTACGGTGAGCCAGAGCCAGAAGGTGATCTGCAGCTCGAAGCCCGGCTCTCCCCCGCCGGTCACGGCGTGCTGAATCAGGGTCAGCGTGGTGAGGACGCTGCCGATTTCGACCACGAACATCACCGGATTGCGCGCCATCGTGCGCGGATGGAGCTTGCGGACCGCGTCGCCGACCGCGCGCCGGACGATCGGCGGATCCCACATCGAACGTGTCTGAGTCGCCATTAGAACACCTGCCCCGCGTTCATCATGAAGTGTTCGACGATCGGGCCGAGGCTGAGCGCGGGGAAGAATGTCAGCGCCCCGACGATGACGATCACGCCGACCAGCAGCGACGTGAAGAGGGGCGTGGTCACGGGAAACGTCCCGAGCGACGCAGGAATCACCTTCTTCCGGCTCAAACTGCCGGCGATCGCCAGCGGCGGGATGATCATGAAGAAGCGGCCGAACAGCATCGAGAGCCCGAGCGTGGTGTTGTACCAGTTCGTGTTGACGCTGATGCCGCCGAAGGCCGAACCGTTGTTCGCCGCCGCCGAGGAATAGGCGTAGAGCATCTCGGAGAGGCCGTGCGGACCCGGATTGAAGACGCTGGAGGTTCCGAAGTCAGGCGACACCGAGGAAATCGCCGTGAACGTCAGAATCAGGAGCGAGAAGATCAGGACGGTGAGCATCGCCATCTGCACCTCGAACGCCTGAATCTTCTTGCCCAGGTATTCCGGCGTCCGTCCGACCATCAGGCCGGCGATGAACACCGCCAGGATGATGTAGACCAGGATGCCGTACATCCCGGCGCCGACGCCGCCGAACACCACCTCGCTCAGCTGCAGGTTCGCCAGCGGGACGAGGCCGCCGAGCGGTGTGAACGAGTCGTGCCACCCGTTGACGGCGCCGCAGCTCGCGTCGGTCGTCACCGTGGCGAAGAGGGCCGTATTGGCGATGCCGAACCGGACCTCCTTGCCCTCCATGTTGCCCCCGGGTGAAATGGCCGTCACGGCCTGGTCGGCACCGGCCGCGGTCAGCATCGGGTTGCCGCGCGCCTCGGCCCAATACGCCACGCTGACGCCGGCGACGAAGAGGAAGGCCATCGCCGCCCAGACCGCCCAGCCGTGTTTCGGCGAGCCGGTCATCTTGCCGAGCGTATAGGTCAGGCTCGACGAGATGGCGAAGATGCCGAACATCGCCAGGAAGTTCGTGAGCGGTGTCGGGTTCTCGAACGGGTGGGCACTGTTGGCGTTGAAGAAGCCGCCGCCGTTGGTGCCGAACTGCTTGATGATTTCCTGCGACGCCGCCGGACCCTGGGCGATGACCTGCTCGGTCACGGTCTGGCTGACCGCCTTGCCGTCGGCTGCCGTGGTCGTCAGCGTCTGCGGGTCGACGACCGCCACCTTGTCGTAGGGCTTCAGGTTCTGCACGACACCCTGCGACACGAGGAAGAGCGCGCCGACGACCGCGATCGGAAGCAACACAAAGAGCCATGCCCGTGTCATGTCCACCCAGAAGTTGCCGAGGGTGTCTTTCTCCTTCTGGGCGATACCGCGGACCAAGGCGATGGCGACCGAGATACCAACGGCGGCGGACATGAAATTGTGGTACGACAGTCCGGCCATCTGCGTGAAGTAGCTCATGGTGGATTCGCCGCTGTAGGCCTGCCAGTTCGTGTTGGTCGTGAACGACACGGCGGTATTGAAGGCCAGAGCCGGCGGGACTGCGCCGAAGCCCTGCGGGTTCCACGGCAGGACGCCCTGCAGCCGTTGCATCGCATACAGCACCAGCATCGAGACCAGGCTGAAGAGCAGGACCCCGACCGCGTACTCGGTCCAGCGCATCTCGCGCGTCTCGTCCACACCGGTCAGCCGGTAGACCAGTCGCTCGACGGGCCGCAGCACCGGGTCGAGCCAGGTCCGCTCGCGCGTGAATACCCGGGCCATGTAGCCGCCGAGCACCGGGGTGACGAGGAATACGGCGAACAGGAAGAAGAGAATCTGCAGCCAGCCATTGAGAGTCATGTCAGAACTTCTCCGGCTTCAGCATCGCCAGCACCAGATAGGCGAGCATCGCGACGCTCACGACGAGACCGACGACGTAGTTGAGATCCACGGATCACCTCACTTCATCAGCCGGTCGCATGCGGCCACGTAGCCGATGCTTACGACGAAGAAGAGAACCGATAGCGCGACGAAGACGAGATCGAGCACAGCACACCTCCGGGCGGTACGCGCAGTTCCTTCAATCCGCGTCCTGACAGTTCACACTACCGGCCGGCCGGCTAAGCAAACCGGCAAAAAGTCATAAAGAGTTCATAAGGGGCGCGGAGCGCCAAACGCCGCGCGCTACGATGGGCCGTGCCCGAACGAAGTCGCCCCACTGGCGATCAGATGCTCGCGAAGGTGCAGACCGCTCAGCGGGCTCGTCTTCGCATCTACATTGGTGCCGCACCTGGTGTCGGCAAGACCTACGCGATGGTCGAGGACGCACACGCCTTCCGGCGGGATGGTGTCGACGTGGTGATCGGGTTTGTCGAGACGCACGCCCGCACGGAGACGGAAGCGCGAGTCGCCGACCTCGAGATCGTGCCGCGACGAAAGATCGATTACCGCGGCGTCACACTGGAAGAAATGGATCTTGACGCCATTCTCGCGCGCCAGCCAGCGCTGTGTGTCGTCGACGAACTGGCGCACACCAACGTCGCGGGCAGTCGTCACGAAAAGCGGTATCAGGACGTCCTGGACCTCCTGGAGGCGGGGATCGGCGTGATGACCGCGGTCAACATCCAGCACCTGGAGACACTGAACGATGCCGTCAGCCGCGTCACAGGTGTCCGTGTGCGGGAGACGGTGCCGGACACTTTTCTCGACCGCGCCGACGAGATCGTCAACGTCGATGTGACGGTCGAGGAGCTGCATAGCCGATTGCGACAAGGCAAGGTGTACAAGCCTGAGAAGGTCGAACAGGCGCTCGCCAACTTCTTCCGCGAGACCAACATTTCGACGCTGCGCGAACTCGCGCTCCGCGCCGTGGCTGACGAGATTGGCGACCGGGCGGCATCACGCCGACAGCGCGAGGGTCTCGAACCCGCGCTCATCCCGGAGCGCGTCATGGTGTGCCTGAGCTCCAGCGCCGACGCCCCCCGAGTGCTGCGCACCGGCGCACGTATCGCCGGACGCCTGGGCGCCCGGTGGTACGCCGTCTACGTGGAGACTCCGCGTGAAGCGCCTGGGCATATCAAGCCGCACGACCGCGAGGCGCTGCAACGAAACATTGCCATGGCCGAGGAGCTCGGCGCGACGGTCGTCCGGGTACGGGCGGATCGGCCGGCCGACGGCCTGATCGCGTTCGCGAAGCGCGAAGGGATCACCCACGTCATCTTCGGCCAGAGCGCTCGAACGCGACTGGAGATCCTCCTGAAGGGGTCCACCCTCAACCGCTTTCTGGAAGAGGTCCGCGATGCGACGATTCAGGTCGTCCCGTTGGGCGAGCCCGTGTCGTAAGAGTCCCGATCTTATGGACTCTTTGGGTCTTTCTTATGCGCGCCCGGTCTATCGTGAACGCATTGGTGCGTATGCGTACCATCACGTCACTCCGCGCATCCGACATTCAGCCTGATCGGCTCAACAGGATCTTGACGGACTATTTGGCGCTCGAACACGCCAGAGTCTTCCGCCGATTGCTGGTGAGACGCTTTGCGCTCCTCGCACCGATTGTCGGTGCCGTCAGCTTCTTCTGGCTGTCGGCGTTCGCCTTCTGGTTCGGCGTGGGGCTCTGCATGGCTGTGCCGACGTGGGCGTGGACCGTGGAACGCGATCATGAACGTCGGCTGGCCCGTCAGTTGGCCGGGCTGCCTGCTGAAACGCTGCCCACGGGTGAGACAAGGACCGCCCTGGTAGAGCGTCTCGTGAGAAAGTCATAAAAAGTCCATAAGTACCGCAATGCAAGTCCAACTCCGGCCTCGACGTCTCGCCATAATGACGGTTGCCTAGTTCGCATACCAGCGATACGGGGGAACCAACGGCGGGTCGTGGCGCACGACCTCCGAGGGGCGCATCCGGCACTCCGCCGGTAGAGGACTTCCAACCTCGAGCCCGTCAGCTAACCCCGGCGGCAGTTGGAGGCTTGGTGTCGGATTCGCCTGCGTCGCTGGAGCCCCATGCACTACCCGCACCCCACGGTGACACGCGGCGCGTGCTGCCGCTTACGCTGACGGCGCTGGGCGTCGTCTACGGCGATATCGGGACCAGTCCGCTATATGCCCTGCGGGAGTGCTTCTTTGGCTTGCACTCTGTGCCGCCGACGCACGACAACGTGCTCGGCGTGCTCTCTCTGATCATCTATTCGCTGGTTCTGGTGATTTCGATCAAGTACGTGGTGATCGTGATGCGCGCCGACAACCAGGGTGAAGGGGGGGTGCTCGCGCTGACCGCGCTGATCCCGAGCCGGGCCGGCGCGGCCGGTGGGCCGGCGCGCCTGGCGGTCGGACGCCCACTGCTCATCGCCCTTGGCATCTTCGGGACTGCCCTGCTCTACGGCGACGGCATGATCACCCCGGCGATCTCCGTCCTGGGTGCCGTGGAAGGCCTGGAAGTCGTCACTCCCTTGCTGCGTCCGTACGTAGTGCCGGCGACGGTGGTGATCCTCGTGGGACTGTTCGCCATCCAGAAATACGGGACGCACCGTGTCGGCGGGCTGTTCGGTCCGGTCATGGTGATCTGGTTCGTCACCATTGCCGGCCTCGGTGTCGTGTGGATCGTTCGGGCCCCGGCCGTCTTGGCGGCGTTCGACCCCAGGCACGCCGTGAGTTTCTTCGTAGCCAATGGGTTCACGGGATTCGCCGTCCTCGGTTCAGTATTCCTGGTCGTCACCGGAGGCGAGGCGCTGTATGCCGACATGGGCCACTTCGGCACACACCCGATACGGCTGGCATGGTTCGCCTTCGTGTTGCCGGCACTGGTCCTGAACTACCTCGGACAAGGTGCATTGCTGCTGACCAGTCCCACGGTGGAGCACCCCTTCTTCCTACTGGCGCCATCCTGGGTCTTGCTGCCATTGGTGGTCCTGTCCACCGCCGCGGCGATCATCGCATCGCAGGCGCTCATCTCCGGGTCGTTTTCGATCACGCGTCAAGCCATGCAACTCGGACTGGCGCCGCGTCTCGATGTCGAACACACCTCCGCACGCGAGATGGGACAGATCTACGTACCCCAGGTGAACTGGGGGCTGATGCTGGCGACGTTGGTCATCGTGGTTGGCTTTGGCTCGTCGAGCGCACTCGCCGCAGCCTACGGCATTGCCGTCACCATGACGATGGTCATCACGGTACTGCTGCTCTACGTGATCATGACGGAGCGCTGGCGCTGGCCGACGCCGGCAGCCATCACCGTGATGATGCTGTTCCTCACGATCGACGTGGCCTTCCTTGGCGCCAATGCACTCAAGCTGATGCAGGGGGGCTGGGTCACCCTTGCCGTCGCGCTCTTCCTGTTCACGCTGATGACGACGTGGAGGACCGGCCGCCGTCTAGTGGCTGAGCGGCTGACCGCGCGCGCGGTACCCCTCGATGACTTCCTCGCCACAGTGAAGGCCATCCAGCCGGCCCGCGTACCTGGGACCGCCGTGTTCATGACCGCGCAGCCCACCGGCACGCCACCGGCGCTCGCTCACAATCTTCGCTACAACAAAGTCCTGCATCACCAAGTCGTCATCCTCACCGTAACAACAGCGCAGCGCCCGCACGTGGCAGTCGACGACCGCGTCGCGGTCGAACCGCTCGGACACGACCTGTTCAACGTGCGAGTGCAATACGGGTTCATGGAGGATCCGGACGTACCCGCTGCGCTGGCACAGGCAGCTCGTCTCGGTCTGGCGCTGGATGCCTATGACGTCACGTACTTTCTCGGCCGCGAAACCATCATCGTGACTCGTCGCCACGGCATGGCCATCTGGCGCGAGAACCTATTCGTGGTGATGTCACGCAACGCAGTGCGCGCTACGGCCTTCTTCAGACTGCCACCTGAGCGCGTCGTCGAGCTCGGCGTCCAGGTCGAGATGTAGTCTCCCCCAAGGTGCGCCAGCGGCGCCCCGCTGGGGATTGGCTGGCGTCGTTCTGTGACCCTAAGTGCCCGTCAGCCCAGGCAGCCGGCGACTTTGCGACAGTTTCCGCTTCGCAAGCGAAATCGAAGCTAGGAGGGTCGCGAAAACGGAAGTAAAATCGAAGGTCTTCACAGTCGGGGCGTAGCGCAGTCTGGTAGCGCGCCTGCTTTGGGAGCAGGATGTCGCAGGTTCGAATCCTGTCGCCCCGACCAATCTTCTATCGTTTCTTTCGCTTCGTTTTCTCCTCCTCTACATGCTCACGCAGGGCTCGCAGCTTCTTGCGAATCCGGCGAATGTCCTTCAAGCTCTTCCTCGATTGCTCGAGCAGCGCGGAGACTTTGGCTCGGGTTCGTCTCATGACGGTACCCAAGAGCAAGGACCTCGCCACCTGAATTCAGGCCCTTTCGACCTGATTACAGGTTGGTCGCCACAATCTGAATGCTGATCCACGCCCCGACGGGGGCGGCTCTCCTCTTTTTCGGACTCAATCCTTCACGTTCATCCCCGGTTCGCGCACGTGGGGACGAATGGATGACATGGCCCTGGGCTTGCAGCTTAGCCCTTCATAACGGCGAAATGGGCGGGCTCAGCAGAGCCAACCCTGATATTTCCCAATTTCCACCACCAAGGTGTCATGTCCTGGGGACAGAAGGTCGCCCAGTCAGGTGACATCTGGTTTTGCGGTGGACCAATGACCAATAGAGCCCGCGCAACGAGTCGCTGGCAGGAGCGGAGAACAAGGATGTCGATGTCGTGGAAGTTGAATGTCGCCGCGCTGGTGGCGGCAGTAGGAGTGGGCGCGGTGGCACCGTCCGTCGAGGCAGCATCTATCACATGTCTGCCCAGTAACGAGCGGCTGGCCACGTTGAGCAGCGCGACGATGTGTGGAACCGGGGCCGGCAACGTCAATTCGGGCGCCGGCGTGAACGCGGCGCTTGGTACTGGTTTCGCCTGGACCAAGGAGGGTGAGATCAGCCCCGGTGGCGGTACCGGTTCGAACTCGGACGACCTTTTGACCATTACTCTCCTCACCGGTTCGTGGGGCGGGAACACCGGCATCACCGGCACCTGGAACATCGCGCCGTCATTCTGGAACACCTACGGGAGGGCTGCGATTACGATGCACGTCGGTAACGGCAACGGCGGTCCGGATAACTTCGTGTGGCTGATCGAGCAGGGTCAGACGTCGGGCACGTTCTCGTACTCGGACCTCGATGGCCGGGGCGGCGGGCTGTCAAACAACTTCCTGTTCGGTTCAGGGACGCCCGTGACGACCACGGGAACAACAACTACCGGCTCGCCGCTTGATGTGCCGGAACCGGGCATCGGGCTGCTGTCGGCGGCTGGCTTGATGTTGGTTGGCGCTCGCCTCTGGAACCGCAAGCCGAACGCGTAAGCAGACCCGCCAGCCGGGAGCGACGGCCGGCGCTCTGCAGTTCGGGCGCCACCAAGCATCAGGGAGGGAGCGTTTCGCTTCCTCCCTCCCTTCCCCCAGTCCAAATCCAGCACCGCCTCCTGGCCCGCTCAGCGTTCGGGAGTGCTTGCAAACCACGAGTGCACTCGCAGGTAGAACGACGGCAGCACGAGCAGCGTGAACAGTGTCGACGTCGCCAGGCCGCCCACCATCACCACCGCCAGCGGGCGCTCGATCTCCGTACCCTGCAGACGCAGCGCCAACAGGGGCAGTACGCCCAGGATCGCCGTGCCCGCCGTCATCAGCTTGGGACGCACGCGGCCGATGCTGGCCTCGCGAACGGCATCGGCCAGCCGGCGGCCCTCCGCGATGAGGCCGCGCGTCTGCGTCACCAGCACCAGGCTGTTCTGCACCGCGATGCCGAAAAGTCCGATGAGGCCAACCAGCGACGAGACGTTCCACGTCTCGCCCGCCGCCAGCAGCGCCAGGATGCCGCCGACGAACGCGCACGGTACAGTGACGAGAATGAGCGCCGCCTCCACCGCCGACCCCAACGCCACCAGCAGCAGGACGAATACGCCGAAGAGCGCCACGCCAATCGCGAGCCTGAGCGATCGCGACGCCCGCGCCTGGCTGTCCACCCGTCCGCCCAGGTCGAAGAAGTAGCCGGGCGGCAGCGTCAGGCGCTCCGCCACGACTTGGCGGACCTCCGCGGCCGCGCCGCCGAGATCGCGGCCGCTGACCGACGCCTCCACCGCAACCCGGCGGGCACCGGCCTCGCGGCGAATCGTGCCGGGGCCGAACGTCTGCGTCACGGCCGCCAGCTGCCCCAGCGGAATTCGCCGGCCGTCGTGACCGTCGATGAGCAGCGTCCGGATGGCGTCGAGATTGTCGCGGCGATCGTCGCGCAGGCGCACGACCAGGTCGAACCGCCGCTGCCCCTGCCACATCTGCGAGCCCTCCTCGCCGACCAGGCCGACGCGCACGGCGCGGATGACGTCGCCGGGCGCCAGGCCCACGCGCGCCGCGGCCTGGCGGTCCACCTCCACCTGCACCTGTGGCAGGCCCGTCAACTGCTCGGACCGCAAGTCGGCGATACCACGCACGCCGCGCATCAGCCCCTCGGCGCGCGCGGCCAGGCGTGACAGCTCCTCGAGATCGGGCCCGAAGATCCGCACCGACAGATCGGCGGGGGTGCCCCCCAACCCTTCGTCGATCCGCATGCCCAGTGGCGTGGTGAACAGCACGCCCACGCCTGGCAGGCCCTCGAGCCGGCGGCGCATGTCGCTTTCGATCTCCTCCTGCGTGCGCTGCCGCACCGGCTTGAGCACCACCAGCACGTCGGACACGGTGTGCGGCATGGGGTCCTCGGTGCGTTCGGAGCGGCCGGTGCGCCGTACCACGTCCTCGACCTCCGGCACCTGACGAAGGATGTCCTCCACGCGGTGGTTCTGGCGGTCCACCTCTTCGAGGGCGGCATCCGCCGGTAGCATCGTCTGCAGGAGGAACGCCCCTTCGTCCAGTTGCGGCATGAAGTCGCTGCCGATCCGGAGCGCGAGCGCCATCGACGGCACGGCCACGAGCACCGTGACCAACGCCACCAGCCAGGGGTGCCGCAGGCACCGGTCCAGGGCCGGAGCGTAGACGCGCTTGATCAGTCGCACCAGCGCGACGTCGTCGTCGCGGGTGTGCGGCGCGGGCCGCAACACCAGCGCCGCAACCACGGGCACGAGCGTCACCGACAGCACGAGCGCCGCGATCATCGCGGCCATCACCGCAGCCGCCAGCGGCTGGTACATCCGCCCTTCGATGCCGCTCATGCCGAAGAGCGGCAGGAACACCACAATCACGATGACGGTGGCGAACGCGATGGGGCGCGCCACCTCGACCGCCGCGGCCAGCGCGCGGGCGTGCCGCTCGGCGGCGGTGGCCGCTCCCGTCAGGCGATGGAGGATGTTTTCCACCATGATGATGGCCGCGTCGACCAGCAAGCCGACGGCGATGGCCAGCCCGCCCAGCGTCATCGTATTGAGCCCGACGTTCAACGCCCGCAGCAGCAGGCCGGCGAGCGCGATCGACAGCGGAATCGTCGCCGTCACGACAACCGCGGCGCGAATATTCCCCAGGAGCAGCACGATCACCAGCACCACGAACACACCGCCAAGGCTGACCGCCCGCTCCACACCCCCCAGCGCCGACCGTACCAGCGCCGACTGGTCGTAGACCACTCGCAGCTGTACGCCCTTGGGCAGCGCGCGCCGCAGGTCCTCGATCGCCTGGCGGATGCCCGCCGCCACCCGCACGGTGTCGGCCCCGAATTGTTTGATGACGCGCGCGCTCACCACCTCGCCCTGCAGCCGGTGCGCCACGCCGCGGCGGACGGCTGCGCCCTCGCGCACATCGGCCACGTCGCCCAGGAGCACCGGCACGTCGCCGCGCGTCGTCACTACCGTTTGCCTGAGGTCGTCCATGGTGCCGGCGCGGCCCAGCGCGCGTACCGTCCATTCGATGGCTCCTTGCGCCACGATGCCGCCCGAGGCGTTCAGGTTCGATTCCTCCACGGCGTGCAGCACCTCGTCGAGGGTGACGCGCCGCGCCGACATTCGCTCGGGATCCAGTTGCACCTGGAACTGGCGGAGATAGCCGCCCAGCCGCTCGACGGCGGCCACGCCTGGCACTGCCAGCAAGCGATTGTTCACCTCGAATTCAGCCAGATCGCGCAGCGTCATCAGATCGGCGGCGCCCGCGTCGGCTTCAAGGGTGAACTCGAAGATCTCGTTCAACCGGCCGGTGAGACTGGAGATGAGCGGCGGCTCTGTGCCGGGCGGCAACTGCGCCGTCGCCTGCGCGACGCGCTCGGCCACGAACTGCCGCGATCGGTAGTAGTCGGCGGAGGGCTCGAATTCGATGGTGATCTGCGCGACGCCAAGCTGCGAGGTGGAGCGGACGCGGCGGACGTCGGGCAGGCCCGCCAGGGCGGATTCGAGCGGAATCGCGATGGCTGTTTCCAGTTCTTCAGCGCCCATCGCGGAGTTCTGCGCGATCACGTTGAAGACCGGGGCGGAGAGGTCCGGGAATACGTCTCGGCGCAGGTCCTGCAGCCAGAGCGCGCCGACCGCCGTGCCGGCCAAGACCAGAAGCGCCGTGACGAGCGGCGCACGGAACGCGTGGCGAATGAGTGCGCTGATCATGGTGGTCTCAGTGATCGTCGTGGCCGGCTTCACCCTGCTCGGCCCGAGCCTTCAGCAGGAAGGCGCCGTCCACCACCACCGTCTCGCCCGCCTTGAGACCCGACAGCACCTCGATTTCACCGCCCAGATCACGGCCGCGGCCGATCCGCCGGATCTCGAAGGTCCGCGGATCCTGTGGCAGGAACACGCACCATTCGTTGCGCACGCGCTGCACCGCGGCAACCGGCACGCTGACCACCGTGCGCCCGGAGGCGCCGCCCACGGGCAGCACGGCGGACGCCGACATGCCGGGGCGCAGCGCGCCGCCGGCGTTGCGCACGTCGATGCGCACGGGTATCGTGCGTGACTCCGGGTCGACCTGCCGGCCCACCAGCGTGACGCCGCCTTCGAAGTCCTGTCCGGGCAGTGCGGGGAACACCAGCCGCGCGCGCACGCCATCCTGGATGCGCACCGCGTCGCGCTCGAAGGCGTGCACCGTGAGCCACAGCGTCGAGAGGTCGCCGATACGGAACGCCGCGGTCGCCGGGTCCAGCATCTGGCCCAGCACCGCCGCGCGCTCGATCACGACACCCGCGATCGGCGAACGCAGGGCAAACGACGAGGACGCCGCGCCGTTGTCGCTGTCGGCCGCCTCGGCCGGTGCCTCGACGCCGAAGGCACTGATCTCGGCCCCGGCGGAGCGCAGGCCGGCCCGAAGTGCCGCGACGGCGGCCTCCGCCTCCTGCACCTCGCGCAGCGGCACGATCTTCTCGGCGGCCAGACCGCGCTTGCGCTCGAGCGCGGCCTCGGCCAGGGTCAGGCGGGCGCGGGCCGACAGGTAGTCGGCGCGCACACGGCCAAGGTCGTGGCTGCTCAGTTCGGCGAGCGTCTGCCCCGCCGTGACGCGGTCGCCCAGCTGCGCGGCGAGACGGGTCACGCGCGCCGGCACCGGCGCGCCCACCTCCGCGTAGCGCCGCTGGTCCACCTCCAGTTCGCCGATCAGGGTCAGCATCTCGTCACCGGAGCGCTGCTCGGCCGCAGCGGTCGTCACCCGCAGATCGCGCAGCATGCCCTCGTCCATCGTGACGGTGCCGGCGTCATGCGGCGCGGGCGTCGGCGCCGCAGGTGCGACAGCGGCAGGCGTCTCGGGTCTGGTCGAGTTCTGGGAACGTCGATCGCATCCAACGAGCGCCACCGACAGCGCGGCGCAGGCCAGATGGGCGAAAGTGCGGTCGATGGTCATCGCAGTATCCCCGCGGCCGCGTCCACATCGACGTGGGCCAGTGCGGCCTCCAGCAAGGCATCGAGATGATGAAAGCGCGTGTCCAGGAACTCGCGCCGGATGAGCAGCAGCTCCGGCAGGCTGATCTGCCCGACGTCGAAGCTGCGCGTGGTCAGCGCATCGCTGTCGTCGAGGCCGGACAGCGCCTCGGCCTCGAGCACGCGCACGGCGGCGCGCCGCTCGCGATAGGCGTCGAGGGCCGTCTGAACCTCGAGCTGCACGCGCGTGCGCGCCGCGTCGAGCTCGGCTCGCAGCCGCGTCGCGCGGGCGGCGCCGACGGCGCGCAGCTCCTGGCCGCTCGTGAAGGCAGGCAGTGTGACCGTCAGCCCGCCGAGGACGATCCGATCGCCTTCCTCGCGCGAGTACTGCACGCCCACGCCATAGGTGGCCTTGGCGGCCGCCTGACCGAGGCTCACGTCGGCAGTGGCCTCGCGCACGGCCGCCTCGAGCACCCGCAGCTCGGGCCGGTCGGCGGCTGAGCGCTGCAGCGCCGCCAACTCCGGGTCGTCGATGGGCGCCGTCAGGTCTCCCTCGACAGTCATCTCGTCCCGGAGCAGCAGCAGTTGTTTCAGCTCGCCGATCGCCAGCGCGCGCCCGGCCAGGGCCGCCTGTCGGTTGGCACGGGTGCGGGCCAACGCGGCGCGGGCCAGGTTCACGTCGAGGATGGCGATGTCGCCGGCGCGGAAACGGCGATCGGCCACGGCGTATACGTCGGCGGCCAGTTCCTGCGTGCGGTCCAGCAACCAGATCCGCGCCGTGGCATGGACGGCTCGGTAGTAGGCCGCGGCGGCGAGCCGCAGGACAGTACGGGTCGTCTCGTCCACTCCGGCCGCGCCCTGCTCCACCAGCGCGTTGGCGGCGTCGATGCGCGCATCCCTGCGAGATCCGGGATCCAGCGTCTGCCGCACGCCGACCTGCAGATCGGCGAAGCGGCCGCGCTCGCCGTTGCGATAGCCGAGTTGCAGATTCAGGTCCGGGTTCGACTGCTGTCGAACCGACGCGCCGGCAACGTGGCCGCGGGCCTCTTCCACCGCGAGCCTCGCACTAACGATTTGCGGCGCCTGGGCACGCGCCCGGGCCAGGACGTCTGCCAGCGTCCAGGTGCGGGCCTGCGCGGCCACACTGCCGGCCGGCATCCACACCATCGCGCACACCGCGATGGCCCGACACCAAGCTGTCTTCAACTGGGTCCTGCGCATGAACGTCCCCTCCGGACCGCCGCGGCCGACGGCCCTACCTGCGTGTGTCTGGCAAACCGACTTGACGTCGGTTCGCAGCCCGTCTGGCAACCTGCTTGGCGCCGGTTCGCTGCCGGCAACCCAGCCACGCCGCGACACAGGGGCATGCGCCGCCAGCACCGGCAACGCGCATCCGCCACGCCCGCCCGGTGGCGGTGCGGGAAGACCGACCGAGCTAGAGAGAAAGCGGGGGACGGTACAGACTGCGGGGCACGCCCGGCGTCAGATTCGCCGGCCGGAACGCATCGCGCACGACGGAGGCTCGAGGCGTCAGCACCGCGACCAGCGGCACCGGATCCTCCGTGTGAAAGCAACAGCAGAAACAGTCGTCGTGGTCCTGCGCGGGCGCGCCGCCGGATCCCTGGGCGTACTCCTCCGCGCAGCACAACTGCGGCACCAGGAGGTCGGTCGCCGCCCACGTGAGCAGGAAGCAGGCCACCAGGCGGGCAGCGACGTGATGGCGAAGTGCGCGCATCGGCCCCCAAGGATAACCTAGGGCAGCCTCCGTGCAGATCCGGCCCGCAACCCAGGACGACGCTGCAGGTATCACGGCCGTTCTATCGGCCGTCGTGACCGAGCGCGTCCACTCGGCCATCGACCGTGCGTGGACCACCGACGAAGAGCGCCGCTTCCTCGCGTCGTTGACGGCACGCCAGGCGGTTCACGTCGCGGTCGATGCGGACTCGACCGTCGTCGGCCTGCAGATCCTGGACCTGTGGAGCCCCAGCCTCGAGTCGATGGCGCACGTCGGGCAGCTCGGCACGTTTCTTCTGCCGGCCCATCGGCGCCGCGGCGTGGGGCGCCAGCTGTGGCTGGCAACGGCCTCGGCGGCCCGCGGCGCCGGCTACCGCAAGCTGTTGGTGCAGGTACGGGCGTCGAACGCCCATGCCCTCTCCTACTATCGCGGGCTCGGTTTCGCCGAGTGCGGACGCCTGGCCCGGCAGGTCGTCATCGACGGTCACGAGGACGATGAAATCCTCATGGAACTGTTCCTCTAGACTGCTGCCGCTGCGCCACCAGCCGGATACACCAGATACACTAGTGTCCGTGTTTCGCACGCTCGGCACACTGGTGTGGGGCGCCGTGGGGGCCTTCCACCTCTGGCTGCTCGCCCGGCAGGCTTGGACCGGTGAGGTCGAATACGCGGAGTTCGGGCGCTGGGCGGTGGCGCTTCTCCTGGTCGGCGCCCTCGTGGCGCTGCGGCGGCGCGGCGGCGCACTGTTCAGGAATCGCCGGGCCACCGCCATCTGGGTGCTGGTAGCGCTGCTGCACGGTCCGATCCTGACGAAGGCGCCCGGGCTCGTCACCCAGGCACTGGCCGAGGCACCCGTCATCGCCGCCCAGATCGTATCCGCGGCGGCCGCCCTGGGTTTGACCCTGGCGCTGGCGGCGCGCCGCAACGCCGGCCGGCCCATCGACCGCGCCGCGCCGGTCGCCGTCTGCTTGCGTTCCGTGCGCACGCTCGACGCGCATGCCGGGACCGGCTTCCTGCCCCGGCCGCCGCCGGCGGCCTGAGCACCGTTCTCCGTTTCCGTCCACGTTCTGTCAGTTCGCGAACCGGCGTCAGCCGGTTGGCGTCCTTCCGCGGCATCACGACGCCGTTATTGGGAGTCCTGTTCGATGCGTACGCGAGTTTTCCCGCTCGTCGTCCTCCTCACCTTGTGCCTGTGGGCCGCACCCGCCCTCGCCGCCACCGTGACCGGTGTCGTCACCGACAGCACGGACACCGCCGTCGCAGACGCGCGGGTGGTCCTGCGCGCCCTGGCCACCGGGCAGCAGTTCGAGACCCGCACCGACAACGCCGGCCGGTATCAATTGACGGTGCCCACCACCGGGTCGTACCTGCTGATCGTCACGCGGGACGGATTCGCGGAGAGCGGCAACACGATAGCCGTGACCCAGATCGACCAGACCGTCGACCAGGCCGTAACGCTGCAAGTGGGCGGCCTGACCGCCGACGTCAGCGTGACCGCCGCGCGCAGCGAGCGTGAGATTCGGCAGATTCCCTTGCACGTCGACACCATCACGGCCAAGGCCATCGAGCAGACCGCCCCCCTCTCCACGGGTGACGCGCTCGCCACGGCGGCCAACGTCACGCCGGTCGGCAACGGCCCGTTCGGCGTGCGACCGCGGCTGCGCGGCCTGGATTCCACACGGCTCCTGGTGCTGGTGGACGGCGAGCGGCTGAACACGGCGCGGCAGGCCACCAACCGCACCGGCGCCGAAGTAGGCCTCATTCCCACCGACGGCGTCGAGCGCATGGAGATCGTCAACGGCGCGGGCACGCTGCTCTACGGGTCCGACGCCCTGGCCGGCACCATCAACATCGTGACCAGCCAGCCCACGTTCACGCCTACCACCCAGTGGATCTACGGCTTCAACGGCTACTACAGCTCGAACGAGGACGGGCGCCGCGGCACCGTCACGCTGGGCGTGACCAATCCGCGCTACGCGATCCGCTTTCAGGGGGGCGCCGAGAGCTTCTCCAACTACAAGGCCGGCAACTTCGACGTCGAGGATACGCGGGACTTCTTCACGTCGGGCCGCATCCGGCGCGGCGACACCATCGACGACAACTTCGGGAGCGCCGGGCTGCGCTTCGGCGCCTTCGCCGACCCCTTCAACGCCCCGTACGTCCGTACCGACAACACCGTGCTCAATTCACAGGCGGACGGCAACTACGTCGCGGCGACGGGTCTGGTGCGGCTGGCCGACACGCGAACCGTGACGGTGCGCTACCAGCGCCGCCACATGAACGATGTCGGCTTTCCCGACTTCGCATCACCCTACTTCTTCAACGCCACCTCGCTGCCCCACAGCAACCTCGACAAGATCTCCGCGCGCTACGAGGCGCAGGCGGTGACGCCGTGGCTGGCGAACCTGTCGCTGCGCACCTACTACCAGAAGATCGACCGCCTGCTGCAGAACTCGCTGCCGGTGCAGTTCCCGGCGCCATCGGCGCAGTTCTTCCCGATTTCGGTGTTCCGGCTCGATGTGCTGTCCCAGACGCAGCAGCGCGTGTGGACGCCGGGCATCGACCTGCAGGCCGTCATCACGCCCGCAACCAACCACGTGATGACCGCGGGCCTGACCTTCTACCGCGATCGCAGCAGCGACGACCGCACCACCAGCACGCAGCAATCGTTGGTCGGCCAGGTGGTGCTGGGTGCCCGCGGACCGGCGGCGGCGGTGCTGCCCTCGCCCCAGCCGCTCGGTCCGCCCTCCATCGCGCATCCGGTGCGAGTGCCCGACGCAGCGCTCCGGGACGTTGCCGTGTTCCTGCAGGACGAATGGCGGGTGCAGCCAAAGCTGTCGGTGATCGGCGGCCTGCGCGGCGATTTCTACAACCTGACCAGCGAGGCCACCGCGGGCTACACGGTCGCCCCCGTCGTCGCCGGCGCCCAGCCTGCGATCGATCCGGCCACGCTGCCGGATCCGAACGGCGAACAGGTGGGACGCAAAGCGCTGACGGGCGACATCGGCCTGGTCGCCAACCCCTCGGGCCGGCTCAATCCGTTCGTCCGCGTCGGCCGCAGCTACCGTCACCCGAACCTCGAAGAGCTGTTGTTCGCGGGTCCGGCCACGGCCGGCAGTATCGCGCCCAATATCAGGCTGGAACCCGAGACCGGCACCAATTTCGACCTGGGCGCCAAGTTCACCGTGGGCCGCGTGCGCGGCGGAACCTACCTGTTCGTGAACCAGTACAAGAACTTCATCGCGCAGGACCTGGTGGTGGCCACCACGCCGTCGGGGCCGCTGGTGCAAACGGTGAACTTTGCCGACGTTCGCATCCATGGCCTGGAATGGTCGGCGGATGCGCCGCTGGTGTCGCGTGTCGGCGTGGTGATGCTGTCGGCCGCCGGCGCCTTCACGCGCGGCACCATCACCGAGGGCACGGACCCGCGCACCGGCGTGTCGCTGGAAGACTCCCCGGCCGATGACATCACGCCGGTGAAAATCGTCTTCTCCGGCCGCTTCACCGAGCCCCGGGGCCGCTGGTGGGCCGAGTACGGCGTGCGGACCCAGGCCGACGTGACCCGCGTGGCGCGCACGCTGCTGGAGTCGCCGTTCCTCATCCCGCAAGACCTGTTGGCCCTGGACGGCTTCGCCGTGCAGCGCCTGGCGTGGGGCGTGAATTTCACCACAGGCCGCGACCGCGCCGGGCTGACGTTCGCGCTGGAGAACCTGGCCAACAAGTACTATCGGGAACAGTTTCAGTTCGCGCCGGCGCGCGGGCGGAGCTTCACCGTCGGGGTGAACGTCGGCGCGTTTTAGGGTCAGCGTGCAGCCCTTTTCATGAGCTCCTCCCTCGTCCACTTCGTCCCCATCGTCACGACGCTGCTGGCGATCCCGTTCTCGCTGGAGATCTACCGGCGCTACCGGCGGTTCCCGGATCGCCTCCACCTGTTGTGGTGGGCCATCGGCATCGGCACCTACGGTGTCGGGACATTCACCGAGGCCGCCACGACGCTGGTCGGGTGGCAAGAGCCGATCTTCCGCGCCTGGTACGTTTCAGGGGCACTGTTGGGTGGCGCGCCGCTGGCCCAGGGCACCGTCTACCTGATGCTCCCGCGCCGCACGGCGCATGCCCTGACGGTGCTGCTGGTGGCCTATGTGCTGGTGGCGACGACCGCCGTCTACCTGTCGCCGATCGACTATGGAGCGGTGGAGGTGCACCGGTTGAGTGGCCGGGTCCTGGCCTGGCAATGGGTGCGCCTGTTCAGCCCGGTCGTCAACCTCTACGCCGTGGTGTTCCTCATCGGCGGAGCGATCCTCTCGGCGTTGCGCTACAGCACCGAAGTGGCCACGCGCCATCGGATGTGGGCCAACGTCCTGATTGCGGTGGGCGCCATCCTGCCGGGCATCGGCGGCACGGCGACGCGAATGGGGCACGTCGAGGTGTTGTACGTCACGGAGCTGGTGGGAATGCTGCTGACATGGGTGGGCTACCGCATGAGCGTACGGCCCGTGGCCCCCCCGGCCCCGTCCGCGCCCGAACCGCGGCTGGCCGCGGCCGGCTGAGCGCGCGGCGACCCCCGTCCGCGCCGCCAACAGCCCGGCCCCCAGGCTATTCTTGGCTCCCGGGTGGCCTTTCGGCCAGGATTGCGCCGGGTCGTGGGCTTCGCGCATGCTCGAAGGGCAACCACCCGATACACTGTTGAACAGACCACCGCGCATGGCTACCCTCGAGAAGGCTCTCACCGACATCACGATGGCGCCGTACATCGTCAAGGCGATGGCCCTCATCGGCGTTCGTCGCAAGGGTGGGAGCAATATGTTCCGCCATCAGATCAGTACGATGGGGATCCTCATCGACTACAAGATCGTCGATCCGGTGCTGCTGAAAGCCGCGGTGATCCACGACCTGTTCGAGGACGCGCCCGACATGCCCGGGGTCACGCGCGAGGAGATCATCGACATCGACAGCGACGGGCCCGCCGTCTACGACCTGGTGATGGAAGTGACGATGCGCACCATGGACGGCATGCGCGAGTCGAAGGCCGAGTACCTGACGCGCCTGATGGTGCACGGCTCGCCGCGGGCCAAGGTGCTCAAGCTGGCCGACCGCATCAGCAACCTCACGGCACTGGGCTTCGTGCACGACCCGCGGTTCGTGCGGCGGTTTCTCGCCGAGACCAAGCAGTTCGTGATGCCGTACGCGACCGACGTCAACCCGGACATGTACCTGGAGCTGTCGCACCTGATCGAGAACCGCGAGGCGCTGGTGGCCGCGCTGCGCACCGGGCACGACTAACGGCCGCGCCTGCGACCGGAGCCCGCGCTCACAGCTCGCGGGTCATCTCGATCATCGTGGGCCGGAATCCGAGTCGCACGAAGAGACGCTGCGCGGCCGCGTTGCGCTGGGCTGTCCATAACAGCACGCGGGGTGCGCCGTGCTCGCGCAGCCAGTCACTGGCTCGCTCGACCAGCGCTTCTCCGATGCCGCGGCTTCGATGGGACTCGTCCACCGCCACGTCGTGGATGAAGCCCGCCGCGTCACGCAATTCCTTCCAGGACATCGGCTCCAGCCCTGCATAGACGTAGCCCACGACCTGGCCGTCCTGCTCGGCGACGAACACGCAGGCGTCGGGCCCCTGCATCTGCGTGCCCAGGAACCAGGCGTAGCCGGCCTCGAGTTCGTCCGGCGGCGTCAGGAAGCGCTGGGCGTCGAAGTCGTAGTGGATGCGGAGCAGCGCCCCACCCAGCCGGCCGAGCGCCGGCAGGTCTGTGTCGCCCGCCGGCCGGATGATCAGCGGCGCAGCGCCGGACACCGCCATTACGGGACCGTGATGTGCAGCTCGGCCCCGTAGAGCATCGAGCGGTCGTTGTCGCGGGCGGCCCAGCGCACCAGCGCCGAGACGTCGCGTGCCACCACCTTGTCGTGCACCGTGGCACCATTCACGGTCACCACCACAGGGGCGGCAAAGTCGAGTGCATCGGGCGACAGGAGCAGCGTCAGCTCGCGCACGCCGCGCGTCTTCAGCTCGAAGGTGTTGCCCGAACGAACCGCGTCCACCCGGCCGGAAGGCTTTTGGCGATCGTACAACGCCACGTTGACGTTCTCGGCCGGCGTGAAGGTGTTGACGTCGAGCAGCGGGACATCCGAGGGACGCGCTCCGAGTCGATCGATCACCAGCCACCGGAAGCGGTTGTAACGGTCCACGCGCTCGGTCTCCCATGTGACCCGCGCCGGATGCGCGGCGCGCGGATGCGCGGCGAGAAAGGCCTGGTTTTTCCCACGCTCCTCCGGCCACCAGCTGGTGTCGTGTCCGGCCTCCGGATAAACCTGGAAGTCCAGCGGGATGCCGCCGCGGCGGAACATGGCGATGAGCGGCTCGACCGACGCCGCCGGGTACAGACGGTCCCGGCCACCGTTCACGATGCGCCATGGGCAGTTGGCCATGTTCTCCGGATAGAGCTGGCCGTCGGCGCCGACCTCCGGGTTGGCCAGCACGCTGGGATGGCCGTTCATCGGCATGCACGCCGCCCACAGGGTGGCGGCCCGCATCGCCAGATAGTAGGCGCCGGTGCCGCCGTCGGAGATGCCGGTGAGATAGATGCGGGACTCGTCGACGTTGTAGCGCCGCTTGGTCCCGTCGATGAGGCGCATCACGTTGTCGACCTGCCCCGGCCGCCACCACTCCGAATCGGCGAACGCGCGCGGGTGCAGGACCAGCTCGCCGTCGCTGGGAATCCGGTTGGTCAGCGCACGCGGCGGGTCATCACCCGGACCCGGCGCCGGACGTCCCACGCCGCCGTGAAGCGACACGCGCAGCGGCCACTTCCGCTCCGGCACGTAGTCCGGCGGCACCTCCAGCACATTGTCGAGCCGGGTACCGTGGTCCGACGACGGCAGGTCGACGCGGCCCGGGCGCAGGGGTCCGTACGGGCGGCCCTCCTTGAGGCGGCGCCAGGCGTCGTCGAAGGACACGTCCTGGCCGACACGCCGGGCGGCCGCCTCGGCGGCCTCGCGGGAATCGGCCTGGACAAGCACCGTCAATGCCGCCGAGGGAGCCTGAGCTGCGCCTCGCGCAGCGACGCACGAGGCCAGGGCGGCGGAAGCGAAGAGGAGGCGGCGCATGAGGGGATTCTAGTCGACGGGCTGCCACGGCGCTTCAGGCATGAACGCCGGGCGCTTCGTGCCCGGTCCGCGCGACATACTCGACGTAGGTCCCGGGATAGAGCAGCGGCTCGCGCTCGGTACCGCTCTCGCCGCCCACTTCGAGCACCCGCGTGCCCAGCGCCCGCAGGAAGGCGCGGTCGTGGGACACGAACAGCATCGTGCCCTCGAAATGCCTCAGCGCCTCGATCAGCATCTCCTTGGTGAACAGGTCGAGGTGGTTCGTCGGCTCGTCCAGCACCAGGAAGTTTGGCGGATACAGCAGCAGCCGCGCCATGGCCAGACGAGTCTTCTCGCCGCCCGACAGCGTGCGCACCTTCTTGTCGACATCGTCGCCCGAGAACTGGAATGCGCCCGCCAGGCTGCGGAGCGCGCCGATCGACTCGTGCGGAAAATCGTGCTGGAGCTGCTCTTCGACCGTCAGGTCGGATTTCAGCACGTCCAGCGCCTGCTGGGCGAAGTAGCCCATCTTCACGCTGGCGCCGATGACCACCTCGCCGTCGTCGGGCGTGGTGGCGCCCGACACCATCTTGAGCAGCGTCGACTTGCCGGCGCCGTTCTTGCCCATCACGCACCAACGCTCGCCGCGGCGCAGCGTCATCGACAGGCGATCGTAGATGACGCGGGAGCCGTAGGCTTTCGACACCGCCTGGACTTGCGCTACCTGGTCGCCGGAACGCGGCGGCTGGCGGAAGTCGAACTCGACCACGCGACGCCGCTTCGGCAACTCGATCTTCTCGATCTTGTCGAGGGCCTTGACGCGGCTCTGCACCTGCGCGGCCTTCGCGGCGTGGGCGGCGAATCGCTCGATGAACCGCTGTTCCTTGGCCAGCATCGCCTGCTGCCGCGCGTAGGCGGCCTCGCGGTTGGCTTCGCGCACCGCCCGCTCGCGCTCGTAGAAGTCGTAGTTGCCCGAGTAGCTGGTGATGTCGCCGTCGTCGATCTCGGCGATCCGCGATACCACGCGGTTCATGAACGAGCGATCGTGCGAGGTCATGAGCAGGGCACCGGTAAACGACGCCAGGAAGCCTTCCAGCCAGATGATCGACTCGATATCGAGGTGATTGGTCGGCTCGTCCATCAGCAGCACGTCGGGACGGCCGAGCAGCACGCGGGCCATCGCCACGCGCATCTTCCATCCGCCCGACAGCATGCCGACGTCGCCGTCGATTCGCTCGTCGTCGAAGCCCAGGCCGTGCAGCACTTCGCGCGCCTGCGCTTCCAGGCTGTATCCTCCGAGGTGGTCGTAGTCCTCCTGCACGGTGCCGAAGCGGTCGAGGATCCGGTCGAGATCGTCCGCCCGCGCCGGATCCGACATCGCCTGCTGCAGTTCTTCGAGCTCGTGGTGCAGCGCGCCGACGCGTCCGCTGCCGGCAATGGCTTCGTCAAGCACCGACCGGCCGGCCATCTCCTCGACGTCCTGGCGGAAGTAGCCGATTGTCAGCTTCTTCGGCACCGTGACCTCGCCGTCGTCCGGCGCCTCGCTGCCGACGATCATGCGAAAGAGGGTGGTCTTGCCGGCGCCGTTGGGGCCGACCAGTCCGACCTTTTCGCCGGGGTTCAATTGGAACGACGCCTCGACGAACAGCACCTGGCGTCCGTACTGCTTGCTGATGCGGGCAAAAGAGATCACAGGAACAACTCACCGCGGCCGACGAGGACCGCCTGACCGCCGACGCGGACGCGCGTGATGGCGCCCGGCGCGCCATCCACGACCATGTGCAACTGGCTCCGCCGTCCCATCGCCACGCCCTGCAGGCTGAGCATCGCCGCCTGTGCGACGCCCGCGACCAGGCCGTGCTCGACCAGATAGCACCCCAGCGGGCCGGTGGCGGCCCCGGTCGCCGGATCTTCGGTGATGCCCAGCGCCGGCGCGAATAGGCGGCTGTACGCCGTGGCCTCCTCACCGGGCGGCAACACGGCAAACAGGAAGATTGCCAGTTGCTGTCCAAGGGCCGCGGCCAGCCGGTGGAAGGCGGCCGTATCGCTGACGGCCCGGTCCACGGTGCTCCGGTCGCGCAGCGGGACGAACAAGAACGGCACCCCGCACGACACGGTTTGAATCGGTAGTTCGGCGACCAGATCGGCTGGCGCCAGTCCGAGTGTCGAGGCGACGAGCGAGCGGTTGTCCACGATCTCGCCGAAGACCGGCAGCCCCTGCGTCATCCACGCGAACCGCAGCTGGTCGCCTGCCCACTCCAGATCCACCTGCGTCGGTCCGGCGTTCAGCCCGAAGACCACCCGCGGCCGCTCCGGCTCGAGGAACCGGTTGTGCGCGAGGGCGAACGTGCTGCCGATCGTCGGGTGACCCGCCATCGGCATCTCCTGGAGCGGGGTGAAGATTCGCATGCGGACGTCGGTGCCGGGTTGCTCGGCCGGCAGCAGGAACGTGCTCTCGGAGAAGTTCATCTCGCGAGCCATCCGCTGCATCGTCGGCGTGTCCAGATCCGCGGCGCTTGGGAACACGGCCAGCTGATTGCCGAAGAACGGCTCGCCGGTGAAGACGTCCCAGTGAAGGTAGGCGTGGGTCATGGCGTGCGGCGCAAGCGGCGGCCGACGGCCAGGCCCAGATGATAGGCGCCTTCCTGCTGCATCCAGACGTGCCTGGCGTGGTTGTCGGCGAGCTCGACAATGAGGACCCGCGCCGGTTCAGGCAACGCGGCGGCAATCTGCTCGACCAGCTGCTCCTGGCGCTGGATGTCCACGGGGGCGAACAGCTCGTCCTCGTGTACCGCGTTCAGCAGGACTTCGTACTCCGCTTCGCACATCTCTTCCGCGTCCGAGAAGGACGGGATGAGACGGGTGGAGGCGTTGACATCCATGCGGTCTGCGCACAGGTCGGCCAGGGCCAGGAGGTCTTCGGAGGTAGGCATCTGAGTACTGTACCTCTGGCCAAGGGCCACGGGCCAAGGGCCAAGGGCTAAATGTCTAAAGGGCTAAAAACGGATCCTGGGGAACCGCGGCGTCAGGCGCTGGTGGCCTTCAGGGCGCGAAGGGCGCGGGCGCGTTCGGCGGTCTCGCGCACCAGCACGCCCATCCGGGGATGCGATGGCTCGAGGTCCACGTCCACGTGCTGGGCCTGCAGTTCCTCAGATGTCGTCGGCCCGATCGACGCGATCACGGTGCGGCCGAGGGCCGTGCGCACGCCGTCGCCGAGGCCGAGCCGGTCGGCCACCTGCAGCAGGTGCACCGCCTGCAGGCCCGTGGTGAACAGCACCACGTCGATTTCGCCAGCGACCAGCTTGCGGCAGGCGGCTTCCAGCGGCTCGAGATCCTCCGGCAGCGCCCACTGATACACCGGCACGGGCGTCACGGTGGCGCCGCGTTCAGCCAGCGCCTGCAGAAGGTCCGCGTTCGAGACGCCGTACTCCTGCACGGCGACGCGGCAGCCGGCCAACGGCGATGGGCCCGTGGCATCGATGGCGGCCACCAGCTCGCGCCACGTGTTGGGTTCGGGAGCCACGACCCACGGGGTCAAACCAACCTCGCGGATCGCGCCGTGCGGCTTGGGGCCGCGCACGGCCAGCCGCGCGCGGCCGAGGGCCGCCACGAAGTCGGAGGTGCCGCCGAGGACGCGACTTACGAGGTCGATGAGGACCCGGGTACCGATGCCGGTCAACAAGACGACGACATCGAACTCGCCTCGAATGAGCGCCTCGGCAAATGCCACGGCCGCGGCGTTCGACTCGATCGGCACCTCACGCATGGAGGGCGCGACGGTCGGCCGTCCCCCATGCGTGGCAATCAGGGTGACCATTTCCCGGGCGCGGCGGCTCTCGAGCGAGAGCACCCGCAGGCCGCCGAACGTCGGGAGCGACATACCTTCGGATTGTAGCGGGGAGACCGTTCCAGATCCCGCGAAGAACATATGGGTGACACCGCACGACGCCGCACCGGCGGCGTCACCCTTGTCACGGAACAGCGCCTAGCGGCTCGAGACTTCGGCGTGCAGATAGGCTTCCTCGCCGTGCATCGAGATGTCGAGACCTTCGGATTCCTGGTCGGCCGAGGCGCGCAACGGGAGAACGATGCCGACCAGCTTCAGCAGGATGAACGTGCCCACGCCGCTGTAGACGGCGGCCGCCGCCACCGCGGCGGCCTGGATGCCCAGCTGCGCGGGGTTGCCGTAGAGCACGCCGTCGGCCACCCCGTTCAACGCCTTCTGCGCGAAGACGCCCGTGAGCAGCGCCCCGACCGTGCCGCCCACCCCGTGCGCGGCCACCACGTCCAGCGAGTCGTCGAGCGAGGTCTTGGCGCGGATGATGAGACCGAAGTAGCTGGGCACCGCGGCAATCGCGCCGAGCAGGATCGCGTTCATCGGGCTGATGAAGCCGGCGGCGGGCGTCACGGCCACCAGGCCCACGACGATGGCCGTCGCGGCGCCGACGGCCGTGGCCTTGCCGAGCCGCATGAAGTCCAGCAGGCTCCAGACGGTGAGCGTCGCGGCCGGAGCCAGCATCGTCGCCACGAACGCGAGGGCCGCGATGGGGCTGGCCGCCAGCGCGCTGCCGGCGTTGAAGCCGAACCAGCCGAACCACAGGAGACCCGCGCCGAGCAGCACGAAGGGCACGTTGTGCGGGATGAGCGACGACGAGGGATAGTCCGAACGCTTGCCCACCACGATCGCCGCGACCAGCGCCGCCACGGCGGCGTTCACGTGCACGACGGTGCCGCCGGCGAAGTCGAGGGCGCCCCACTGCGCCAACCAGCCGCCACCCCACACCCAGTGGGCGATGGGGCTGTAGATCACGATCGCCCACAGCGAGATGAAGGTCACGTAGGCCGGGAAGCGCATGCGCTCGACGATCGACCCGGAGATCAGCGCCGCCGTGATGATGGCGAAGGTCCCCTGGTAGGCCATGTAGAGGACGTGGGGAATGCTGCCCTTGGCCTCGAGGCCAACGCCGGCCAGCATGGCATTGCTCGCGTCACCAATCCACGCGTTGCCGGTGGAGAACGCCAACGAGTAGCCAAGAACGGCCCAGAGTATGCCGACGAATCCGAGCGAGATGAAACTCATCATCATCGTGTTCAGGGCATTCTTCGGGCGGACCAGTCCTCCGTAGAAGAACGCCAGCGCCGGGGTCATCAGAAGCACCAGCGCAGCTGAGATCAACATCCATGCGGTATCGGCCTGATTCATTCCCTCACCTCGAAGTCTGCGTGGCCCGAGCGGCTGGCCCGAGCGTCTGGGTGTTGGGGAGCAATACTAGTGCCACGCTTTCCAAAACTATTCGTCGAAATCGCTAACGTTTTTGCGCGCACCTCGACACGACAACTACGTATTTGTTTGTTGATCGAGATAGGCGAACAGTGCTGTACGGATCAGGCTCATCTGCTGGCCGGTGCCTGTGGCAGCCCCATCGGCGGTCGGCGCCTGGCCGGACTCGCACCGGCCGCCGCGCCGGTATCATGGCTCTCTCGTCCCTGTCGTCCATACGCCTAGACGTGTGAACCACCTGACATGCGTGATCTCGAGCCAAGTCGTCCGCGGTTCAGGCTTCGATACCGGCGCGGAGCGCGGGCCAAGGACACTGGGGCCGGCCAGGCCCTGCCTGCCGACGTGCCCGGCGGTCTGAAGCGGGCTTCGCTGGTCCTGACGATGATCGTAGCGGCCGCGACAGGCTGGCCCGTGCTGCTCGGAGGCCAGGGCTCGCCGCCGGCCGGTGCGCCCCAGGCCGCGGCCTGGTTCGTCGACGTCGCGGCCACGGCCGGCCTGTCGTTCCACCACACCAACGGCGCCAGCGCCAGCCGCCACCTGCACGAGATCATGAGCGGCGGGGGTCTGTTCCTGGATTACGACAACGATGGATGGCTGGACGCGTTCATCGTGGACGGCGGGTCGCTGACCGACTCCGCCACGGCCTCGCGGGCGCGGCATCGCCTGTTCCACAACAAGGGCAACGGCACCTTCGAGGACGTGTCGGCGCCGTCAGGCATCGCGCACCACGGCTACGGCATGGGCGCATGCGCCGCCGACTACGACAATGACGGATTCATCGACCTGTATGTGACGGCGCTCGGCGGCAACACGCTCTATCACAACGAGCGTGGCCTGTCGTTCGCCGACGTCACGAAAGCGGCGGGCGTGGGCGCGGCGTCGTTCCCGTCCAGTTGCGCGTTCGGCGACGTCGATCGCGATGGCCACGTCGATCTGTTCGTCGTCAACTACGTGGATGCGCGGCTCGACAACAACGTGTTCTGCGGGAACGCCGCCAGGCAGATCCGCGACTACTGCCACCCGCTGAACTTCAAGCCGCTCAGCAACCTGCTCTACCGCAACAACGGCAACGGCACCTTCACGGACATCAGCCGTGAATCCGGTGTCGGCGCCTTGCGCGGCAACGGACTGGGCGTCGTCATCGCCGACTACGACGATGACGGCTGGCCCGACATCTTCGTGGCCAACGACACCACGCCGAACTTCCTGCTCCACAACACGGGCAAGGGAGCGTTCGTCGATGCCGCGCTCGTGGCCGGCGTCTCGGTGGCGAGCGATGGCAAGCCACGGGCCGGCATGGGCGCCGACTTCGGCGACGTCGACGGCGACGGCGATCTCGACCTGTTCGTGACGAACCACGAGTTGGAGACCCACACGCTGTTCCGCAACATGGGCAAGGGACTGTTCGGCGACGCCACCGACGAAGCCGGCCTGACCAGGCCGACGCTGCCCTTCGTGGGCTTCGGCACCGCGTTCCTGGACTTCGACAACGACGGCGACCTGGACATTGCCACGGTGAACGGCCATGTCATCAACCACCCTGAGCTGGTCCGTCCCGGCGCCAGGGCCGCGCAGCGGAAGCTGCTCTTCGCCAACGACGGCCGGGGACGCATGCGCGAGATCGGCGGCCAGGCAGGACCGGGATTCGCCGACGAGCGTATCGGCCGGATGCTCGCCACCGGCGACATCGACAACGATGGCGACCTCGACTTGCTGGTCACGAACAACGGCGCCGACGCCCAGGTGCTGCGCAACGAACTGGCACCGGGCACCAACGCCATCACCCTGACGCTGGCCGGCGTGAAGAGCAACCGCAGCGCTACCGGTACCCGCATTCGCGCCACGGCCGGAACCCGGCTGTTCGTCCGCGAGGTGAAGGCCGGCTCCAGCTATCAGGGGCAGAACGATCTGCGCCAGCACATCGGCCTGGGCACGGCGGCTCGCGCCGACCGCGTGGAAATCCGATGGCCAAGTGGCGCGACCGACACGCTGACGGCGGTGGCCGCGGGACAGCGCATCACCGTGACCGAGGGCAAGGGCATCACGGCGCGCCAGCCCTTCGCGAAACCGTAGGGTGGACGGTCGGTGGAAGTTCGGAGCCCGGCGCCCGGAGCCCGGAGCCCTGATAGATTTCCTCTTTGTCGAGCGTCAATCCCGGAGGGCTACGTGGCAATCATTCCGACGATCCGTTGCAGCAACATCAAGCGAGCCGTGGAGTTCTACACCGAGGTTCTGGACTTCCGCAGGGGTGACGCCGGCGACCTGAGCGATCCCGCCCACGTGGTGCTGAGACGCGCCGGGGACACCGTGTTTCTATCAAGCCACGCGGGTGACGGGGTGTTTGGACACCACGTGACGGTCATGGTCGAGGACGTGGACGCGCTGTTCACGAAGTTCCTTGGGCGCGGCCTGGTTCCACCCGAGCGCGACAGTCCGATCCATCACGGACCGACCGACCAGACCTGGGGCACACGCGACATCGCGGTGGACGACCCGGACGGGAACTCCCTGTATTTCGTGCAAGAGTCGAGTTAGGAACGAACCGGTCGAGGGTTCGGCCCCCTACTTGCCCGTCTCCTGGCGGTCGAACACGAACAGCAGCGGGGCCGATTGACCCTGCGCGTTCCGGCCGTCGGCGGTGAAGGACAAGGTCCGGCCATCCGGCGAGACCCACTTCCGTCCGCTCGCCACCACGCGGCCCTCGACCTTGTCGGCCCACTCGACGGTCCGCTCGTCCACGGGTCTTTCCGTGTACTCACGCGGCGTCTTCGTGCCCTGCACTTGCCATCGCGCCAGAATCAGCGAGTTGAACTCGGGGTAGTCCTTGCCGTCGCTCCGGCCCGCGAACTGTAGGAAGTCCGGGTTGCCGGCCGCGTCCACGACAATCGCCAGGCCGACGAGCGTCCCATCCGGGCCGAGGCTGTATTTGCGCACGTGGGTCCGGGGCGGTGGACCCGGTAAACGCGAGGCGGCCACATTCAGCGTCCAGGTGCCGATGATGTGCGGCACCTGGGCTTCCGCGACAGCGGCCCAGGCGAGCAGCAGCGCGAGCAGCGCGGCAATTTTCATGAGGTGGTCACTCCTTGACGCGTCCGGGGCGCCGGGGGGTGGGCTCTGGGGCCCGGGCCCGGGCTGCACGGCAGAAAAAAAATGGGTGGGCCCTGACGGACCCACCCACGATGACACCAGACTCGGCGAACGTTACGCCCAGCGGAACCCATGCTTCGACAGCGGCAGCGACCGCACCCGCGTGCCGCTGGCGGCGAAGATGGCATTGGCCACCGCAGGCAGGATGGGCGGCAAGGACGGCTCGCCCAGCCCGGTCGGCGGGTTGTTGGACTTCACCCAGTGCGCCTCGATCACGGGCGGCGCCTGCGCCGTGCGGAGCAACGGAATCTGATGCAGGTTGGACTGCACCGCCGCGCCCTTGTCGAATGTGATCTCCTGCATCATGTGGCTGATGCCCTCGATCACCCCGCCCTGCACCAGGTTCTCGGCGTGCAGCGGGTTGATGATCTGGCTGCCGATGTCGCCGACAACCCAGACCTTGTCCACCCTGATCCGCTTGCTCGAATCGACCGTGACCTCGGCCACTTCGGCGAAGTAGCCGCGGTGGCTGTATTGGAAGGCGATGCCCACGCCCGAGCCCTTGGGACGCGGTGCGCTCCAGTTCGACTTCTCGGCCGCCGCTTTCACCACCTCGATCATGCGCTTGGCGTTGAAGCCGTCGGCACCGCGTTCGGGCGCCGGATACACCTGACTGTTCAGCAGCTCGAGACGGAACTGCACGGGATCCTTGCCTGCGGCGTGCGCCAGCTCGTCAATGAACGACTGGAACACGAACGAGAACGCGTGGCTGCCCGGGGCGCGCATCGCACCGGTCGGCACGCCCAGCGGCATCTTCGAATCACCGAACTCGAAGTTCTGCACGAACAGCGCCGGGAACTGGATGCCGGCGATGTTGGCCGCACCGGCGTAGGTGTCGCCCTCACCGAACGTGACGAAGTGGTTCTTCCACGCCACGATCTTGCCGTTGGCGTCCACCCCGCCCTTCAGGTAGTGGTAGCCGGCGGGCCGGTACTGGTCGTGGCGCGTGTCATCCTCGCGGGTCCACACCAGCTTGACCGGGACGTTGTCGCCGACCTGCTTCGCGATCGCTGCCGCCTCGGCGACGTAGTCGTTGTAGAGGCGCCGGCCGAAGCCGCCGCCAGCCTTCATGATGTGCAGCGTGACGTCGGTCTGCGGAATGCCCACCACCTGCGCCACGTCGCCCAGGCCGCGCTGCGGCGTCTGGCTCGGCGCCCACAGCTCCATCTTGCCGCCCTTCCACAGCGCCACGCAGTTGTTCGGTTCGAGCGGCGCGTGGCTGATGAACGGATACATGTAGGCCGCTTCGACAGTCTTGGCCGCGCCGGCCAGGGCTTTGTCGGCGTCACCGTCCTTGCGCAAGGTGTTCTGCGCCGGAGCCTTGCCGAGCTCATCGGCCCTGGTCTGGAAGCCGACGGTGGACTGCGAGGAGGTCGGGTGGGACTGCCACGTCACCTTCAGCTTGGTGCGGGCCGACTGCGCCGACCAGAAATTGTCGGCCACGATGGCCACGCCGGGCGCCAGCTGCGTCAGGTTGTTGTTGCCCTCGAGGACGAACGCGTGCTTCACACCGGGCAGCGCCTTGATCTCGTCGAGGTTGGCCGTGGCCACCTTGGCACCGAACACCGGCGCCTTCTCGTATACGGCTACCAGCATGCCCGGCAGGGTGAAGTCGAGCGAGAACACCGGCTTGCCGGTGGTGATGTTCTTCGTGTCGACGCCCTTCACCGGCTTGCCGATGATGTGGTAGTCCTTCGGGTCCTTCAGCGGCACCATCGACAGCATCGGCACCGGCAGCTTCGCCGCGGCCTCGGCCACTTCGCCGTAGCCCACGGACTTGTTGCTGGCCTTGTGCATCACGCGGCCGGCGGCCGTCGTGCACTCGTTGGCCGGCACACCCAGGCGCTGCGCGGCGGCGGCCACCACCATCTGACGAATGGCGGCACCCACCTGGCGGCAGGGATCCCAGTTGGTCGGAGTGGCGGTGCTGCCGCCCGCGACCTGGGCGCCGTACCTTTCCAGCACAGTGGGATCCGAAGCTTGGAATTCACGTGACTTGAAGTCGCGG
>JADMIO010812817.1_pt1 | contig 81966 bp, 67 predicted proteins | sample 8958161 | NCBI WGS metagenome assembly JADMIO01 (sample SAMN16585339, study PRJNA669376) | soil metagenome | isolation source: Crop rotation soil | place: USA: Cullars Rotation, Alabama | collected 2011
CTTTCCCGGGTGGAGGTCGCGGTGGCTATGGCGGCGGCTTCGGTGGGTACGGAGGGCGCGGCGGAGGGGCCCGCGCAGGGGCAGCCGACAAGCCGGACCCCGGTCTGGCGAAAATTGCCGGGGAAACCGGCGGCGGCTATTTCGAGCTGAACACCACCGACGATTTGGCGTCCACGTTCAAACGCGTGGTCGAGGAGTTGCACCATCAGTACCTGCTCGGTTTTGCGCCGGCAGTCCTCGACGGCAAGGTTCACAAGATCGATGTGCACATCAAGAATGCCGGCATGCTGGTGCGGGCACGCAAGAGCTATCTGGCTGCTGTGGAACGGTGAGCAGGTTCTTCGACCACGGCTTCGAACAATGACGGCTCGGGTTTTGCTCACGCAGACGCTGTTCGCGACGATTGCGATGGCGACGAGCGCGGTCGCCGCGCCCATCACGGTGAGCACGAAGTATCGAACGCTGACGCCAGGTGAGCTTGTCGTGCTCGCGATTCACGTCGAGGGCACGCCGTCCGCCGTGCGCGTCAGTGCGTTCCGCCGCTCGATCACGGCCTACAGGACAGACGAGGGCTCGTGGCAGGCGCTGGTCGGGATCGATCTTGATCAACGGCCTGGCCGCTACCTGATGGATGTCGAAGCCGATTTGGGGACCACGATCCTGCGGGAGTCGCGGCCCCTGGTGGTGGCGGCCAGGAGGTTTCCAACGCGGACGCTCAGAGTGAATCCCGCGTTCGTCAACCCGACCCCGTCGGAACTGGCTCGCATTCGCGCCGATCAGACATTTCTCGCGGACGTCTACGCGCGACCGGCGGCGATGCGCCTCTGGTCGGAACCGTTCGTGCGCCCCGTGCCGCACGACGCGAACAGCTCGTTCGGCACGCGCAGCGTGTTCAACGGCGAGCCGCGCAGCCCCCACGGCGGCACCGACTTTCTGAGTCCCAGCGGCACACCCATCAAGGCCCCCAACGCGGGGAGGATCGTCTGTGCCCGCAATCTGTATTTCACGGGCAACACCGTGATCATCGATCATGGGCTGGGTGCGTTTTCGATGCTCGCGCACTTGTCGCGGATTGACGTGCAGGAAGGCGACCACGTGCGGGGCGCGCAAATCGTCGGATTGGTTGGCGCGACCGGCCGCGTCACCGGCCCGCATTTGCACTGGGCGCTGAGTGTCAACGGCGCCCGCGTGGATCCGTTGTCGGCGCTCAGTCTGCTTGGCAGTTAGAACGCTGGCTCTGGGCCACTGGTCATTTGGGAGGGTCCGGCGTTGAGAACTGCGAGAGCTGACGCGCCCAGCGCACGGCGTCGGCGTAGATGTCCGGCAACGCCGTCCTCTTGATCCCAAGCTGCTCGATGAGCTCGCCAGCCGCGTCCCATTCACCTCGTTCGTAGCTGCTGATGGCGTCGAGCGCCGTGCGAGCCGCGTTGTGTGCGCCGAGCAGCGCCTCGCGGACGGGCGCCGCCAGCGGCACGTCTTTGACCGCCACTTCCATCGGCTGCCGGAGAATCACGTCGAGCAGCGAGCACAGGCCAAGCAGAAACAATCCGCTGGCATCCGCTCCGCCCAGAAGCTCGCCAACGCGCTCGCAGCCGCGGGCACGAACCAGTGCGAGCGAGACCGCGCCTTGGGCTTCGCCGCCGCTCAGGCCGGCAATGGCCCACACCGACGCCCATTTGCGGATTTGTTCGAATCCGAGCATCACCAGCGCCGAGCGGATCGACGTGATTTCCCGATGCACGGCGAACGCCGCGGAATTTACCGACTTCATCACCCGGTAACTCAGCGACAGATCATGTTTGACGAGATGCTCGAGCTCGTCAACGCTCAGATTCGGCCGGTTGAGCGCCGCCAGCAGCTGGACGTAGGCCAGACGCCGCGCCGGGAGATGGGATGCGGCGAAAGTTCGCGGGCGGCAGAAGTAGTAACCCTGGAAATACTGGAAGCCTGCGTCTTTGGTGGCGTCCGCGACGGCAATCGTCTCGACCTTTTCGGCCACCAGGCGATGCTTCGTCCCGTTGAAGCGTTTCGCAAGCGCCCGCCATTGCGCCTCCGAGGTTTCGAGCACGTCAATCTTCACGTACTGCGCGAACGGCAGCACCGCTTCGGCCGGCGAGCCGGCGACGAAATCGTCGAGCGCCAGCTGATAGCCGTCGGCGCGCAGCCGCTTGCAGATCTCGACGACTTCCTGATCGACCGGGATGTCCTCTCGAAGCTCGAGAACGGCGATGTCTTTCGGCAGCAGCGTGCCCGCTCCGTCCAGCAGCAGCTGGTGGGTCAGATTGATGAAGGCGGGCAGGCCGCACGTCAACGCGTCAAGTCCGACCGAAAGCACGGCATCGGTGAGTGTGCGTGCGCCGACCGAGTCGCTGCGATCGACGCAGCTCGTAGCGTCTTCGCCGTGACGATACAGCAGTTCGTGAGCGACGATCTGTCCACGGCGGTCGAGAATCGGTTGACGCGCCACCGCCACGGACTGTCTCGAATCGGATCCAATCGCAAGATTGTTCAGTTCTGCCATAACCTTATGCGGCCGATACGGCGAATTCACTCAGCTCGTGGGTCCAGCGGATGGCGTCGGCGTACACATCCGGCAGAAGATCACTGTGGACGTTCAGGCGATCGGCACCGGCATATGCGGCGTCCCACTCGCCGCGCTCGTAGTGGACCACGGTGTCGAGAACGGTTTTAGCGATGTTGTCGCGGCCCGAGAGGGCGTCGCGCACGAGACTCGGAAGAGGCAGATCGGCGACGGCGATAGTCATCGGGCGCCTGAGGATCACATCGAGCAGCGAGCAGAGGCCCAGCAGGAAATAGCCGGTGCCTTCGCGCTGCGGCATCAGCTCTCCGAGATACTCGCAGAAGCGGGCGCGCACCAGCGACATCGCCACCAGACCCGACGGGTCGCCTTCGCCGAGGCCGGACATTGCCCACACCGAGGCCCACTTGCGGACTTGCGCCACGCCCAGCAGCACGAGCGCGTCCCGGATCGAGGTCACCTCGTGCTGGATTCCGAACGCCGCCGAATTGACCGATCGGAGCACGCGGTAGCTGAGCGAAAGATCGCGCGACACCAGCTCTTCGACTTCGTTGAGGCTGATGTTCTCGCGGTTCAACGCGCCGAGCAGCCGGACATAGGCCAGGCGTTGCGACGGGATCTGGGCCGCCATGAACGTCGTCGGCCTGCAGAAGTAATGGCCTTGCAGCAGATGAAAGCCTGCCTCGATCGCGGCCGCGGCGGCGACCGCGTTTTCAACCCGCTCGGCGATCGGTTTGATGCCGCGCGCGGTCAGCTGCGTGGCGACCGCTTTCCACTCGATGGCTTTGGTGCGTTTGAGATCCACGCGAGCGTAGTGCGCAAATGGAAGTAACTCCGGCCTGATCGCCGTGGATCCCCACTGCGGAACGGCCAGCGAGTAACCCTGGCGCCGAAGTTCCTCGCACGCGGCGGATACCTCGGTATCGGGCGTGACGCTCTCGTCGATCGCGATGACGGTTGACGGCGGCAGCAGCGATCCCGCGCCCCCGAGAAGCAATGGACGGGTCAGCGTGATGAAGATTGGACGCCCACACGAAAGCGCGTCGAGGCCAATGGCGAACACCGCATCGGTCAGCGTTCTGGCCACCGCCGCATCGATCGGATCGAGCGAGGACGGCGCGCACTCGTGCAGCAACTGGTAGCCAAAGACGCGAGCTTTGACGTCCAGGAGCGGCTGGCGCGCAATCGACACGACACGGCGGGAATCCAAACCGAAGGGCATAGTCCTGACGACTTCTGAATCGGCCCTGCACGCCACGACTTGAATGATGGATACAATGCACGCAGGTGCACAGATGAGAGCCGTTTTCGCCGCCTGGTTTGTTGCGCTGACGGCTGCGTCCGGCGTGGCCGCCGCGCAGACAGGACGTGCGCCGACGCGGCCGTCGACGAAGCCCACGGCTGCCGAGACCGCCGGCATCGAGACGGGTATCAAGCTCCACGATCAGGGCAAGTACGACGACGCGATTGCAAAATATCAGGAAGTCCTGACGATGAGCCCGGCGAACATGACCGCGCTCTACGAGCTGGCGTTTTCCTTTGCCGCCAACAAGGAGTTTGAGAAGAGCCTCGCGGCCGCCACCCGCGGCATTGAATACCAGTCCGATCTCCTGCCGATGTTCTACGACCTCATCGCGAGCGCTCACGATTCGATGGGCGAAGCGGACAAGGCGATTGACGCCTACCGGAAGGGCCTTCAGGTCGTTCCCGACGCGGCGGTGCTGTACTTCAACATGGGCGTCACGTATCTCGAGAGCGTGAAGAACGCTGACGAGGCGCGCCGCGCGATGGAGAAAGCGGTCGCGCTCGATCCCAGGCAGCCGGAGTTTCATCTGATGCTGGGCCATGTGTTTCAGACGAGCGGCTACCCGGCCCCTGCTTTTCTGGCTTTCTCGACCTACCTGATCGAGGAGCCTGGTGGATCGCGTGCGCTGTCGGCATACGGTTTCTGGCGCGCGATTCTTCGGGGCGAGTCGTCACGAACAACGCGCGGTGGATCAGCGGCTGGCGACGCGCAGGGCGCGAAGACCGACGAAGGCGACTTCCGCCCGTTCGAAATGGCCATCGCGAACAGCGAGCAGACGGTCATTGCTGAAATGGACAAGGGCGCCGAGGAACTGCCGACACTTCTCGCGCATGTGCATCGGCTGATGAATACGCTCGTCGAACTGCCGCCGGCCGATGATCGCGCGGCGTTCGCGGCCGCGTACTATTTGCCGTTTTTTCGCGAGCTCAAGGCGAAGAACTATGTCGAGCCGTGGGCGTACTGGTCGATGCAGCGGGCACCCGTTCAAGGTGTGCGCGAGTGGCTTGCCGCTCACCCGGATCAAGTGCGCGAGTTTGTGAACTGGGCGAGGGCGTACCAGTGGACCAGACCGTAGTCTCGAAATTCAATATTCAGAATGTCTGAATTTCAGCGACTCCTGAGTTGCAGCGGCCATCAGGCGCTCGCCGTGGCACTGGCGAAACCGCTGGTTGCCGCCCCGCCGTTCGCCACGAGATCGGCCACTGCAAACACACTGGCGCGGCAGAGCGCTCCACGCGCGCACTGGTTTTTCAAGATTTTCAGGGCTTGATCCGGTTGCAGGCGGTCGCGATACGGCCGTTCGGCCAGCAATGCCTCGGCGACGTCGGCCACCGCGAGGGCGCGGGCAGCCGGCGACAGGCGCTCGGCGGTGTAGCCGCGGTGGTAGCCGGTTCCATCCAGGCGTTCGTGGTGGCAGGCGGCGTCGAACGCGAAGTCGTCAAAGACCGGAACGGTTTCGAGAATGTGCAACGTATGGGCCGGATGCTCCCGTACCACCGCCCATTCGCGTTCAGTGAGCGCGCCCGCCTTGTCGAGAATGCTGTTGGGAACGCCGAGTTTGCCGATGTCGTGGAGAAGCGCCGCGCGGCGGAGCCGCGGCAGCTCGGCCGCCGGAAATCCCAGACGCGCGCCGACCGCGACGGCCAACGCGGCGACGCGCTGCGAGTGCTCGCTCGTGTAAGGCGACTTGGCATCGACGATTGACGCAAACGCCTCGGCAATCGCGTCGAGTCTCGCTTCGTCCGCAACGACCGCGAACTGGTGCTCGATGTCGAAGACCAGCGCTCGCGTGTCCTGGGTGCGCAGCGCGGTCCAGAAATCCGCGTCTCTCGCGAGCACCCGAAACGCACGAACCAGATCAGGATCGAACCACCGGCCGCTCCGTCGTTCAACAACATCGAGCGCGGTCTTCTCGTTGTGGTCGTGCCAGAACACCTCGGCGACCTGGGCCAGACCGATGATCCGGCCGGCCAGCGGGATCGCCGCGCCGCGCAGCGCATTCGGCTCGCCGCCGCCATCCCAGTGTTCGTCCAGCGTCCGAATCGCCGCCGCGGTCGCTTCCGACAGTCCTAGCGCGAGCGCCACCTGTGCCCCGCGATCGCAGCGGATTTGAAAGAGCTCCCGGCGTCCGCCAGGTCCGGCTGCGGCGAGGCGCGCGAGGTGCGACAGGCGTTGCCACACCGCTTCGCCACGGCCGGCGTATTCGAGGACGTATGTGAGCTGTCGTCCCAAATCGCGCCAGTCGAACGTCCAAATCGCTCGTTTGGCTTCGTGATCGTTTCCGCCGAAGAGTTGGTGCACGCGGGCCGCGTTGCTGGAACATCCAGCGTCCTTGAGCAGCAGCGCGTAGAAGAGATGGGTGCGTTCGCTGAGGCGCAGCCCGATGATGTGGGCCAGCCGCATGCCAATGAGGCACGTGCGTGCAGCATGTCCCTTCGGGTGGCCTTCGGTGATGTCGAGCGCGGATGACAGGCCGGCCAGCACGTCGCCGAGCGCCACCGAGCGCGCAGGTTCGTTCGTATTGTCCGCCGTCGCGAGTCCCGCCGCCGTGGACACCCCTCTCGTCCGGTGAACCATTTCGGCGTCTTGATAGCAATCCCCGCGCCTCGTCCGCTCGGGGGCAGCCTCCGTTAATACGTCCGCAGACGCTTGAATCGACAGGGCTTGCCTTGCGGTGCATACGCGTGAAGCGGCCGCTCGACGCTCACTTTCGTAACACCCTGTTTCGAGGTGGAACACGGCCGCGTCTCCGGTTTACTCTTGGTCATCATGTCCGTCACCTCCCGCGCGCTGGAAGTGCGTTCCGGCCTTGAGACCGGATACCGCGATGTACTCACGCAGCATGTATTTGCGGCACTCGAGGCGCTCGTCCCCCTCGACACCGATCGTCACGCCGTGATGAAGGCTCGCATCGACCGGCGGTTGGCCCGCGCCCGCCGGCGCGAACCCATTCCATTCCTCGATCCAGACGGGCTCATCCCGCGCACGAGGATTCGGGTACAGGACGCGCGCGACGGGAATTTTGTGGGCGGCGACATCCCGGCCGATTTACAGCGGCAATGGATTCAAGGCACCGGGCCAGGCGCGAAACCACGTGCGTCGGTCGAGCAGGGCATTCGCAACGTGGCGCACGCGCTGCTGTCCGGAGCTGACGGCTGGATGTTCGACGGCGAAGACGCCCTTGGTCAGCTGTCCACGATGTCCCTCGACAATCAGCGGAACTTGAAGCTCGCCATTCGACACGACCCGGTATTTCTCACCGCGGCCGAACATGTCGCTCGAGAGATGAACCAGTGGGCGCGGGAATTTTTCGGCCGGACGATCATCGACGACTGGCGGCAGCAGCTCTCGTTCACCACGAAGATTTTCCGGCCGCGCGGGCTTCATCTCGACGACCGTCACATCCGGCGCGCTGACGGGGGTGGCTTTTCCGCCTCGATCGTGGACGTGGTCTTGTACGTCGTCAACAATGCCGTCGAGCTGCGACGTGCCGGATCGTCAATCGTGCTGTATCTGCCGAAGATTCAGAGCGCGGAGGAGGCGGCGCTGTGGAGCGATATTCTCGACGCTCTCGAGGCCCACTGTGGGCTGCCGCAGGGGACGATCAAGGTCTACGTGCTCGTCGAGCAGCTCGAAGCCTGTTTTCAGCTGATGGAGATCCGGGCTGCGCTCGGCCGCCATTTTGTCGGGTTCAACACCGGCCGCTGGGACTACATCAACAGCGTGGCCGACGCGATGGCGTGGGATGAAACGTTCGTCAATCCCAACATCGATGCGATCACGATGACCTACGGCTACATGCGTCACTATGAGGATCGCGTGCGCCGGGCGGTGAATACGCCGGATCGCAACGGGCAGTTCGCGTTGTGGCAGGGCGGGATGGAGCCAAACATCCCGGTCGGTTCCGTCCAGGGTGTTCAGCGCGGGATGGAACGTGCGGTCGCCGGCGCCACGCGCGAGCAGCGCGAGGGAGCGAGTGGAAAGTGGGTGGCGCACTGGAAGATGGTTCACATCGTCAGGCCGGTGTGGGAGCGTGCGGGGGCCGACAATCAGCTCGGTCGCGCGTTTCCGCGGCTGACCTACAGGCCGGCCGACGCCGCGCGCCTGATCGAGCTCGAACCGGCGCCGCGCACGGTCCGCGGCGCGCGCGATCTGATCAGCGTTGCAATGCAGTACGGCAACGCCTTCGGCCGTGGATTGCAGGCGGCCGCCCTCAAACCGGCCGATTTTTTCGGCAACGACGACGTCCTGTATCTGATGGAAGACATGGCGACGGGCGAGATCCGTCTGAGCATCATGTGGGAGTGGGTCCACAAGCGGGCGACGTTTACGGACGCCGATCCCGAAACCGGAGTCAACGCCGGGGATCTCGTGACGATTCAGATGTTCGAGCGGCTGCTCGCAGAGGAGTACGAGAAACTCCGGCGCGCCAGCAACCGTGACGTTCACGATGATTCAAAGGACACCACCTTGCCGATCGCGCGAATGATCGTCGAGGCCTACGTACGTGATCCCGTGAAGTTGCCGTGGTATATCGACCTGTTGAACGTGAATCTCGGGGTCACTGATCTCGAGGAGGCCGAACGCCGCGTCACTCGGCTTCGTGCGGCCTTTGAGCGGGACGGAACGCGCCTTACCGAGAACCTGGATTTTTGAGCGCTCAAGAAAATGTGTCTATCATCCGATGTATACCGTGTCTCTGACACCCATCTGACACCCATCTGACACCCATCTGACACCTCCAGCCATGATCGATCTTCAGCAGCTTCGATTTCCGATTGGAAAGTACGAGCGGCCGGCGCATCTCCCCGTCGCCCCGGAAGTGCGGGCGGGGCTGATCGCAGACATCGAGCGTGCCCCTGCCGGTTTGCGTACGGCGGTCAGCGGGCTCTCGGAATCGCAACTCGACACGCGCTACCGGCCAGGCGGCTGGACGATTCGGCAGGTCGTTCATCACGTGCCTGACAGCCACATGAACGGCTACACGCGTATGCGGCTGGCCGTCACCGAGGACAACCCGACGATCAAGCCGTATCAGGAGGCGCGATGGGCGGAATTGCCGGACGTCAGCGCCGTTCCGATCGAGGTCTCGCTGCGACTGCTCGAAGCGCTTCACGTCCGCTGGACGGCGTTTCTCCGAGGGCTTGCACCGTCGGACTTCGAGCGCACCTTTTTTCATCCTGAGCTCGGTGTGCTGCCGCTGGATGTGGCGGTCGGCATTTACGCGTGGCATGGGAAACATCACACCGCCCACGTGACCAACACCTTCCGCACGCCATGACCTGGCGCCCGGCTTTCATGAACAACGTGTTGAACAGTAGCGGATCGGTCACCGTGCAGAATCGCTTCTCGATGGGCCGACGTGCCGCGTACGCTTTTTTTATTCCGCAACACAGCGCATAATTTGAACGGCCGGGGAGAGAGTCATCGCTTTGAACACAGCCCGTCGCGTGGTGCTGTTCGTGCTCGCGTCTGCGACGGCCGTTGCGCTGGTCGACGCGGCGCAGGCCAAGGTCGATGTCACCGGCACCTGGAATTTCGAAGTGCAGACCAATGCCGGCGGCGGTTCGCCGGTCATGAGCTTCAGGCAGGACGGCGAAAAGATCACCGGTCATTACACCGGCACCTTTGGCGAAGCCGATCTGACCGGTACGGTGAAGGCCCACGAGATCACGTTTTCGTTTTCGGCGGATTTCCAGGGCGTGAGCCTGACAAGCACCTACAAGGGCACGATCGAGAACACGACGTCGATGAAAGGCACCGTCGACATTTCCAACGTCGGTTCAGGTACGTTTACAGCCAAGAAGAAATAGTGCTCACTTGCCGTCAGGTGAATTGCCGTCCGGTGAATTGCCTTCGCGCCCGGGGCGCCGGTCCATGCCAGTGACGCCGGACATCAACGTTGACCGCCTGATGCGGGAGATCGAAGACGATGTCCGCCGGGCAAGGCGGAAGCGGATGCTCGCGCGCGGGGCCGCCGCCGAATATCGCGATCCCGACATCTACGAGCAGGTCGACACCATCCTCAGGCGCGCGCTGGACGCTCGCGATCACAGTGCGCTTCTCCTTCCCGACTTTCTGAGCAGCGATCCCGACTGGCAGCTGACGACCCATCTTCGCTTCGCCAGCCATCGACCGCTCGTCGGTCCGATCATTCTCTTCGTGAAGCGCCGCATTCTCCTGCCTCTGACGCGCTGGCTGTATGAATACAGTCTCGAGAATTTCCGGCGTCAGCAGAAGTTGAACACAATCCTGCTCGCCTCCATCGAGGAACTGGCGATCGAAAACGCGAAGCTCCGGATGCTGGTGGGGCAGCCCAGGCCTTGCCGCGGCTCCCTCGACGATCCCGGGAGCGACGGCGGATGAAAATTGCGTGTGTCGTGCACCGGTACGGCGTCGATTTCGCCGGCGGCTCTGAAGCGCACTGCCGTCATATTGCCGAAAGGCTCGCCGCGCATCATGACGTGACGGTGCTCACGACCTGCGCGAAAGATCACATCACCTGGAAAAACGAGTATCCAGCCGGTGATACGGAGGTCAACGGGGTCGCGGTCCGGCGCTTCCCCGTCTCGCGTCAGCGCGGGTTGAACCGGTTCAAGGACGTCAGCGATCTCGCGTTCAGCGGCACCGCGAGTGAGGCCGAACAGGTCGAGTGGTTTCGTGAAAATGGACCCGATGCGCCCGATTTGCTCGCCTGTCTGCGGGATCATGGCCGGGAATACGACCGCGTCCTGTTCTGGGCATTCCGCTACGCGAACGTGTACTTCGGACTGCCGCTGGTCGCCGATCGGTCGATTCTCGTGCCGACCGCCGAAGACGATCCGGTGATCCGGATGGACGTCGTCGCCGATTTTCTCGCGCTGCCGGCGGCCTACGTGTTTCTCACCCCCGAAGAACAAACCCTGATCGAGCGGCGTGTTCAGCATGCGATGCCGCCGTCATGTGTCGTCGGATCGGGCTTGGAACCGCCGGGGCCTCGTCCGGCGATTCGGCTTGAATCGCTTGGCGTGACCAGGCCGTTCGTGCTCTACCTGGGGCGCGTCGATCCGAACAAGGGCTGCGAGGCGCTCATGCAACAGTTCCTGCGGTTCAAGGGGGAGTACGATACCCCGGTGGAGATGGTCCTCGCCGGTCCCATCAACATGCCGGTTCCGCGTCACCCGGCGATCAAGGCGATGGGATATGTGAACGAGCCGGTGCGCGAGGTGTTGCTGTCGAGCGCCGCGCTGCTGGCCGTGCCGTCGAAATTCGAGAGCTTGAGTCTGGTACTGCTGGAGGCGTGGAACCATGGCCTGACGGCGCTCGTCAACGGCTACTGCAGCGTGCTCAAAGGTCAGGCGCTTCGGTCGAATGGCGCGCTCTACTATCACAACTACGACGAGTTCGCCTTTACGCTGAAGTATCTGCTGACTCACCGAGACGTCGCGGCCGAACTGGGACGTCAGGGCCAGGACTACGTGCAACGCGAATATCGCTGGCCGCGGGTCATCGAAAAGATTGAAGAATTGCTGAAGGTGCAGGACCATCGAGCGGTTCGGGAGGCTCGAACCGTTCGAGAGCTTGGGTAAGCTCGAACGGTCGGGTTAACTGCCGTGGTTCTTGACACGGTTTCAAGATGCCGTATAGTCCACGCCTGAAGGGGAAACCGCTGATGAAACGGGGCGTTCGCAGTGTCTTTGCTGTGGCTGCAGCGGTCGTGGGAGCCGTTGCGATCTGGTCTGTCGGAACATCCGTGTCAGGTCAGCAGGCGGCCTATCGTGCGCCGCGGACGCCCGATGGGCATCCGGATCTGAACGGGATCTGGCAGGCCAACAATGAGGCGAACTGGGATATCCAGATGCACGTCGCGCGGCCGGCACTCGCCGTCCGGCCAGGACCCTACGGACCAGTGCCGGCAAAGGAAGTACTCGCTCTGGGCGCCGTTGGTTCCGTGCCGCCGGGTATGGGGGTCGTGGAAGGCAACGAAATTCCGTACAAACCCGAAGCGCTCGCACAGAAGCAGAAGAATCAGGACAACTACCTGACGTCGGATCCGGAGGTCAAGTGCTACCTTCCCGGCGTTCCGCGCGCCAACTACATGCCGTACCCCTTCCAGATTTTCCAGAGCCCGAAGGCGTTCTTCATGGCCTACGAGTACGCGGGCGCCACGCGCAACGTGTACCTCAAGGATCCCGGACCGGCGCCGGTCGATTCCTGGATGGGACAGTCGGTGGGCCGCTGGGATGGCGAGACCTTCGTCATCGAGGTCACTGGCTTCACCGATACGACCTGGTTCGATCGGTCCGGCAATTTCCACAGCGAGGCGATGAAGGTTACGGAGCGCTACACCCGGACGGCGCCAGACCTCCTTCAGTACGAAGCCACCATCGACGATCCGAAAACGTTCACGCGTCCGTGGAAGATCAGCATGCCGCTCTATCGTCGTGCCGAGAAGAATGCGCAGCTCATGGATTTCAAGTGTGTCGAGTTTGTCGAAGAGCTGATGTACGGTCAGTGGCGGAAGAACCCGCTCCCCCGATAGAGTGGTGAGTACGCAGGACGCGTCCACGCGTCCCGATAGACTGAGAGGCGCGCACGATTCCCGTGCAGACGTCATGGGGCGGCCTGCAGGGAGCCGTTGCCGAAGGCAGACGAATGGAGAGGAACTCATGCAAACGAAGGTTGTAGTCGCGTTGGCTGGCGTCGGGTTATTCGTGGCGGCGGCGATGCCGGTCGTGGCTCATCATGCGTTTGGCGGTGAGTTCGATGCGAACCGTCCGGTGCTCTTGAAGGGCACGGTGGGCAAGGTCGAACTCGTCAACCCGCACGCGTGGATTCATATCAACGCCACGGAGGTCACGGTCGCCGGCGAAAAGAAGGATCTCAAGGGCGGTACGGAGGAGTGGGCGGTTGAAGGCGGCACACCGAACACGCTGCTTCGCCGCGGGATCACCCGCGACTCGCTGGCCGGCAATCCCGAAGTGATTGTCGATGGCTATCAGACGCGCGATCACACACTGATGCGCGCGAACGGCCGGAACATCACCTTCAAGGACGGCCGGAAGCTGTTCATGGGGTCGTCCGGCACGGGCGCTCCGCAAGACGGCGCCGACCCGACCGAGCCGGGGAAGTAGTCACTGAGCAGGTGCGAGGCGAGGAACGATTCTCGAAACTCGCACGTCGCCCGTGAGACATTACACGCCGTCCGTCGCAGGCTTCACCCGAGCGCGAATCAGTTTCGCTCTCCTCGCTGCTGCTGCGTGTTGCGCCGCAATCGTCGCGGCGCAGTCGCGTACCCCGGCGTCACGTCCAGTCTCCACACCTCGTCCGACTGCGAATGTCCCACGTGCCGCCGATGGCCATCCGGATCTGCAGGCCGTCTGGAACTTTTCATCGCTGACACCGCTCGAGCGCCCCGCGGAATTCTCGGGACGTCCGGTAATTTCACTGGCCGAAGCGGCGCAGTATGAGAAGGCCGTGATGGCGCGGAACAACGCCGATCGCCGTGACGGCGGCACCGACGCCGATCTCGCGCGCGCCTACAACGACGGCTGGTACGACCGTGGCACCCGCATGGCGATTCTCAACGGCGAGGCCCGCACGTCGCTGATCGTCGATCCGCCGGATGGCCGGATTCCGCCGCTCACCGGCGAGGCGCAGCGGCGCGCCACTCAGCGCGCGCAGCAGCGGCGTGACCACCCGGCTGACGGGCCTGAGGATCGATCGCTCGCCGAGCGGTGTCTCGGGTTCAACGCGGGACCGCCAATGCTTCCCGGTCCCTACAACAACTACATGCAGGTCTTCCAGTTCACCGATCACGTGATCATCTTCAACGAGATGATTCACGACGCGCGGGTGGTGCAGCTGGGTCGTCAGGGTCACCTGCCGCCCGCGATAACGCGCTATCTCGGCGATTCGGTCGGCCGTTGGGATGGCGATACCCTCGTCGTGGACACGACCAACTTCACCGACCGGACGAACTTCCGCGGCGCGAGCGACCGCATGCACCTGATCGAGCGCCTGACCCGGCTCGACCCGGACACATTGCTGTACGAATTCACCGTGGACGATCCGGCCTCCTTCTCCAAGCCGTGGACCGCGCAGGTGCCCATGACGCGCACTGACGAATCGCTGTACGAGTACGCGTGTCATGAGGGCAACGAGGCGATGGTGGGGATACTCGGCGGCGCGAGGTACGAGGACAGACAGAAATAGGATCGAACGTGAACCGGAATCCGCGCAATTCCGCGCTCGATCTTCGCTCAACCTGAAAAGCCAATCCACCGGCCGCCGGCGCCCACGCCGAACCACAACGCCAGCGAAACCACGCCCACCAGCGTGTTGAGCACCGGGCTGACGCGGCCTTCCGGTGAGAAGATCACTTTGCGGCGGATGGTGTACGCGAAGAGGATCGCGAGCGCAAGCGACGACATCTTGAACCAGAACGGCGAACTGTAATAACACTTGGTGGGCTCGGACAGAAAGAGACCGATGCCGGTGACCAGCATCACCGCCAGGCTGCCGTTGAGCCACGGCTGTGCGTCGCGGCCGATGTCGTTCACTTTCTGATGCCGCAGGCCCAGCCCCATCAGACGTAAATCGACGACCAGTACCGCGCCGCCGATCACAGAGAGCGCCAGCAGATGGACTGCTTCAATCACGGCAAAGGCCCAGGTGGTTTCGCGGATTGCGCTGCCCAGCCAGCTCGCTTCGCACCATTGGAAAAACGGCAATAAGTTCATGTGAATGCTCGTTCGGTTGTTATTTCCGGCCCTGCTGCTCCGGAGTGCAGCCGGCAACCGCCACCACCAACCCCGGCTGCGGACGGTCGCAGTCAAACCAGTTGTAGGCAATCATCCGGCCGAACACGATGATGCCGGCCCAGAAGATCAGAGACAAAATGCCGGCGAGCCGTGCGCGCGGCGGTACCATCGGCGAAACGTCCCAGGCCTTCACGCCTCGATAGATCGTCGCGTGAAAGATCCAGGCATTCAGCCCGGCGCAAATCAGCAGCACGCACTTCATCCGGAACCAGATGCTCTGATAGGACCGCACCGGGATCGCGTAGAAAAGCAGCACCCCTGAGATGACCATCACGAAAAAGCCGGCGAACATCCACGGAAAGAGCCGATTGGTGATGTCGGTGAGCGGGACGCGCCTCAAGGTGACGCCGAGCAGCCGCAGGTCGAGCAGCGTGGACATGCCCACGAACAGGCACAGCGTGAGCACGTGCACGGATTCGACGATTGGGTACATGTAAAGCGATTCGTGGAGCGCGATGCTTCCGTGCGTATCCGCCAGCCACTGGCAAAAGGGCAGAAGAGACATTGAATTCGAATTTCCGGAAAATGAGGAGTGTTAGATATCATCCGTTTCGCTTCGCGCCCTGTCAATCGGCCCGACGGGCGCGGACCACAAAGAGGTCGCATGAAGAAGCCCGTTTTGATCCTTGCGGTTCTGTATCTGCTCGGTTCCCACCCGACCGCGCAGCCGCCCGCGCCCGCGAGCGATCTGAAGATCGTCGGCACCATGAGCGAGCTCATGATTCGCATCATCTATCCGGCATCGGACGCTGTCTTCTACATCGCCACGCGCACGCCGGAAAACGAGGTGCAGTGGGGAGAGCTGCAAGGACAGGCGTTGATGCTCGCGGAGTCCGCAAATCTGCTGATGATGCCCGGCCGCGCCCGCGATCAGGACCGGTGGATCACCGATGCGAAGCTGATGCGCGATGCGGGGGCGGCGGCGTTCAAAGCCGCCAAAGCCAAAGACGTCAAGGAGCTCGAAGCGCTGAACGATCAACTCTATCAGTCCTGTACCACCTGCCACACGCATTACCGCCCCAACTATGGGCGCGGCGTCGTTCGATGAGTACGGTGAACGCCGATCGGGTGGGACGATCGGCGCGATCGCGCCCGGTCGCTGTGAATCTCCGACTTTCTGCAAAGTAATCGAGCCCCCGCGCTGCTGTGGTTGCGGCGAACCCAGGCGCCGGTCAACGCTCTCCTCCGCACAGCTTTTGAAATCGTTAAGACCGGAACGAGGCCATCTGAATTTGACAGCCGCTCGAAGGGCAAGCTATTTAGTCGGGGTTGGTATTGTTGCGATAAGGAGCCCCCATGAAAGTCGTGTCGTGCGTGCCGGTCACGCTTGCGTGCGTGATCGGACTGGCGCTGGCGGCGTCCGCCCGCGCGCAGGCGGATCGCGCCAGTATTTCAGGCCTCGTTACCGACTCGTCGGGCGCGGTGCTGCCCGGTGTCAGCGTTGTCGCCTCCAGCCCCGTGCTCATCGAGCAATCGCGTTCAGTGGTCAGTGACGGCGTCGGACGATACTCAATTGTCGATTTGCGGCCTGGCACTTATACCGTGACGTTTACGCTTTCAGGGTTCAAGAGGGCTCGACGCGAAGGGATCATCCTCGAAGGCGCCTTCGCCGCGCAGGTGAACACGGCGCTCGAAGTGGGCGCGGTCGAGGAAAACGTCACGGTGACCGGTGCGTCGCCGGTGGTTGACGTTCAGAGCACGCGCACTCAGCTCGTCGTGAATCAGGACGTGCTGCGGGCGCTGCCGGTCATGCGCTCGATTCAGGATCAGGCGAACCTGGTGCCGGGCGTGATCTCGCGCAGCACCTCGGCCGGGCAGATTCTCTCGGACTTCTATACCAACACGATGGCGGCCCGCGGCACCACCGATCAGCACGTCAACTACGACGGCATGCGCAACAACATGCTGCTCGATACCGGGAACCAGGCGGTGGCCGGCGGGGTGAACGAGCTGGCGCAGGTCGAGATGGTGTACGACATCGGCGGTCAGTCGCTCGAGTCGCCGGTGGCCGGCGTCGTCATGGACGCCATTCCCAAGGAAGGCGGCAATCGATTCTCGGGAACCTGGCGGGTCTTCGGATCCAATCACAGTTTCCAGAACAGCAATCTGACGGACCGATTGAAAGCGAGTGGCATCAAGGCGGTGAACAAGCTGGATTTCAACTGGGACAACAACGTCGCCGTCGGCGGTCCGATCAAGGAGAACAAGTTCTGGTACTTCTCGGCATTCGAACTGTCGCAGTTCAACATTCTCGTCGCGAACGTATTCTTCCCGGACGGCAGGCAGGCTGATACCGGCGGGCACGTCAAACCCAATGGCGCCGCGCGATTGACGTATCAGGCGACGCCCAAAGACAAGATTTCGTTCGGCTACTACAACGCCACCAGTCTCACCGACCGCTTCGATTTCAGCGCGACCACGTCGCCGGAAGCTGGTCTGCGCGTGAGCTCGCCGATCAATTATTCAGGCATCCTCAAGTGGACGCGCCCGGCGACCAGCCGATTGCTGATCGAAGCGGGCCAGTCGACGGCCGTGTCGACGTTCCATTGGGAATATCAGCCGGAGGTCGGGCTGCTGGACGTGCCGAAATTCAACAACTCGACCGGCGTCACCAGCGTCGCCTCGAGGACGGCGCCGGTCGAGGAATTCAACCAGAGCTTCAACACAATCGCGAACGTGTCGTATGTGACCGGGTCGCACGCCGCCAAGGTGGGCGTCAACCTGACGACCGGCTGGGATCACAACAAAGTCGAGCCCCACGGCGATATCGTCCGGCTGATTTTCCTCAACAACGCACAAGGCACTCCGGTGTCCAACAGCGTGCAGGTACGGAATTCTCCGGTGACCGCCCGCGAAGAGCTGAATGCCGACCTGGGAATCTTCGCTCAGGACAAATGGACGAGAGATCGGCTGACGTTGACGTTTGGCGGACGCTTCGACTATCTGAATGCTCAGACCGCACACGAAACCGCACCCGCCGGCCGTTTCGTCCCGGCTCGTGAAGCGGCGGCCATCACCTGTCTGCCCTGCTGGGGTAATTTTTCGGTGCGCGTTGGCGGGGCCTACGATCTGTTCGGCACCGGCAGGACCGCCGTCAAGGCATCGGTCGGAAAATATCTCACGTCTCAACTGATGGCGATCGCCGAGGGTTCCAATCCGATCCGCAGCATCTCCGAGACGCGTACCTGGAGCGACCTCGACGGCAATGGGACGGCGCTCGATCTGAAGACCGGCGCGGCCCAGTACGAGGAAATCGGTCCGAAGATCAACGCAAACTTCGGGTTGCCGGCCGGAGCGACACGTTTCGACGCGAGCACCCCCCGGCCTACCAACTGGGAAGAAACCGTGTCGGTGCAGCAGGAGCTCCTGCCGCAGGTAGCGATTACGGCGGGGTTTTATCACCGCGAATTTCAGAACATCGCCCTGACCGGCACGAACGCCCGCAACATGGCGATCGATTCGGTGGCGGACTATACGCCGTACACGATTATCGGGCCGACCGACAGCCGTTTGCGCAACGGCGGCGGAGAAGTGATCACGATGTACAACCTCAATCCGCTGAAGCTCGGCGCTTCGGACCTCGTGAGCACCTATTCGACGCTGCGCACGCGCGTCTACAACGGCTTCGAGGTCAGTGGCAACGCGCGCCTCTCGCAGCGCGGCTTCGTCTTTGGCGGCATGACCACCGAGCGCACCGCAACCAACGACTGCGACATCGCCGGTTTGTCGCCGGACGGCCTGCGTTTCTGCGAGAAGACGCCGCCGTTCCGAACCTTGTACAAGGGTTCTGCTGGAGTGACCGTCCCGTACGGCATCCAGCTGAGCGGATCGATGCAGGCAGTGCCGGGCAGCGACGTTGCGGCGAACTTCACGTTCAACAGCGCATTTGCCGGCGTTGCCTTGACGAGTCCGAACACCCGGACGGTCAACCTGCTGCCACCCAATTCGATTTTTCTGGACTATCAGACGCAGGTCGATGCGCGGCTTTCGCGGACGTTCCAGATCGGACGGCGGCGTCTGCAGGGCTATGTGGACATCTTCAACATCCTCAACGCGTCCACGGTCGTGTCCGTGAACCAGACCTACTCGGTGACCAACAATCAGTGGCTCAGTCCGCTGGTGGTCATGCAAGCACGTCGCTTGCAGTTCGGGGCGCGGCTCGACTTTTAGCCGCGCGGAGACATGCGCGGTATCGGCTGCGCGAAGCACACGCAGATCTGAGATCAGACGCTTGATCGAGGCACCTTGAAATCCGTGTTCATATTTCGTGCATGGCAACAGCTCGCGGCGGTGACGATCGTGCTTCTCTCGCCGCCGGTGCTCGGGGCGAAGTCCCCGACCTTTACGCATGACATCGCGCCGATTCTGTGGTCGCACTGCGCCAGCTGCCATCGGCCGGATGCAATGGCGCCGTTCAGCCTGATCGAGTATGCCGACGTTGTGCCGCACGCGCGGCGGATCGCAACCGTCACCGCCAACCGCACGATGCCGCCGTGGCTGCCGGAGCCGGATTATGGGACGTTCGTAAACGAGCGGCGCCTCGACGCCAGGGACATCGCGATGATTCAGGAATGGGTCAAGGCGGGCGCCCCGCGTGGCGACCCCGCGGACCTTCCAGCGCGGCCTGCGCGGAATGACGAATGGCAGTTGGGAACGCCGGATCTCGTCGTCCGAATCCCCCAGCCGTTCGTATTGACGCCTGGAAACGCGGATGTTTTCCGGAGTTTTGCGGTTCCGATTCCAATCGATCGGTCGAGATATGTGAAAGGCATCGAAGTGCGGCCCGGCAACGCCGCGGTCGTGCACCATGCGTCGCTGACAATCGATCGCACGCGCACCTCGAGAGTTCTGGACGATGCCGATCCCTTGCCCGGATTCAGCGCCGGAATGTTCTCAGATACTGCCCGCAGTCCGGAAAGCCGCGTGCTCGGTTGGACGCCCGGGATGACGCCGTCGCTCGAGCCCGATGGAATGGCGTGGCGGCTGGACCGGGGTTCGGACCTGGTCCTTGAACTTCACATGATCCCGCCGCGCGACGGCCGTCCTGCCAACGTTCAGCCGAGCGTGGCATTTTATTTCGCCGACCGGCCGCCGACGCTCACGCCGGTCGATTTCAAACTGGGATCGAAAGACATCGACATTCCGGCTGGCCGCGCCGACTACACGATTGAAGATCATTTCACCCTGCCGGTGGACGTTGATGTGCTGAGCATTTATCCGCACGCACATTACCTGGCGCGCGAGGTCAAAGCCACTGCCACGCTCCCGGCCGGACAGGTCGTGCCGCTGATCTGGATCCGCAACTGGGACTTTCACTGGCAGGACGAATACCGATACGCCTCGCCTGTGCACCTTCCGCGCGGTACGGTGATCTCGATGCGTTATACCTATGACAATTCGGCGGCCAACAAACACAACCCGCGCCGGGTGCCGTCGCGCGTCGTCTTTGGGCCCCAATCGTCGGACGAAATGGGCGACCTGTGGCTCCGCCTGCTGCCGCCGGACCTCGCCGCGGCGGGCACGCTCGCCCGCGCCTATCGCGCCAACGAGCTCGGGAAAGACATTCGCCTGCGCGAGCGGCTGGTCGCGGAGCATCCAGGCGACGCGAAATGGCACAACGCGCTCGGCGCGTCATACCTGGAAGCAGGGAATCTCCAGGGCAGCCTGAGAGAGCTCGCCGAAGCGGCGCGACTGGCCCCGGGTCAGGTGGAAGCGCACAACAATCTCGGGGAGGCGCGGCGGCTGGCTGGCGATCTCACCGGGGCGATTGCCGAATTCCTCGAAGCGGCCCGCCTTGCTCCGGGCAACGACGTCGTCCAATTCAACCTCGCCAACACCCTTGGTGATCACGGCGATCTCGCGCAAGCGATTGTGCATTTCCGGCTTGGACTGGCCGTCAATCCGGCGGTGGCTGAGGCGCACAATAACCTTGGCGTTGCCCTGGCCTCTCTCGGCCAGGTCGAGGATGCACTCGCCCAATTTCGCGAGGCGCTGGCAATTCAGCCCGATTATGACGATGCGAGGCAGAATCTGGCTGCGTTGACGACGCTGCAGCGGCGATAATCGGCGAACGCCAACGCGAGAATCAGGCTCGCCGGCCCGGAGGGACTCGTGAGGCAGGACATCATGTCTGCAGTTCGTCGTGTGTCTCTCGTGGTCGCGCTCCTTGTCTGGGGCGCCGCGTCGCCTGCCCACGCACAGACCGGCGCCGCAGCCTCCCGGAAAGACGCTTCCGCCGCACGGCCTCCAGCGGTTGCCGTACCGCGTACGCCCGACGGCCATCCCGATTTCCAGGGCTTGTGGGACTATCGGACCGCCACGCCGCTGGAGCGACCGCGAGACTTCGCCGACAAGCAGTTCTTCAGTGATCAGGAAGCCCGCGCGTTCGAACAACGAACCGCCGAACGCCTCGACACTGTGGTCGCCGTTCACCCGCCCTTCTGGCTCGATTACGGCGCCCGGGTATTATCCGATCACCGCACGTCGCTCATTGTCGATCCGCCGAACGGCCGCATCCCGCCATTGACCGCCGCCGCGCGGGCACGCATCGCAGCCGCGCCGAGGGATGAAAAGGCGGCCGACGATCCCGAGCAGCGCAGCATCCAGGAGCGATGTCTGGTATTCGGGGCCGGACCGCCGATGATTCCGGGGCCTTATAACAACAACATCCAAATCATCCAGGCGCCCGGCAGCGTCGTGATCATGAATGAGATGATCCATGACGCCAGGATTGTTCCGGTCGATGGCCGTCCTCACCTGTCGCCGTCGATCCGGCGCTGGCTGGGCGATTCGCGTGGACGCTGGGAAGGCGATACATTCGTCGTCGAAACGACCAACTTCAGCGATCGGACAACGTTCCGGGGCTCGGACCAGAATCTCCGCGTGATCGAACGATTCAGCCGCCCCGATCTCGACACGCTGATGTACGAATTTACGATCGATGATCCGACGGCCTTCTCAGTGCCCTGGACGGTACGGTTTCCGATGGTCAGAAGTGCGGAACAGATGTACGAGTACGCCTGTCATGAGGGAAACTTCGGCCTGCTCGACATTCTGAAGGGCGCGCGATTCGACGATCAGAAGAAGTGAGCCGCCGCGCGCTCTCGGAGACGCGCGGTTCCCGGCTTTATTGAGGAACGTAGTCGAGCGAGATCTGGAGCGGGCTCTTCACCGGTGCGGTCAGCGGACCGCTGTTCGGATCGCCCGGAACGAGCTTGACTTCGATCTTGGTGCCGGCCGGCAGTTCGACTGGATCAGTGAGCCAATAGCGGCGGGGCCATTCCGGCCGCGCGCCACGAAGCTTCAGAAGGGGCACGCGGCGGCCGGCTCCGGTGACCGCATCGATCGCCACCGACAAGTACGGCTGGTCCACCTGTGGCCGCAGCGCCAGCACGCGCCCGCCGCCTGGCAGCGCTCCGCTGAACGTCAGCGCTTCGCCGCTCTGGCTGCCGGGGGGGGCCACCGCAAACGACTCGATGGCCTTGCCCGACAGCGGCTCGTCGGTGAGGTACAGGCCAATCGTGCTGGTGTCGCTCTTGGTCTGCTGTTCTTCGAGGTAGTTTTTCTTGTAGTCGATCTTCACGTGCAGGTTGACGCCCGCCGGGATTTTGAACGCGGTTCCGCCCGGCGTCGCGATGGCGTCGTCGCCCGGCTCCCACACGGCCAGCACCGGACCGTTGTCCACGCTGATCGTCGCGCGACGAACCATCGTCGGCGTGCCCGGCAAAAGGTCCACTGCTCTTATCCACTTTGCTTCGGTGAAGTTTGTGGGAAGCGTCGTGTCGAGCGTGTCCTGCATCACGCCCGGCCCAAGTGAGAACGGCTTTGGCAGCGGGAAGGTGACGTCGGGTTTGCCGAGCCCCCATGTGGGGGTGGCCTTCGCATCGACCGGCTTCTTGTTCAGATTACCTTGCGGTGTTCCCCCGGTTGCCCAGGTCACGATGATGTCGAGTTCCCGTGGTGTGAGAGTGTGGTTGTTCTTGACTGCGGGTCCGGTCGGGTCCACGTACCACGGCGGCATCGCTTCAGAAACCAGATTCTCGCGAATCGACTCGCCCCAGGCCGCGGCGCCCCCGGCGTCGATACTGTATTTGAGCAGCGACATCGGTGCCGGACCGCCTTCGGCGTGGCAGCGGCCGCACTTGTCTCGCAGGATCGGATACACGTCGTCGTTGTAGGTGTACTTCGAGGTGATCCCCTTGTGCGCATCGATGGTCGCCGTCGAACTGACCGCAATTGCCAGGACCGCCGCTGCCACAACCGACCAGGCTGCTCGCCGACGGACCGCTGCCGACTGCCGGCCGGTGACTGACGACTGCCGGCCGGCGACTGCCTTATTTTCCATATGCTGCCTTCAAGTCGTTCACTGCGGCGGCCATGCGCTGGTACGCCTCGGTGATCCGCCTGCGGTCGCCGAGGTCGCCGTACGCATCGAGCTCCCAGGCCGACGTCACGACGCGCTTCACTGAATCCGACACGGCAACCCGCTGACGCTCAGGCAGCGAGTTTGCGTGCGATTCGAGCACCAGCGCGACGGTTTTCGTTGCGGTGGCGGGCAACCAGACCTGCGAGAGGTTGCCTTCGTTCACCAGCGATTCGACATCGCCGGCACGCTTCGAGAGCTCGGCAATCAATCCCTGCGGATCACCCGGCAGCTTCGATTCATCGAGCGCTTCAGCCAGCGCCGGCGGAATCTGGATCGGAGTATCGAGAATCAGGGGTGCCTGCGTGTCTGCTGCGGCCGGCGCGGCAGCCGTCGCTTTTGGCGCGGCCGTCGCTGGTGGCGGTGCGGGCGCGGTTTTCGCAGCGGCGGGCGGCACCGGCTTCGGCGTCGCCGTGCGGGTTGGTGATGCGCTTGTCATGGCGGGGGCGGGCTTCGCTACGACCGGATCCTTTGAAACCTCGTTGAAGAAGAAATCGAAGCGCTGCGCGCGCATCTTCGCGTCGTACTTGATAGTTGCCGCAGCTTTGAGCGGCAACGTGGCGAGCTGTTGCGGGATGCGGGCTTCGAGCGTATTGCCGTCGCGTGAGGGGGCGAGCGAAATGGTCGCCAGTTCCTTGTCGGTCTTGTCCAGCACCATCAGGTCGCCGCTGAAGCTCTTGCCCGGCAGCGGCTTTTTGAAATTGTCGTAGAAGAACAACCGGAAGAGGCCCTGGCTTGGATACGTACCCTCCACGTGATGCCAGTTGTCTTCGGTCATGAAGAACTGACCGCCGTGCACGGGGTTGTGATCGCCATGCGCCCGGATCTCACGACGTTCCAGACGCGCGCTGCCGTCGGCGCACTTCCCCGGATCCGCGAAATACGTCTTCTCGTTCTCTTTGCAGACGAAGAAGTGCGCCACGGTCACCGGCACGAGGTCGCTGCCGTTGACGGGACACTTGCCGGGGTTTTCCTTGATGATTGATGTGTTGTTGCTGCACGCCCAGGCTTGTTCGATCCGGACCTGCTGCAGCACCATCTTGCACTTCCGGCAGTTGCCGGGTTTGTCTTCGACGACGTCCTCGTCGCCCGGCATCGTGCAGACATACGAGATCGGCATTTTCTGCTGAGCGGCCGCGGCTGTCTTGACTTGAGGCGCTTTGGTTTGTGCAGCGGGAGAGACCGAGCCGGTTACGGCGGCCAGAAGCACGACGATGCCGAGCTGGAATCGCATGGAAACTATTTTACTGAAGTTATCACGCCGCGTGCGCCCGCACCGCTGGCCAGCGCATCAATCGCAGCGTCTATCTGATTCAGGGTATAGGTACGGTTCACGAGCTCGCGCAGTTTGAGTCGGCCCTGCTGAAACCAGTGCGTGAGACGACGGATGTCTTCGGTGGGCCGCCCCGATCCGTACACGGATCCGATGAGCCGCTTTTCCTGCATCACGAACGGGAACATCTGCAGATTCGCGGTTGCATCGATCCGTGACAGCCCGGTGAGCACGACCGTTCCGCCTTTGGCGGCGGCGGTGACCGCGTCGTGGAGCGTTGCCGGCGTGCCAACCGTGTCGAACACGAAATCGGCGCCGCGGCCATGCGTGAGATCGCGAACGGCATCCGCGAGGTTGGCCGGCGCCTCGATGGTGTCGGTGGCGCCAAAGCGCCGCGCGAGCGTGAGCGGCGCCTGGTGACGATCGATGGCAATCACTCGTGCCGCGTCGGAGAGCACAGCACCCTGGATCACGTTCAATCCCACTCCGCCCGTCCCGATGACTGCGACAGATGCGCCTTCGTCGATGCGAGCGGCGGTCATCGCCGCGCCAACGCCCGTGAGCACGGCGCAACCAAGCATGGCGAGGGCGTCAAAAGGCAGCGAGTCGTCAACGGCGACCACGCCGTCTGACGCAACGACCGCGTACTCGGCGAAGCAGGCGGTCCCGAGAAAGTGATGCAGATCCTGTCCGCGGGCATGAAGGCGCAACGCACCGGACGGTAACCGGTTCCGGTAGGCGGTGCTGTCGAGTCGATCGCAGAGCACTGGGCGCCCGGCGCGACACCAGTGGCACACTCCGCAGGCGGGTGCCCAGCAGAGAACGACGTGATCGCCAGGTTTGACCTTGGTGACATCGGGACCGATGTCGCGCACGATGCCGGCCCCTTCGTGTCCGAGGACAATCGGCGTTCGCATCGGCCACTCGTCGCGAGCCGGGTGCAGATCGCTGTGGCAGATGCCAGCGGCCTTGATCTCGACCAGGACTTCACCGCGCCCGGGCGGGTCGAGCTCCACCAGCTCGACCGACATCGGCTTGCCGCGCTCCCAGAGCACGGCTGCCAGCATCTTCATTGCCTGAAGGTGCCCATCCTCTTCGCCGTCTCGATCAAGGTCGGATAAAACTGCACGAAGGTCCGATCGACGGCGCCGTTCTTCGTGTGGCACTCGATGCACTCATTGACGCGCGGCGCAGGAATTGGTTCAGCCGACTTGAGAAGACCGTCGCGCGAGCCGAAGTTGTAAAAAGCCCAGCCGCCGTCGCTGAACCGGGCGTCCTTCACGTGCACTTCCATCCCGACGACGCCGGTCTGGTAGCTGCCGCCCTTGTTGATCGAGCCTTCGCTCTCCGAGGCGCGGATTTCGAGCATCAGCATGGTGCCGTTTGGCCAGGCGCCGCTCTTCAGGAACTCTCGATACGCCGGTGGATTGACGAAGACGTTCGTGAAGTTCTGGCGCGCATTCGGCCGCGCGCCGTTCGGGTCGTAAGTCATCCCGAGGCCCGACGCCAGGAACACCCACTCGCGGTAGTTTGCGGGCATGGCCAGCGAGGTGCCGGTGAACTGCGGTCCGTCGGCCGTGCTGGTTTGCGCGAACGCCGTCCAGTTGGCGGCAAGGAACACCGCCGCGAAGCAACCAATCATCAGTCGTTTCATCGAAACCTCCAACGAGGAGCGCACCGAGGGAGCGCGGATCAGTGTAATGCGAACCCGCACCTTCGCCTAGCGAGGCCCGGAGATCAGCGCGAGGCCGTGAGTGTCAAGGCCTGCCTGGCGAGGTATTCGACTCGTTCGCCGAAGTTGGCGAACCTCGGATCGTCGGTCTGTCCGCGCGTGTACCTGAAGAAAATCTGCTGAATGACGACCGCAATCTTGAACAACGCGAAGACTTCATACCACCGCACCGCGCTGACATCGCGGCCCGATCGGATCGCGTAGCGCTCGATGATTTGCGGTTTGGTGAGGTACCCGGGTCGATGCGTGACGGTGGTCAGCGCATCGCGTTGCAGCGGCGGCGCGGTCGACGACCAGTAGGCGAGCAGGATTCCGAGGTCAACGAGCGGGTCGCCAAGCGCACTCATCTCCCAGTCGAATACCGCCACGACCCTTCCCAGGTCCAGCTGATCGAGCAGGATGTTATCCAGCTTGAAATCGCCGTGCACGATTGACGGCTGAAGCGGATCGGGCGGAATCCGCGTCGCAAGCCATGCGGCCACCATCTCCATTTCCGGAACGTCCTGGAGCTTCGATCGGCGCCAGCGATCACGCCATCCCTCCACCTGCCGTGCCACGAAGCCGGCCGGTTTTGCCAACGCCGCGATCGGCGGAATTGCGACATCGACCGCATGCAGGTCGGCAAGCGTATCGACGAGCGCCTCGCTCACGATTCGACGGGTTCCGGGATGGTCGGCCAGCGGCAGCGGCTCCTGGTCGCGTACGACGATTCCGCGACGGCGTTCCATGACATAGAACACCGATCCGACCACCGATGGATCCTCGCAGAGCACGTACGGTCTCGGCGCGAGCGGGAAGACCGGATTGAGCGCTGCGAGCCAGCGGTACTCGCGCGCCATGTCGTGCGCTCGTGGCGGGACCGGCCCGAGCGGCGGACGCCGCATCACGAGCTCCGCGCCGCCGAAGCGCAGCAGATAGGTCAGGTTCGAATGGCCGCCAGGGAATTGCGATACTTCCATATCGCGCGAGAGGTCGAGTCCCTTGACCTGGCCCGGATCAAGATGCCAACGAAGGTACGCGGCAACCGCGGTCCAATTCAGTTGCTCGGTCGGCCTGACCTCACGCGTGTCGCCGTGCATCAGCGGCTGACTCCGCTCTTCCGGAAACGCTGCACGACGCAGGGTAGCTTCGCCATGAGGTATTCAGCACTCCCGCGTGTCACCGACCTGTGGGACGAGCGCCGCTAGACTATCATTTCGCTCCATGCTGTTCGAGACGACACCTCGCGCCGACGCGCTCGCCGCCGAGCTGACGGCGTTCATGGACGCGCATATTTATCCCAACGAAGCGCTGTTCCGGCAGCAGATCGCCGACGGCAACCGCTGGCAGCCGGTGCCGATCATCGAAGCGCTCAAGCCAACGGCCCGAGCCGCCGGTCTGTGGAACCTCTTTCTGCCCGATAGCGATGCCGGCGCGGGTCTGACGAATGCCGAGTACGCGCCACTCTGCGAAATCATGGGGCGGTCGCCGGGCTTCGCGCCCGAAGTGTTCAACTGTTCCGCGCCCGATACCGGCAACATGGAAGTGCTCGTCCGTTACGGCACGCCGGCACAGCGGGCCGAGTGGCTCCAGCCGCTCCTCAGAGGGGAAATCCGTTCCTGTTTCGCGATGACCGAACCGGAAGTGGCATCGTCGGACGCCACCAATATTCGCTCGAGTATCGTGCGCGACGGTGACGGCTACCTTCTGAACGGGCGCAAATGGTTCATCTCGGGCGCCGGGGATCCCCGGTGCCGCATCGCGATCTTCATGGGCAAGACCGATCCCGGGGCGGCGCGGCATCTGCAGCAGTCGATGATTCTGGTGCCGATGGACACACCGGGAATTACGATTCGCCGCATGCTGCCGGTATTCGGGTACGACGATGCGCCGCATGGGCATGCGGAGATTACGTTCGAGAACGTGCGCGTGCCGGCCGCGAATCTGCTGCTTGGCGAGGGGCGCGGTTTCGAAATTGCCCAGGGACGGCTCGGTCCCGGTCGAGTCCATCACTGCATGCGGCTGATCGGCCTCGCCGAACGTTGTCTCGAGGCGATGTGCCGCCGCGTGCTGACGCGCGTCGCGTTCGGCAAAACACTCGCCGAACAGGGGACCATTCGCGCCGGCATTGCCGAGTCACGGATGGAGCTTGAACAGGCAAGGCTGCTGACGCTCAAAGCGGCGAATCTGATGGATCTGGTCGGCAACAAGGCTGCGCGGGGGGAGATTGCGATGATCAAGGTCGTCGTGCCGCGGGCAGCGTTGCGCGTGATCGATCGCGCGATTCAGGCTCACGGGGCGGCCGGCGTGAGCGACGATTTTCCCCTGGCATCGGCGTGGGCACACACGCGGACGATCCGGCTTGCAGACGGACCGGATGAAGTCCACCGCGACGCGATTGCGACGCTGGAGCTGAAGAAGTACCAGACCCGCCTGCTCTGAGCACCACTGTTTCCTTAGGTGCCGCTCGCCCTTCAGAGTTCACAGTCAGAATTCTGAATTCTGCATGACACGTATCCAGTAAAATTCGCCGCATGAACCGGCTGTGGGTGGCGCTTCTGCTGTGTCTTCCCGCCGCCGCCGACGCTCAGCCCGCGCAAACGCCGATCGCCATTCACGTAACCGAGGCTGGCGGCATCCGGCGGACCCAATTTCCAGTGACCGCGCGCGTCCCGTTCCCTCGCGGTGTGCTGCGCGATCCAGCCATCGTCAAGCTCACCAGCAGCCAGGCCGATGTGCCGCAACAAGCCTCTGCGGAAATGCGATGGCCCGATGGCTCCGTGCGGTGGCTCGCGCTCGAGCTCAATGTCACGATTGGGCCCAACGAATCACAAACCTATTCGCTGCAGTTCGGTGAGGGCGCGAAGTCGGAGGCCGCCCCTCGCGGTCTTTCGGCGACCGAGACCGCTGACGGCATCCAGGTCGGAAATATTCGATTCAGCAAGTCCGGCGATCCGCTGATTGCGTCGGTCAAGTATCGCGAGGAAGCGATCGGTGCGGGAATGAACGGTCTGGCGGTTGCCGACCAGAGCGGTTCGCACGATCTTGCGACGGCGGAGAATGTGAAGGTCGAGATCGTGAAGGGCGGCCCGCTGCTTGTCGCGCTCAGGTATTCAGGAACGCTTCATCTGGATAGAGATGTGCGGGCGCCGTTTACGCTCGACGTCGAGATGCCAAACAGCAAGTCGTGGATAAAGCTCCAGGCGGTTGTGGACGATCCGGGCCGGAGCATCCGCAACATCGCAATCGGCATACCGCTGGCGCTCGGTCCGTTCCCGTGGGTGTGGGATTTCGGCACGACGCGGTGGACATATGGCGCGATCCGGGCGGCTGGTGATTCAACGAAAATCACCAATACCGTTGCTATCGCCGGCGCCGATTGGAATGTCACCAGCGGAGCGGGCGGCCGTGAGCAGATTGTCGAAACCAGCAAACCGGACACGGCCGTGTTCAACGGCTGGGGCCACGTGCAGGGCGCCAGGGAAGTCGTGGCATGGGCGGTCGAGGGAATGAAGGCCCATCCTGGCAGGTATCAGATCACTTTCAGCGGCTCAGGGCAAACCATCTTCGGATTTGCTCCGGCCTCGCCGCACCCGCGCCACGAGCTGACGGTTTACACGCACTTCGTCTCCACACCAGTCCAGATCGGTGCTGCGACGAGCCCGGCGGCGATTCTCAGTCCGTTGATCGCCGTCTGCGATCGTGATCAGTACGTGAAGAGCGGCGTGCCGGTCCCCGCTGGCGTGAACTAATGTCGGCGCGGATCCGGGCGGCGACACAGCAGGACATCGACGATCTCGTCGCCGGCAACGTTGCCCTGGCGGATGAATCCGAACACGTGCGCCTCGATCCCGGGACGCTTCGCGCCGGAGTGAGCGCGCTGCTCGATGGCACGGCGCCAGGGCGTTACTGGGTCGCCGAACTCAACGGCCGCATCGTCGGCCAACTTCTGATCACATTCGAATGGAGCGATTGGCGGAACCGTATGGTGTGGTGGATTCAGTCCGTGTATGTCGTGCCCGCCGTGAGACGTCGCGGCATTTTCCGCGCCCTTTACGATCACGCGAGGCATGAAGCGCAGGCCAGGGGCGCGGGAGGACTGCGGCTCTATGTAGACGTTTCGAACACGCGGGCGCAGGCGGTCTATTCGGCGCTCGGAATGAACGGCGATCACTACCGCGTATTCGAAGATATGTTTGCCGAACCGCCGAAGAGCCGGGTGGATGGAGAACTGCCTTGAAACGGGCAGGAACAGCGGGAAGAACAGGACGGGCGGGAAGGTCCGGAAAGGCGGAAGAAGCGCGGCAGGCGGGAAAAGCAGGACCGCCCGGAACGGCTCGCCGTCCGGTGCCGGGCGCGTTGCGATCCATGCGTGTGTCGGACGGATTCCGAACCTTCGTGCTCGACCAGTTGTCGGGCGTCAATGCCTTGCGCACCAAGTCGATGTTCGGCGGCATCGGTTTGTATTCCAACGAGGCATTCTTCGGCATCGTTGCGTCAGACACGTTGTATTTCAAAGTTGATGATTCGAATCGTTCGCAATACGAAGCCGCTGGGTCGCGGCCGTTCTGTCCATTCAAAGATCGACCGATGTCGATGTCGTACTACATCGTGCCCGTTCACATCCTCGAGGCCGCGCCCACGCTTGTCGAATGGGCGAGGCGGTCGATTGCAATTGCCGTGGCGGGCAAACAGTCTCCGCGCAGCCGCCCGGCCAACGCGGCGACCCGCTCGGGAAAATCGTAGAGACGGCAACCCGCGGCACGAGAGTTGCTCGTTGCTCGCCGGTATCCACTCCAGAGCACGCTTACATTACTGAGCAGACGAAGTCTGGAATTTCCAACAGCCAATTGATTGGCCCGTAAGGGCAATCGATTGCCGAACGGAGGAACTCCATGTTGAACCGGCGACCCATTCTCGGTGCATTCAATCAGGGGGAAATTCCCAGAATCGCGTGCTTCAACAAGTCCACCGTTCCGCTCGGTGTGGACTTCGACGACCTGCTCGCCGCGATGCAGGAGTACGTCAACGCCTTTGTCGCACCAATCTGGGCGACGCCCGCGAAATTGATCAAGTCAACAGGGTTTGTGAAGGGGGCATGGGCAATGGTCTTTCTCGACGACGCAGACCAGCCGGGCGCGCTGGCCTATCACGATTTGACGCCGGATGGACTGCCGCAATCCAAGGTGTTCGTGAAGACCACAATCGACAACGGCGATCTGGTGAGCGTCTCCGCGTCACACGAGCTGGTGGAGATGCTCGTGGATCCGGCCATCAACCTGATGACGACCGGGCCGGATCCCACGACGATCTACGCCTACGAGAGCGCCGATCCGGTTGAAGCCCTGAGCTTCAAGGTGAATGGCGTGGCGATGAGCGACTTCGTCTATCCCTCATTCTTCGAGGACTTTCACAAGGCGGGATCGGTCCGTTTCGATCAGATGAACAAGGTGAAGAAGCCGTTCCAGATTCTGGCCGGCGGATATCAGATCATCTTCAAGAACGGAAAATGGAGTCAGGTGTTCGGCAGCGAGACCAAGAGAAAGGCGTTCGCACGCGAGGATCGCCGCGGCCACCGCAGCGAGGAACGCAGAAGCCGCCGGCGCCTGAAGCGGGCCGACACGTCGAAGATTCGTGCCGCCGAGCGGCGCTTCGTCAACGCCGCGTAGACGGAACGCTCTATTTATTTGCGTTTGCGGCCGCCTGCGCCGGTTTGAGCTCGAACTCGTGCGGCGGTTCGGCGCCGAGCAGGTGTTTCACGAAGTAGTCCCAGCGCCGCCGGACCATATACGGCTCGTCGCCGAACTTGTGGTTGCGGTTGGGCAGCAGGAGCAGATCGAAATCCTTGTTGGCTTTAATCAGCTCGTTGACGACGAGGAGCGTGTTGGACGGCGGCACATTCGGATCGAGCGTTCCGTGCGCGAGCAGCAGCTTGCCTTTCAGATTCTTCGCGATCAGCTGATTCGCCTGGTTGTCGTAGTTGGTCGTGCCGTCCGGGTTTGTGTGGAGCAGTCCCTGCCACTTTTCCGCCCAATCGTCTTCATAATTCCGATTGTCGTGATTGCCGGCCTCGGAAATGCCGACCTTGAAAAACTCGGGATACCGGAACATCGCACCCGCGGCGGCGTAGCCGCCGCCTGAGTGACCGTAGATTCCCGCCCGGTCGATGTCGATCCATGGATAGCGCCGCGCCAGCTCCTTCATGCCGGCCACCTGATCGGCCAGCGTGTTATCACCCATGTTTCCGTAATACGCCTCGTGAAACGCCTTCGACCGCCACGGCGTTCCCATTCCGTCGATCTCGACGACGACGAAACCGAGCTCGGCGAGGGCCTGCCGGTCGCCGCGAGAGACCGAAAATGTCCGCGATCCCACGCTGCCGGTCTGCGGGCCGGGGTAGATGTGATTGACGATCGGATACTTTCTGGCCGGATCCATTCTGGTCGGCGTATAGAGGAGACCGTACAGATCGGTGACACCGTCACGCGCCTTCACGATAATCCGCTGCGGCGGCTTCCAGCCGGCCGCCGTCAGGCGCGAAATGTCCGCTCTTTCGAGCGGCAACACCAGCTTGCCCGCGGCATCGCGCAGTTCGGCGACCGGCGGCGTGTCCGGCGTCGAGTAGACGTCCACGAAGTAGCGGCCGTCTGGCGACGGCGAGACGTCGTGGTCGGCGTCGGCCGGCGTCAGCAGTTGTTGGTTGCGACCATCGAAATCGATTCGATAGAAGTGGCGGAAGTACGGATCGCGGCCGCGTTCTTTTCCGACGCCGTCGAAATAGACCACGCGATTTTTCTCGTCAACGCCCAGCACCTGCGTGACGTTGCCGTCGCCGCTGGTGATGCGGTTTTTCAGCCGGCCCGTCCTGGCGTCATACAGATAGAGATGACCCCAGTTATCGCGTTCCGAAAACCAGATCACTTCATGCGTGGCCGAGAGATAGCGCCAGTTACGCCGGTCGTTGCCGGATTCATAGAACGTGGCGACCGTTTCATCGAGGATGTCCGTGACATTGCCGGTCGTGGCGTCCGCCAGCCGCAGCTGTTCATGCCGGTGATCGCGTGAGGTCGAGACGAACGCGACGGCGGTGCTGGCGGCGTCCCATTCGACGTCGGTCCACTGCGTGCCGCGACAGGCAATGTCATCGCACAACGACGACCGGTGGAAGTCGGCCGCCATTTTCAGTGGGATGATCGCGCCGCTGGTGACGTCGATCACCACGCGGCGCAACAACGGGATATTGGCGTCGCCAACCAGCGGATACTTCCAGGCCTGCAGCGCCGGATGGCCGACGCCGGTCTCGACGAGGTACATCTCGCCGACATGCCGTTCGTCCTGCTGGAATGTGGCGATCTTCCTCGAGTCCGGTGACCACTGAAGGATCGGACGATCGCTCCGGGTCCAGCCCGCATTGTCAGTCGCGTAGCCGAAGTCCTTGACGCCGTCTTTTGTAAGCTGCACTTCCCGGCCGGTGGCGATGTCGCGAATCCACAGATTCCAGTCGCGAATAAACGCAGCCTTCTTGCCGTCCGGCGAAACCGAGCTTCTCGAGGCCGCCGCGGCCGTCGTTCGTGGCGGCGCGTTGCACGGGTCGAGACTGCACACGCTGCGAACGCCACGTCTGGCGTCCACGAGCCACGCCTCGTTGCCTTGCTCGCCGGTCGTGCGGTACCAGAACGTGTCGTCGCCGATCCACGTGGGCCGAACGCCGCTGTGAAGAACCAGCGGCACAGTGTAGTAGGAGAGAAATCGCTCCGCGTGCGCATAGTCGTCGGCGGTCACGACGGGGCGCTGCTGCTGACTGGCGACGACCGTCGAGAGCGCGGCAGCCAGGGCGAGCGTCAGCCATGGTCGGAAAAGCCGGTGCATGGACCGATGATACTGCCAGTCGAGCGGCCTCAGGCCGGGACCCGGAGAGCGCGGATCAGTAATTTGTCTCCAGCCTGCGCTCCCCGTCAGAGCGCTTCAATCAACGCCCCACCGCTCGTTGCGAAAGGCGACCGTCAACGCCCGGTGATCCTTGGAGTCGTCAACGAGATCGGAGGGGCGTGTCGGTTCGCCCTCGGCACTGAATGTCAACGTGTGATCGCCTGGCGCCATCACCCATGGGCCGAGGGTGTATTGCTGACGCGACATGCCGAGGGACCATGCCGCCGACGGACCGCCGTCGAGCGTGGCTGTGACCATCCGCGGTGTGCCGATTGGAACCAGATCAACTGACAGGGTCACACGCTGCGGCATCGTCGTCGTATTGCGGACCCTCCATTGGCCGCGCGGTCCCATCCATCGCCACCAGTCGCCGCCCTCGTGTTCGAAATCGTAGAAGCCCTGAGCCGAGACCGTGACGATCGCCGGCAGCGCGCTGGAGACTGTGTACACGCGAGAGTCACGGAACTCGTGCGCAAGCGCGATCCCGGCAGGAAGCGGTTGCACGAGTTTCGACGCGACCTCGCCTCCCCTGACGATCAGCTCCGTGTAGCCGAGTGCGGCGAGTTTCCGGCCGAGCTCGGGATCGCTGCACGTGCTCACACCGTCGCCGAGAAAAGACAACGGCCGCTGCATCAACCACGGGACGAATCGATCCGCCTGGTTGGCCGGGTAGCAGTCGAAGGCGCGTCCGGTGGCTCGCTCGGAAGCAACCCAGCGATGGGCGGCCGTCGGTAGCACGTCGTGTGCGCGAGCGGGGAGCGGCCAGAATTCAAAGACGCCGACCGCCAGAAGGACGGCGGCGACGACCTTGCCGCCCGTGCCAAGCCTGATCATCATCGCGGCGCCCGCCCCCGCCGCAATCGCGATGGTGAGATTGACGACCACCGCGAACCGCGCGTAGGTGCGAAACACCGGCAGAACACGGAACGCAAGGCACGCCGGCGCCACCGAGAACGGTTCACACGATCCGGCGGCGGGGCCGACTGATATCAGCGCCGCAGTCAGACCAATCGCGACGACCGCCACCACGTACCGCCATTCGGGCCGCCACGTCCACGCCGCGACCGCCAGTGCAGCGGCTGCCAGCAGCGTGAACGTGAACCCGATGAAGATCTGCTCTTCGAGCAGCCCGAGATTGATCCCGAGCCGTCCGAAAATGTCCCCTGCGATAGCGCCCAGGTATTGATGATCGACAGGCGGCGTGAAGTACGCCCACCACCGTGCGCGATACAAAGCGATGTCCTCAATCGGAAAGCGTTCCATGTGCGCGCGCGAAAAGATCGACGGATCACGCACGAGCCCCACTACGACGACGATGACGACCATCGCGGCGAAGGTGGCGAGTGGCCAGATCAGCGGTTTGTAATCGTCCAGAAAATCCTGTCGAATCGCCCAGAACGCCGCGACGGCAACCGGCGTGACGAAACTGGCGATGATCGCCGACTCGTAATTGGAGAGCAAAAGCGCCACCGACGCGGCGATGAACGCTGCAGCGCGGCTTGCCGATGGACGGTCCACGAACGCGACGAGCGCGAGAAAGTACAGCGGAATCCATTGAACCTGCGCCGTGTAGGCGTGGTACGCCGCCTGCGCGAGGTGGAGGGGCGCAAAAGCAAAGACGAGCGCCGCAACAATCGCTGCCGCTATCGAGCGATGGAGATAACGGGCGAGGGCGAACGTGGTCAGCGCGGTAAGCGGGAAGGTCCACAGGACGATCGCGTTCAACGCGACCACCGGTCCGGCCACTTTGGCGAGAACGCGGCCGGGGATTGCCGTGAGCGCCTGTCTCAGCTGATCGCGCAACGGGGCGTTGTCGAACTGGTAAACGACACTGTGAAGATCCGCCTGCCGGCCGACGATTTCACTGCCGTACACCATCTGTGATGGTGAGACGAGCACCGGCCACGCGATTGCGGCCGTGATGGCGCAGGCGAGTGCCGTAACCAGAACGAGTGCAGTCAGGCGCTGAATGAGCGGATCCTCTTGCGGCCGTGCTCAAGGTAGTCGCAAGCGACAAACTCTGCAAGTTGACATCGCCCCGGCCATTTCGAATGAGGCCCGCATCGGGTTCGTACAGGAGAGCTGGTAGCGAGGGTCATCCGGGCATGACCATTGCTCCTTTGAGTGGTGGAGGTCGCAATGTCGATATCAGTGATTGCGGTCGGAACCGGGATTTACCTCAGCGCTGCTGTGGTCGTCCTTGTTCTGTTCGGCATTTTCCTGGTGCCATATCTCATCAAGGAAATTCGCACTGGTAAAGGAGAACTTGGCCCGATACGGCGATTGGGTCCGAAGGGGATGAGACTGGGGCCGCCAACGCCTCCAGGCGCCGGCGACAACAACCCGGGGCGCCGTGGCGATCCAGCGCCGGGCATGCCGGACGGACAGGCGGATCCATGGGGCCCGCGTGCGCAACGTGAGGCGCCGCCCATCCGATCGTGAGGCCGGACGTCCGGTTCGCAGTGTCGCAATGCGGAGGCCGCCGGACCTGCCAGCCACGCCCTGCTGGCGTCTCCGGCGTCCTGTGCTTCTGAATTCCGGCCCTGTCTATTTCTCCGCTACAACGGTCAATTCGCAGGCTCGCCGGCGGTAAATCTGCACACCATTAATGGAGTCGAGCACGTCGTAGTGACGCCGGACGAAATGATCGAGCTGCGGATAGTCGCGCAGCGGAAAGTATTCCCACCACATTTTCAACTCCGACGGCGCGGTGTCGAGAATATAGGTCGGCTCGTTCTTTCTGAGATCCGCCATCAGCCACTTCCAGTGTTTTCCGCGCCGGTCACGCACGATCGGCCGGGCATGATGCTCGGTAGAACGACGGTTGCCGGCATACAAGGACACCAGCGGAAACTCCGGAAAGAAGAAGCGGCTCGCCAGTGGTAGTTCAGCGTGATAGTAAAAAACCGGCGCCGAGCCCCAGACAAACATCGATGCAGTGCGGTAGCACGAATCGCGGCGCAGCCGCTCTGCGATCCGCATCGACGTCACATTCAGCTTCGGCCGCGAGAGGACGAAACGCAGGGTGTTGGACGTCGTGAAGGTCGCGAAGACGCCAAGGGTGACGGCTGTCACGGTCCACGCCAAAGTCGTCAGAGGCCAGACGAGGACGCTTGACAGCCACGGCGCCGCTCCGATCGCCAGCGGCACGTACAGTTGAACGAAGTAGTGCGGGAAGAATCGCAGTCCCATCGATGCCGCGGCGCAGGATCCGATGATGAGGCCTGCCACCAGAACCTTCCAGTGGGCTGACTTGATCATCGAAAACGATTTCTTCACGCCAAACCACAGTATTGATGTCGCGGCCAGAAACGGCACGGTACTTCGCGCGCCCCGCACCGCCGCATCGCCCGCCGTCGTCGGACTGAACACGTACCCGATGTTGTGTGTCACGTTCCAATAGACAAAACCCTCAATGCCGCCGGCCCAGACGAAAATCGCGGCGGTCGACACAACGGGAATGAGAAGCCCGAGGGTCATCAGCGAGATCGTGCGATACGGGACGCGCGAGCCACGCCGGCCATTCGCCACCAGCACTGCGATGAAAATCGCCGGAAGCCAGAACACCGCCTGATACTTCACGAGCACCGCCGTTGCGACCAGAAAGCCGCAGGCGATGCTCCGCCCGTCAGTCACGACGGTCTCGCTGCGAACCAGGACGATCGCCCACGCGAGCGGCAGCATCATGACCAACTCGCAATTGACCGCGAGCACTTCGGCCGCGTCATAGGAGGCGCTGAACAGAAGATACCCAACGGCGCCCGTGACGCCGCGCCGATCGTGACGGTAGAACGCGGAGACCGCGAGCGCGGTCAGCGGGACCGTGATTAGCGTGGTGATAAGCCGGACCGGCCACATGCCGTGACCGGCGAATTGCGTGAGCGCGTAGTAGACGTAAATCAGCGGCGGCTTGTTATCCGCGAATCCCGCATAGGGAAGGTGCCCGCTCAGGAGTTCCCAGGCTCCGACCATGTACGACGACTCGTCTACGTTGACGATGTCGGTGCCGAGCGCGACGGCCCGCGTGGCCACGCTCAGAAGCGCGTAAAGTCCGGCCAGCGCGACGGTTCGCGGGATCAACGGTCGCCGGCCATCGGATTGCCAGGGAAGCACTTCGAAGGCGGTGTCAGATGGGTGTCAGACACCACTCTGACACCCGTCTGGCACCTATCTGACACCTTCACGGAATAGTTGAGGTTGTCGGCGGAAGTCTAGCGATTTACTATTCCTTAACAATTTATCGTTGGGTTTAGAACTCCGGCGTCGCGCCTCGACGTCGACTCACGTTTCACGGCGAACATCGGCTGGGCGCTTGTCTTCGCGAACTCCGACGAAGCGGGGATGGCGCAGCACATTGTCACGTGTCCACTCCACAAACGTCACTTCGATCACGTCGCGCGGCTTGACCCACTGAAACTTCATCATGTCATCGGGCGTGATTCCCGCGCCCCAGTGGCTTCGGCCGACGCTGTTCGGCAGGTTCACGAACGGACAGGCGTCGGTTTTCAACGAATCGAGCCGGCGCCGCAGCTCGGCACGCAGGTGCGGTGTCAGTCCGTTGCGGACCTGCGCCGCAAAGAAGAGACGCCGGCCTTCGTAATAGCCGACGACCAGCGAGTCGAGCGAGCGGCCGTTCGGTTTGAATCCGCCAATCACGAATTCCTGGCGGGGGCTGAATTTCACTTTCAGCCACTCGTCGGTTCGCTGGCCCGGCCGGTACAGCGAATCGTTGCGCTTGGCGACCACCCCTTCAAGTCCGAAATCACGAATTGCCCGCTCGATCGCGGCGGGATTGCCTGGCAGTGGCTCCGATACCAGGACGCGGGATCCCGTGAGGACCGAAGCCAGCTGTTTCCGGCGGCGTGACAGCGGCTCTTCCAACAGTGACCGTGTGCCCACCGCGAGCAGATCAAACGCGACATAGGCGAGGACGAGTCCGCGCATCGAACGATGCTGCAGCGCCTGAAAGGACGGCCGTCCCTGCTGGTCGAGTGCAACGATCTCCCCATCGAGAACGATCCGATCTTCCGTCACGGTTTGAAGCGCGGCCACGACGGACGGGTAGTCGCCGGTCAGGTTCTTCTGATGCCGTGACGTCAGGCGAACCGTGGCGGCGTGCTTGTCGGCAATCGCCCGGTAGCCGTCCCACTTGATCTCGTACGTCCAGCCGGGCCCGCCTGGCAGGACATCGGCACTGGTTGCGAGCATTGGACGAATCGTGACCATTTTCTTTTGCGTCCTCGCCACGGCGATCCGGCGGGCGGCACCTGATTTGCCATACAAGTCCGAACGGCGTGACGTGCCCGCTATTGTGTCGTCATTCCTTACACCTGGCGTCAGCCGTGACATGTCCTCCAACAGTGTGACGAATTTGATCGCTCCGACGCCGTCGGCCGCAGTTCAGCCGCATACGGCGCATTTCTACGAAAGCGAACCCTCGCTGCTCACCGCCGCGGCCGATTTTCTGCAGAGCGGGGTTCTTGCTGGTCAGTCGCTCGTGATCATCGCGACCGAGCGTCACCTGCGGATGTTCGCACGTGAGCTGAGCGATCGTGGCGTCGATTTGACGGCCTTGCAGGCCAGCTCGCGGGCATTTCTGATCGACGCCGATGCGGCTCTGGCCCGCATCCTGGTCGCTGGCGTACCCGACGAGCAACTCTTCAATGCGACCATCGGATCGTTTTTCCAGAAGCAGGTTCGCCCGGGGCCAGTCACGATCCGCGCGTTCGGCGAAGCCGTCGATCTTCTGTGGCAACGCGGCCAGCGGGATGCCGCGATCCGGCTCGAGGAGTTGTGGCACCGGCTGTTGAACCGGGTGCCGTTCGAGCTGTTGTGCGCGTATTCGATGACGAACTTCTTCACCGAAATACCGGGCGGGCCGCAGTTCGAGGACGTGTGCACGGCTCACACGCATGTCACGGTCTCGCAGCGCCCGCTGCCCGAAGGCCGTACGGCCCCGGCTCCAGTGGCTGCGCTGGCCCGTCGCGCACAAGCACTGGAATCGGAGCTTCGGGCGCGCCGCGAGCTGGAAACGGCGCTTCGCGATGTGCTCGCCGAACGAACGCGTGTCGAAACCGAGCTGCGCCGCACCGAAGGAGATTTGCGCGACTTTCTGGAAAACGCTCCCGACGGCATGCACTGGGTGGGACCGAGCGGGACGATTCTGTGGGCGAATGCGGCGGAGCTGCAGATGCTGGGCTACACCGCCGAGGAGTACATCGGCCACCACATTGCGGAATTCCACGCCGACCAGGACGTGATTGACGACATGCTGTCACGACTGCACCGCAACCAGGCGCTTCGCGATTACGAAGCCTCCATGCGGTGCAAGGACGGCTCGCTGCGCCACGTCCAGGTGAACTCGAGTGTGTTCTGGCAGAACGGGGAATTCGTCCACACGCGCTGCATCACCCGCGACATCACGGCGCAAAAGCGGATCGCGGCCGAGCGCGAACGCGCAATCCGTCATCTGGCGGCCGAGCACGCAGTCACCCGGCTCGTCACCGACCGCCGGCCGTTCCCGGAAGTGTTGCGCGAACTGCTCGGTACCATCGGCGAAGTCGGCGACTGGCAGCTCGGCGCTCTCTGGATGGTTGACGAGCCGGCGCAGATATTGCGATGCGTCGAATTCTGGCGGGCGGCGAACATCGATGCGCCGCTCTTCGAGACGACGTCGCGTGCGACAACGTTCGCGCGGCTGGCCGGGCTTCCGGGCCGCATCTGGGCGAGCGGCGACCCCGAGTGGATCGTCGATGTGAACGCCGATCACAATTTCCCGCGGGCAACCGCCGCCGAGCGCGCCCGGATTCACACGGCGGTTGGATTCCCGATTCGTATCGGTCAACAGGTCTTCGGGGTGCTCGAATTCTTCAGTCGGCAGCGCCGCAAGCCTGATGTCGATTTGCTGCAGTTGTTCGACAGTATCGGTAACCGGATCGGTCACTTCATCAGTCAAAGGCAGATCGCCGAAAAAACTGCCGCCGAGAAGGAACGAACCATCGAGCAGATGGACAAGCTGCGGGCCGCCGCGGAAGCGGCGAGCCGCGCGAAGGACGACTTTCTCGCGGTGCTCGGTCACGAGCTGCGCAACCCGCTGGCGGCGATTCTCACGGCAGTCGAGTTGATGCGGCTTCACGCCAATGGCCTGCTCGAAAAAGAGCGATCGATCATCGACCGGCAGGCACAGCACCTCGTCCGGCTCGTAGATGACATGCTCGACGTGTCACGGATTGGCCGTGGACTCATCGAGCTGCGTCCGGAATGCGTCGAGCTCGCCGACATCGTTCGCAGGAGCATCGAAACCACCGAGGGGATGCTCGAACGGCGTCGCATCGAATTGCGGCTGGACGTTCCCTCCTGCGGGCTGGCCATCGAAGCCGACCCGGCGCGGCTCGGACAGATTGTGATGAACCTGCTCGGGAATGCGGCGAAATTCGTCGAGCCGGGCGGGTGCATCACGGTGAAGGGCTGGCGTGATGGATCGGATGTGTGCCTCAGTGTTTCCGACGATGGCGTCGGCATCGATGGGTTGATGCTGACGCGCATTTTCGAGATGTTCACACAGGATCCGCAGACGCTCGAACGGTCGCGCGGAGGGCTCGGACTCGGTCTCACCATCGTGCGCAGCCTCGTAGAGTTGCATGGCGGCACGGTTTCCGCCGTCAGCGAAGGACGCGGCAAAGGAGCCGAATTCATCGTCCGGCTGCCGGCCTTCGAAACGAAACCACCCCAGCAAGATCGGAGCGCAGAAGCGGCGGAATCCAGCACCGAACGCGCGCTCTTGCCCGCCGGTTAGAACTGCTTTCACCTCTGGTCGCGCGGAACGGAGCGATCCTGGCAAATCGCGAGGACCTCTTTCTCGTCAACGATATCGGGTTGGTGGCGGATAGGAGTGTCTCTGCGTCCCCGGCACATGCTGACTGAAACGCCCGACGGGCTGTACTGCCCTGCGGGCGACTTCCACATTGATCCATGGGGCGCCGTTCCGCGTGCGTTGATTACGCATGCGCACGGCGATCATGCCCGCATCGGCAGCGCCGGGTACCTTTGCGCTGAACCGTGCGCGCCGCTGCTGCGCCGGCGCTTCGGTCCGGACGTCGTCGTGGAAAGCAGAGGCTACGGCGACGCATTCACGCTCGGCTCGACGCGGGTCAGCTTCCATCCGGCCGGCCATGTGCTCGGCTCGGCGCAGATCCGCCTCGAAGGCGCGGAAGGCGTATGGGTGGTCTCTGGCGACTACAAGCGAGCGCCCGATCCGACCTGTCTGCCATTTGAACCGATCGCCTGCGATACCTTCGTTACCGAATCGACGTTCGGCCTGCCGATCTTTCATTGGGACGCGACGGCGGACGTCATTCACGAGCTGATTGCCTGGTGGGACGACAATCGCAGCCTCAATCGGTCGTCGCTCTTGTTCTGTTACACACTCGGCAAGGCGCAGCGTATCCTCGCGGAACTTGCGCGGGTGACCGATCGACGGGTCCTGGTTCACGGCGCGATGATGTCGATGCTCGATGCGTATCGCACCGCGGGCGTCCGCATGGCGGACACGTCGCCGCTCATCGAGCTGCCGAGAGGTACGTCGGTTGCCGGGGAACTGATTCTTGCGCCCTTGATGGCACGCGGGACGCCGTGGATGCGGCGCCTGGGAGATTTCTCCGACGCGTTCGCGTCCGGCAGCATGCGTGTTCGCGGCACTCGTCGTCAGCGCAACGTCGATCGCGGACTGGTGTTGTCGGATCACGCAGACTGGCCTGCGCTTCTGGCGACGGTGCGGGAGGTCGGCGCGTCGCGCGTGTTGACGACCCACGGTCATCCCGAACCGCTGGCGCGCTACCTCGCCGGTCAGGGGCTCGAAACTGGTGTGATTCGAACGGCCTGGGAGGGTGAAGCGTCGGCGCAGGGAGACTGATGCGGAACTTTGCCCAGCTCTTTGCCGCGCTCGATCAGACGACGTCCACCAACGAGAAAGTGGCGGCGATGGTGCGATACTTTTCGAGCGCGCCGCCGGCTGACGCGGCATGGGCGGTGTTCTTCCTCACCGGGCGCCGGCTGAAGCGGTTGCTGCCGTGGGCGGCGATCGGGGGCTGGACGCTGCACGTCACAAGGTTCGAGCCGTGGATGCTCGAAGAATGCTGGTCTGCGGTCGGCGACGGCGCCGAAACAGCGGCGCTCATGCTCGACGAGCTGCCGACGATCGCTGCGCCCGAACTGCCGCTCGCAGTGTGGCTCGAGGAGCGCGTGCTCACTCTTCGGCAGCTCGAAGAGGAGATGCAGCAGCGAGCCGTCGTGGACTGGCTGCGCGAGCTGACACGCGATCAGCGGCTTGTCCTTCTCAAGATTCTGACCGGTGAACTCCGGCTCGGCGTCTCACAAACGCTCGTCGTCCGTGCGCTTGGCCAATCGGCGAATCTGCCCGCCACGACGATCGCCGCGCGGCTGATGGGTGAGTGGCCGACCACCGGCGACTGGTTCCTGTCCCTCGTTTCCCCCGATGCGACCGACACCGATCTGACGCGTCCATATCCCTTCGCGCTCGCCTCGCCACTTCAGGAGGATCCGTCCACGCTCGGTGAGGTCGATCAGTGGCTGGTCGAGTGGAAATGGGACGGCATTCGCGCGCAGCTGATTCGCCGCGCCGGCGAGGTTTATTTGTGGTCGCGCGGCGAAGAGCTCATCACACATCGGTTTCCGGAAATCGCTGCGGCGGCGTCCCGCCTCCCCGACGGAACGGTCCTCGACGGCGAGGTGCTCGCGTTTCGCGACGATCGCCCCTTGCCGTTCTCGGCATTGCAGCAGCGCATCGGCCGGCAGAAGCAGGTTCAGCAGATGGCGCGAGAAGTCCCGGTGGTGTTCATGGCCTACGACGTGATCGAGCTCGGCGGCGGCGATGTGCGCGAGGAGCCGCTGTCCGCCCGTCGAAAATTGCTTGAAGCGCTGCTTCCATCCCCGGGCGTGTTACGCGTTTCCCCGGCGGTCGTGTCGGAGAGCTGGGATGCGCTTCGGAACCTTCGCGCCGGATCCCGCGAGCGGAACGTCGAAGGGCTCATGCTGAAACGTGCCGCGTCGCGGTACGGCGTCGGCCGGAAGCGCGGCGACTGGTGGAAATGGAAAATTGAGCCGCATACCATCGACGCGGTGTTGATTTACGCACAGCCCGGCAGCGGCAAACGCGCGAGCCTTCTCACCGATTACACGTTCGGACTCTGGCACGACGGGGAGCTGGTGCCGATCGCGAAGGCCTACTCCGGGCTGTCGAACGCCGAAATCGCCGAGATCGACCGGTGGATTCGACGGCACACGCGCGAACGGTTTGGTCCGGTCCGGCACGTGGAACCGGTGCAGGTCTTTGAGCTGGGGTTCGAAGCGCTCGCGCGATCGTCACGCCACCGGTCGGGACTCGCGGTGAGGTTTCCTCGCATGCTGCGGTGGCGGAAAGACAAGACGGCGTCTGAGGCGGACTCGCTCGAAACGCTGCAGGCGATGCTGACGTAGGGGTCGTCACGGGATCTCGCGACTGAGACGGTCAGGGTTCAGCATGCCGACCCAACGCAGACGAGCGAGGCCGCGACCCGGCACCGGCTCATCAAGGCCGTGGCGGAGGCACTCGGCCTGGTTTAAGATGTGCGCCTCGAGGTGAATGATGCCGATCCGAGCGAACACTGTTGCACGCGTTCTCTTGCTGGTTTCGTTCCTCTTCATCCTGTTTGCGGTTTCACGCTCGACGACCTATGCGCAGCGCAACGCTCAGGCGCAGGCCGCGGCGCCGGCACCGTGTCCTGGCAGGACGATGCCATCGGTCCAGGCAACCGGTGTTTATACGACCAAGGTGGTTCCGGAGATTCAGATCAATGGAAAACCGGCGCCCGGCGCGATCTGGCAACCCGGGATGCGTTCGTACTGGCACTGTCACGCCGGCGGCCAGATCATGATGGTGTTCGACGGCGTCGGCCGGGTTCAGAGACGCGGCGAACGGATGCGCATCCTTCACAAAGGCGAAACCGAGTATGCCGCCCCCGGCGTGGAGCACTGGCACGGTGGGTCCCCAGATCAGCCGGCGCAATTTTTTCAGGTGTCGATCGCGCCTCCGGCGGTGTACTGGATGGAGGAGGTCGGCCGCGACGACTATCTTGGCAATGACAACGGCATCAATTCGCGAAATGAATTCCTGCGCACGGGCGAGATGAAAAAACCGGACCAGCCCGCCGCCTCTTCGTCGGCCCCGCCCGTGCACTGACGGCTCTTGTGCGTGGCTTGGAGGCCGGACCGAGCGAGCCTGCCAACGGAGTGGTTATGAAGCTGAATAGTGCGACACGCGCTGGTCTCGGCGTTCTCCTCGGGACGTTGCTGATCGCGGCCGGCTCGCATCACCCGGCGGCGGCTGACAAACAGGCACCGGCCTTCGAAGTCGATCCGTTCTGGCCCAAGCCGCTTCCCAATCACTGGGTCACTGGTTCGACGATTGGCTTGTCGGTGGATGCGCAGGACAACGTCTGGACCATCCATCGTCCCAATACCGTGGAAGACAACTTCAAGGCCGCCGACATCATGGTTGGCGACACGCGCGGGAGAGACGAAGAAGCGGTGGCGGCACCGGCCCCGGCAGCCGGGCAGCCGGGCGGCCGCCAGGGCGGTGGCCGCGAGGGCGGCGCCGGCCGGGGGACGACGCCGATTGGAACGTGCTGCAAGGTTGCACCACCGGTGCTCGTGTACGACCAGGCCGGGAATCTGGTGAAGTCGTGGGGCGGGCCTGGCAAGGGTTACGACTGGCCCGATAGCAATCACGGCATCACCGTCGATCACAAAGGCAATGTCTGGCTTGCGGGCAACGGCAACAAAGACACGCAGATTCTGAAGTTCGACAATGCCGGCAAGTTCCTCTTTCAGATTGGCAAGCACGGCGTCCACAACGGCAGCAACGACACCGAAAATTTCTGGGAACCGACGAAAATCTGGGAAGACGTTCCGGCCGGCGAGGTCTACATCGGCGATGGTTATGGCAATCGCCGGGTGATCGTGCTCGACACTGAAACCGGCAAGTACAAGCGCCATTGGGGCGCGTACGGGAACAAGCCGAGCGACGAGCGCGTGCCTCCCTACGATCCGAAAGGCACGCCCTCGAAACAATTCAACACCGTGCACTGCGCGATCGTGTCGAATGACGGCTTCGTCTACGTCTGCGACCGCGTGAACGATCGCATTCAGGTGTTCCGCAAGGATGGAACGTTCGTCAAAGAGGCCTTCATCGATCCCGACACCTTCCGCTCGGGATCGGTCTGGGACATGACGTTCTCGCGCGATCCGCAGCAGACCTATATCTACGCCGCCAACGGCGTTGACGAGAAGATCAACATTCTTCTCAGAAGCACCCTGGAAGTGCTCACGTCGTTCGGGGACGGCGGACGCGGACCGGGACAGTTCTTCGGCGTGCACAATCTCGCCACCGATTCGAAAGGGAATCTCTACGCGACGGAGACGTACACCGGCGCGCGCGTCCAGCGATTCCTCTTCAAAGGCGTTGGTCCGGTCACGAAGGCCGAACAAGGGGTGGTGCGGCCGACCCGCCGCTAGAGAGTCGCGCGCTTATACCATTCGAGTGGGGCTGTCAGTTCGGGCAATGTCCCACTCGTGGCCGCATTTCTCACAGCGGTAAGTCAGGACCTTCTTGCCTTTTCCGACGGTGATCACGATCGGAGTACCGCGCTGCACCCGACACGCGGGACACTGCGACTGACGCCGTTCGTGCCCATCGTAGTTTGACGGCAAGATTCTTGGGAGAATCGCAACTCTATCGTACGAAGGCGCAGGCAAACCAAGGGAAATCCAGGCCCGGCGCATTCGTCTGAAAACGCTACGCCCGCTTGGGCCGTACTGGGCCACTGTTCGAGGCAACAACGGCTCGGGATCGTTCCACCTCTGTGCAGTGCAGGCGTTGCGGGTCCAACCAACATTGCTCGAACAATCGAACCAAAGTTGCTCGAACAATCGAATAACGCGCGGCTGTGCATGAGCGAGAGCGGCTCCACGTGTGGCACTGCCAGACCCCGTACGGCCCCCGCCCCTCTGCAAGCGGTCCCGAACGAGTGGACGGTCAGCTGGATGATCGGAGGGCGCCCGGGATCCGCCGGCCGCTAGCGGGAAGAATACAGCCGGCGTTTGTGCCGGTACATGTTGGCGTCCGCCAGATGCAGGAGCTGTTCGATATCCAGCAACGCCTTCTGGTCGCTGGCCACGATGCCGACGCTCAGCGACAATTGGTAGGGACGTCCGCCCTCGTTGTTTCGCGCGCTCACTTTGTCGTGAATGCGCCCGATCACCAGCGGCGCGCTGGCTTCGGTCGCGTCGGAAATCAGCACTGCGAATTCGTCGCCGCCGTAGCGCGCCAGGATATCCGACTGACGGAAGGAATCTCTCAGCACCATCGCCGTTTCCACCAGCGCGTGATTGCCTTCACGATGGCCGAAGGTGTCGTTGATGTCCTTCAGACCGTCGACGTCGATGAAACCGATCATGAAGCTTTTATGACTCCGGTAGGCCAGCCTGGCGTGCTGGCTGGCCAGCGTCAGAAATCCCTTTCGATTGCTGATGCCGGTGAGGTCGTCGATCAGCGAGAGGCTCAGCAAGGCAAGCTGGCGCTGATGCCGCTGCATCGCGTAGCGCAGCGCGCGCCACAACGAGACGCCGTCGAGCTCCGACTTGAGCAGGTAGTCCTGGGCGCCTTTGTCGAGAGACGCGATCGCCAGCTTCTCGTCCTTGAGTGCGGTCAGGACCAGCAACGGAATGTCGGGGCTGGTGTCGTGCAGCTGCTGCACCACCTCCAGCCCATGCGCGTCGGGAAGCGCGAGGTCGAGGAGGCCGACGTCGAATTCGCGCTCGCGGGCAATGGCCAGCGCCGCGTTCAGGGTATCGACGTGTATCAGCTCGAAACAAATGCCGCTGATCTCGCGGAGGGTTTCCTTGAACAGCCGCACGTCACCCGGATTGTCTTCAAGCAACAACACACGCACTGTGGACGGCATACGCTACGATTCCGGAAGAATCACCAGCGACAACCAGAAGCTCTGGATCGACCGCACGACGTGCACGAATTGATCGAGGCCGACCGGCTTCCGGATGTAGCAGTTCGCATGGCTGGCATAGGCGCGGGAAATATCCTCCTGCGATCCGGATGTGGTGAGCACCACCACCGGGATTCGAAGGAGAGCGGGATCCGACTTGATTGTTGCCAGCAGCTGCCGGCCATCCATTTTCGGCAGATTCAGATCGAGCAGGATCAAGTTCGGCAGCGGCGCGGTCGCGTGGTCGTTATCGCGGCGCAGGTAGTCGAGTGCTTCGACGCCGTCGTTGACGACGGTGAGATTGTTCAGTACCTGGGCTTCCTTGAAGGCTTCGCGTGTGAGGCGAACGTCACCGGCATTGTCTTCGACGAGAAGAATTTCCATGCCGGTGGACGTCACGCCGCAGCCACGCCTTCCGCCGGCGCCTCATGAAGCGGCATGGTGAATGAGAACGTCGAGCCGACACCGACGTGAGACTCGACCCAGATTCTGCCGCCATGCCGCTCGACAATTTTCCGGCTCAACGCGAGGCCAATGCCGGTCCCCGAGTAGGCCTTGCTGGTGTGAAGCCGTTGAAACATCTGAAAAATGCGATCGAAATACTCGGTGGCGATGCCGATGCCGTTATCGCTCACCGAGAACGTGGCGACGCTGCCGTCCACCCGCGCCGTCACCTGAATCTCGGGTCGGCGCCGATCGCGATACTTGAGCGCATTGCCGATGAGATTCTGAAACACCTGGGTGAGCTGCACGGGATCGGCCAGCACCGGCGGGAGCGAGTCGACCGTCACGGTGCCGTTTGCTTCGTCGATTGCCCCGCGCAAGTTCCGCAAGGCGTCCTGGCAGGCGGCGGCGGCGTCGGTGACCGTCAACGACTGCCCTCGGGTGGTGATGCGGGAGTACGACAGCAGATCCTCGATCAGCCGCTGCATGCGGATCGCGCCGTCCACGGCAAAGCCGATGAAGTCGTCGGCGTCCGAATCGAGGTGACCCTTATAGCGGCGCGCCAGCAGCTGGGTGTAGCTGGCCACCATGCGCAACGGCTCCTGCAGGTCGTGAGAAGCGACATAGGCAAACTGTTCGAGCTCGGCATTCGACCGCGCCAGTTCATCCACCTTGCGGGCGAGGTCCTGCTGCGCCTGTTTGCGTTCGGTCACGTCTCGCGCGAACGCCGCGAACCTGTAACGGTCTCCCCAGCTAATCGGGCAGATCGACAGCTCGATTGGAAATTCATGGCCGTCGCGGTGGATTCCCGTGATTTCAATCCGGCGGTTCAACACCTTGCCGTCGCCCGTGCTGTTGAAGCGCCGGAGTCCGTCGTTGTGGGCCGCCCGAAAACGGGGAGGAATTGCCACTTCTGCGAGCGGCCGCCCGATCACGTCGGCACGCGGCCAGCCGAACGTGCGCTCCGCCTGGACGTTCCAGTCGGTGATGGCACCATCGGCGTCCATTCCGATGAATGCGTCCAGCGCCGTTTCGATGATCAGCTGATGACGCCGGCTCGTCTCGAGTTCGAGTTCCTGCAATGAGATTCGGCGGTCGGCGAGCGCGCTCGCGACCACCAAACCCAGGACTGCGACCGTCACCGATGTGATGCCGGTGACGGTGAGTGAGGAGACGCCGATCGCGTGCGCGTTGTGGAGAATTGCCGGGGCGGCGGTCGAGAAATGCGCGGCGGCCATTCCGGTGTAGTGCATCACCGGGATCGCGGCGCCCATCACGACGGCGCTGACGATCTTTCTCCAGCTCCAATGCGTGAGCTCGCTGCGGGTCCGAAATGCGAGCCAGATGGCGACCAGTGAAATCAGAACGGCCAGAACGATCGACAGGGCAACCAGCCCGGTCGAGTAATGACAGCTGGCGGTAAGCCGCATCGCCGCCATGCCGGTGTAGTGCATGGTTGCAATGCCGCCACCCATGAAAAGGCTGCCGACGATGGCATGACCGGCGCCCATTTCAGGCCGGCTTACCACGAACAGCGCGACCGCGGACGCCAGCACCGCTGCGAGCAGCGAGAGCAATACTGTCGGCCAGTCGTATTGCACCGGAACGGGCAGATGAAACGCCAGCATGCCGATGTAGTGCATCGACCAGATGCCCAGTCCCATGGCCACCGCACCGAACGTCAACCAGAGAAATCTGGCGCGGCCACGCGCCGACGTGACACGCCCGGCAAGATCGAGCGCGGTGTACGAGGCGAGCATCGCGATGACGACCGACAGCGCAACGAGGCCGCTGTCGTAGGACGCGAACAACGAAAGTTCAGCGTTCGTGCTCATACACGACCGCGCGCTGTGAGACGTTGCACCTTCGGTATATCGACCATCCCGGAACTGCGCATCACTGAGTTGGCGTTACGCAATTTCGCGCGTCTGCGACGGTTATCTGAGACCTGTCAGACGGATACCGACGCCAAGGTGACATGTCGCCGTCGCGAGAGCCAGCGATTCCTCAGTCAGCGCTCAAGCGCGCAGGAGCGCGTCGCGAAAATCTGCCGGTCCAATGTCTGAGCCGCTGCGGCGCTTCGATCGAACGGTCGTCGCCACACTCGAAAACGACGACCGACCTGCGAATTGATCGTGCAGGCCATCAGTGCCGAACCGTCGTCGAAGCCATTTCTGAATAGCCATGATGCGACGATTGTGATTTCGTGGGTGCGAACCGATGTTCTTTCTCGCGCGGTCAATTGTGATCGTGGACTGAAAGTCTTGAGGCGCGAGCGACGGTCATTCGTCCGGGAACCACGACACTTATACCGCACCCGTCCCGCGCGACAGTGCCGCGTTACCGATCCTCCGTAACTTGCCGGTGTTCCGTCCTCCTCGGTCCGGTGCGCTAACCGTATTCGTGTAGACTGACTGTATTGGTGTCGACCGGAGCTCGACGCCTTCGAGAAAAAGAGCGGGTCTGACCGGCCGGCATCGCGCCGTCCAGCGTCCGAGAAGTCGCCATCGATCACAATCGGTCCGCTGGCCCGAGTGATCGCGCAGGTTGTCGCCGCCGCGGGGCGTGTTTCGCGACCGGTGACAGGCCGGAACGTTTGACCGCCAGCACGAATCCCGCCGTTCCTCACGTGCCGCGTCACTGAACGTCATGACGTTTATCGGCGGCCCTGATCGGGCGGGCGCCCTAACCTGTCGCCCAAATTGTGAGGCAATGGTTCAAAGCCTCTGTTGTCTCCCTGACGTCAAAAGTTCAAGGTGACGTGTTCGCAATCGGCCACCGAAACGTTGATCTCGATCGACTTGTCGGTGTTCGTCCTGCGAATTTCACATTTGCCGAAAAGCGGTGTCTAAGAAAGACGACTCCTATTACATCCAGATGATTGACATTAGTGTCGTAATTCCTGTTCATGACGAGGCGCCGAGCCTCAACCAACTCCATCGCGAGCTTACCGATACGTTTTCCGCCTTCGGCCGCTCTTACGAGCTGATCGTCGTTGACGATGGCAGCACGGACGAGAGCCTGGCTGTATTAACGAGCCTCCAGCGGTTCGATTCACACCTGCGGGTTATCCGGCTACGGCGGAACTTCGGGAAAACGCCGGCGCTGTCCGCGGCCTTCGCCGAGGTGAGAGGCAAGATCGTCGTGACGCTCGATGGCGACCTGCAAATGGACCCGGAGGACATTCCTAAGCTCGTCAGTAAGCTCGAGACCGATGGGCTGGACGTGGTATGCGGCTGGCGGCGAAAGCGAAAGGATACATTTTTGTCGCGGCGCTTGCCCTCCGTGCTGGCCAATCGCCTGATCTCGTGGGCGACTGGCGTCAGACTGCACGACTATGGCTGTTCGCTCCAGGTATTTCGAGCGGAGGTTGTTCGATCGCTCAAGCTCTACGGCGAGATGCACCGATTCATCCCTGCCTTGGCGGACCAGCAAGGCGCGGCGATCGCAGAACTCCAGGTCAATCATCGACCCCGAAAGCACGGGCGATCGCACTATGGGATCTCCCGAACGGTTCGTGTTGTGCTCGATCTGCTGACGGTGAAGTTTCTGGGGGGCTTCGCAACGGATCCCCTGCAGATTTTCGGGTCTCTTGGACTCGTCACGCTCCTTCCCGGCATGGCAATTCTGGGATACCTGGCATTTGAGAAACTCGTGATGTCACAATCCCTCGCCAACCGGCCGCTGCTGTGGGCCGGCTTCATGCTCTGTGTGGGAGGCGTGCAGTTGTTCAGCCTCGGGCTGCTCGCTGAAATGCAGATACGCACGTATCACGAGTCGCAGAACAAGCCGACCTATGCCATTCGGGAAATTCTGGAGAACACCCTGTCGTCCCCGTCTATCGACGCGCCTCGGGAACGCCTCGGGAAAGACTCCGCCTTTACCGGCGCTGCCTGACCAATCTTCCGGAGCACCCTTCGTAGAGCCGACCCGAGGGTCGCCGTTACATTGAAAGATCTAACCGACCGAGACGGTCGGGATCTGCCAGGATATCCATTTCGATTACCTTGCCGGCGGCGATCGTGAAGCCGATCACGGAGAAGAGCCGCCCGTCCGGAAGGCGGGCCACGATGCCCAGGTTGCCATTGACCATGACCACCTGCGTCGACAACCCGACTTTCGAGAACATCGCGGCCTGGGAGGCGACTGCCTGCGCTCCGCGTACAAGCCGCGACATGCCCTTCGCCGCACCGCCATCAGCCCGCAGCACGATGTCGGGATGCAATACGCTGATCAGACGCTCGAAATCGCCATCCCTGGCGGCGGCCATGAAGGCATCGATCACACGCCGCTGCTGGCGCAAATCGCGGTCTGGATTGGGCGCTCCGGTCTGAACGCGGCGTCGCGCTCGGCTCGCGAGTTGACGTGCCGCCACAACGGAGCGGTCCACGATCGGGGCGATCTCGTCGAAGGACATGCCGAACACGTCGTGCAGGACGAAGGCGAGTCGTTCCGGCGGTTCGAGGGTCTCCAGCACCACGAGGAGCGCGAGACCGACCGAGTCGGCGAGCATGGCATCGGACTCCGGATTCGCGTCGGCGCGCGTGATCACCGGATCGGGAACGTGAGTGTCCAGGGGATCCTCCCGGCGCGATGTCCGCGTCCGCAGCATGTCAAGGCACACCCGCGCCACAACCGTCGTGAGCCATCCGCGCAGGTTCTGAACGTCGCTGATATCGGTCCGGACGAGGCGAATCCAGCTCTCCTGGACGGCATCCTCCGCCTCGCTTGCCGACCCGAGCATCCGATACGCGACGGCGCGTAAATGTCCTCGGTGTTCCTCGAATTGCTCGGCCAGCCGTTCTGGTGCAGGCATCCGTCACACTCCTTCGACATATTCCGTCATCGTAGTGACGGGCCGAACATGAATGATGTGACAAGGCGACCCGTTCGACGACTGATTGACGACCTGCCGCTGACGAGGGGCGAGTAATCGAGCCTCATGTCATCGGGCGAGTCATTTGCCTGGCGAGGAATGTGACATAACGAGGGAACCGATGAGGATCAAACTGACAAGCGTGCACGTAGACAACCAGGACGAGGCTCTTCGCTTCTATACCGAAGTGCTGGGTCTTGTGAAGAAAGCCGATTTCTCCAATGGCCCGTTTCGCTGGCTGACGGTGGCCTCAGCGGAGGACCCGGACGGCACCGAGCTGCAGCTGGCGCTCAACGACAACCCGGCGGCGAGGGCTTATCAGCAGGCGTTGTTCCAGCAGGGCCAGCCCGCGGCGATGTTTTTCACCGACGATGTGCAGGCTGATTACGAGCGAATGAAGTCGCTCGGTGCGGACTTCGTGATGCCGCCGACCGATGTCACCGGCTCCAGGATTGCGAAGGTGAACGACACCTGCGGGAATCTCGTTCAACTGACGCAGTTGATGCGCTGGTAGCGATGCTATGCGCTGGTAGCGCTGCGACCGGGTCCTTGCGATGCGATGCCGCATACGCGTTCTGGATGAATCGCGACAGACGGCTCGCGTCGGCTGCACTTGCAGCCTTCTCTTAGACGTGGTTCAGCGCATCGGACAGGGCTATCAGAGCCGATGCGGCTCGCGGGTTAAGCGTCAAAAGATTCGTGTCCGCTGTCGCGTCACTCGCTCAAGCGGGCGACGATCGCGTCGAAGACTGTCGCGCCTTCGCCACGAATTTCCGGTGACGCGCTAGCCTGCGGCCAGGCGCTGAACTGGGCGATGACGACCCGCTTCGATGGGTTCACGTAGATCGCCTGGCCGTTGATGCCGACCGCCTGGAAGGCATGATCGGTTCCGCACGGCACCCACCACTGGAAACCGTACCCGCGCCGGCACTGATCGGTCTTGGGATTCACCGAGGGCTGCGCGAATGGTGCCGGCGTTCCCGACTCGTCGATCCACTTCTGGCTGACCACGCGATCTTTCGTCAGGATGCCGCCGCGCATGGCCATCAGCCCGAACCGTGCGTAGTCGCGGAGCGTGGCGTAGAAACATCCAAACGCGCAGATCCCCGTCTGATTTTTGCCAGTGAGGAAGTAGGCGCGGTTCTCGGCGCCTATCTTCCTCCACAGCTTCGACTCGGCATAGACGTTGAGACGGACGCCGGTCGCCGCCTCGAGCACCTCCGCCAGCACCTGGCTGTTGACACTCTGGTAGGTGAACGTTTTGCCCGGGGCCTTCTCCGACTGCAGCGAAGCGGCAAAGTCCACGAAGCTTGGCACGCCGGTGACCATTGCCTCAGAAAGCTGTCCGATCCCGGAGGTGGCCACGCCGTACTCTTCGCTGAATTGAACACCGCTGGCCATGTTCAGGACATTACGGATGGTGACGTCGCGGTAGCCGCTGTGCTCGAGCTTGGGGAGGTACTTCACCACGCGATCATCGATGCTGCCGATTCGGCCCTCGTCCAGGGCGACACCGATAAGCACCGAGACGATCGACTTCGAGACCGACATCGACAAATACCGATCGGTCGGGCCCGTGCCGTGCAGGTATCGCTCGACGACCTCGCGCCCGTCCTTGAGGACCAGGAAGCCGAGCACGTCGTTGCGCGTCAGGTAGTCGTCCAGGGTGAGTGTCTTCCCCTGGTGCTGATAGCTGACCGTGAACCCGCCGGCCGATGGTGCGGCAGGGAGCGGGAACGGCTTTTTCGGAGGATTGACCCAGTCAGCGCGTGAATCCGGCTCGGTTTTTTCACGATTGATGAACCGCGGGATGCGATCCTCGACGCGGGCGGACTGCGCCGCTGGCGTGGTCGCCAGCGCGAGCACGAGAATCGCGCCGGTCAGAGTTACGCGTCCCAGTCGGATCAACACACTGCGCATCCCTCGTCTCCTCGTCGCATCGGCGAATGAGTCAATCGGCAATGTCAAATGAACGTTCGGCATCGATCGGCGGCCCGCCGGCGCGGCGACGCGGCCGGACCCGTGGCTCGATGACACGAGGACTATTATCCAGCGTTGCCGCCTTGCACGTCATCACGGCTCAGAGTCGAGTGGAATCGAGGGCGGTTGCAGAGCAGAGCACGTTCCGGTCTCCTTCGGTCGCGACTCGTGCGCGGTTCGACACGGCACCGCGCACGTCGCCGCATACCGATTGTCGTCGTCCCCTGGTTTTGCCCCGATGCCTTTCACTTGCGGTGTCAATAGTCCAGATATGGCCTGACGGAGCCACTTCAGCGCGAGCTCACCGATACGCGCGGTTGACGAGCCCACTTCCGGAAGCGCCGCGATACGCCCGCTGAATCGGCCGTTTGCTCGAGCAGTTCGGTGATGTGACGGTTCATGGTATGCAAGCGGCCGGACTCAGACTATATGGACCTCGCCGCCTTGAAGGAGCCCATTACACGAGTTGTCGAGCTCGTCGGTGTGCTGCTGATCTTGATCGGCGCTGTTGCTGCGACGGCACGCTTCGTCGCGCGCTGGGCATCGGCAGGCCTCGATCCCGCGTACCGCGAGTATCGACAGCATCTCGGCCGCGCCATTCTCCTCGGTCTGGAATTTCTGGTCGCCGGCGATATCATCAACACCGTTGCCGTTGACCCCACGTTCCGGAGCGTGGGCGTCCTCGCCGGTATCGTGGCGATCAGGACGTTCCTGAGTTTTTCGTTGGAGGTCGAAATCGAGGGCCGGTGGCCATGGACCAGAGCGCAAGTGTCCGCGGCTCGACCTGGAGAACTCGCGTAAGGTTGTTGGGTCTTGGGCCGCGAGCCTAGCCTAGAAAGACAGAAAACGATTTAATCAGTCGGGTTCCGTGCTCCCGGTGAAGTCGCGCTCGACCCGAATCCCCACCAGATCGATGCAGCGCTCTTTTCGTTCCGGTCACCGCTCTCGCGCGGTGTGCTGCGGCCGACGAGGTCTGGCTCGGGAAGACGATCGAGGCGGGGCTCGTGCTGTCGCAGAAGTGGGCTGAGCGCAACGTCGTCGAACCTGATGTTAAGCACTTGTACTAGGCTGCAATCAACTCCACGGGCCGCAGGCTGACGCCATTGGCGCTCACTACCGCAACCTCGCGGCGATGAAGCGCAGGCTGTGAGGCATGCTTGCTCTCCGCGTGTCATCATCCCTCCACTCAGGCTGGTGAGCCTAAAGAGGAGAGCCGGATCTGTCACCTCGGTCCTGGAACTCACATGAGAGTTTTGGTCGGGGCGACTGGATTCGAACCAGCGACCCCCTGCGCCCAAGGCAGGTGCGCTACCAGGCTGCGCTACGCCCCGACCGGGTCCGCCACAGACTCCAAGGTACGGGCGGACAGAAGATCACAATTGTACCGTGTTTATGCAGCCTACTTCATCCCGCCCATCTCGTTCCTGATCACCACACCGCCTTTCATCACAAACCGCACGCGCTGCAACTCGGAAATGTCCGCGACCGGATCGCCTGACACGGCAACAAGATCGGCAAGTTTGCCGGACTCGATCGATCCGATCTGATCCTGCCATCCGAGCACTTCCGCATTCGTAATCGTTCCCGATTGAATCGCTCGCGCGGGCGCCATGCGTCCCTGTTTGACGAGCGCCACGAAATCGAGTCCCTGCGTGCCGTGTGCGTACGTCGACCCGTCGACGCCGCTGCCCAGCATCACTTTCAGTCCCTGCGTCGCGATGGCCATCGACGCCGCATGCTCGAAAATCGGAATCATGCGGTACTTGCCGCCGGTATTCCGATTGTCGGTATCGTCCATGTTCGGCTCGGTGTAGCGGACGATCGTCGGATCGTAGGCGAGATGCTTCTGTACCATCAGATCAATCTGCGCCTGATCGAGGCCAAACCCATGTTCGATCGTGTCGCACCCGGCGACGATGGCGTTGCGCTGGCCTTCGCCGCCGTACACGTGACAGGCGGCCTTGTGTCCGAGCCGGTGGGTCTCGTCGATCAGCGCCTGCAGCACCGGCAGCGGGTAGGTCACTTGATATCGCGCCTCTCCGCCGGCGGTAAATGAGTAGTTGCCGGCGGGAAAGAGCTTGATCCAGTCGGCGCCGTGCTGGATCTGATCCTGGACGGCGGCTCGCGCCTCCTCGACTGAGTGGACGACGGCGCTGGCGAGGGGATTGGCTGCCGCCGAGGACTGTTCGCCGCCCCAGACAATCCCTCGTGTGGAGACCTGGTAGCGCGGTCCCTGAATGCGGCCCTGATTAATCGCATTGCGAATGTCAACATCGGCGTAGCCGTTGCCATGCGTGCTCATGTCACGAGCCGCAGTAAATCCCGCTCGCAAATCGGCTTGAGCGTTCTGCACCGCGATCAGCGTCGCCGTTTCGGTTGTCGTCCCCGCGGCTCGATTGTTGAACATATGGGTGTGAGCATCGACGAGCCCCGGCAACACGGTAGCCTGGCTGAAATCGATCACCTGAGCACCGTCCGGGATCTTTACGGTGTTCGCCGCACCAACCGCGGAGATGCGCTCGCCCTGAACGAGAATCATCTGGTTCGTCAAGACGCGTCCGCCCTTGCTGTCGAACAGCCGCCCGGCCCGGATCGCGATCGTGCGCGCCGGTGACGCACATTGATAGATGCCGCCCTCCGGTCCGTAGCAGGGAACCGCGCCGGCACCGCGCCACGGGCCGCGGGTTTGAGCGGAGAGCACCGCGGCTGTTATGAGCCCCGTGACGAAAAGCCCCGCTGTGAAGGGCGCCCTTGTGAAGAGCGCCCTGGCGAAAAGCGCCGTAGTGAAACGCACTGTGTGCCGCATGCGGAAATCCTCCTCACGCGATGACGCGCGCCGCGATTATAGAACTCATCTCCCAAATGATTTCCAGCGAGGTGACGCCTCCCCGGCTGTTTCGTGAGCCGTTCACAGAGGATTGCCGCACAGGTTCCCGGGCGGAAGGTCCGCAGTGCAACGAGGTGGAACTGAAGATCGCACCACAGAGGCCCCCCGCCGGTTGACAAGAGTCCCGAAACCGTCGTTCACTACGGCGCGACGAACGGCTCGAGGAGTAACCTTCTTCATCTGTTCGCTGCAACGTATTGCTTCCGCGCGCGGCGGTTGGCGTTCCTCTCGCACTGAAGTCTTGAAGGAGAGCGGGCCATGGACAAAACCCGACGCAAGATTCTGAAAACCGGTGCAGCCGCAACAGTCGCGGCAGCCACCTCCCGAGTGCTTGCCCAGCAAGCGGCCCGGAGTGGCAGCGGATCGTTCTACGAACGAGGGCCGGTCAAAATCTACTACGAGCAGTACGGCACCGGTGTGCCGCTGATGCTGATTGCTGGCGGCGGCCTGAATTCGACTATCTCAGCCCTGAATAGTCCATTCGATGCGATCGCTGAGTTCAAGAATGAATACCGCTGTGTTGCCGCGGACTTGCGGAACGCCAATCCCGGCAAATCGACGGGTCCACTCGAGATCGATCGTCCCTGGGATTCATTCACCGATGATCACATCGGCCTCATGGATCATCTCGGCATCGACAAATTTCTGGTCATGGGGTTCTGCATCGGCGGTCCGTTCATCTGGAGCTTACTGAAACGCGCACCCAACAGGGTGGTCGCCGCAGTGCTCGCCCAGCCGAGCGGATCGCGGCCCGAGGCGCGCGACCTTTTCTACGAAACCAACATGCAGGGATGGGGACCGGAATTCTCGAAGCGGCATCCCGACGTCAAGATGGACACGGTGGAAAAATTCCTGACCAGGATGTATCGCAACAACCCGGACTTCGTGTTCACGGTGACGCGCGAGTTTGTGCGAAATTGTCAGACGCCGGTGCTAATCCTTCCGGACGACATCCCTGCGCATCCGTACGCCGTCGCGATGGAAGCGGCCATGCTCGCGCCGAACGCGGAAGTCAGCATGTTTCCGTGGAAGGAGCCGAAGGAAAGAATTCCGCTGGCGATCCGCCAGATTCGTTCGTTCCTGAAGGCACACCGGCCAGCGTGACATGACCGAGCCTACTCAGGGCTCACGCCCGCTATGTAAAACCAAAGCTTATGTCAGGGGATCAAGCCTCCTGGTTGGACGAATCGGCAGGGGAGCGGCCGGCGGATGTGCTGCCAGCTATAGACCTCGGGCTTCGCTTCGATACTCAGGCAGGCGGGGGCGGCGTCTTTCTTCGTCACGTCTTTCCTGACCTCCATCGTCCACCGCACCGTTCCACCGTCCTTCAACGTGACCACGTCCAGGATTCCGCAGATCCCGTCCGGACCCTCAGTACTGATCCATCGATCCGGCGCGTCGCGGCGGAATGTTCGTTCGTACCGGTTCGTCGTCACGAGACACGTGTCCGGTGCGTACTGCGAAGTGGTGAGAAAGACCTGCTGAAAGCCGCAGGTCATGCGGCCGGCCGCAGAATCGACGTCGCACTCGGCGCCCTCGAACTGCGGATCGTCGGGATTGTTCTCACTGGCGAGAAATGGAATTGTGAGGTGCGATGCTGAGGACTGCGCCGCGCTCGTCGCGGCCGACGTCAATGCGCTTGCGACGACAAACGAGGCAAACCAGCGAATCGGCATTCTGAACCCTGAAGCCCGTTTCATGAATGGAGCGGCATTCGGCCAGCGATGGACCCGGTCTGGCGGCGTGGCTCCTCGTTCTAATTTCCCGATATTCTCGCTCGTCGCGCCTTGCCAGCCGGGCGCTTCTCCACCCTGGGTGCGGCGCCGACATTCGTGAGACGGGTTCTAAAGATCGCCTCACACGCCGGAGCTCGGACCGCTGAAGCAGGTATCGGTCTGGCAATGGTCAACTTGAACGGCTCCGGCGACGGCAGGGTCGTGGACATTCACAATCTGACGCGCCTTTACGCAGCGGGGTCGTGAGAGATCCGTCGCGTTGATGCGCGATTGATGTTGCGAGGTTCGCGTCTTATTGCGTGAGCCACTGATACGGGATCTTCACGAGAAACGCGTCCAGGCGTTCGCCGCCCATGTTGGTCGTCCAGAGGAAATAGCGGCCGGTGACGTCCAGATTTCCCTTCGGCAGTTGTGTGTAGTCGTCGCCGGTGACATCCCGGCCACCGGTTGCATCCAGGTCGGTCATCACCTGGCCGGCGACGAGCACGTCGAGCGATCCGTCGGCGTTTCGATTCGGATTCAGCGAGAAACAGACGATTTCGTCGGCCATGTCAGGCACACGGCTGGCGTTGCTGCCGCACGCGTACTGTGATTCCGGCGGCGCGTTGGCCGCCGCATTTCCGTGCGCGATGTGGTTGGCCGCAGCAATATCCCACCGCTTGTTGTAATGGACGACCGGTCCAACCGGCCGACGCGTAGTGGTAACCGGGAATTTCAAGAGAATCGTGGCGTTTGGAAAGCTGTTGTAATTGTCTGCGCCGACCGCATATCCAAATCCCATGTCGAGGTGACCCAGCGATCCGTTCACGTCGTCGATGATCGTAATGGTCCCTTTCCGCAGATCGACGATCCGGTTCTGTTCGGCGCCGTTGGGATTGACCTCGAGCAACATCAACCATGAGCCCGACTTGTCCACGTGACACTCGTCGAGCGTGAAGCCGGTCGGCGGCGCAAAAAACTGGAACTTTTTTCCGGCGGCTTTGTAGATCACGCAGCCAAGCCGGTTGAACCCGACGTCTTGCACAGTGGCCGAATGCGTCGCGTCGTCGTCGCTCGAGTGTGGCTGGAAAATGTAGGCGGCGTTGGCGGGGCACACGCCGGGACGCCTGCACTGCGCAAGATCCATTGCAGCGGTCTTGTCGAACTGATGTGAAAGGACGTCGTACCTGCGCAGCTGCGCGTCGCCGACCAGATACGTGTAAAGCTTGGTCGGTTGAGTGCCGCTGAAGTACCACCCCTCTCCAGTCGCATAGCTGTAAACGCTGGATGTTGGAAACAACGGCCCGAGATTCTGCACCTGATCGGTTGCTTTCTGGTAGGAAAGCAGCGACGGACCGGCACCGCCGGCGTCCCGATCGAACCCGAGGAAGATCAGGATTTCAGGCCGGCCGGCATGATTGTTCATGCTGCGCCAATACGAATACCCGACGTAGGCGAGACAATCAGCACCGCCGCAGTCGCTGGCGTTCGTGAGGCGAACGCCGGTCGTGCCGTACGGCGCCGGAAACCGGAAGGGTCCCTTTGCTTCGTTCGCGGGGAGAAAGGACACAATCTGCTCGCGCGTGAATCGGGGCCGAAACGTTTGTGTTCCGGCTTTCTCCAGGAAGCCACCGTACGGCGGTGGCGGATCCGGCACGCCGATTCTTGCGTTCACGATCGTCGCTCCCAGCGATGCCAGCGAGGCGTCGAGAATCAGCGGATACTGCGGTGCCGTCGCGCTCGTGTGGAGGACGATGCCGTTTCGGCTGTATTGCACCTGACCGCCGGTTACGGCGATCCGGAAGACATCGCCAGGCGCGTAAGGCGTGTCGCCGCCGGTCTGGTAGATCCCGTTTTCGATGACGTCGGCCCAACCTCCGCCATTGAATCGAAATGCGAAATCGATATCGGCGTAGGTCGAGTCCGAGTTGCCGTGGCTGAACCCGGCTGCCCAGAGGGTGTTCGATTCGCCGACAGTAAATTCAACGAATCCGTCGCCCTGACTCAGTGCCTGCTGTGACGTTGCGCCGGCGTCGTCGCATCCATTGCATCCGGATGTTTTCTGAAGCGTCCCGCTCGCGACGGACACGTTGACGGTGTTCGTCCACAAAACGGCCTGACTCTCGGCAGAAACGAGAGCGAATGGAAGCGCCAGAAGGGGCAGATGAACGACCGCGCGCCGAAGCCAGCTCTGCGGGCGCCGCCCGGTGGTTTTCACATCGTGCGAAACCAGCACGAAAAATGCCAATCACGGATCGAGCGGCGTCCGGGAGCGTGCCGGCTGGAACAGGTCCTTTGTGTCCATCGTGGTGAATGCTTCGGGCGCGCCACGGCGAACTCAAAACCGGTCTAACGATCGCGAACCGTCACCCAGCCCCACATGCGCTCTTGGAAGTGCGGAAGGAACGTGCAGATTACAAGATAACGGCCCGGCTCGGTGAAGGTGTAGCTCGGGGCCGGAGAGCCGCCTTCGCACATCTGATCTGACACGATCGCGATGCGATGATTCGGATCGTTGATGGTCGGCACTGGCGGACATGTCGGCGCGGGTGGATCCAGGAGTGTGGCATTGATGTCGCCGGGCGATGTGCCTGGGGCGTAGATCGCTGCTTCATGAACGCCGGACGCGCCCATCACGAACGTGACCGTTCCACCTTTGTCGATGACGACTTCCTGAGGAAACAGACTGTCGCGGGAGTGTCCTGATTGATCGTGACCCGATGGGGGTGGAAACGGCGAGCCAAGATCGTCGCGACCGAAGTCGAGAGTGGCCGATAGTGTCAGGGCCGACGGTTGCACGCCCAACGAGGACTGCAGCGACGCGCTGAGCCCCGGGTTCGAGCCCGGACTCTGTTGACACGAAACGGCCATCAGGATCACGGCAGAGAGCAGAACGAGTCTTTTCATCATGTCCTCCCGTTACTGCTTCTTCGCGAGCGCTCGGTAGTACTCCTCAATCGCGGTACGGAATCCTGCCGGTACTTCGTCGGAGCCTGACAATGACAACGGCTGATCGCCGCCTTCCGCCTTCTTCCGCAGACTGAACTCGAACTTCTTCAACTTGTCGAGCGCCGAAGCCTGGAGAGCGGCAAGCGATGACGGATCGACGAAGGCCTGATCGGCCTGCAGGTTTCGAATGTCGCGCAGCGCCTGATCGAGATCCTTGAGATCGACGCCCTCGCGCTGAAGCTGCTGGCGGAGTGCCTGCGCGTCAGTTTCCCACTGGCGCCATTCGTTGCGGAACTGGCGAATGTCGTCCGGGTTGTACCAGCCGCCGACCCACCGTTGGCCGTTCCAGTAGCCGCCGCCCCACGGTCCACCGGCGTAGGCGCCACCGTTGGCGTTGCTCCCGCCAGCCTGACCACTGTTTGGACCGCCTTGCTGTCCGCCCTGGGCCTGCTGACCACCTTGCTGTCCGCCCTGCTGTCCGGGCTGACCTTCTTGACCCTGCTGTCCGGCCTGGCCCTGTTGCGCCTGTTGTCCCTGTTGTCCCTGTTGACCCTGTTGGCCTTGTTGGCCTTGTTGGCCTTGTTGGCCTTGTTGGCCCTGCTGACCCTGCTGGCCGCGCTGGTTTTGACCTTGCTGTCCCTGCTGGCCGCGCTGCCCCTGCGCGCGATCCTGCATCCGCTGATTCAGCGACTCGACGCCGCGTACGAGGTTACGCGCCTGCTCGCTCGCCTTGCCAAGCGCGTCCTGCTTGTCGGCTTGACCGAACGCCGACTGGGCACCCTTGATCTTGTCGGCGAGCTGTTCCAGATTCGACTGAATGTCGGCTTCCATCGCGCGGGCGTATTCGCTGGCCTGACCCTGCAGTGTGTTTCGCGTGTACCGGATCTTCTCGCGCACGCGCTTGTCGGTAATGCTGCCCGCCGCTTCATCGAGCTTGCGAGCGGCCTCCTTCGAATTGCCGCCGCGTGCCTGGTTCGCAAGTTTCTCGAGGGAATCCTGCAGCCCCGCGACTTTCTGATCCATCGCGTCCTTGCGCTGCGCGAGCGACTGCGCCTTCGCCTGACGTCCCGCGCCCTGCTGTCCGTCGAGGCCGGCCACTTCGTTGGCGACCTCCTTCTGCTCGTTGGCCAGATCCTGCGCTTCCTTCAGTGCCTGCTGGACGTCGCGATCGTTTCTGCCATTCTGATTGCCCTGGAGTTTCTCCTGCGCCTGACGCAACTTGTCCAGCGCGGCCTGCGCCTGCGCGCCGCCGTCACGTGAGCCGCCGGCTGCCGCCTGGCGCATTGCGTTGGCCGCTTCCTGGAGGCTTCGCGCGGCTTCCTGGAGATTCTGCCGCTGCTGCTCGCGGGTCAGCTGCTGCAGGCGGCGCGCCGCTTCTTCGAGCTCCTGGGCGATCTGCCGCTGCAGATCGCCGCTGCCGCCGCCCGACGAGGCCTGTCCGGCGGCGGCAAGACGACGCTGCCGCTCGGCCTCCTGCTGCTGCCGGCGCGCGAGCTCCTTCAGTTTCTCGGCGAGTTCGTCGAGCTGCTTGTCGCCGCTCTGCTGCTCGGCGCGCTGCTGCAGCTCGTACTGGTTCGCGAGCTTGTCCATTTCGAGCTCGAACAAGTCAGCGAGGTCTTCGGCCATCTGCTGGTTGCCGCCGCCACCGCCACCGCCCCCACGCTGGGTGGTCACCTGGACTTCGTACTCCTGTTCGGCGTCCTGCAGCAGCTTGAGCGCGCGCTGCTCCGGCGAAAGCGCTTCCTTGGTCTGGGCGGCTTTCAACTGCGATTCGGCCGCCTTCATTTCCTCGATCGCCTTCGGCAGCGCCTCGGCGATTGCCTTCAACGCCGGATCGACCGAATCCAGCCGGCTGTTCATCTTGCCACTCAGTTCCTCCACCTGCTCGCGCAGCTTCGCCTGCGCCAGTGTGAGGAATACCGTGTTCTCGCGGAACTTGTCGGCGGTCATCTTGGGCTTGTCGCGCACCGTGTTGAATGTCGCCGACACGATTTCGCGCTGCTGTTGTGACAGCTGGCCGACCTGATCACCGCCGCCGCCACCACCGCCACCGCCGGCCATCGACTGCGCCGCCTTGTAGTCCTTGCGGAACGGCTTGATCTGCACGAAGTAGATGTCGCTGGTGGTGGTCTTTCCGCCCGCCACGGCATCGTTGTCGCCGGCCTTCGCGTAGTACGAGACGAAGTCCCCTGGCTTCAGGCCCATCTCTTCGAGGTAGAGAGTGTGGGTGGCGGTCACTTCCGGCAACGACTTGGCGCCGCCGAACAAGTTGATCGTTTTCTCGGGGCCGCCGTTCACGGAATACAGCATCTGCAGCTGCTTCACGCCGAAGTCGTCGTCAGCCTTGACCTCGGCGAAGACTTCTTCCACCGGGCTCGCCGTGGTGTCGCGACCCGGCTTGCTGAAGTGCACCGACGGCGCGACGTCGGACAGCACGTCGATCGTGTACTGCGGCGAGGCATTCACTTTTTCCGCGTGCGGCCCTTCGAGCTCGATCTTGTAGAACCCCTGGGCGTTTACCGTGAAGTTGCCGACCAGCGTTCCGTCGGCGTCCCTGGTGAGCGGCGCCGATTCGGATTCGTTGAGGAGCACGCGGCCGGCGGGGGTCGCCATCGTCGGAGTGATCTTCAGGTGGACCTCAGTCCCTTTGATCGCGGCGATGTCGCCGCCCGGGTCGACCGTGCGAGGCTGCAGACCGGTGTACTCCGGAAAGTGATACTCGAGCACGAGCTTATCGACCGTGGGAAGGTCGAGGACATCCATGCGGAAGCGCGGCGACTCGACGCCGTTCGAGACCACGTAGTAATCCGCGCTCTTCTCGATGTGGAACAGCATCCCTTCGAACGAGGCCGGCTCGGATGCCGGGACGAGGGGCACGCGATCGAATTTACCCGCCGGATCGAGCCGCACCATCAATGCCGCATCCGGCGAGTTGAAGCCAAGGAGTTTTGCCTTGATGGCCTGATCCGCGCCGCGCGGGATCTTGGTGTTCCCCGGAGCGACGTCGATCTTGTAGGGGCTCGCCGCCTCGGCGCTGCTGGCGAATTTCACCAGCGCGAACATCCCGCTGCGCAGGAACGCCGGACCAAACGTGATGATGGCTGCGGCGACCGCAGCCACGCCAACCAGCGCGTACACCATCCGTTTCAGGCCGGCGCGCTCGATCGCCAATCCGTTTTCCAGCGCGCGGCATTTCTCGATCGCCTGATCGACAAGCTTGTCCACCAGATGTGGTGACGGCAGGTGATTCGGATCGATGTTTTCACGGCGATGGAGCGCCGTGCTGTCGATGGCACTGAGAATCGCCGCCTCGAGCGTGGGATCTTTTTCCTCGAGATAGAGCGCCACCTGCGAGTCGGTCACACGGCGGCGCAGCGGCTGCACGAACCCGACGCCGACCAACGCGGCGAACACCAGCAGCGCAAGCACACGGAACGTGATGATGGCAGTCGGGCTGAACCGCAGGGCTTCGAGACTCGAGGCCGACAGAAAAAGCGCGAGAAGGGTTCCGGTGACGACGATCACTGCACCGCGAAGTGCAAGCTTCAGACGCCAGCGATTGCGAACGCGGTGGATGACATCGATAAGCTCCGAGTGGCGGTCGGAGCTGGTCGGTTCAAAAGTCATCGTGGGCCCTCCTGCGGCCACGCCGTGGGCGTGCGCTACCCGATTGATTAGTCTGAGGATACACCCTTAGCCATTGGGGAATTGGAGAATCTGGTAATCGGGGAATCGGCGAATCGGCGGATTGCCGATTGCGTAAATCCAATTACCCGAGTATCCCAACGGGCACATGAACCGATGATTAGGTGAACCGTTCACCCGTTCGTGACAATTGGTTCGCGATCACCACTTCGGCCGCCAGAAGCATGATGCCTGCCACGAGCAGGTACCACCAGACGTTCTGCCGCCGTTCGGCTTCTTCCGCGGTCAGCTCGGCCGGTTTCTCGGCGCCAGCCGCCGTGATCGCGGTGGCGCGGCCGGTGACGGCGGCGACTAATTCGCTTGGGTCGAGCGGCGTCAGATCGGATTCGGCAGGGTCAAGATTCACCGCGATGCGATCCGGCCGGCCGGATCCGTTCGAGGCGGCCCGGATCTCGTACAACCCGTGCTCTCCGAGCTCGAGCACCTGCGGGTCGTTCGCTCCGTAGCGGAGGCGTTCGCCGGTGGGTGTCATCACCACGCGATCGGCTTTGGTCTTGAACATGGTCGGAAGGTCGATGACTTGTCCCACCGTTGACCAGTACGAGGTCTGCTCGAACTGCGACAGATAGCGGGTGAACTGGTGGACCAGCGGCAGGTAAATCGGCCGGAGCGCCAGATCGGTCCACGAGTCGTCGAGCGAGGTGGTCCACGCAATCACGCGTCCGCTTCCAACGCGTTTCTCGGCAGCGGCCACGCCGCCGTCGTCGAAGCGGGCGATCACGCGATCGTTCGTGCCCGGTTCCAGGGCGCGGTAGCGCAGCACCCGGACTGACGAGAAGTCGCCGCTGCGCGGTGCCTTGAACACCTCGAAGATCTGGTGGCTGTAATCGCGGAAGCCGATCGTCGCGCCGCGTCCATCCGTGCGATCGACGACCGCTCCCAGTTTGCCCGGCAGCAGATCGGCTTCGCTGGTCGGCCAGCTGCTGTGATCCCCAAAGGCCACGAGCAGCCCGCCCCCGCGTTCGACGTAGCGCTTCAACGCGCCACCGGCGAGCCCGGGCGGCACCGCCGTATCGTTCAGGATGACGACCGATCGTTTCTCGATCATCTGCGGCGCGACCCGTGCTGCCGGGACGGTTTCTATCTGGAATGCCGGGGTGTTGCCGATCGACAACGCCTTGGACAAGTAGAAGGTGTCGTTTCCGCTCGAGCCGCTATCGACAATCAGGATCGACACCTGCTGGTTCGGCGTCATGACGAAGTCGAAGCTGTTGTCGGCCTGGAAGGCGTCGGACCCGGCTTTGATCACCCCGTGCACCTGGGGATCCGACAACGTGAACGGCGCGAAGGCGACCGAGGCCGAGGCGTTCGGAGAAACCGTGACCGACTTGGTCTCGATGGCGTGCCCGTCGATCTCGAGCGACACCGGCACGTTGGTGGCAGGCTGCGTGCCTTTGTTCGACACGCCGGCGGTGACGGTGATCCGTTCCTGAGTGGAGAAAGTTGCGCGCGAGAAGTTCGCCGACGGAATGGCCAGGTTCGTGGCGTCGGCGGCGCCGACCGACACCGGCGTCAGCGTCATGCCGTCGGGAAAGTGGACGTCTTCGGATCCGGTCCAGCCGGACTTCTGAAAATCGGAAATCAGAATCGCTTCTTTACGCTGCTGCGACGAGCGCGACAGGATGCTCTCGGCCAGCTTGAGCGCGGGGCCGTACCGCGTCGCGCCCGACGTGAGCTTTGCCGTGCCGAGGGCTCCCTCGAGCCGCCCGCGGTCGGAGGTCGCGCGGATGTTCTCCTCGGCGTTGCGGCTGAACAGCACCAGCGTCGCGCGGTCCGCGGCATTGAGCGATCCGATCGCCCGGCGCGCTTCATCGAGGGCGCGCTGCCAGTGATCGCCGTACCCCATGCTGGCCGACTGGTCGAGCAGAATCACCAGCTCGCGCGTGCCGCCGAGCGCCGCCATCTGCGCCGCCGCGCTCTGCGGGAAGAACGGCCGCGCAAACGCCGCGACGATCAACCCGATTGCCGCGGCGCGCATCAGCAGCAGGAACCAGTGCCGGATTCGCCGCCGCCGCACCGACTGATACGGGATCTTCTGCACGAACATCAACGATGGAAATTCGACCACGCGTTTCCGTTCGCGCTGGATTAGATGCACGAAGATCGGAATGGCGATGGCGCCGAGGCCGACGAAGAACAGCGGGGTTAGAAAGGACATGACTGGCTTCGGGCTCCGGCCTGCGGGCTTCGGCCCTGATTGCCCTGCGAATGATTCGTACGTTTCAACGCGTTCTTTTGTCCGGCGCGAAGCCTGAAGCCTGAACCCGGAAGCCGACAAGAACGCATCAGCGCACCCTCATCATCTTTTCCCGGCTCGATAGATAACTGAACAGCGCGCGATCGAGCGGCTCCGCCGTGTTGAGCAGCGCGTAGTCGATGCGCTGCTCCGAGAACTTCGTTTGCAGCGCGCTGATGTGTTCCTGAATCAGACGTCGATACTCGGCGCGGAACGATTGCGGCACGACTGGAATCTGTTCGCGGCTCTCGAGGTCCTCGAACGCCGACGCATCGTCGTAATCGAAGTTGATTTCCTGCGGGTCGAGCACGTGGAACACGATCAAGTCGTTGCCGAGAAACTTCAACGGCTTGATCGCATCGAGGATTGCTTCCGGGGTGTCGTAGAAGTCCGAAATCAGGAGCAGAATGCCGCGTCGCTTGAAGTGCTCGGCCATCTTGTGAAGCGGCGCGCTCAGGTGACCCGGCCGTTCCGCTTTCGCGCGGTCGAGCGTATGGAGCACCATGTCGAAGTGCTTCGCCGAGGGCGGCACGTGGGTGACGATGTCTTCGTCGAAGGTGATGATGCCGACGCGATCGCGCTGCTTGGTGGCGAGGTAGCCCAGGCAGGCGCCGAGAAACGATCCATACTCGAGTTTCGAGACGCCGCCGCTCGAAAACTTCATCGACTTCGAGATGTCGAAGAGGATGGAGAAATTGGTGTTGGTGTCGGCTTCGTACTGCTTGACGTAGTAGCGATCGGTGCGGGCGTAGAGGCGCCAGTCCACGCGCCGGATGTCGTCGCCGGCGACGTAGCCGCGATGCTCGGCGAAATCGATCGACGCGCCGAAGAACGGCGCACGATGGAGGCCGTTGATGAAGCCGTCCACCACCGTTTTCGCGAGCAGTTCGAGATTGCCGATACGGGCAAGGATCCGCGGATCGACAAACCGCGCGCCCGGCATTTCAGATCGCTCGTCGTACGCCAATTCAGTATCCTTAACGGCTTCAGGCTTCAAGCCTCAACGCCCAAAGTCGAAACTCCAACGCCCGCTACATCCCCGACGCCGGCATCGGCACGCGTTCGATCAGCTCGTCGATGATCTGATCGGTCGTGATCCCTTCGGATTCCGCGCGGAAGTTGATCAGCACGCGGTGGCGCATCACCGGGTGCGCCACCGCGCGAATGTCTTCGAAGCTCACGTGGTAGCGGCCATTCGTGAGGGCGCGCGCCTTGCCGCCGAGCACCAGGAACTGTGCCGCGCGGACGCTCGCGCCGAATGCGACAAATTTCTTCACCGAATCCGGCGCGTTCTTCGCCTTCGGCCGGCTCGTCCGCACCAGGGACAGCGCGTAGCGCAGCACCGAGTCGGCCACCGGCACGCGGCGGACCAGACGCTGGAATGCGACGAGGTCGGACCCGCTCACCGGCCGGGTGTAATGCGGATCGATGATCGCGGTGGTCGCGCGGACGACTTCGAGCTCTTCCTCTTCCGGCGGATGCTCGATCACGATGTGGAACATGAAGCGGTCGAGCTGCGCTTCCGGCAGAGGATAGGTGCCTTCGAGCTCGATCGGGTTCTGGGTGGCGAACACGTAGAAGGGCTCGTCGAGCTGATACGTGCGGCCCTGGATCGTGACGCGGTGCTCCTGCATGGCTTCGAGGAGCGCCGACTGGGTCTTGGGCGGCGTGCGGTTGATTTCGTCGGCGAGCACGATGTTGCTGAAGATGGGTCCGGGGGCGAACACCATCTGCCGGCGTCCGGTCGCCGCGTCTTCCTGAATGATGTCGGTGCCGGTGATATCCGATGGCATCAGGTCGGGCGTGAACTGGATGCGGGTGAACTTGAGGTCGAGCACCTGGGCGAGCGTCTGAATCAACAACGTCTTGGCCAGCCCCGGGACGCCGATGATCAGACTGTTGCCGCCCACGAACAGCGTCTGCAGCACCAGCTCCATGACATCGTGCTGCCCGATAATCCGCTTGTGCAGCTCCGCCAGGATCTGCTTGCGGCCGTTGTTCATTTTGTCGGCAAGTGCAATGTCGTCGGGCGATTCAAGATCTGCGACTACGTCGGCCACGATGCTCTCCCTTATTTCTTCGGTTCGTTTGTCTGCTCGAAGTCTCGAATCGCGCGCGTTTTCAGCGCGAGGTCGGTCAGCAGCTTTTCGAGCTGCTCGTCGTACTGCCTCGGATCCATGGCGTCTTTGCGCAGCCGCAGTTCCGCGACCTGCCGCTCCAGCGCATCGCGCTGTTCGAGCAGGGCCCGCAGCGCCGGATCGGCGGCCTGCGCGGCCGCGGTTCGCGAACGCTCGGGTGCGAGAAACTGGGTGGTCGCAAGCAGCCCCTTGTTGCTGTCTTCGAGCGTCGCATGCTCCGTCATGATGTGGCCTTCTTGTTCGTAGGCCGCCTTCACCTTCTGAGCCGCGTAGTCGAAGGCTTCCTGCACCGAAACCCGGCCGTTGCGGTCGCGATCGGCGCTGTCGGTGTCGAAGGCCTCCACGAAGTATTGGGCGAATCGTGTTTCGTTGCGTTCGCCGCCGGTTCTGGTAGCCGCCACAATCGTGCGGGTCGGACCGGCCAGCGGCTGGACGAACGCTCCGCTGGAGCTCGCCGTGTTCACGAACACAATCTTCTGCGTCGGAAACTTCTTCAGCAGCGTAGCGTAATCGTCGGCCGTGAGATCCGGTCCCGGCAGATTGAATGCCCCGACCCGGCCGTCGAAGCTGCCGTGCCCAATCAGCAGGATGAAAATTTCGTCGATCGCCTTCGCCTGGGCGGCCAGATCGGTAAACGCCTTGGTGACGTTCTCCCGCGTCGCGCGCGCCTTCATCCGCCCGCCGCTCTGTTCCGGGTTCTCGCCGAGATACGCGACGTTCGCGTCGGCCAGGCCGTGCTTCTTCGCCGCGTCCATCATCGAGATCGCATACTTGTTGAACGCTTTGGAGTGCTCCTCGTCGCCGCCAACGCCGACGACCACGAGCAGGTGAGTGTCCTGCGCGAACGCAGCACGGGTCGAGAGAACGGCAAACAGCAGAACCAACCGGATGTAACGCGGACCTTCAGGTCTGCTCATGACGACGAGCCTGGAAGCTCGCGCCGCAGCAGACTTCACGGTCTTTCCTGCAAACCCGATCACGCCAGCCCTCGCACTCGGCGCAGGCCCCAGTCCGCGCCAATCAAGGCCAGGATCACCAGCAGGATGATCGGCATGTCCCACAAATCGCGCTCCTCCACCACGGTGACGCCGCGTCCGCTATAGCTGATCGCCTCAGGCAGCGAGCCGGCGTTCGAGGCATTGAAAAAGCGCCCACCCGTTTCCTCAGCAATCCGGTTGAGCAGCGAGGACCGCATCGCCGCGTCGAAGTATTCGCTGTCGCCGGCCGACGCGCGCGTGTGCATCGTGTTCGTGCCCAGACTGGTGCCGTTGCGCGACGCCGCTGCCTTCACCTGATAGACGCCCGGTTCGTCGGCGACGAAGGTTCCTTTGTATTCACCGTCCTTCGACACTGTCCACTCGAGCGGTACCTCGGAGGTTTTGCCCGACGGCGCCTTCACTTCGGCAACCACCTGCGCATCGTTCACTTCGGTGAACGTGGGATCGACAATGTCGCCGGTGAGCTTCACCGATTCGCCAGGCTCGACGCGATCGACCGATGTGGTGATCTCGACCGGGTCGGGTACGCCGTCCACCAGCCAACGCACGAGCCGGCGCCAGAACATCATGTGCGTGGTGTCTTCGACCGGGATCGACGCGTCCATCTTCCACAGGAACGAATCCTGGACCGGGAAGGCGAGAGCTTTGCCGCGGCCGTACCGCTGGAACGCCAACACGATCTGATCCTGCCGATCCTGCGTTTTGCCGGTGAGCAACACCGTGGCGCCCGGCTTGACCGCGTGCAGCGGGTTCACGGTACTGACCGATGGCATCGCGTCCCACTTGGCGGACGTGGCCTGCTCCGTATCGCCCAACTGCGTGACCGGATAGCTGAGTCCGGCGCGAGTCGGGCGCGTGGACACGTAGGAGAAGTATTCGTTTTCTCCCTTCTGCCCACGCGGTCCCTCGGTGAAATCGACCGGGAGCACTTCCGCAACCGGCGTGCCAGACCAGCCGCCCTCCGCAAACGATCGCCGCCCGCCGAGCATCAGCAGGCCGCCTCCCCGCTTGCTCACGAAATCGGCGAGCATTCTCAATTGATCGGGTGTGAACGCCGCCGCCTCGACGCTGCCGAGAATGATCGCCCGATATGCAAACAGCTCCTCGCGCGTTTTCGGGAAACCGCCGACGACCTCGTCGGCGCTGCCGACGTCGAGGCGCAAGTACTTGTCTTCCGCCGTCCGCTGCAGAATCGTGACCGACAGGTTCGGGTCGTCGCCGACCGCGCGGCGGATGAACTTCATCTCAAAGCGTGGCTCGCCCTCCATGTAGAGGACTCGTTCCCGCCGATCCCACACTTCCACGAGCGCGTCCCGCGTGTTGTTCTGGGTAACCTGCTCGTCCTGCTGCGGCTCGATGCGAACCTTGAACAGCCGCGGCCCGGCGTCGTTTGCCGTAAAGTTCACGCGGACGGTCGTCGATTGACCGTCGGGCGGCAAGGTGACGTTCTGCGAGCTGACAATCCGTCCCTCGTCTTCGACATGGAGCGGCACCGAGCTTCCGGCATATCCGGTCTGTGAAATGACGACGTCAACCGCCAGGGAAGTACCCTTCAGCGTGGAGCGAGGCGTTTCGACGCGAGTGATCTGAATGTCGCGGTCGAAGTGCTCCTGACCGACCCCCACCGGAAATACCGGAATCGATCGCGCTTTGAGGCTCGCCAGCGGCTCATCCAGCGAGGTGTCGGACGTGTCGGCGCCGTCGGTGACCATGACGAGCCCGGCGAGCGGCAACCCCGACAGCTCGTCGCGTGCACGCTCGAGCGCCTGGCCCAGATGGGTGGATGTCCCTCCGTATTGCAGGTCGGTCGTCTTCGCAAGCCGGTCAGCCGACGATGAGAATCGGAAGAATCGAAGCACGAACCGTTGCGAGAGCGCCTTGATCAGCGCGCCATCGGCGCCAAATTCCTGCTGGACGAACGCCGTTCGGGGCTGCTGGTTGCGGTCGGCAATCGTCATGCTCTTCGAGTCGTCCACCAGGATGCCAAGAAAGTTCTGCTGGGGAACGGCAGCCTTCAAGACCAGCGACGGGCGAAACAGACAGAAGGTGAGCGCCGCGATCAGCGCGAGGCGCAGGCCGACGAGCACGGCGCGGTCGGTTTTCGGACCATCGGTCGTGACGCCGCGGTAGGTCACGAGCGCCGCCGCCGCCAGCGCCGCCAGCCCGAACAGGGCCAGCGTCGTCGAACGCGAGGCGGCGAACGTGAAATCTCCTTGATGGAAGACGAACGCCGGATACTTGAAGAAGAACCTGAAAAGCCAGCTCACTTCGCGCCATTCTACTCAAGACGGGCGCGTCAAGTCCCGACGTCTTGAGCGCAGAAAACGATTAGAAACTTATTGACATGGACTGGAGCCGTTTCATTCATCGCAGCGAAGGCCGCCGCCGGCAACCGGTCCACCCGCCTGGTTTTCGAGGCGGCGCGTCCCATGGATGAGAACGGTTCTAGACTTAAGACTCGTCGTCAAGCGATTGGGCCGGAGCAGCCTCAGCTTTTTTCGCCTGACCTCAAAGCCGTGAAGCTGCTCATCGCCACGACGAATCGAGGCAAGCTCGGCGAGATTTTCCCGCTGCTCGCCGGGTTGCGCCTCGAAATCCAGACGCTTGCGGACTATCCGGACGTGCCGGTACCCGACGAAACCGGGCTGACCTTCGCCGAGAATGCCCGGCAGAAGGCCGTTTATTATGCGCGGCACGCCGGCGTTGTCACCGTCGCCGAAGATTCGGGGCTGGAAATTGATGCGCTGGACGGCGCGCCGGGCGTGTATTCCGCGCGCTACGGCGGGGAGACGACCTACCCGCAGAAATTTGCGCTCATCGAGCAGCAGCTGCGGCTGATTCCAGACGCCGATCGGACGGCTCGCTTCGTCTGTGCCGTTGCCGTCGCCGTCGGTGACGACATCGCGTTCGAAACGCGGGGCACGGTCGAAGGGCTGATCACGGACGAGCCGCGCGGGACCGGCGGTTTTGGCTACGACCCGATCTTCTATTACCCGCCGTTCGGCTGCACGCTCGCGGAGGCAGGGGACCGGAAATCACTGGTCAGCCACCGGGGGAAAGCATTCCGTCGCTTGAGGGAATGGCTCGCACAACAGAATTCTGAGCGCTGATCGACCGGTGTCAAAACAACGCCGGCTCGTTCGCCCACCGGCGCTCATGGTTCAGGAGCCACTGTTTCGTCTCGAGTCCGCCGCCGTACCCGGTGAGGGTGCCGTTCGATCCAATCACGCGGTGGCACGGGACGATGATCGCGATCGGGTTCGCGCCGTTGGCCATGCCGACCGCACGCGAGGCGCCGGGCGATCCAATCGCTTTGGCGATCGCGCCGTAGCTGGTCGTTGTTCCCGCCGGAATGTTCCGAAGCGCCTCCCAAACACGAAGCTCGAATGGCGCACCGCGCATGTCGAGCGGGAGCTCGGACGCGTTGGCCGACTCGCCAGCAAAATACCGGCGGAGCCAGTCGCGAGCCTGCCTGATCGCAGGCGTCTCACGTTCGCTGATCTCGGCATCCGCGAACCATCGAGCCAGCCGCGCGTCGAGCCTCGCCATCCGGCCCTTGCGGAAGAACTCCAGCGAACACAACGCGTCGCCGATCGAGATGGCTCGCATCGTTGCGAGGGGTGTTTCGATAAACGACTGAAAGAGGTGCAGCACTTCCCGAGGTTCTACGCGACGAGGTGGCCGACGATCGCCTGCTGCTTCGCGATCAGCTGTCGAATCCCTTGATCGGCCAGATCGAGGAGCGTATTCAGCGCCTCGCGGTTGAACGGCTGCCCTTCCGCGGTTCCCTGCACTTCGATGAATTTGCCCTTGCCGGTCTTGACGATGTTCATGTCCACTTCGGCTCGCGAGTCGTCCTCGTAGGCCAGGTCGAGCAGCGGCTCGCCGTCAACGATCCCGACGCTGATCGCGGCGACGTAGTCCGACAGCGGAATGGTCTTGACGATGTCGCGGAGGCGGAGCGTTTCGCAGGCGAGCGCGAGGGCAACGAACGCTCCGGTGATCGAGGCGGTCCGCGTTCCACCATCGGCTTGAATCACGTCGCAGTCGATCCAGATGGTGCGTTCGCCGAGCGAAGGAAGGTTGGTGACGGAGCGCAGCGAGCGGCCAATCAGCCGCTGAATCTCCTGCGTGCGGCCGCCGACTTTGCCGGCGCTTGCTTCGCGCTGCATGCGTGTATTGGTGGCGCGGGGCAGCATGCCGTACTCCGCCGTCACCCACCCCTTTCCGGTATTGCGGAGAAATGGGGGAACGCGCTCCTCGAGGCTCGCGGTGCAGATCACTTTCGTCCGTCCGGCTTCGATGAGCACGGATCCTTCCGCGTGCGGAATGAAGTTCGGCGTAATCGTCGTGGTTCGCAAGGCGTCTGCCGGTCTGTCGTCCGATCTCATCGATGTCGTTCCTGTAGCGACCCGGAAGGGTCAGTCTTCGAAGGGTCAGTCTTCAATGGCGAGCTGCAGATTCTTGACGAGCGGGCGACGCAGGTCAACATGGCCGGCCAGGGTGTCCACTTCCTTGCCGTCCACCAGCAGTTGCACCGCGTTCACCGCCGGAAGGTTGAAGGTCAGGGCGTCAACGATCGTATAGATGGTCAGCAGTTCGCTCAACGATCCGCCCGGGTGCGCGATTGCGACGTCGCGGCTCAAATCGACGTACGCCTCTCCATTTTCAGTGACGAACAACGCGCGCAGAATCGTGCCCGTGGGTACGGCCGATACCAGCGGCGGACTCACCGGTGTGATTTGCGCGTTCAGGATTTCACGTGCCTGGTCCACCGCCCGTTCGGCATACGGCACATCGCGCTCCACGGCTGCCAACCGCATCCCATCGTCAGAGACGTAAAAGAGCTGCGCTTTGATTTTCCTGCCATTCGATGCCGCCGGAGGCGCGACTGGCGTCCCGACCGCGGGCGCGACGGCGGGGCGCGCCGCCTGCGCCTTTGGCGCGTTGCGGCGGACCGCGACGCCGACGCCGACTCCGGTCAGCGCCAGCACGACGATCGCGATCGCCGTGTAGATCATCGAGCGTCCCGTCATCGCGCCGATCCTTCTGCGGGGGTGACGACGTCACGGAATCGCACGATGGCATCGACCAGCCCCTGCACGACAGCCGCCTGAAAGTCGTTCGACGCGAGCAGCTTCTCCTGACCTGCGTTGCTCAAGTAGCCGACCTCGACGAGCACCGCCGGCATGTTCGCAGATTCGAGAACGCGGAGCGGCGCGTGTTCGACCGGTTTTGCGGCGAGCGGCACGTGATCCTTGAACCCTTCGATCACGAGATTGGCGAATGCCTCCGAGTGGTCCTTGTGGCGGATCTGCGCGAGGTTCCACGGCACCAGCTCGATATCGCGCAAACCGCCGCCGAGCGCCGGGAGGCGTTCGGCGGAAATGTGTTCATCAGCTGTGGAATCCGGTTCAAAAGCCGCCACATACACGGCCGCGCCGGCAACCGAGTCTCGGAACGACGCGTTTGCGTGGAGGCTGATGAACATGTCCGCCTTGCTGTTGTTCGCCATTGCCGTTCGGTCGGTGACGGGCACGGCACGGTCGTCGTCGCGGGTCATCAGCACGCGAAGGCCCAGCCGCGCTTCGACCGTCGCTCTGAGCTTGCGGGCCAGCGCGAGCGTGACATCTTTCTCCGTCGTTCCACCGCCGCCTTTGGCGCCGAGATCGTCACCGCCGTGGCCGGCGTCGATCGCCAGGGTCCGGAAGGCCGGTAACGCGGGTGCAATCGCGGGTAATTCGGCCGGAGCGGGCTCCGCCTGCGTGGTTGCAGGCGCCGGCGCTGCCGTGTCGCTTTGATTTGAGAGAACGTCAATCACTGTCCGTGCGTTGGCGTCGGCGACCTGGGTTGACGCACGAAACGATGCGTAGCGAGGACCGAGATCGATGGCAATCGTCGTGTTGTCGAGCGCACGAAATCCCTGGAGGAGGCCGGGCGCGAGAGCTGGCGGCAGCGCGATGTCGATTGCGTCGGCGTCGAACTTGACCGACAGACGCTGAGTGGTGTCTTGCGCGACTGTCGTCGCGGCCCGCGGTGTCGTCTCAATCGTCACTCGCGCCCCGCCGCCGATCTGTTCCTGGCGAAGCGAGACGCGCGGAACACGCAGGTCTCCAACGATCAGTAGACGCGACGGACGCCGCAACTCGAGCCGCTGATCGTAAATGGGCAGCAGGGCGCGGCTGATGAAGTCAACCGGGACAATCCAGCGGTTGTTGACTTTCGCCGGCGGCGCCGGGAGCGTGATGAGCCGGCCCGACACTGATGCCATCGACTGATCGGGCGTCAGCACCACGGTCCGCCCCTTGTACGAGACCGTCAGGGCATCGCGGTCTTCGCGAACGGCGAGCTGAAACATGGCCGCCAGGTCATCGAGCCCGACCATTTCCTGACTGCCGCTGACGGTAAGGGGAATCGCGCGCCGGCCGTCTCGCGACAGCACCAGCAGCGAGGTCGTCACGTTCTGGCCCAGAAGACGAATCGCACCTGCCGCCACGAGCGCGGTGACCAGCGCGGCCAGGGCCGTGCGCGACCAGTTGGAGCGGAGCCCGAAATTCAAAGGAGGATCTCAGTTTCCCGAGATCCTCCATTGTAGTGGACGACTGAGCCCCGGCGCAGTGATGAGCCGGACCCTGGTGCTACGGGCGCGCCTCGCGCATCGAGCCGCGGTAGGTGATTGTGCGGCCTGGTTCGACGTTGATGTTGAACTCGATCGTTTCGAATTCGGGCGATCGAATTTCGATGCGATGAGGACCGGCTTCGAGATTGGCCTGCTGCAGCACGCCGTCGAAGTTATCGACCGTTCCTACGAAATAGCCGTCCACGTAGACCTCAGCATCTTTCTGAGGCAAGTCGATGCGAAGACCACCGTACGGCCGCCCTGAGTACCCGCCATAGCCGTATCCGTACGGCGCGTACCCGTAGCTCGAATAGGGATACGGATAGGCATACCCGTAATACGGATACCCGTATGCGTAGAACGGATTGCCGTACACGTACGAGCCATAGAAGCCCGGACGGCCATAGAAGAAGGAGAAGTTGATCCCCGGGTAGTAGCTCCGATAGCCGTAATTTCGATAGCCGTAATACCGAGGCGCGATGCCTCGGGGCGAGACCACGACCGGCCGGCGGGCGCGAACCGCGCCACCGACGCGCGCGCCGCCCCGATGCTGGGCTAAGGCCGTGGACGATGTGAACAGCGACAATGCGGCGACAAGGCCTGCTGATGCGATGATTTTGGGATAGGACATATCTGCTCCGGATCCACCTCGAGCAACAAACCTGCCAAAACTATGACACGGATTTTTCAGAAATTTCAGTAAATCACACTGGCGCACTGCTTTACCAGTCCTCGCCTCAGGACGAAGCACGTCTGAAAACGTGGACGCCGCCGGCTTGGATTATTGTTACGACGCATGGGATGGCTCGATGGCAGGGTCGCGGTTGTAACAGGCGCGAGCAAAGGAATCGGGCGGGCAGTGAGTCTGGCGTTCGCCGCAGAGGGCGCGGCCGTGGTCTGCGCGGCCCGATCCGGAGCGCTCGTCGACGAGACAGTCAACCTCATCACAGCCGTCGGGGGGCGGGCAGTCCCGCTGGTTGCCGATCTCTCGATGGAAGAGGGCGCTCGCCGGGTCTTCGAGCAGGGTGCCGCGCACTTCGGCCACGTCGACTGTCTGGTCAACAACGCCGGAGACAGCGGACCAACCAAGCCTGTTGACGAGTACTCGCTTCAGGAGTGGCGATACACGATTGATTCGTGCCTCACGAGCTCGTATCTGTGCGCGCACTTTGCGGTCCCGGCGATGATACGGGCGGGACGGGGCGCAATCGTGAATATCGCCTCGATGGCCGGACGTCGCGGCCTGCCGTTCCGCGTCGGCTACTGTTCGGCCAAAGGCGGTCAGATGGGGATGACCTACGGCCTGGCGCTCGAACTTGGACGCCACAACATCACCGTGAACGCGGTGCTTCCGGGCGCGGTCGAAGGTGAACGGATCGATCGGGTGATCGCCGCGCAAGCCGACGCGCGCGGCAGCACGGCCGACGACGTCCGCAGGATCTTCGTCGCGCGCTCGCCGCTCGGGCGGATGACGTCGGCCGACGACATTGCGTACGCGGCGGTATTTCTGTGCAGCGATCACGCGCGGAACATCTCAGGGCAGTGTCTGCCCGTCAACGCCGGCGAACCCGCGTCGTGATCGTGGAACTGGGTAATTAGATAAGTTACCCAATTACCCGATTACCCAATTGAGGCTCCTCCCCATGAAAGCCGTCTTGTGTAAGGCCTACGGTCCTCCGGAATCACTGATCATTGAAGACATTCCGTCGCCGGTGGCTGGTGCCGGAGAGGTTGTCATCTCCGTGAAAGCGGCCAGCGTGAACTTTCCCGACACGCTGATCATCCAGAACAAGTATCAGGTCAAGCCGCTGCCTCCGTTTTCCCCGGGCAGCGAGTGTGCTGGAACGGTGAAGGGAGTGGGGAACGGCGTGACGCGGTTTCGCCCGGGCGACCCGGTGATGGCCGTCACGACCTACGGATCGTTTGCGGAAGAAGTGCTGACCCACGAATCGCGTCTGCTCGAGATCCCGCGCGGCATGGATTTCGTAACGGCCGCCGCATTTACGCTCACCTACGGTACGTCGGCGCACGCATTGATTGATCGCGGCGAATTGAAGGCCGGAGAAACGCTCCTGGTGCTCGGCGCGGCGGGCGGTGTCGGCCTGGCGGCGATTGAAATCGGCAAAACACTCGGTGCCAGGGTCATCGCCTGTGCATCGACAGACGACAAACTCGCCGTCTGTGCGGAGCACGGAGCCGACGAGCTCGTCAACTACCAGACGCAGGATCTTCGCGATCGGATCAAGCGGATCACCAGCGGCGAAGGCGTCGATGTCGTATACGACGCGGTCGGCGGTCCTTTTTCCGAGCCGGCCCTCCGCTCGATGCGTTGGCGCGGACGCTTGCTGGTGGTCGGCTTTGCCGCCGGCGAGATTCCCAGAATTGCCCTGAACCTGACGCTCCTCAAAGGATGCTCAATCGTCGGCGTGTTCTGGGGAGACTTCGTCAAACGAGAGCCGGATCGATTCCGATCGGTAATGAAGCAGCTGGGGGAGTGGTACGAGGCGGGAAAGCTCACGCCCTATGTGTCGGAAACAATGCCGCTCGATCGCGCAGCGCACGCGCTGGCGTTGATGGCCAGCAGAAAAGTGAAAGGGAAGCTGGTATTGACGACGTGATTCTGAACGCTGAAGTACTGGCCTCGCTAGGCTCGTTCGAACAACGCTGCCGCGCCCTGTCCGCCCCCCACGCACATCGTGACCACCCCGTACCGCGCGCGGCGGCGCGTCATCTCGTTCATGATGGTGCCAACGAGGCGAGAGCCGGTCATTCCAAACGGGTGGCCGATCGAAATCGAGCCGCCGTTGACGTTCAAACGTTCCATCGGCAGGCCGAGGCGGTCGCGGCAATAGACCGTTTGCGAAGCGAACGCCTCGTTCAGCTCCCAGAGATCGATGTCGCCGACGCGAAGGCCGTGCTTCTTCAGCAGCTTCGGCACGGCGAACACGGGACCAATCCCCATCTCGTCGGGCTCACAGCCGGCGACGGCGTAGCCGCGGAAGATCAGGCGGGGCATGATGCCCAGTTCCTTCGCGCGTTCGCCGGACATGACGAGCGTCGCGGACGCGCCGTCGGAGAGCTGCGACGAATTGCCAGCCGTTACCGAGCCGCGCCCGCTGCTGGTGTCGAAGACCGGCGGCAGCTTCGACAAACCCTCGAGCGTGGTGTCGGGGCGATTGCACTCGTCGCGATCGACGCAGGCATCCTCCTCACCGACGATCTGGCCGGTCTTCTTGTCGAGAATTCCGCGGCGCACGGCCATCGGCGCCAGCTCGCCGGCGAAGAATCCGTCCTGCTGCGCTGCGGCGGTCCGCTGCTGGCTCGCCAACTTTCCAGCACATTGGGATCCTAAGCTTAGAATTCCACGTGGACAAGTTGTC
>JADMIO010809275.1_pt1 | contig 81951 bp, 57 predicted proteins | sample 8958161 | NCBI WGS metagenome assembly JADMIO01 (sample SAMN16585339, study PRJNA669376) | soil metagenome | isolation source: Crop rotation soil | place: USA: Cullars Rotation, Alabama | collected 2011
CGACAACTTGTCCACGTGGAATTCTAAGCTTAGGATCCCAATGTGCTGGAAAGCAGAAGGCGCGTGATTGGTACGCGAGGCAACCGTGGCTCGTCGGCAGTAACTACAATCCGGCCAGCGCCATCAACCAGCTCGAGATGTGGCAGGCCGACTCCTTCGATCCGAAAAGAATCGATCTCGAACTGGGCTGGGCCGAAGATCTCGGCATGAATACGATGCGCGTTTACCTGCACGACCTGCTGTGGCAGGACGCGGACGGTTTCAAACGCCGCCTCGATCAGTTTCTGACAATCTGCGCCAAGCACAAGATCAAACCGATCTTCGTCCTCTTCGACGCGGTTTGGGATCCGGATGCGAAGCTCGGCAAGCAGCGCGCGCCGCGTCCGGGTGTGCACAACTCGGGTTGGGTGCAGAGTCCGAATCGCACGACGCTGCAAAACCCGTCTGACTATCCGCGTCTGGAAGCGTATGTGAAAGGCGTTGTCGGCGCATTCGCGCGCGATCAGCGCGTGCTCGCGTGGGACATCTGGAACGAGCCCGACAACATGAACCCGGGCAGCTACAACGAGCTCGAACCGAAGAACAAGGTCGAACTCGTGTTGCGCCTGCTGCCCCAGGCGTTTCGTTGGGCGCGCGAAGCACAGGCCGAACAGCCTTTGACGTCCGGAGTCTGGAAGGGCGACTGGTCCACGCCGGAAAAGATGACCGAGATGGACCGCCTCCAGATCGAGCTATCGGACGTCATCACGTTTCACAATTACGATTCGCCGACCGAGTTGGAAAAACGGATCAACTGGCTCAAACGTTACAACCGTCCGCTGATCTGCACGGAGTACATGGCGCGCGGCAACGGCAGCTTCTTTTTCGGCGGTCTGCTCGTCGGCAAAGTCCACAATGTCGGCATGATCAACTGGGGGCTGGTCCAGGGCAAGACGCAAACGAATCTGCCGTGGGATTCATGGCAGCATCCGTATGTCGATCGCGAACCGTCGATCTGGTTTCACGAGGTGTTCCGCACTGATGGCACGCCGTACATTCCGGAAGAGGTTGAGTTCATCAAACGAATGACGGGCAAGGTCAAAGCGAAACCACAGGTCAAACGTGCCGCCGCCAACTAAACGTTGCACAGAAAAGCACAGATAGTCAGCCGCCTGGTCGTCTTTTTGACTCTGCTGGCGGTCGTTTGCGCGCAGCCTCGCTTCTTAGCGGCGCAAGCGACTCAAACAGCATCCATTTCGATTGACGCTCGCAAGGTTGAAAACCGCATCAGTCCCCTGCTCTACGGACAGTTTCTGGAATTCATGTACGAGGGCATCAAGGGCGGACTGCACGCCGAGCTGATTCGCAACCGCAGTTTTGAAGAACCGCCCAACGCGACCGGTCTGTCGCGCCATTGGGAGCGTTATCCCGACGATCGAAACGACGATTACGCCCTCACCTTTCACTGGGACGATCAGTCCGCTTACCCGCAACAGCGCAAGGTAAACAACGTGAAGGAACATTCGCTGCGCGTCGAAGCCGGTGACGGCGTGATTGAACGTCACGGCGTGTATCAACCGCGTGTTCCGGTACGGGCCGATCTGGAGTATCGAGGTTACCTCTGGCTCAAGACAACGAACTACAACGGCGCGATCACCGTGGCGCTCGAATCAGACTCAGACCAGCGCGTCGTCTACGCTGCCGTCAACCTCGACTCGATCCGTAAAGGCGATTGGCGCAAGTATGAGTTCTCGTTGAAGCCCACGCGCAACGATTCGCTCGCGCGTTTCGCGATCCTTTTTCCCGGACGAGGGACAGCTTGGATCGATCAGGTGTCGTTGATGCCCGCCGACGTCGCCGCCGGCGGTGTACGTCGCGACGTGTTCGAAAAGATCAAGCAACTCAACCCTGCTTTCATTCGGTGGCCGGGAGGCAACGTCGCGCAGGACTATCGCTGGCTCTGGGGCGTCGGCCCGCGTGACGAGCGCGTTACCTGGACCAATCTCTCGTGGAAGAACGAACCTGAGCCAGGCGACTTCGGCACCGACGAGTTCGTGATGTTCGCGCGCGCGGTCGGAGCTGAGCCTTCGATCACCGTCAACGTCGAAGGACGCGGCGCGACTGCGGCGGAAGCAGCAGCGTGGGTTGAGTACTGCAATGGTCCGGCATCTTCGAAGTACGGCGCGATGCGCGCGGCGAATGGTCACGCAGCGCCATTCGACGTCAAGTTTTGGGAGGTCGGAAACGAGATCTGGGGCGACTGGGTGCGCGGCCACTCAGACGCTGCAACCTACGCGCGCAACTACAACCGTTATGCCCGGGCGATGCGCGCTGTCGATCCGTCGATAAAGCTGATCGCGGTCGGCGACAACGACATGAACTGGAACCGCACGGTGCTGCGGGCAGCGGGCCGGAACATCGATTACCTCGCGATACATCATTACTACGGCCGGCGCGAAATGCGCGGCGACATCGCAAATTTAATGGCGCGGCCGTTGTTCTTCGAAAGTTTCTACCGGCGAGTTGCGCAGTTGTTACGCGAGCTTGGGCTCGGCGATCGAGTTAAGCTTGCGATCAATGAATGGGGACTCGACCTTCCGAGTGAGCGACAGTATTCGATGGAGTCGGCGCTCTACGGCGCGCGGCTGATGAATGTGTTCGAGCGAGCGGGCGAGATCGTCGAGATGAGCGCTGTGTCAGATCTGGTTAACGGCTGGCCTGGCGGGATTATCCAGGCCGGGCGAGAAAGCGTTTTCGTCACGCCGATCTATCTGGTCAATCAACTTTACGCGGAACATCGCGGTGATTCGCTACTCACGACGACCGTTAACAGTCGCACTTTCGATTCGTCTCACGAAGGCAAGAACGTCCCGTACCTCGATGCCGTCGCCAGCCGTACTGCCGACGGAAAAACGATTTTTGTTAAAGCCGTGAATACGAATCAGACGAGCGCATTGGTCACGACGATAACTATTCAGGGCGTCAGTCCCGGGCCGCAAGCGGAGTTAAAAACTATCGCCGCTGCATCATTTCGCGATGCCAACGATTTTTCCCGGCCCGATGCGGTGTCGATTCAACGGACAATCCTGCCGAGCGGATCCAACTTCGTCGTCACTCTTCCTAAGCATTCCGTGTCGGTGATCGTGCTCAGGACGCCGTAGTCATTTCCGATTGCGTGTTCCTGTGTTCTGCTCAATCGTGATTTTCCGGTCCACTGCGGGTACACGAATTTCTTGAACTGCTCCATTCGGCCAAACGATCTCGAGCTTCTCCACGCTCGCCGCCGCTCCCAAACCGAAGTGCACTGCCAGATCGTTTTGCGAGGCGTAGCTCGTACCGCTGATTACATCTCTGCGCTGTCGAGTCTTTCCGGCCGTCAAATACACACGAGCACCGATCGCATCGCCGACCAGACGAACCGATAACCAGTGTCCCGCGGGCGAGGTGACGTTGCGCAAAACTGTGGGTCGCGAATCGATGTTGTTTATCACCACATCCAACCGGCCGTCGCCGTCAAGATCGCCAACCGCCAGACCACGCGCCGTCAGCGCGAGCGCGAGTCCACTTCCCGGCGCCGCCGCAACACGCTCGAATTTGCCATTCATGAGGTTGCGAAACAGCAGCACTTGCTGTGCGTAAGTCGTCCCCCACTGATGACTGTCGACGATGGGATAGACGTGGCCATTCGCGACGATCAGATCTTCCCAACCATCATTGTCGTAGTCGAGAAAGCTCGTCCCCCAACCGAGAAACGGAATCGAAGGCTCACCCAGTCCGGCTTGAAATGTAACATCGGTGAAATTGCCCTCGCCGTCGTTGCGGTAGAGCACGTTTGAGTCGTCGGAAAAATTCGTGATGTGGAAATCGAGGCGACCGTCGTTGTCGTAATCTCCGGCGGCCAGTCCCATACCCGCCTGCTCGCGGCCGTTCTCGTTCAGTCCCACGCCTGACGGGTAACCCGTCTCTTCAAACGTCCCGTTGCCTTTGTTGATGTAAAGCTGATTCGGCGTGGAATCGTTGACGACGATCAGATCGAGCAAGTTGTCTTCATTCACGTTTATGAATGCAGACGTGAAGCCGTAATACCGCTGCGGGTCGTCGACCCCGGCCTTCTTTGAAACGTCTTCGAAAGTGCCATCCGGTTTTTGATGGTAGAGAGTGTCGCCCTGACCGGTTAGACCACGTGGGCCACACATCACGGCAACGCCGCGAAACTGGCAGAAGTTCTGTCCGACTGCTCCGGGGCTTGCGGCGTCACTCGGCCGTGGCGGCAACTTGTCGAAATCCATCTCGACGTAACCCGGAACAAACAGATCGAGACGGCCGTCGCCGTCGTAATCACCCCACGTCGCTCCGGTACTCCATCCTTTGCGCGCGACGTTGAGCTTTTCGGCGACGTCTGTGAATGTCCCATCACCGTTGTTGTGATAGAGCCGCGACACACCGAGGTTACTGACGAACAAATCGAGACGGCCGTCGTTGTCGTAATCGGCGACGGCCACGCCCATACCCCAGCGTTCATTTGCTACCCCCGCCTTCGCGGTGACGTCTTCAAACTTCCAATCGCCGAGGTTGCGGTAGAGCGCCGCACGCGGCGCTTTTTCCTTGCCCTGGAGCGCCAACACCGTCGAGCCATTCAAGAGGTAAACATCGATCAGGCCGTCGCCGTCGTAATCAAACAGCGCCACCGAGCCCGACGGCGCCTCGAAGATGTAATCCTTCTGCCGCGTCCCGGAGCGATGCACGAACTCCCGCATCGCCGTCTTGTCCGTGACGTCGGCAAATACAACCGGCGCATTCGGATCCGTCACGCCTGCGGTGCGTTTCGTCGTGTAGTTTCTTGCCGCGCCAGTTGAAACGCCGCCCTGTGGTGTGGAGGGAGTTTGCCCGTGGAGGGTGCAAACGAAAAGAACGAGCATCACGCCTAATGCAACTAGCCGTGCTGCGTCGTGCCTTCTTTCCATCGCTTCATGATAACGCTTTATTGCGCAGAAACCGGTAGTGCGAACCGATCGCGCCGAAGAGGGTTTTCTGACTGGAATAACGAACGCCAAACTTCTCACAGATCTGTTCGACCAACGGCGAGAGCGCGGGATAGTGGAGATGGCAAATCTTCGGAAACAGGTGATGTTCGATCTGATAGTTCAGACTTCCCACGTACCACGTCAGCAAACGCGAGCGGCGGGCGAAATTGGCGGTGGTCTCGACCTGATGTATCGCCCAGTCCGTCATTTTGTTTTCTGCATGCCTGAAGTTCGTTTCTTCAACGCAGTGTGCCAGTTGAAAAACGACGCTCAGCATTAACCCCAGGATAAACGACGTGAGAATGTAGAAGAGGATCACATTCTTCAAAGAATGCTGCGTCGCCGGAATCACGAACATCAGGCAGAAAAACAGAGCTTTGCCGCTGAACAATCGCAGACTTTCCCACGCGTTGGGCAACGAAAATTTGCACACTCCCATGCGCCGGCGAAACAGGTCGCGGAAGTCGTCAAACCACTGCCACTTCACGGCCAGCAAACCATAGAAGAACCAGAGATACAGAAACTGAAAACGGTGGATGCTCTTCGGCTTGGGGCCGGGCGGCAGATGAGCCAGGGATCCGAGATCGATGTCCGTATCGACGCCGACGATGTTGGTGTACGTGTGATGAATCACGTTGTGCTTGATTCGCCACATGTAAGAGCTGGCCCCGACGAGATCCAGCGTCGAGCCCATCAACAGATTTACAACCCTGGAATTGGAATACGCCTGATGGTTGGCGTCGTGCTGGATGTTGAAGCCAACGCCCGCAAGACCGAGAGCGAGCGAAAGACACAGCGGCACGGCCTGGTACCACTCGGTCACTACAAAAACGAGAAGCCAGTAGGATAGCGCGCACCAGCAAAGGATTACGGTGGATTTAAGATACATGGCCGGGACGTCGCGCCGTCGCAGGCCAGTGGCATTGAAGTATTCGTCGACTGCTGTTTTGAGCTCCTTTTGGAACCCAGTGGTCCGGCTAAACTTAACCATGTTCTACTTTATGACTTTCCAACCACCGGCAAAAAGAGTTCAATTTTAGTCGAAGCGCAATTACCGCGACGTCCCGTTTCGGAACGGTTGAATTTACCATTCGTCCCATTCCCAGTTTCGGCAGTTCGCGTCGCAGTGCGCAATTCGCAGCATTTTTATCACCGACGACGTTTGACCGCTGGGATCGGGCAATAGCAACTCAAGTTGTATACCATGTACAGCGCCCGGTGTCTGCTCCTCAATGGGAATTTTAATGATCCGGCCGTTGAGGGTAGCGCCGTAACTGATCTGCTGGCCGAAATACGCGAGCGCGGATTGAATGTCGGCGGCGCGTTCGGCAGAGACGCGAACGAGGCTACTCGAAGGTGACTGGAGAGAGTTGGTGTGGAAGCATTTTTCACTCACCGCCGAAGAAAAGAAGGGACTCGAAGGAACGCCGGCGGCGAAAGTCAAAAAGATCGAGCGCTTTCTCATTTTTGGCCGTTGATGCGCGCTTTAGATCAACATGTCGAATCCGTCAACGCAGAAGTGGCTTATAGATCCCACGGGGCGTTCAACAAAAGACCACCGTATTTTTCCCGCAAGCCGGCTTCGATCAAGAGAGCGTCGGTAAACGACTTGCACGACATTTCAACTGAGCCTGGCGTAGTGGCCTCTTTCCATTTGGGGTTCCAGTCGCAGAACAGTTCGGCGTAGATGATGATCCCCTGGTCCATCTTGTTTCTGATGATCATGGCGGATTGCATGATCGTCTGGAATTGCTCGTGATTTGCGATGTACGTCTTCTTAGCTTTCACGCGGGTCGGATCGATTTGGCCCACCGGCACGATGTCGATGCGCGTGGTACCCAAAGTCTGCAAATGTATTTTGTGCGCTCTCATCACCTGCCGTCGTGCGTCCCAGTGTTCGATAAATAGTTCACTATGACCAAACATGCCCATGCCGGAATCGATCTGAGTCACGACATATTGGTCCACGTGCGCCACTTTTGACGCATCAAAGCCTGAGACTCCGCTTCCTTGTGTTTGCCACGGATTGCGACCGGGAGGCGTTGGGTCTGGTGGGGCCTGCATGCGTTGTACGACGCTCTTCTTGGGAGAACTCGGCGGCGGGGCGAACGAGGGAACCGGTTTCTTCACCGTAGATCGCTGTACCACTGGACGCGATGTTGAAACGACGGGTTGCGACACTGGCCGGGGCTGGGCCATTTTCGCCTGCGCGATTCGCTGCAGTTGCGCCGAATGCTGGTTCAGGTGTGGAACAGCCGGGCGACTCTGAGCGTCTTTTGCTGGTGGTGATGGAATGCGTTTTACACCTACAGAAGGAGGCGTGCGTTGATTGTTAGGCATAAGGTTTCCTTTACCGGACGTAAGGTTTTGTCCCACCACGCGTGCGAGGGCGACGCGGGAATGACTACTGCCGTTGCTGCCGTACCGTGTGCTCGATCGCTTCGGCCGCCAGTTTCGTCGCGACGTACGTGAGGTGTTGCTCGGCGCTGTCGGGACCGCGCGGTTCACGATAGTACATCGCAAACGAACCAAGCACTTTCCCTTTGCTCGACATGATCGGAGTCGACCAGCACGCACGCATGCCGATCGCCTTTGCGTACTCACGGTAGTCGTCCCACAGCGGATCCGTGAGGATGTCGGTGACGCACACCGGCTTGCCGCGAAACATGGCCGTCCCGCAGGAACCATGCTTTGGTCCAATCGGACTGCCATCGATCACCTTAACGTAACTCTCCGGCAAACTCGGCGCGACCGCATGGCGCACATGATTGCCGTCTTCGCTGAGCAGCAGTATCGAAGCGAGCATGTCAGGTGCTTGCGCCTCGATCATCAACACCAGTTTCGAAAGAATTTCTGGAAGCGGCACATCCGCCGCGATCATCTGCCTGACCTCTTCCTGCTGCGAGCGAAACTCTTCACTGTATTCCGGAGGCGGTGGAGGTGGATCTAGCGCGGGCAGTTTCTGGGTGGTTGCAGCAAATTCCGCAGGCTCACTGGGTTCTACATCGCTCATTGCTTCTTCACTTTCGGTGGCGCAAGACTGCGTGAGTGATCACGGCCAACACCAATTGAATTACCGTCCCGGCCAACAAGGCAAACGCGGCGAACAGTGCCGGCATACCGCAACCCGCTTCACCACGGGCGCTGGCTTCGCGTATTCCAGCGAAGAAAAATATAGCGCCCAGCCAATAAAACACGACTGCCGGCGCTAGTATCGCTACCGTCCTCGCAACCCATCCGGGCGCCCATTTCAGCCTGTAATAGAGCAGAACTCCGAGTAGTTGGGGAAACACGAAGACGCTCGCCAATACCGAAAATCTCCAGGCAGCCACCAGCGTTTCCATAGAATTACCCTCTGAACATGACTCCGTTTGCATGCAACTGTATTCTAAGTAGCGACACTCAGCAAGATTTTATGTGCGGCCGGTTCACGTTAAAAAATCTGGAGCGACTCCTCGACCGTCTGAAGGCGCGTGGCATCGACTGTGACGATCTCGACGGTCTCGTACCACGGTACAACATCGCGCCCACTCAAGACGTCCTGACCGTTGTCCCACGCGACTCAACCCGCGAAGCCAGGTTTATTCAATGGGGCCTGATTCCGTTCTGGAGCACAGAGCCGAAAGGAATTATCAACGCGCGCGTCGAAACAATCGACGAGAAGGCGAGCTTCAAAGAATCGTTTGAAAGAAGACGATGCCTTATTCTTGCCGACGGGTTCTACGAATGGGAAAGAAACGGGAAGATTTCTCAACCCTATTATTTTCAGCTCAAGCAAACCGAACCCTTCGCATTCGCAGGCATTTGGGATCGCTGGCAATGGGAAGATCGCTCAATCACGACCTGCGCCATCATCACCACGATTGCAAATGACCTGTTAGCCAGCATTCATCATCGCATGCCAGTAATACTGCCACCTGAAGCATACGACTTGTGGCTCAGCGACGACTCGCGCGCCGCCGATTTAAAATCCCTGCTGCTCCCGTTTCCAGCTGAGGAGATGACGAGTCACGCCGTCAGTTACGAAGTTAACGACGCAAAGGTCGACCACGAACGTTTGCTAACCGAGGTTGAGCCAAACGTGGGCGTCAATTTACGTTTGTTCTGAGTGCGCCAGCCCCATCTAAATAAACCCTGTTCTCACGCCGAAACCGACTTGCCTGAAATGCGGGTTATGAGATAATGACGCTGCACAGAGCGCAAGCGCTACTCAGAAGTTCCTAGTCACTAGTCTTCTCATCACCGCATTCCTGCCAGCTTCTATTTCTCCTGGTGAGGAACTGTTGTTTTCCCGCATAGCAATTGGAGAGTTCCCCGATGACCTACCCACCACCGGCTGCAGATCGCTACGACATTTTCATAAGTTACTCGAACGACGATAATTTGCCCTCGCCTCCTAAAGGCGAAGTGGGATGGGTAACTCATTTCGACCAACTATTGGAGCACTTTCTGCGCGAATGGCGCGGAGATCCACGAATCTGGCGCGATAACAAAATTACGGGCGCCGACGTCATCGACGATACCATTCTTACTCCCCTGCCTCATGTTGCGATCATGATCGCCGTTGTCTCACCAAACTACGTGAGCTCGAGTTGGTGCGCCCGGGAGCTGAAGGCATTCTGCGACGCCGCACAGCGAGCGCACCCCGGCATTCAGGTTCGCAATAAATCGCGAATCTTCAAGGTACTTAAAGTACCGCTGAGAAGGGTTAGGCAATTGCACCCGGTGTTCACTAATCTTAAGGGTTTTGAGTTTTACCAAACGCGGGACAAGGACAGCCGGCCGATGTTGTTCGAACCGGAATCCGGCGCCGAAGCAAGACAACTCTTTCACGATAAGGTCGGCGACGTAGCGTGGGAAGTAATCGACGTTCTCGAACTTATTGAAGATTACGGCGCCGAACAAGCTGTCGAGATCACGCAACTTGTCGCGGAACCCCAGGACGACTCTGTCTCAGTTGATCCTCCGAAAACTTCTTCCGACCTTCCGCCGACTTCCAATGACGACACGAAACCGGTTCCTGAGCTCAAGAGCGAGCGAGAGACCATTCGGATATCTCTCGCGAAGCCGCAGGCATCCGCAGTAACGGTCTATCTTGCGGAAACTACTCCTGATCTCATGACTCAACGCGACAATGTTCGCCGAGACTTGCTGCATCGCGGATACAAAGTACTGCAACTGTCGGCTGAGCTCGCACAGGCGGAACCGGCAGAGTTAGAGGCGGGTATCGATCGGGATCTACGAGCTAGTCAATTCTCGATTCATCTCATCGGAAACGAGTTTGGAGACGCTCCTGCACAAGGTATCGCCTCGTTTGTCGAACTGCAGGACAGTCGAGCGGCAGTCTGGGCTAACAAGTGGCCGGCATTTCAACGTCTGATCTGGATTCCGGCTAACGTCAAACCACAGCATCACAGCCAACGACGGTTCGTCAGCGGACTGCTCGACTCCAACTACGAGCCGAATACAGAATTGCTCCGCGGCTGTCTTGAAGACTTCAAGACCACCATTCAAGACAAAATAACCATTCTGCAAAGCAACTCGCTCAAGCAATCGGACGTGGTCCAGGGTTCTCCAAAAGTCGGGCTTATCTGCGAAAGCCTGGACGAAGTTTCCGTCCAACGTCTTGACGACTGCCTTTATGAACAAGACTGCGATGTTATGCGAGCGGTTGTTCCCGCCGGCGCGACCAGTCTGACGAGCGACCAGATAAAGAGCATTGTTGATTGCGACGGCATAATCTTTTACGTCGACAATGCCGCGCTATTTTGGGTCCAGAGCCGGCTGCACGAAATGATGGCTCTCGAGCAGGAGCACCGAAAGGAGTTCAAGGCAGTTGCGGTGTACATAGGCGGAACGCGCACGGACGAGAAAGAGCGCTTTCGCACGAAAAAGGCAACTGTAATCAAGAACTTTGAGGACGCTCCCGCGGCGATCCTGGGCCCAATCCCACCGAACCTGCTACGTCCATTCATCGACAAATTGTTCGGCTCGGAGATGAAAGGGGGACAGGTATCATGAGCGAGAGAAGCCTTAACGATAATCCATACCCAGGCTTGCGACCTTTTAGCTTTGCGGATCGCGAACTGTTCTTCGGCCGCGAAAGACAAAGTGAGGAACTCCTGCGAAAGCTGAGACGCAATCGCTTCCTGGCAGTCGTCGGCACTTCAGGCAGCGGGAAATCTTCGCTGGTTCGAGCCGGACTCCTGCCTCTGATTGATACCGGTTTAAATGCCGGTGTGGAATCAACCTGGACTGTCGCCCGCTTTCGACCGGGTAAGAACCCTATTTACAACATGGCCGCCGCACTGACATCTCCGGTGCGTCTCAACAGTTTCGGCCAGAAGGTGAACGGGTCATCAGAGACGAACCACGACGAATTGAAAACAACCGTCATCGAAACCAGCTTGCGACGAAGCGCAGTGGGTCTGGCGGATCACGTTAAGCGTTCTCAAAGTAACGGACAGGAAAGTTTTTTGATCTTCATCGATCAATTTGAAGAGCTGTTCCGGTTCAAAGAACAATCCGAGAGAAGCCATCCGGAAGATGAAGCCGCGGCCTTCGTTAAGCTATTACTCGAGGCGGCTTACAACAACAGCGTTGCCGTTTATGTTCTGTTGACGATGCGTTCGGATTTTCTTGGTGACTGTGCGCAATTTCGCGATTTGCCGCAAGCTATAAACGACGGCCAGTATTTGATTCCGCGTATGACGCGCGACGAACAACGCGCGGCTATCACTCAACCTGCGGCTCGGCTGGGCGGGGAAATGACACCCCGGCTGGTCCAACGCCTGCTTAATGACGCCGGTGACAATCCCGATCATCTGCCTTTGTTACAACATGCGCTGATGCGTATCTGGGATCGCTGGCGTGAGGAACATTGCGAAGGACTCATCGATCTCAACCACTACAAGGCCATCGGCACACTCGAAAAAGCGCTCTCGAACCACGCCCAGGAAACTTACAATTCGCTAACCGATCCAGCCCATCAAAAAATCGCTGAGCGGCTTTTCAAAGCTCTTACTGAAACCGCGGTCAATAACCGTGAAGTTCGTCGCCCCGCGGAATTGCAGGAGATCTGCGAAATCGCCAAAGCGGACGTCAAACCTGTTTCGGCGGTGATCGATCATTTCCGGGCGCCGGGCCGCTCCTTTCTGATGCCGCCACCGGATAAGCCTTTAAGTGGCGACACGGTCATCGATATATCACACGAAAGTCTGATCAAGGGTTGGGACAAATTGAAGGAATGGGTCGAAGAAGAGGCCCGTTCGAAGGCGATCTATATACGGCTGGCGGATGCCGGCAATAGACGTTACAACAATGCTGAGGGCGCCAGTCTCTGGCGCGATCCCGATCTGAAGTTCGCACTCGATTGGCGCAAACGCGAAGATCCCAATGAAGTTTGGGCCAAGCGATACGATTCTCATTACAAAGAGGCCATCGACTTTCTGGAAGAGAGTGCGCGCGAACGCCAGCGGGAGCTGGATGCGGAAGAGACGCGCCTACGCAACGAGCGCGAACGCGAGGAGCGCGAGCGTCAACGCGAGTTGGACGACGCTCAAGCGGAAGCCTATACGCAGCAACAAATCGCCGCGGCTGAACGAGCCCGGGCTGAAGAAGCCCAGAAACGGGAAATTGCTGAACGCGAAAATGCCAACATAGAGCGTCGCAGGGCTGCCGAACAAGCCAAGTTCGCGCGCCGGTTACAGGTGGCGTTAGCCGCATTGATAATAATGTTCGTGCTCGCCTCAGGATTCGCCATTTACGCTTTTGCGCAAAAGGACCGTGCAGACCATGCTCTTACGCAGCTAACTCTGCTCAGTGATGATTTGCGCAAAGAGCTCCTGCGCTCGAACCAGCTCAGCGAGGATAGAGAAGTTGCCAGACAGCAAGCCGAAAGGGAAAAGGTTGCGGCGGACGAGGCACGATACCGTGCCGTAGAAGCGACGAAATCTGCAGAGACAGAAAAGCAACATGCCCAAGCCGAAAAGCTCAAAGCGGATCAGGCGCGTAACGAAGCGATTTCGGCCTCAGAACGCGCAACGGCCGCAACGTTAAAGGCTCAACAGCAAGCGACAACACTCCAGGCGACGCTCGACCGATTAGAATTGGCCGAACAAGATAAAGAAGTTGCCCGCGAGGTGCTGAAACTTGAACGCGATGGCCTGGTAAGCCTGGAAACAGGCGACCCTGAACACGCAATTGACAACTTCGGGAAGCTACAAAAACGCTACGAAAACGATCCTACTCGGGAAGGGAGGATTGCCTGGTCCTGGGCCTTGTACAACTACGGCACAGCACAACGCCAGGCGAAAAACTACGAGGCCGCCAGTGTGGCTTACAAGACAGCATTGGAAAAACAAGAGGCACTCTATGGTCCAACCAACCTTGAATTAGCTCCGGCGCTGGAGAGGTTGGCCCAGGTGCGACACGAGCAAGGTGAATACAAGCTTTCAGAGTCAGCTTATGAATCCCTGCGACATATCATCGAGGCAGCCGGAGAAAGAGTCAGCGCGGAGCGGATCGTTAACGTCAAAAGAGACCAGGCCAGGTTGTTTCACGATCAAGCGCGAGATGCGCGAATCGCGATCCCCGAAGTGTCTGCGGATCTCAGGTCCGAAGAACAGAAAATATTCAAGCTCAATCGTGAGAACGCCAAATTAACCGCAGAGGAACAACAGGAGCTGGATAAAGCAAGAGCAAGGGCAGAGCAGCTCAACACGAAGCTTAAAGACTTGCGCGCCGTCGTTGACACCAAATACCCGGAAGCAGAATCGCTCTATCAGGAAGTAGTCACTGCCCGGGAGTCCTTATTCCCTCAAATACATGCCGATCTGATTGAGGCGTATAACGCGTTGGCGTCCTTCTACCAGGACAAAGCTCAGCTGTATAAATCAGAACGTGAGCTCAGAGAAAGTAAGACCGCGCAAGGTGAGGCCGATAAGCTTTTTGAGCTGGCTCGCGTGATTCGCGAGAATAAGTTGACTTCCGGAAAGAACGAATCCGAGAAGATCGATGCGCTTGTAGAAGCTTACTCCAAGCAAAATCGAAGAGGACCGGTGACCGCGCTGCTAATGCGGAAATTGGAACTCGAGAATCCACCATCAGTAGAGACGCTGATGGATCTCGTAACCAACCTCTATCGTCAAGGCGCGGACAGTAAGGCCCAGCCTTATCTCGACCAGGTTTTCCTCCGTTTGCGCACCACCGCTGAATCAGGCAAATACGAGGATGTCGAAGAGGCGGTGCTTTCGGTCGATCCCTTGGTAGAGGCGTTGGTTGACGGCAAGAAGACGGCTGAGGCCGAGACGCTTTTTAAGTATGTGTTGAGAATTCTTGACAACGAGCTTGCGGTTCGCAAAACGGACGATGCCAAAAAAGATCTGCTGTCCGACAAAATATTGATCATGGGGTGGATGGGCAGGATTTGGTTTACGACAGAAAACTACATCAAAGCAGAACAAGTCTGGACCGATATGCTGGAGCTTGCGAAGAAGGACTTTGGCGTTGGTGGAGACTGGGACGTTTGGACCTCAACCGGTCTCGCTATGTTCTACGCGAAACAAGGACGTAATGACGATGCTTTGCAACTGTTCCTGCGCTTACAGAAATTGTACCAGCGAGGCTACGGGCCGAACGGCAGAACGCTTTCGGGTAAGAACTCCCGGTTAGAAATTGAGATACGGCGAGGATATTGGTTGGTCCTTTCTCCGAGCGAGTACCTGATGGTCCTTTCCAATTTGGCAACACTCTACGCAAAGCGCGGTGACAATAAAAAAGCTGAGGAAACATACAGCGAACTGGAAGCCGCGTCGGAGTGGATGGTGAATAACCCCGAACTGGACTACTGGGGCGAGGACGAACAGGGGAAACAAGAGATAAGAGAGAAGTATGAGAGCTGGCGCGCTGACGCACTGGAACAATACGTAAGCTTCCTCAAAACCATCGGAAAAAAGGATGAGGCCAACACTTTCATGTACGAAGCACAACGCATCAGGCTGAGAACGGGGCCAAGCAAAAACGATCAGTTTGGCTGGTTGCCTCAGCCATAGTCTAAAGTTTCATCCCCCAAGGTCTGAATCATTTTCCAGGGAGGATTCGCATGCTCACACGTGCTCTGGCAACTTGGCTGCGCTCGATTTTGACGTTGGCCGTTGTGTTCACGCTTTCGGTTTCGCTGTACGCGGCGGGAAAAACTAAGACCGGATTCACGTCCTTCGTCGTCGGCAATCCCGCCGATGCGCAGCCCGCTCAGTCGCTCAGTCCGGGGCTGGTTTTGATGGGCGGCGGGACTGACGTCGATGCCGCATTTCAATGGATGTGCGATCGTGCCGGCGGCGGCGACTTCGTCGTGATCCGCACGACCGGCACCGACGCTTACAATCCTTACATCCAGCAACTCTGCCCGCAGATGGATTCAGTCGAGACCATCATCATCACGAGTGTGACCGGCGCCAACTCCGCGTATGTCAGCACGCAGATTCAGAACGCGGAGGCCCTCTGGATTGCCGGCGGTGATCAATCGACGTACGTCGATCTCTGGCGCGGGACCGCGGTGCAGACGGGTGTGAATTTCCTGCTCAATTCGAAGCTCGCGCCTGTTGGTGGGACCAGCGCGGGACTCGCCGTTCTAAGTCAATTCATCTACACCGGCGCCGTGGGCTCGGTAACGTCGAGCCAGGCGCTGGCGAATCCGTTTCATCGTTACGTCACGATCGATCGCGATCTGTTTCAATCTTCATTAGGCACGAACAAGCTGTACGATTCGCACTTCGTGACGCGCGATCGCATGGGACGATCGCTCGTCTTTCTCGCGCGCATCGTGAATAACGGTTGGGCCGGGCAACCGCGGGCGATCGGAATCGACGAGGAAACGGCATTACTCGTGTTGCCCGGCGGTGCGGCTACGATGGTGGGCGTTGGCGCCGCTTACTTTCTGCAGGCGCCTGGACCAGCACAGGTGCTCGCAGACAAGACGCCGTTGACGTATCTGAACATCGGCGTTTACAAGTTGCCGCAGGGCGGTAGTTTTAACTTGTCGACATGGACCGGCACGGGCGGTGTTGCTTATGTGCTGAACGTCAACAACGGATCAGTGACTTCAACGCAGGCCGGCGGCAACATTTATTAACCCTGAGCAAGTAATACGGCGCGCAGGGCAACAACACGACTCCGCGTGCAGTGCAACCTTACTCCGCGCGCAGTGCAGACATCGGATCGACCGATGCTGCGCGGCGCGCGGGTAGGAAGCTCGCCAGTAACGCAGACCCGCCCAGCACCACGGCGACCGAAACAAGAGTCACAACGTCCCAGGGCGGCGTGTCGAAGAGCAGTTTACGCATCAGTGACCCTGCGATAATCGCACCGCCCGTACCAATCACGATGCCTGCGAGCGCCAGGACGCCGGCTTCTTTAAGTATGAGTCGATACACCATGCCGCGTTGTGCGCCGAGGGCGATGCGGACGCCGATCTCACGCGTGCGTTGACTCACCGAGTAAGCAATCACGCCGTAGAGTCCAACCACTCCAAGCAGCAACGCCACCGCCGCGAAACCCGCCACCAGCCACGTCGACGACCGGCGCAAGTAAACAGTCGGCGCATCATTCATGCGCGCCGTCATCGTCGTCTGACCTGAAACAGTGATTCGCGAGTCGATACGATTGATAACGTCGGCGACACTCGGTATGAGCGATTGCTCCGCCTGCGACGTGCGGACGATGAGTGAAAACGCGCTCTCAGGATATTGAGTCAACGAGAAGTAATACGCCGGCCAAATCTCGGAATCCAATGGACCTTCGCGGATGTCGTCGACGACGCCGATGATCTCCTTGATCGACTTCGGATCCAGAGTGGTGTCGCCAAACCTTTGCCCGATCGGATCGGCGCCGGCAAAATATTTCTGCGCCAAGGCACGGTTGATGACGACGAACTTTGGCTTGCTCGCATCTTCCGAATCGGTGAATGTCCGGCCGCGCAGCAGCTTTGCCTGCAGCGTGGCGAAGTAATCGGGACTCACTGCTCGTTGATTCACTTCGTTATGCTCGCCGTTATAATCGCGCCCGACAAATCTGATCCAATCGGTGTTGCCGTTGAAACTCAACGGCAGAACATCGACGAGCGCCACTGAAACCACGCCCGGCAGGCTTTTAACTTCGTTCACAACCTTGCGCTCGAGTGCGAGCGCGTCTTCATCTTTCGCATAACCGCCCGGCGCGGTAACTCTCATCGTGATCAGATTGTTTGTTTCGAAACCCGCGTCGACACGCAACAGGCGATAAAAACTCTTCCCGAGCAGTCCCGCGCCCGCCAGCAACACCATCGCCGTTGTCAGTTCGAGGACGACGAGCTTCGAACCGATCCTGGTCCACGTTTTACCCGCCGAACCGCGAGAACCTTCCGCCATTCCTTCGCGCACGTCCAACGATGAGACGCAACGCGGGACTGAGCGAGAACAGCACGGTGGCAAATAACGCGAGTCCGATCGCAAACACGAGCAGACGCGAGTTCAAACCGAGATCGTCGAGGTAAGGCATGCCCGCCATCATATCCGTCGGGATGAGTCCCTTCAGGATCTGCATGGTCCAGTGAGAAGCCAGCAGACCGGCGACTGTTCCCACTGCAACGATCACCAGTCCCTCGATCACAAACTGGCGAACAAGGCGCGCCTTCGTTGCGCCCAGCGCTCGCCGCACCGACAACTCGCGCCGGCGTGTCTCCGAGCGCACGAGCAACAAACTCGCGACGTTGATGCACGCGATTAACAGCAATAACCCCACGCCGCCGAGTAGCAGCAGCAACACCGGCTTAACGTCGCCGACGATTAGTTCCGACAGCGGCGCGACAGTCGCGCCCTGATTGCGATTTGAATCCGGATACTGCGCTTCCAGATCTTTGGCGATGCGCGTGACGTCGGCCAGCGCGGCTTCCTCCGTCACGCCCTCTTTGAGACGCCCGACTCCGTTCAGGTAGTGACAACTGCGACGATTGTCGCAGTTCCCGCCGGGATGCAGCGTGGTCCAAAACTCGGCACTCTCGACCGGCGCAAAGTGGAAGTCGCGCGGCAGCACTCCGACAATCGTGTGCGGCAGCTCATTCAACGTGATCGACTGGCCGACGATGTCGGGACGGCCGCCGAAACGTTTTTGCCAGGACGCATAACTGAGCATGACGGTGCGAGGCGCCTGCGGCAGATCTTCGCCAGCGTAAAAATCGCGACCGAGCATTGGACCAACGCCGAGCGTGCGAAAGAAGCCGTCGCTGATGCGCGCGCCTTCAATCAGTTCCATCCCCGCCGCTGTCTTGAGCACGTAACCGCGCTGGTTATAAACGTCGAGGGAATCGAAAACCGTATTGAGCTTTTTCCAATCGAGATAGTCGTGATACGAGAGCCGCGCGCGCGGAATCTCCGGCGTGGTCTCCGTCACGAGTAACAGACGCGATGAGTCCCGGTACGGCAGTGGTTTGATGAGCGCGGCATCGACGAAAGCAAAGATCGCCACGCTTGCGCCGATCCCAAGCGCGATTATCGTCGTGGCCGTGACCGTGAACGCCGGATTCTTGCGGAGCTGCCTGAGCGTGAACCGCAGATCCTGGAAGATGCTTTCGAGGAACGGGATCGTCGCGCGATCGCGATAAGCTTCTTTGGTTTGATCGACACCGCCCAGCTTCATCACCGCAACCCGCCGGGCTTCCTGCGCTGACATTCCCGCGCGGATGTTGTCGTCGATGTGCATTTGCAGGTGGCTCTCGATCTCCTCGTCGAGCTCGCGCTCGCGAGCGTCTCTCACAAGCATCCCTTTTAATCGCAACAGCCAGACGCGAAGTCGCCTCATGATTCACCCTCCACCGGTTCGAAAAACCGCGCGACGATGGCCGTCGTCTGGTTCCACTCCTGCGCTTCCCTTTCGAGTTGTTTGCGGCCCGAGCGCGTGAGTTTGTAGAACTTCGCCTTGCGATTGTTTTCGGAAACGCCCCATTCAGAAACGATCCAGCCCTCCTGCTCCAACTTCAGAAGGGACGGGTAAAGCGTTCCGTAATTGAGCGACAGCCGGTCGCCGCTGGTTTGCTCGATGCGGCGGGCGATGCCGTATCCGTGCAGCGGCCCGAGGGCATCGAGAGTTTTCAGGATCATTAAGGCCAGGGTTCCCTGCCAGATTTCAGTTTTGGACATCTGAGCGTCTCCTATGGTGAAGCCATAGGAATATACACCGGCTCGTATGGGAAAACAAGAGGAAGAACAATTCGCGCGAAGTTAATGGAACTTGACGCCGCGGCGTCAACGTACTGTCTAAGACCCGACCGGACCGAACAGGAGTTTTCTCTGCATGCTCACCAGTATTTTTCACGATCTGCGTTATTCACTGCGCGCGCTCATCAAGCACCGCAATTTCACGGTCGCCGCGCTGCTGACGCTGGCGCTCGGCATCGGCATCAACACCAGCATCTTTACGCTGCTGTATTCGGTCGCTTTTCGTCCTTTGCCGGTGAAGGACCCGGAGCGCGTCGTAAACGTCTACCAGATCCTTGATGGTGAGTTCTCGCGTCAGGTCGAAGGCAACGTGGCGCTGCTTTCGTATCCCGAGTACCTAAATTATCGCGACAGAGTCGCGGGTGTTTCCGGTCTCGCCGCCGCGGCGGACGTAAAACTGTACCTCGGCGGAAACACCGTTGAGCGAATCAACGGTCTCATGGTGACGGACAATTATTTCTCGCTTTTGGGAGGCGGAAGCGCCGCGGGCCGCACGTTTTTCGACAAAGAATTTTCCGGCCAGAATGGCCAGGCATCGGGTGCAATCGCGGTCCTGAGTCACGGCTTCTGGCAGCGAAGGTTCGGCTCGGATCCGAGCGTAATCGGCAGTTCGGTTACGCTGAACCGCCAGCGGTTCACTGTCGTCGGCGTGGCGGCGCGCGAGTTTCGCGGCGCCGAAATGACGGTGCCCGACGTCTGGATTCCGGTCACGATGCAACCGGTCTTGATGCCTGAAAACAAGTTTCTCGACAACGCCGACTGTAGCTGGCTCAACGTGATCGGGCGATTGAACGACGGCGTGTCGTTACCGCAGTTACAGGCGCAGATGCAACTGGTCGCGGCGCAGATGGACCAGGATCATCCCGGGCGCAAGACGACGGTCAACGTCATGCCCGGTTCGTATTTAAATTCTCCGGAAGTTCGCAGCGAGGGAACGCCGGTCGCCATCCTCGTGATGGCGGCGGTGGGTCTGGTGCTGTTGATAGCGTGCGCGAACGTCTCGAATCTCATGCTCGCTCGCGCCGGTGCGCGGCGAAAGGAGATCGCGGTGCGACTCGCGCTCGGCGCGAGCCGTTGGCGATTGGTCCGGCTGCTGTTAACGGAAAGTTTGCTGCTCGCGCTGTTGGGTGGAATTGCCGGTTTGTTTCTTGCCGTCTTCTTACCTCCGCTGTTGTTTCAGGTCATTCCCGAGGTCGGTCTTGACGTCGACTTCCGGCCGAACGCAACTGTGTTCCTTTACATGTTTGTGATTTCGCTGATCACGGGCGTCGTTTTTGGACTCGCGCCGGCACTCCAGTCGACGAAACCAGACCTGACCGACGCGCTTAAGTCGACTAAAACTCGGGCTCGTCTTTCGCGGCCACACCTGCGCAATCTGCTCGTGATCGGCCAGGTAGCGGTTTCGTTAGTGCTCCTGATTGGCGCAGGACTGCTGGTGCGCGGCTTACAAAAGGCGCAGTCGACCGACCTCGGGTTCAACCAGAAGAACCTGGTGGTCCTGTCGATGGACCTGACGACGCAGGGTTACGACGAAGCACGCGCGGCAACACTCTATGCGCAACTCTTCGAGCGCTTAAATACTTCGCCTGCGATCAAATCAGCGAGTCTTGCGCAAGTAGCGCCATTCGCCGGAATGATCGAGACGACGATCGACGTCGAAGGCGGTGGATCCTCATTGAACGTCGGCGCGAACGTGGTTTCGCCCGAATACCTGCAAACGCTCGGGATTCCGCTCCGGCGCGGTCGTCAGTTCACGCAAGACGACGCGCGCAGCGGAGCATCACCCGCAATCATCAGCCAGACGATGGCGAATCGTTTCTGGCCCGGCGCCGATCCGATCGGCAAGCGTTTCAAAGATAAAGCCACTTCGCACGAGATCATCGGCGTCGCCGCCGACGTCAGTAGCCGGGAGATCGGATCGCTCGATGGACCATTGTTCTACACGCCGGTCACGCCCGATAAGGTAACCGGTCTGACTTTCGTGTTGCGGACGAACGAGAATTTACCGGCAAGCGTGAGCGCGATCCGGGAAGCGGCACTTTCGTTGGACAAAGACGCTTTCGTCTCCGTAGAGCCGCTGGAACAGAACGTCACCCGCATGTTGGAACCGGCGCGCATGGGCGCGTGGTTTTCGGGAACGGTGAGCTTGCTGGCGCTGTTGATTGCCGCAACTGGAATTTACGGCATGTTGTCGTATCACGTAATCGAGCGTACAAGCGAGATCGGCATTCGCATGGCACTCGGCGCACAACGGCGGAACGTGCTGCTGCTGATCGTGAGCGACGGAATGAAGCTCGCAGCGATTGGCATCGCTGTCGGTCTGGCCGGCGCAGTCGCGCTCATGAAAGTCATGTCGTCAATGCTGGTGGGCGTTGGACCAACAGACGCATTGACATTCATAACGGTCTCGATCGGCGCCCTCGGCGTCGCCTTGCTCGCGTGCTATGTGCCCGCATGGCGTGCAACGAAAGTCGATCCGCTAATCGCCCTGCGAAACGATTGAGATCGCCGCTGAAAGATGTGTTCGCCCGGCTGGGAGTTATGTCGACTGTCCGGCTGCTTCCAGCGTCGAATACCTCTCGCTCATCACGTTGAGGTGGTGGATCTGGTGACCAAGGATCGTAAAGCCGAGGTCCAGTACGGAGATGTCATGCTCCCAACTCATCCCCCGCGCTCGTAACATGTCGTCGTCGAAACTTTCATAGAGCGCTATGGTCGCGCGCCGTACGCTTAGCAGTTCGTCGAACAAATCGTCAACTTTCCGGCGGCTCGTCCTCGCATTCTCGGCAAATGAATTTTGGTCGAAGCCTTCGACGGACGGAGTTCCACGCGCGAACATGAGCGCTCGATACGACATGATTCTTTCGCCGTCGATCAGATGCTGAAAAATGTCTTTTACCGTCCATTTGCCGGGAGAATATGTCTTGTCCTCAATTCGCGACAGCCAGCCTCTGTCGAGTTGGTCCAACTGCCGGACGCTCTCGTCGAAGGCCTGCGTCAGCTCGACGTCCGGCACGAGATTGATGTAACGATCGTAATATTGCGGCATCGGGTTGATGTCTGATCTTTTCATTCGTGTCTCCTAAACGATTGCTCAGTCTCGGCGGCGTAAGGCCCAGACCGCAGCAAAGAATACTACAACGGTACAACCCAGCAATACCGCCAAATGCAGCCACAACTTCGACGACGCACTGCCGGCCATCGACAGCTTCAGCGCCTCGCTCAAGTAGTACGTCGGGATGAAACGCATCGCCGTATCGAACCATCTAGTGATGCCGATCGACGGGAAGGTCGGCGCCAGCAGGACAAACAGCACGAAAGTGGCCCACGTATTTACCTGCATCGTGTTCTTCAACAAACTTCCGATCACTAGCCCCACGCCGACTACGAAAAACAACCCGACTACAACCGTCAGCAAGGTCAGTGGCCAACTCCGTATCGAGGAGCGGTTGAGACCGAGCAGCAGCCCCGCGATCAGCAGCGTGTAAGTGACGCCCGTGAGAGCCTTGCCCGCTATGATCTCCTTCAAACTTGCCGGCGAAGATAAAAGAAAGTCCAGCGTCCGTTTCTCCTTCTCTTCGACTATCAGCAAAGGCACGACGAAAGCGCCCGTCATTCCGAAAGTGAGTATCAGCAGCAATGGGAGGAGTATTTGATCGAGACTGATGCGGCCACTGAGTTGCGGGTTCTCGTCTTTATCAAGTTCAACCCAGGTCAGCCGTGCGGGTTCCGGCTGTTTCGCAAATACCTGGACCATGCGTTCGATCATTCGCCGGAAAGCGGCTTGCTCGAAAGGTGTCTTACCATTGTTGACGTAAACGGTTAGTTGCGGTTGCTTGCCGGCGGCGAGATCGGTGTCGAAGTTAGCAGGCACTACCAGGCCGCCGATTGCTTTGCGCGTTTCGACTTCTTTCCCCGTTGCATCTGCTGACGGAGATTGGACCACGTTGATCTGCGGGGTGTTGCGCAGCTCTGCGACGAATCCTGAACTGCCGGCGTCGTACACGACTACACTGAGAAACTTGCCGGTGCTTACACTCGGCAACATCACGCGAAACAGGAGCGCGACGAGCAACGGCGTCACGAGGGCCGTGAGCAGATAACGATGCCTGATCGCGTCGACCAGATCTTTTCGCGTGATTGCTGAAATTACGCTCGTGTTCATTCAGACAACCTCCGTCCAGCCAATTCAATGAACACTTCTTCGAGCGTCGCTTCGGCGGAATGCAACGAGCGGACGCGGCCGTTGCTAACGAGTTGCTGTAGTTCGTTTCCGGCGTTTGGACCATCGAGAGCGATGCTCAACGATTGGCCGTCAGTGAGAGTTACGTTCACCTGGTTTGTGCCGTGCGTGGTTTTCAGATTGTTGGGTGTGTCGAGCGCGACTATCCGGCCCTCGCTCAGAAATGCAACGCGGTCGCAAAGCTGATCGGCTTCGTCCATGTAGTGCGTGGTGAGAAAAATCGTTACCCCCTGGTCCGACATGTCTGTTATCAGGCGGCGAATCTCGCGTCCGACCACGGGATCTAAACCGCGCGTTGGTTCGTCGAGAAAAATTATCTGCGGGCGATGCAGTATGGAGCGCGCGATTACGAGTCGTTGCTTCATGCCGTTTGAATAGTTCTGCACTTTGTCCTTCGCGCGATCGAGTAGATCGACTTGTTCGAGGACTTCGTCGACGCGTCGTAACTGCTGGCCGTAAAGGCGCGCGGCGAATTCGAGGTTCTCGCGTCCCGACATGCGTTCGTAGAGGTTCTGGTGTTCGGACACGACGCCGATGAGCGGCCTCAGGCGTTGTTGTTCGGTGACGATGTCGCAACCCGCGACACGTCCGTGGCCGGAATCGGGCAGCAGTTGTCCGCTGAGCATGCGAATGGTCGTGGTTTTGCCGGCGCCGTTATGGCCCAAAAAGCCGAATATCTCGCCGGCTTCGACGGAGAAAGAGATGTTGTCGACTGCTCGCAGGCTGTTGAACGCGCGGGAAAGACTTTCCACCTCGATGGCTGACATTGATTACTCCTGAAGCAATGTTTCGCGGAATGCAGCGAACTGGTTTGAGTGATACGCACGGCGGCGAACCAGGTTGCAGTTTTACGCTCGTGAGGGTCGAGGTATTTAAGCGACCGTTGACTCAACGACTACTTACGAAAGCATCGTAAGCGGTCCGGGCCAGGTCGGCGATCACTTTCTCTTGCGCCGTGTCGGAAAGCTTTGAGTCGCTCACCAGCACCGCGATCGCCAGAGTTCCGAGATTATTCGGGAGCGTGATCAGACCAACGTCGTTTGTCGCCTTCGGCACGTTGCTCGTCGCGTCTCGCTCTCCCGAACCGGTTTTATGTGCGACTACGGTTGCGGCGGGCAGATCGCCGGGTATCCGTTTCGGACCGGTGGTCGTTTTTCGCATGTCGTCGATAAGAAGACTCGTTTGCGCGGCGGCGAGAATGCTTCCCTTTTGCAGTTGCACGAGGAGCTTCACGAGGTCTTCTGCGGAACCGGTATTTAGCTTCTCTCGTGCATTCACAAAATCCATGATGAAGTAACGAATATCGAGGTTGTTGAGGCCAAGCGCGCGCATCTGCTCGGTTACGCGTGCAGGACCACCGACGAGGTGCAGCAGTTTGTCGGTCGAGGTGTTGTCGCTTCGCGCGATTGAAACTTCGATCAACTGCGCAATGGTGCGGTCAACCGCCTTTTGCCACAGAGCAGTGTTCTCGGGTGAACCGGGAACGATGTCCTCGGGTGTGACATGGACCACTTGATCGATCTTCAACTTGTTCGCTTCGACGTCTTTCAAAACTGCAATCGCGAGGGGCAGCTTGAACACGCTGTAGAGCGGTAGCTTCGCTTGTGCGTTCACGCCTACGGTGCGGCCTGTCTCGACGTGAGTGACAACGACGCCGACTGATCCCTGGGCGCGATCGCATATCGCGCGTAAGCGCTGCTCGAGATCCTTGTCGGCGGGTGTTTGATTGTTAGCGGATGGTTGAGTGTTCGCTGGCGGCGCGGACGGTGTTGAAGGTACGGCAGTCGTATTTGCTGGTTTATTGCAAGCTACGAGAGTGCAGGCCATGAACGAGGCGGTGATGACCGCCAGGCAAGCTCGGCTTTTCATGTGTGCTGATGATCCGTGGTTAACTCAGTGCTTATAATTCTTTCGTCGCCGCCGACTTTCCGCTACTGCGGGCGGCGCTGGAAACGAAAGTCCCTTTTAGACCGCCACTCGTTTTATCAATTCTCCACACGAAACGTCCATTCGTTTTTCGCGCAGCGCCGCTTTCGGAGAACGTCGCTTCAACCTTGTCGCCGTCGATTGTGCCTCGGACCACGATTGGAGTTCGACTGTCGGCGGGAAGGCTGCGACCATTCTCAGAGATCTTCTGCCCCGTGCCGGTGAAGTCTCTACCGTTTTGATCGATGGAAACGTTGAAGCCGACCTGCATGTTCTTGTAGGCCTGGTACGACGTCTGCTCGACTGTATTCACCACGTTCCAGTTACCCGAGAGATCCGGCACGTTCGCTTTAACGTCCGGCGCCTTAGCGGTAGTTTCATTCGTTCCATTTGCAGGTTTCGGCGCTACGTCAGCAGGAGGAACAGTTTGCACTGGCGGCACTGCTGAAGCGGTCGTATCAGCTTTGCGGAGTCGGTAAACCACGACAAAAGCGGCGGCGGCAACCACTGCCAGAAGCACGATGAGCAACGCGGGTCTAAACGCGGATCTTGTGATCTGTGGTCCACCCCGGGCTGGTAACTCAGACAAAGGAGCGATACGTGGCTCCACAACCGGAATCGGTGGTTCCACAGCGGCTGGGTTGGCTCTTACCAACGTAGCTTCATCATCTTCGGGCCAACTTGCCGGGCCAGTTTCTTCCGCATACGCCGCAACTGTCTCCTCCGGCTCCGCTGCATCGATGCCGAAGAAGTCTTTCAGCAGCACACGCTCCTTCGCCGTTATCGAACTCTGTACCGGCGGCGGGATCGTCGGATCGAAGTCATAGCTGGCATCGGGCACAGACGCCAGCGCGTTAATCGCCTGAAACCCCGTCAACTTGCCCATCCGTGCATCGACCAATTGCCCCCGATCAAACGCGAGCGCTCCGTCGGTCATGCCGGTGCTGACGTGAAGCCTCCCACTTGCACCTTCATCCGACAGCAACCGAATCACATCCAAAACCCCGCGCTGGCCAGCAATATTCCTCATCTGCAACTCCCCTTCACCGACAAGTCCAAACCCATCCAAACTTCTGAGCAGATTCGGTGCCGCCAATAACGAACGCCCATCCGTTCTCCTATTGGAGGTTTACGGATGGGCGGAAAAGGAGTTGGCTTACTTCAATGCGCCGCGAGTGTAACGTTTCAACGCAATGTTAAAAACAGCTACTCGTTGCGCAGCGCCGTCGTGGGATCCAAGCCGGAGGCGCGCCGGGCGGGCAGCCATGAGGCAACGACCGCAATCAACAGGAACAGCACAGCCACTGACGCGAACGTCACCGGATCCGTCGGTTTGACTTCGACGAGCATGCTCCCCAGCACGCGCGTGAGTCCGAACGCGGCGAGTAGACCGATGCCGATGCCAATCGCGCTCAGATAAATGCCCTTCCCAACCATCAACCGGAAAATTCGCGACGGCGCTGCGCCAAGGGCCATGCGCACGCCGATCTCCGCGGTCCGCTGGCGCACCGACGTTGCGAGCACTCCGTATAGACCAACGCCGGCGAGAAGGGCGGCTATGGTTGAGAAGACGCCGATGAGTAACAACGAGAAGCGAGTCTGCGCTTGCGCCGCAGTCACGAGTGAGTCCATCGGCTGCATCTCGTTGATGAACGTCTCCTTGCCCATCCCGCGTACGACGTCGCGCACAGTGTTACCCAACGCAGCCGGATCCCCGTCAGTACGCAGCGCCCACCATGATGCGGCGCCGTGGTTTACGTATCCATCCGTGACGTAGAGTTGTTCCCGTCCAGGTTCGATCAGAGACGTGTTGCGCTGATGGGCCACTACCCCGATGATCTCTCCCCACTGCGCCTCAGCGGTGCGGACGCGATACAAAATGCGTTTGCCCACCGCTGACTCCGTCGGAAACGCTTTCGCCGCGAGTGCCTGATCGACGATCAACAGGCTTCGATCAGGCGCGCTGTCGTCTTGCGTGAACGTACGTCCGGCGAGAAGCGTGGTACCCATCGCTTCAAAATATCCCGGCAGCACTACTTGAAGGTCCGCAGCTTGAAACTTGCTCGGATCGTTTTGCGCTTCCGCTCCGCCCCATCTCACGGGACTAAACCCGCCGGCAAGCGGCAACGGAAACGACGCCGTGACACTGCGCACACCCGGAACCGCGGCGAGTTTCTCGCGCAGTTGTCGCTTGAACATATCTCTTTCCTGCGGCGTAGTCCCGACGTTGCCGAGAAGTTGAAACGTCAACAAGCCGCGCGGATCGAATCCGAGGTTTACACGTTGAATGTTGATGAACGTGCGGAACATCAAACCCGAGCCAATCAACAACACGAACGCGAGCGCAACTTCCACGACAACGACTGCATTTCGCAATCCGGCAGCGCCAAGCGCGCCGCTTCGTCCGCTTGCGCGCAACGTGTCCATGAGGTTTGGTTTCGCTGTGCGAAGTGCCGGAACCACGCCGAAAATCACAGCCGACAGCAGTCCCGCCAGCACTGAAAAGGCCAACACCTTCGTATCGATGGCGATCGCATTCAAGCGCGGCAGATTCTCGGGCGCTATCGCGACCAATTGTCGAATGCCCAGATACGCGAGTCCGACTCCAATCGCCGTTCCGAGCGCGGCGACGACAAACGCCTCCGCAAGTGTTTGCCGAATTAACTGCCACCAACCCGCGCCAAGCGCTGCTCTCACCGCGAGCTCGCGTTCCCGCGATGCGGCCCGGACCAACATCAAGTTAGCGACGTTCGCACACGCAATCAGCAGCAGGAATATCACCGCGCCCATCAACGCGAGAATCGTCGGGCGCACCGTGTCAACCAGGTGCTGCTTCATCGGCACGAGCCGGAAAAACTTACCCGCCGTCTTGGCGATCGTGTTTTCGTCGCGAATCTTCTGCGCGATCGTCTCGACCTCTGCCTGCGTTTGCCCCATCTCGACGCCGGGCTTGAGACGTCCAATCGCCCGCCACTGCACGTTGTTGCGGTTCTCCACGTCGTACGGAATGCGCGAGGCGATCCAGATACTGGGAAACTGTTCCACATTCACCTGCGGCGGAAACAGCAGTTCAAACTTCGGCGCGAGCACGCCGACGATGATCGGCGCTGGTCCAAACGTGGCGGACACCGGAAGAGGTTTGCCGATTATCGACGCATCGCCGCCGAAGCGCTGTTGGAAATACTCGTTACTCAGGATCGCCATTGTCGGCAACTGCGGCGGCGCGTTTGCAGCAGGCGCGTTACCGGCCGGCGCCGCCGGCGGCGGCGCTTGCGGAGCGCCATCAGACTCCTCGAAGTCTCGGCCCGCTACGATTGAACCACCCATCATCTGGAAGAAGTTGGTCGACACCGCAGCGCCGCGCACACGCTCGGGCGTGCCGTCGAGTCCGGGCAGCGTGAGACGAAACGTCTGCACGGCAGCGAAGTCTTCGAAGTTGTTTTTCGCGCCGTTGCGCAGGTCAAGAAAGTCGACGTTGGAAATCGGAAAGTCTTTGACATTCCGTTTCTGCAAATCATTGCACGCCAATACCAGGCGCTCGGGATCTTTGTAAGGAAGTTGGCGCAACAGCACGCCGTTGGTCACGCTGAAGATCGCGGTGCTGGCGCCGATGGCCAGCGCGATGGTAACGACGACTGTGATGGTGAAAATGGGACTCTTGCGCAGCGTGCGAAACGCGTAGAAAAGGTCGTTCAACATGCCGGGCAGTTTAGTCGCTCAGACGAATCTCAGCCAAGCGAAATTGTTAGAAAACACGGATCCAAAGCACCCGGTGTTGTGGACAGCGAGGTAAGTAAACGAGACACTGTAGCTCATCATGAATGTCAGACGCTTCGATAATGCATTTGCACGCGCGGTTGCGTTGCTGCTCATTCTCGTCGCTTGCAGCGTTCCAACGGTCGCGCAGAAACGACGGACCATCATCGCCGTCAGCACGCTCTTTGACGGCCGCGGCAACGTGCTCCGGAACACGCACATCGTCGTGGAGAACGGCAGGATCGTTGCGCTCGATCCGAACGCTGCTCCTATCGATTATGACTTGCGCGGTCTGACAGTGATGCCCGGCTGGATCGACTCTCACGTTCATATCACGTGGAGTTTCGACAAGAACGGCAAGAACGCCGGCGCGGGCGACACGTCACCGTACGCCACGCTCCAGGCAGCGGCGAATGCGTGGTCCACCCTGCTCGCCGGTTTCACCACCGTGCAAAGCGTCGGCAGCGCGAACGACATCCCGTTGCGCGACGCCATCAACAACGGCTCGCTTCCCGGACCGCGTATTTTGACTTCCGCGGATCCCTTGATCGGCCAGGGTGAAAAGTCGGGCTCGCCTGATGAGATTCGCGCGTTCGTGCGCAAACAGAAAGCAGCCGGCGCAGACCTCATCAAGATCTTCGCGTCTAACAGTGTGCGGCGTCCGGAGATGTCGTTGTCGGAGGAACAGTTGAATGCCGCGTGCGACGAGGCGCGAAAGCTGGGACTGCGCACGCTCGTTCATGCTTACGGGCAGGCAGTGCGCGCCGCGAGTCTCGCGGGCTGCACCGAAGTCGAGCATGGAACGCTCGCAACCAACGAAGATCTCAAGTTGCTGGTCGAAAGAGGCACGTGGCTGGATCCGCAGGCGGGTCTCGTGTTTGAAAACTACGTGGACAACAAAGACAAGTTTGCCGGAACGCCCGGCTTTCCCGAAGAAGTGTTTCCGCTGATCAAGGACCTGATTCCGATCTATCGCGACTTCATGAAACAGGCAGTGAAGGTGCAAGGTTTGAAGATCGTATTCGGGTCCGACGCTCTCGCCGGTTCGCATGGACGCAATGCCGAAGAGATGATCGATCGCGTACGCGATGCCGGCGTCGATCCGATGGCGACGATGGTGGCGGCAAACTCACTCGCCGCCGAAGCACTCAACCTCGCGAAAGAGATCGGTTCAATCGCACCGGGACTGCAAGCGGACATCATCGCCCTCGACGGCGATCCGCTGAAAGACATCACGGCAGTACGCCGAGTTGTGTTTGTGATGAAAGGCGGCGTCGTTTACAAACACGCACCTCGATGAGATCTACTTCGCCAATCGTCGCAACGCGTCCGCAAGGCGCCAAACCTCATTCAAGTCTTTCGCCGCCTGCGACGCTTGTGCGGTGTCGTAAACTCTCAACTCCCGAAACGAAGGATTGTCGACAAAGCTAACGATCGTCTGGTCGAGCTGTAGCAAGCCCGGCTTCAGAGCGAGGTCATTCGCTGATTCACCGGGTTGGATCTTCGGAAGAGCAAAGCTCTCGCGTAATCGTTCAGCGAGTTTCTTGATCTCACCGAGACGCGATCGGATTTCCTTGGGAGTGATGGTTTGATCACCGACGGGTTTGAAGACCCGCTTCATCAAGTCGTTGTTGACGATCTGCAATTTGCGGAAATCGCTTCGAACAGCGAGTTGCGCAAGCAGTTTTTCGCGCGCGGACGGTTCGGCCGTCACCTCGCGCCGGATATTTGAAAGCGTCCATCCTCGATTTTGAATCTGTTCCTGGATCGGGAGTTGGGCTCGAGACTCGGAGACAGAGAGCAACAGCAGCGTGATGCAGAAAACTTGTGCGCAGAGCCGGGGAGCAAAGCGTCGCACGTGACCTCCTCTCGTCAGATCAGGCGTTATTCAGTTTTGGAAGAAGCAACCGCGGGATAACCTGTGTAGCGGGCGCAGTATATAGAGGAGAGACGACCGCAGGCAACAAAATTTTGAACCGAAACCATAAAAACGTACGCGCAGCGAGGTGTCGTCGCAAACTCACTTTGCTCAGACGCCGCTACCTTGGGGCAATTGGTTCTTGACGTTCGTCGCAAAAAAGCGAACGCAATAACGCCCGTCACTCGACTTCGAAAATGATCTGGTTCGTCGCACTCGTCTTGGCGTTGCGATCGTTTACGGTAACTTTCAACACGTATCGTCCGGGTGCGAGCGTCTTCAGTCCAACGTTCGCGCCGTACGGTATGCGAGTCACATCGGAACCCGCTTCTAACATCACCGGCAGCACCGGACTCGCAACCACGCGCTGACCGCCACGCAGGATCTCGATCTGCGCGTCCAGTTTCGGCGCGCTACCCGCCGCAGCATTGTAGATGACCGTAAAGAACGTCAACTGCGCTTCGCGCGGAAAGCGACGGTCGACGCTGAACTGGATCTGGTCGCCGCCTTGTTGCGCCGTCGATGTGTGTCCGCCCAGCAGCAAGGTGCTGAGCGTCAACTTCTTCGAACTCAGATCGGGAATCTCGATCCACTGTGCTGAGCTGCCGATATTGCCGCTCTTGTCGTCGCGCGCGGCAACGCGCACCTGATAGATCCCGGGCTTCAAGGGAAGTTTGTGACTATACACTACCGACGGATCTTTGATTGCCGTCCCTGGCGAGAGCGGATTGACGTTGAGCCGCGTCTTGAAACTCCCGGCGGGCTTGCCCTGATCGTTAAGCACAACTCCGGCGAGATCGATCGCGGCCGCCTGTTTTCCGTCAGGGCCGTAACCGAGCCCTTCGGTCGACATTTGCGTCGCAGCCGTAAGCACGGGACCTGAGCCCGGAACGTCGACAAAACTCACGAAGAGTTTGGTCGGCAGACCAGTGCGGGCCGAGGGAGCGGCGAGCGCTGTCATGAGTGCGTTGCCGACGTTTGTTGGACCAGCAGCAGGAGCAGCAGCAGTTTCGGTTGTCGACTTATTTGCTTCCGCGGGCTTCTCTTCCGGCTTCGGTTCGCTCGTAAAGAAGCCGCGGGCCATGCGGACGGACAATTCGGGCCGCCCCGGAATGCTGATCTCGATACGTTTGAAATTTACGGACTTCTGATCTTCGGTGCTCGGGCGCCATGCGAGCAGGTAGTAGTTTGAAGTTTCGGTGAGGGCATTTTTGATCGCGTCCGTCAAAACGCCCATGTTGAAGAAGGCTTTGCCACCCGTATCGACTGCGAGCGCGTTCATTCCGTCCTGCGAAGCCTGAACCTCGCCGATATTGCTGCGGGCGAGTTGGCCCATCGCGTCATGACGGTTGCTGCTCGCGTCAGTGTCGCCCATCAGCCCGCGCGCATCGACCGAGTAAATCACGAGGTTGCCGCGCACGGCTGCGTCGGTAATCCGGCTCACTTTGTTGCTGTAACCGGTGTTGCGATCGTTCAAGAAGAACCCGTCAGAAATCAGAAAGACGAGTTTACGACCCGACATCGTACCCACGGAGCGCATGACGCTCTCGAGAGCATTCAGCGTCGCCGACGTGACGGATTCGCTTTGCCGCATCAGCATCGTGGCGCGATCCTTGACGACACGTCGTGCCGACTCACCGGTCAAACCCGTCGTCTTGCGGTTGTCAGTGTTTTTGGTGCCGGCGACTGGACCACCGTTCGGCGGTCCAATACCGCCCGGAACTTGAATGTTGTTTGCCTTTATCAGCTCATTCGCAAAGTAATCGGCAGCCGCGGTATCGCCCTGCTCGATGCGCATCGCCTGGTACTCGGTCATCGGAATTTGTTCGAAGTCACGCACCGTGTAAGGTTTGTGATTCAAACGCGCGACGGCAGCACGCACCACCGGTTTGAGATCGGAAAATCTTTGCAGGAAACCAATCTGCCCGCTCGGCGAAGCCACCACGACCTGATCCTCGAGCGACATCTCGTTTTCCACGAATTCCAGGATCGCGTTCCGCGTCTTCTGAACACTCGACGCGCTAAGGTGCAGATCGTCGACAAAGAAGATGATCGTGCGTCCTTTATAAGTAACACCGGTTGGCGGCGGTGGCGGCACGGCTCCCTTGCTAACCGAGCCTTCCAGTTTCTCTTCACGCACAGTCCCCGCCATCACGCGTTCAAAAAACAATGGCGAAACCGCCTTTCCGTCTACCTTGAGCACGAAGTCTTCAGGTTTCAAGCCGTCGACAAAACGGCCTTGTTTGTCGACGACTACGACTCCGGTTTGCACGAGTTCAGTCGTGATGCGCACGACGTCGTCGGAAGGTCGCGGTTCCTGACCGAACGCGGCCTTGATAAACATTGAAAGCGCCAGGATAGTAATGATGGTTTTACGGCTATTCATTGGAAGGTTCCCTCGAACTAACCTTGTTGCCGGACAAAATTACACGGATTGTTCATTTTGCGCTACAGGGCTGCGTAGCGACGGCGGGTTTGTCCTCACCATTGATGAGGTTGTTCTCGTAGACATTGCCCTTCCCGCAAACCTCCAGGAACCCGGGCTGAACATTTATCTGCAGGCCCGGACGGTCGCGGTAATTATTACGACGGAAAATGTTGTTAACGGCGCTTTCGGTCGAAACCGTGTAGTTGCCGCCACCGCCAGTCGATTCAAAATCGTTGTCTTCGATCACGCAACCTTCGATCAGGTACGCCTGAATCGCGTTTTGACCCGTGCGGTAGACGTAGTTGTTGCGAATCTGACAATCCTTGAGTCCGTTGAGAAAGAACCCGTTGCTCATGAATCGATAAAGCCGGTCCATGCGGCCGCCGATGATGATGTTGTTCTCCGCTACGACGAGACCGTGGTTGGCGCCCTTGTACGGATCCTGCAGACAGATCGCGGAGCCGGCGCTCGGAAGCGAACCTTCGTAGTCGTAAAGATTGTTGAAGACGAAGATGTTTTTCGAATGATCGGCGGCGGAGTTTGTTTCGAGATCGAAACCGCAAACACCGCCGCCGAATCTTGGCTCGTGGTGTCCGAGGCGGAACGCGTAGTTCTCGATTATGTAAACGTTCTCGGAGTTAACTGCCGCGATGTTAGCGGCGGCAACGCCGCTCGTGATGTTGTGCCATGCGAGACAGTCGTTGGCGAAGTAATTCTTTTCCAGTCCCGAGCCGCCGAAACTGATGCCGATCGACGCGGTGTCTTCGAGATAATTGTTCTGCGCCGTGCAGTGTTCGCAGTTGCCGAGTTGAATCGTCGATCTCACGCCGCCGTCGTAAACACGTTGCCGGCCGCGAATGTGAAAACCAACAACGGCGATGTTCCTCGAGCGCTCAGTGTGTGAGCAACAGGCGTCGCCTTTCGCCTGAAAGACGATGACCGCCGGTACTGTGCCGCGTGCGAAGGAAGGTTCGAGGATGGTGGTCCCCGTTGGCGCCAACTGTTGCGGCGTCAGAGACTGGACCGCAAGCAGGAATGGATCGCGATAGTTGCTTCCCTTTCCTTTCTGAAAATAGTCGAGCAGGGCTTGCGGCGGGCGATAGGTTCCCTCGACCAGCACGTTGTCGCCGATCAGAAAACAGCCGAAGTCGGTAATGCCTTCGATGTCGCACGAATAAGTTGAGCTATCAAACCTGGTGTGGTGATCGAGTTGGACCTGGGTTTTGATCGAGCCGCCGCCTTCGATCGAAATCGTGCCGCCGCCGAGAGCAGTCAGTTCTTTGCTGGCGGCGTTGATTAACAGGCCGAGATCGTTTGCTGCCGCGGCAGTTTGGCGAACGGCGCTCAGTCTTTGCTGGACCGCTCCCGCCGGGGCGCCTGCTATGGTTGCCAGCGACACCCTGATCGTCGGACCCGGCTTCCGCGCGGGCACATAGGAAGGAGGATCAACTTTCGGCAAACGCGCTGGTGTTTGCGCGAGGACATGCAGCGAAACCGCCATTGCGAGGATAAATACCGGGAAGCACAACATTCGCATGAACACAATTTAACAGATGTCTACATGAGGAGTAGACTTGCACCATCGTTTCTCGAAAAGAGGAGTTCGCAGATGAAGAAGCGCACACTGGGAAGCAGCGGTCTGGAAGTGTCGGCTCTCGGGCTGGGGTGCATGGGATTGAGTTTCGGTTACGGTCCGCCGGCTGACAAACAGCAGGCGATTTCGCTGCTGCGCACAGCAGTCGAACGCGGTGTTACTTTCTTCGATACCGCTGAGGTGTACGGGCCGTTCACTAACGAACAACTCGTCGGCGAAGCGCTTGGTCCGGTTCGCGCTCAAGTCGTGATCGCGACGAAGTTCGGATTCGCGCCTTCGACCGCCGATGAAAGTCGCTGGAGCGAGGTGGACAGCCGGCCCGAGCACATCAAACAAGTCGCGGATGCCTCGCTTAAACGCCTCAACACCGACGTCATCGATCTGTTCTACCAGCATCGCGTCGACACCGAGGTGCCGATCGAGGACGTCGCCGGCGCAGTGAAGGACCTGATCGACGCAGGCAAGGTGAAACATTTCGGCCTGTCAGAACCGGGAATCGAAACCATCCGCCGCGCGCATGCAGTGCAACCCGTCACCGCGATCCAGAATGAGTACTCGCTGTGGTGGCGAAAGCCTGAAGAAGAAGTGCTGCCGGTCTGCGAAGAGCTAGGCATCGGCTTTGTTCCGTACAGTCCTCTTGGACGTGGTTTTCTCACTGGAAAGATTGACGAGAACACGACCTTCGACAGTACTGATTTTCGCAACGTCGTTCCCCGCTTCACGCCGGACGCTCGCAAAGCAAACCAGGCGCTCGTCGATGTCGTGCGAACGATCGCGGAACGGAAACAAGCAACTCCGGCGCAGATTGCCCTCGCGTGGCTGCTCGCACAGAAGCCGTGGATCGTCCCCATCCCGGGCACCACGAAAGTGCACCGGCTCGAAGAAAACATCGGCGCCGTAGACGTCGAACTGACCGGAGACGATCTGCGCGAGATTGCCGACGCGACTGCGAAGATTTCGATCCAGGGCGCTCGTTATCCCGAAGCGATGGAGAAAAGAACCGGAAGGTGAGACGCGAATATGACATTGTTCGATCTTTTAATCCTATTGCTGATTGCCGGTGTATGCGGCGCGCTCGGCCAGGCGATTGCCGGGTTTTCACGCGGCGGCTGTCTCGTGTCGATCGCGCTCGGTTTCGTCGGCGCGGTGCTCGGCATGTGGTTAGCGCGGGCCATGGGTCTCCCCGAATTGTTCGCGATTCGCATCGGCACGACCAACTTCCCGATCGTCTGGTCGATCATCGGCTCGGCCTTGTTCGTGGCCGTCATCGCACTGTTAACAAGACGTCGTTATTGACGTAAGATTCACCCACTATGAAACACAAAATTCTCCCACTCTTCGCGGTTTCGATCTCGTTGTTTTTCATCACCAACCCAACCCTGCACGCGCAGCAGAATAAGCAGACTTCCGAATCAGTTGCTGCTGTGCGCACGAATGAATGGCCGCAGTTTCGCGGACCGAACGGCACGGGCGTGGCCGAAGGCTTTGCGCTGCCTGCTGAGTTTAGTCCCAAGAAAAATCTTGTTTGGAAAACGCCAGTACCCTTCGCTCGATCATCTCCCGTCGTCACTGCCGACCGCGTGTTTTTGACCGCCAGCGAAGGCGACAAACTGCTCACGTACGCTCTCGATCGCAAAACAGGCAAGGTGCTCTGGCGCAGCGAGGTCGCACGCGCGCGCCACATGGCGATCTTCAAGGCAAACGACGCCGCCTCGCCGAGCCCCGCCAGCGATGGAAAAAACGTCTACGCGTTCTTTGCCGAGCTCGGACTCATCTCTTATGGACCAGACGGCAAGGAGCGGTGGCGACTCCCGTTAGGACCATTCAACAGCTTCTACGGCATGGGCGGTTCCCCCGTCATTTCGGGCAATACACTCGTGATGGTGTGCGATCATCGTGACGCCTCTTTCATCATTGCCGTTGATTCGCGCGATGGAAAAGTGCTGTGGAGGAAGAACCGCACCAACTTCGAAGGTTACTCGACTCCCGCAATCTACAAGCCCGCGAATGGACCAGCGCAAGTGATCGTGCTCGGTTCAAACTCCGTCGATTCATATTCCCTCGATAAAGGCGAGCGGCTGTGGTGGGTGGCGAAGGTCGGCGCGTATCCGAAGGGCGTGCCGGTGCTGGGAACGGACATGGTCTACGTGCTCGGCGAAGGCGCTGACCAACCTTTCTTCCCGCCCTTCGAGGAGAGTTTGAAGCAATACGACAAAGACAAAGACCAGAAGATCCACATCGACGAGATGAAGACCACGCCTGATTACGCCGAACATTTTGGCTGGCTGGACGCGAACCGAGACGGGTACATCGAGCGCGCTGAATACGACTTCGTCCGCAACTCGACTGCTTCCGGTCACGGTTTGACGGCCGTCCGTTTGCCGGGTCAGGGCGACATCACAACGTCGAACGTTGTGTGGCGTTTGCAGAAAGGCTACCCAAACATACCGGCGCCGTTGATCTATCGGGGCGTGATGTACCTGATGAAAGAAGGCGGGATCGTTTCCAGTCTCGATCCGGCGAGTGGCGAAGTTCTGAAACAGGGCCGCACTCCGAATGCCCTCGAAGAGTACTACGCCTCGCCGGTCGCGGCGGACGGCAAGGTCTTCGTCGTGAGTGCGAGCGGCAAAGTGACGGTGCTGAAGGCAGACGCGCAGTGGGAGATACTCGCCACCAACGATCTCGGCGAAGAAGTTTGGGCAACACCCGCGATTGCCGGCAGCAATCTCTACATCCGCACGCGCAACGCTTTGTACTCGTTCGGCGCGCCCGCCAAGTAAGTTGAGAAACCCGTGTTCCCTCATCGCCGGGGAACACGGATCTCATTCGTTTTCACTGAATGACAACAAAACACCGAAGCTGCTATGAAGAACAGCTTCGGTGTTCAGGTGAGGGTGGGGTGACGCCGGGCACGTGTTTCACTCTGAGGTCGGGCGAGGGGCAGGTCTGGTTGAGAATGGCCGGTTGTGTCGTTAATCAGCTCCTTCGTAGGGAGGAATCGTTATAAATTTGATTGCAGCTCGCGCCAAACCGATCGCTTATCTACCCTTTATGCAGGATTCGGGCGAAACGTTTCAGCCGGTCACGAGCAATGATGATTAGCAGGCTTTGTTGAACGATTTGAGGCTGCCGTCGCGCAGAAACAGGCGGTCGAAAATGTGCAGGTGAATCAAGGCGGCTACTGCGCCGAGCGGGCCGATAACGAGAAACATCGCTGACCGGATCAAAGTCTCGGTCATGCGTACGATGCCCATCTCTTTGAGTACGAAGATAACCAGCAGCACCGCCGCCACAATAACCCCCACGAATATCCCGAGATTCCAGATACTGACCGCGGGTATCGCAATCGTGGCCGCCGCCCAGTTCCACCACGCCCAGACTGCCAACACGACTGCCGCTACCGCCAAAACCACTGACGCGAGCTTCAGCACACGCGAGATCTTCCAGATCCGGAACGCCAGCGAGTTACTGGCCTGCAAACGCTTCTTCAGATACTCATACTTCGCCCCGCTGCCCTTTAAACCCGCCTCGACCGCGAGGAAATCCCATTCGTGTTGTTTGTCAGGTTCCGGAAAACCATCGACGCATTTCGAAAACTTGAACTCGTACTCCGTCATGCGATAACCACTCGTCATCAAGGCAAACGCCTCGACGTCCGAGAACGAATCGAGATCGGTGCGGACGCCCGACAGCAACTCCTGCAGGTCTTTCGCGATGCCGTAGCGTGTCAGTGGACCGCGTCGATACGCCGGACGCGAGTCGTCCGAGGCGTCGAACGGATCGAGACAACCAATCCAATCGATCGGATCGACGTCGAGATCGTCTTTCAAATGGACAAACATGAATCCGCGCAACAGCGACGCACGCTGTCGCGCGCTCAGCTCGTGATACTGCGCCTCACGAACGCGCGCCTGAAGAATCGTGTTCGATCTCAGCGGCACACCCAGCAGGCCAATGCTCGGGTCTTTCTCCGACTCCATCTGCCCGCTCCCGTCGCTGACCAGGATGACGTTGCAATCCTGTTCGATCAAACTGGCGACGCCCTGGTTGTCGCAAACGCCGCCGTCAACCAGACGCACGACGCGCTCCGGATACAACCCGTCCAAAGGCAGGGGCTCGAACAGTCCCGGCACGCAGGCTGACGCTGCGACCGCGTGTCCGAGCCGAACCTGGCGGTGCGCTTTCGGAGTGTCCTGTCCTTCGTAATAAAGACGCCGGAAACGATCGTTGCCGTCGATCTCAGTGGCGATGTTCGCGGGCGGCTCGCCCATCCACGACGCGGTGAACTGCCAGTTGTGTCCTGTGTTGAGCGCGGTCGTGTTGAGAATCAGGTTCGGCACTTTCGCTTGACGCCGCCAGTTGTCGGTTCTGAAGTTGAAGCTGTCGTCAGGCTTTCCCTCTTTATCGACGGGACAAACATAAAGACCGTTGAGCCAGCGCGCGGCATTGCCGCCGCCGTCGGGCACCTTTGAAAAGATCTCCTCTTCGTAAAGCTCACCGGCCCGCATCGTGCGCGAGTATTTCGAGCGCGCCAGCATCATGAACGTCTTGATCGGATTGAGAGCGACACGCGTGCGAATGTTCTGCTGCACGCCGGCGAGAAAATCCTTGCGAATGCGCTCGACGATGTCGATGTAATCTTGTTTCGAGATCTGGCTGTCAGGCTTTGTCTGCAGCAGATGGCGGACTTCGAGATAATAGTGAGCGCCAATGATCGCGCCGCCGGAGACGCATGACAGGACCTCGACGCGTCGCAGCACGTCGAGCTCGGCAAGACGCGCCAGCACGCCGATGTGAAACAGCGAGGCACGAAACCCGCCGCCCGAAAGACCGAGTCCGATCTTGCCTTCGTAAGCACTCTGGACCTCGTACGGATCGAAAAACTTGCAGAGTGCTTCCAAAGCCGTCTTCGTTTTTTGATCGTTCAGTTCTTCAATCTCGAGACCGGGCAGGCGTGCGATTGCCGCCAACTGCCGCGCAGTCGATTCGCGTTCCCACGGCGCGACCGGGACGCCCGTAATTTCAGCATCAGCCTGGCCGCGGTTGAGCCAGAGAATCGCGTTGTCGTAGTCACCGAGTCCGAAATACGCTTCCGCAACCGTGCTGTAGAACCACCATTTGCCCTGCAGCCAATTCGTATTCTTGCGGTCGACGAGCGGCGCCACTTCTTCGATGATCGTCTTGCGAATCTCGTCGGCTTCCGTGCGCCGCAGACGAGACTGTTCCGGCACCACGCCCGCTTTACGCGCTTCGTCCTCTTCCTGCTGAGCCAGCAGGTCCAGAACGAAGGCGGCATTGATGCCCGTGTAACCCTGATCGTTCGCGGGTCCCTGTGCGTAACCACGGCGGTAATAATTGAGCGAGCGCTCGAGTTGTTGTTTTTGATTATTGACTTCCCACTTGCGCTTGTAGATCGCGCCGACGATGCCGAGCGTCTCCTGGTTCGTCGTCGTGTCGATGCCTTCGCATGATTGCCGGAGAATGTCGAGCGCCTGATCGAGCCGGGCTTCGGCTTGCAGATCGGGATCTTTGTAAGTGCAAAGCGCCGACTGCTGGTAGATCTCCAACTTCAGCGCGGGATTTTCGGCGAGACTCGGTTCCAAACGCGCTCGCGCGAGCACACGGCGCGCCAGGCCAAACTGTTTCTCACCTTTTAACTTTTTGGCGAGCGCCAGTAAATCACTCGGCTCGCGGGTTTGGCCGCGCAACGCATCGCGCGCATCCTGAACAGTGGGGGTTTCTGTTTTGGGCATGGTTTTTGGCAAATATCAGGACAACTGCATCCGGAGTCAAGAAAAAATCGTATGCAGAGATAAAATGTTCGGCAGGCAGGAAACACGAAGCAACGACCTTTCCGGTTATGGATGATCTTCTCGCAGCACGTTCGCAGATGGCGATGTCACTCGCCTTTCACATCGTGTTTGCCGCGATCGGCATCGCGATGCCGCTGCTGATGATCATCGCGGAATGGAAGTGGCTGCGCAGTAAAGACGAAATCTATCTGACCCTCGCCCAGCGTTGGGCCAAAGGCACGGCGATACTGTTTGCCGTCGGAGCAGTTTCGGGAACGGTGCTTTCGTTTGAGCTCGGACTGTTGTGGCCGCACTTCATGGGTTACGCGGGGGCGATCATCGGCATGCCGTTCTCGCTCGAAGGTTTCGCGTTTTTCACCGAAGCGATTTTCCTGGGCATTTATTTGTACGGCTGGAAGCGCGTGCCGCCGCGCGCGCACCTGTTTGCAGGCGTGATGGTGGCGATTAGCGGCGCGTTGTCAGGCATCTTCGTGGTTATTGCCAATGCGTGGATGAACGCGCCCACCGGTTTTCGTCTAGTTGACGGCAAACCGGTAGACATCGACCCGATCGCGGCGATGTTGAATCCGGCCGCACTGCCGCAGACGATCCACATGACCCTCGCGGCGTACGCGGCGACCGGATTCGTCGTCGCCGGAATTCATGCGTTCATGCTCCGGCGCGACCGTAACAATCGTTTTCACCGGGCAGCACTCGCGATCGCGCTCGTCGTCGGCGGCGTCAGCGCGCTGTTGCAACCGTTGAGCGGCGACTTTATTGCGAAACGAGTTGCGGTCACGCAGCCGGTGAAACTCGCTGCGTTCGAGGGACAGTTTCAGACGGAGCAGAGTGCGCCGTTGCGAATCGGCGGCTTGCCTGACGAAAATGCGCGCGTCACTCGTTACGCGATCGAGATCCCGTACGCGTTGAGCATGCTCGCGTACGGCGATCCGAATGCAGTCGTAAAGGGATTGAATGATTTTCCGAGGGACGAGCATCCGCCGATCGCCATCGTGCACATTTCTTTTCAGATCATGGTCGCGTGCGGCGTTGCGATGATGCTGGTCGCGCTTTGGGGCGCGTGGCGTTACTCGCGCGAACGGTGGAGAACACGAAAAGCCACAAAAGATGCAAGGCAAGGGTCGGTTGATTCAAAGCACAGTTCGGTTGATTCAAAGCACAGCTCGGTTAGTGCAAACCGGGGTTGGCTTGATTCGAAGTGGTTCCTGCGAACACTCGTCGCCGCTGCGCCGCTCGGCTTCATCGCGATCGAAACCGGTTGGACCGTCACGGAAGTCGGGCGCCAGCCGTGGATCATCTACGGCGTGATGCGCACCAGTGAAGCAGTCACGCCGATGCCCGGTCTCGTGGTCCCATTCGTAACGTTCACCGTACTCTACATCTTTCTCGCACTCGTGACCGTTTGGTTGCTGTTGCGACAGGTCGCGGCCAGCCCCAGAAATCCGGAACCGCGCGCCCGGGAGGCCCAACTTGCCGCTTGAAACGATCATCGCGGGCGTAATGGTCGCGTCGCTCGTGCTGTACGCACTGCTCGGCGGCGCGGATTACGGCGGCGGCGTTTGGGATCTGTTTGCCTTCGGACGCCGTGCGCGCGAGCAGCGTGAGCTGATCGCGCACGCCATCGGCCCGGTGTGGGAAGCCAATCACGTTTGGCTGATACTCGTCGTCGTGGTTCTCTTCACGGCGTTTCCGCCGGCGTTCGCCGTCATCGCAACGGCACTTCACATCCCGATCACCCTCCTGCTCATCGGCATCGTTTTGCGTGGCACTGCGTTTACGTTTCGCACCTACGACGTGCAGCACGACGCGGTCCAACGGCGCTGGAGCCTGATCTTTTCCATTGCCAGTATCATCACGCCGCTACTTTTAGGAACCACACTCGGCGCCATTGCTTCCGGAAACATTCGAGTCGAGGACGGTGTGGTCACGACCGGTTTTCTGCGGCCGTGGCTGGCACCGTTCCCGCTCGCGGTCGGTTTCTTTGCCGTCGCCTTGTTCGCGTTTCTCGCCGCGGTTTACCTGACGGTCGAAGCGGAAACGCGCAGTTTGCAGGAAGATTTTCGCTTGCGGGCGCTGTTGGCGGGTGTGGCGGTGGGGGTGCTGGCCCTGATCGTTTTCGTTTTGGCGGGCACAGGCGCGCCAACGGTCCGCGCGGGCATCAGCCGCAGCTCGTGGGCGCTGGCCCTGCATATTCTCACCGCCATCTTCGCCACCGGCGCGTTTTTCACACTTTGGACCAGGCGTTACCGGGCGGCACGATTCTGCGCGGCGGGCCAGGTCACGTTGATTTTGCTTGGTTGGGCCTTCGCTCAGTTTCCGAACCTGGTGGAACCAGACCTCAGTATTTCGTCAGCCGCCGCGCCGCAAATCACACTGCAATTACTACTTGGCGCACTCATCGCCGGTGCGCTACTTTTGTTTCCCTCGTATTACTACCTGTTCAGAATCTTCAAAACCGATTAAGATGGCTGGCCCTTTCGGACAGCTTTTTGCGCGTTATGCATGGGAACACGTATTTCACGGACGAAAATGTTGATTTCAGAACACCTCGCTTCAGCAATTTCCTGGAAGTGCAACAGTGTTTGTGTTATAAACCCTGCCCCCGACGGACACTTCCCCCTTCCGAATATCGACTAAAGGAGTTGACCCTCAATGCTTAGAAAGTTTTGTGCCTCGCTTTTCGCACTGTGCCTGGTTTTTCTTGCAACACCTTTACCTACCTCGGCCCAGGTCGCCGGAACTGTTGGCGGCAGCTACAAATTCATCCTCGAGGATGACTTGACGAAGTACCTCGAGTTCAGTGCTACATCAACCGAACGCGGTGGCGCCACGGGTTACATGATCTTTACCGACGAAGCGAAAGTCGTCGTCGCCGACCCCGACGCACCGCCTTCGAGAGAACAGCCCGTTCCGTTTTCGATGAAAGCCGATCTCGACACGATGACTATCGAGAAGAACCGCGCGATCATGAGCGGAGTGGTGCGCGACTCTTCAGTCCCCGGCTATATCGGACGATGGGTGCAGTTGGTCATCGAAGACAACGATGGCGTTGAAACACCCGACAGGTTCGTCTGGCAGTTCTGCGAGCCGGAGCCCGGCGGATGGATTCCGTCGGATGCTGAGTGGAAAGACGATAAGGGCGCGTTCATGAGTTGGTGGGCCACCGACGCCGAGCGGAGAGATGACGTTGGGATTCCTTCACCCAGTTTGATCCCGGGCACTAAGGCCTGTAAGGCTTATCCCCTCCAGGAATACGAATTCGCCACGATCCTGAAAGGCGACGGATCGATCACGATCAGGTAGTAAACCCTCGCGACTGGCACAGCAAACGTTTGGAGGTGATCAGGGTCTTTTGATAACGACCTCGATCACCTCCGATTTACTTACTGGGCCATCTCCATAAACAGATCCGCGAGGTTGGTTGTTTTGGTGGGCCGGCACGCCTGAACGTTTTCGTACTGCCGCAAGCCCGCGCGAAGTTTGATCAACAGATCTGTGTTCTTGTCCTGCTCCGCCGCCACGATCATGCGACGCTGCCAATCGGCTGCTTCGCTGCAACGACCGAGTTCCGCCAGCGCCAATGCTACGAGCGCGCCGTGCTGCGCAGCACGCGTCGTGCTGTAAACACGTTGCGCAAGCTCCAGAGCGCGAGTGCCGTCGCGTAATTCCGGTTGAGGCGACGCCGCCAGCAGGTAAGCCAACAGCACCACGGTTCGACCTCGTTGCGGATACTGGGCGTGGAATTTCTCGAGCGCATCCAGCGCCTGCTTAAACTGCCCTTTCCGATACAACAGCTTAACGTCTTCCAGCAGCGCGCTTTCGTTACCGGGATCGGACTGGACCACGCGCGTGAATTCACGTAGCGCCTCGTCAATGCTTCCGGTTTTCTTCAGCTCCTGAGCCAGCAGGAAGCGCGCGTTTAGATCGTTCGGATCAACGCTCAAAGCAGAACGAGCGTGAGCGATCGCCTGCTCGTGTTTGTTCTGGCCCGCTAGGATGACGGCGAGGTTGTAATGGGCGGTCGCTTTTCCCGGTTCGAGACGAAGGGCTTCTTCAAACTGTTCGACGGCGCCTTGCATGTCGCCGATCTGCGTCAGGGCCGCCCCAAGATTCACCCGAGCAGCAACGCTGCCGGGCTTCGCCGCGACTGCCTTGCGAAACTCGTTAACCGCTTCAGCATAGCGTTGCGCTTCAAACGCCACTTTTCCGCGACTTAGATACACCCGCTCGCCAGTTATCAGATCCTGCAAACTTTCGAGGAGCGGATCGGCTACGCGCACGCCAACTGTTCCCTGCTGCGCGAGGTGCGCTTTCGCTTTTTCCGCGTTACCCAGGCCGCGATAAGCCATCGCGAGTGAATAATGGACGCGATTCGCGCCGGGAACTTGTGCGAGCGTCTGTTCGAAATATCGTGCGGCGTCGGCGTAATTGCGGCCCGCTAGCGACACCTGTCCGAGTCCGTAGAGCGCAGCCGGATTGTTCTTGTCGAGCTCTCGCGCCGCGTTGAAAGCGGCAGTTGCGTCGGCGAGGCGATTGAGTTCGAGAAAGATGTTGCCGAGGTTGATACGCGCGGCGACGTAATCAGGGCGTAGTTTGGTCGCCTGTTGGAAACGAGGGATAGCATCGTCGAACCGACCCTCCTGCTGGTCCAACTTAGCCAGAAGATAGATCCAGCGGAAGTCGTGCGGCACGAGTTGGCGGGCGTTGAGATAACATTCGCGAGCTGGAGCGGTGAGCGCGTACGCGTGATAGACCTGGCCCAGCTTGCCAAATGAATCGCTCAACGCCGCGTCGTCGTTCTTGAATGCTGCGATGAGCGCGGTCTCTTCCGCCGAGAGTTGGTCGCGAACACCGTCCTCGAGCTTCGTCAGGTCGGGCAGATGCACTGCGACCAGGTCTTTTCGAACTGGCTTGAGAATCCGTTCGTCCGACGGTGTTTGCGCGTAGACGAAGGCCGCTAGGCTCATCAACAAGATCGCACTGTGAAGAAGCGACTTAACCATGTTCCATCTTCAACCGCGTGGGTTTTAAGGCCGGGCCGTGCCTTGTTTCAGGGTTCTGTACGCATCGACGGAGACGTTCTTCCACTCTTCGACCGTGGTATCAGGCCAGCGCACGCGCACTGACTTGATCTGTGTCGCCACGCCGAGGCCGACGAGCACGCGCGGATCGTTTGCACTCAAGTAGCTGCCGTCGGTTCGCACGCGCCGCCGCAAGCCGCGGTCGCTCGCTGTCGTGACGTCAACGCGGGCGCCCAACGCATCGCGACCATCCCTGCTCGTGAGTCGCAATCCCAGCCAGTGGTTCCGGTTGCCCACCTCGTTCAGCAGCAGTCTCACCGGACCATTGTTGTTAGTGACCAGCACGTCGGTATCGCCATCGTTATCAACATCACCCATTGCAACTCCACGACCGACTGCCGGCGGTTGCAATTCCTGTTCGATGACTTCGACGAAACTGCCCTTTGCCGTATTGCGAAAGAGTTGGTTCGGTTGGCCGAGCGGAAACGGATGTTTCTCGCGCACGAGCTGCGGCAACAGTTGGACCGCACCGTTCACGACGAAGAGATCGAGCCAGCCATCGTTGTCGTAGTCGAAGAAGACCGTTCCGAAACCGGTGAAGCGCCGGCCCGGCATCCCCAGGCCCGCTTCGCGCGTGCGATCTTCGAAAATCGCCTCGCCCATGTTGACGTAGAGAGTGTTGGTCTCGTCCATGAGGTGCGTCACGAAGATGTCGTCCGTGCCGTTGCCGTCAAAGTCCGCGGCGTCAACACCCATGCCTGCTTCAGTTTGGCCCTTCCTGTTCACCGCCGCGCCTGCGAGCAGCGCTTCGTTCGTAAACGTGCCGTTCTTCTGGTTGATCCAGAGTTGGTTCGGATCGCCGTCGTTGGCGACGTAGATGTCGGGCCAACCGTCGTCGTTGAAGTCTGCGGTCACGACGCCAAGTCCATGGCCAAACTCTTTATCGACTCCCGCCGTCACTGTTGCATCTTCGAATGTGCCGTTGCCCTTGTTGTGAAAGAGACGGTTACCGGGAGAGCGAAAGACGCGCGGCGTGCAATAGTCTCTCGCGGTGGTGGCCGCGTAACAGTTGGGACTATTCGCAAGCGTGAAGTCGGCATAGTTGACGATCATTAGATCGAGCCAGCCGTCGCGATCGTAGTCAACGAACGAAGCGCTCGTGGTCCAGCGTGGATCATCTACGCCGCTCGTCTTCGTCACGTCGATAAACTTGCCGCCGCCTTTGTTTACGTACATCTGGTTCGAACCGAGATTTGTGAGATAAAGATCGGGCAAGCCGTCGTTGTTGATGTCGCCCACCGCGGCGCCCATTCCATAACCACCGGCAGCGATGCCGCTTTCCTCAGTTACATCCGTGAACGCGAGCGCACGGCGGGCGCCGGCGGCGACCAATTCGTTGCGGAAGAGTTTGCCACGCGGCGGGTCCGGAGCGCGCCACGGAAACATCGTGCTCGAGGGTTTTGCATTCGGTTCCAGCACACTGCCCTGGACCAGATAAACATCCAGATCGCCATCGTTGTCGAAATCGAACAGCGCGCCGCCGCTGCCTGTAATTTCCGGCAGGTAAAACTTCCCCGTCATCCCGTTGTAGTGTTGAAATTTAAGTCCAACCTGCTCGGCTACGTCTTTAAAGACAGGCGCCGGCGCAGAGTGCCCGATGAGGAACATTAATGTCAGTAAGGCCGCTCGCATTGGTCACGAGATCAAATCAATGGTCATGCCTGGTGCGCAAGGACTGCGCAGAGACTCAGTCGAGATCGGGCAAGTGACTGCCCGTGGAGAGCGGCCCTTAGCTCACGGAAAGCTCAACGTCGAAGAGCGATTCCGGAAGAACAGCAAGCGACAATTACTTTTTGAACAACTTTGCGAAAGCGGCGCGAGCGTCATTCGGCGCGCCCGAGGAAGTTTGACGTTCGACGACAGTGCGCGGCGTAAACAGCTCGCAGGTGTTGCGCGCGTTCTTGTTCACGATGCGTGCCGTCACCGGTTTGCTGCATTCAAACCGCGCGCTGGGATCGAAATAGTTGCACTGCCGGCACGTATGCAACTCCGCTTTACAGGTTGTGCAACAGGTTTCGGCGCCGATGGCAGTCGCGACCTTCGCGCCGCACGAAGAGCACTTCACCGTCTCGCCATACGCCATCATCTTAGGCGAGCGTGGTCCTTCACGTTCAACGGGTTTCGACTGCGGCTTGGTGGGACGTTGCGGCTCGCGATCGTGATCCATGTAGCCGCGCTGGCGGTATTTGCGGTCACTCATGCCGCGGATTATAGCAATCCGTGTTTCCCAAGACCTAAGGAAACACGGATCTAAGGCTTAAAGGCCGACAAGAAAAACGGTCGAGACATCCTCATCCTGGAAAGATGTAGTCACAACCAGCATTCGGCCTTCTGTTTACAACTCGATCGACTCGATCACGCCGATCCAGTGACCGGTGTTCAGCCGACCGCACGCGAACTCCGAGACCAGTTCGAAAACGTGATCAGAGAATCCGCCAACGTTGAGAATGTCCGCACGTTCGGTCGCTTGTACTGTGCGATACGGTTGCACGTCGATACAAACGAGACGAGCGTTTGGATTGCGCTGCTTGAACTCGTTCCACTCGCGCATTGTCGCGGTGCCGCGGCCCGCGCCCGCATCAACCCACGACTCGTTATCCGAAATAAAGATCACGAGATCGCCCTTGGCCTTGCGCTTGTTGAGCTGCGCGAGCGGAGCGCTACAGTTTGTTCCACCACCACCGACTGCGGCGAGCTTTGACGCGTTCGTCATCACGCTGTCGCGCGGGTTTAGCGCGACCTTGACCACGTCATGCTCGAACGGCAGCACTTCAGCGCGCGGGTTCTTGCGCACCACCGCGGCCGCAACGAGTGCCGCGACGTCGATACAACGCACGGTCGTAGTTGCGCCCTGGCGCTGCCCCGTCGCCGCTGACGACATCGAACCCGAAACGTCCGGACAAACATAAACCTGTCCGTCGAATGAAGGCACGTTAGCGAGCGCGATCTCCATCGCATCCTGGAGCGCGTCACAAACTTCCTTCGGCATCTCGGGGTTTGCCGACGCCATCGTGTAAGCAACCATTAGCTGGTACGGAAACACGCGCGCCTTCGCGATTGCTTTCGCGTCGCGTAGACGGTTCGCGATCAACCCCGCCATGCCCGGCTCCGCAAACACGCCATGACGCGCAAACGTGTTCAGGTTCATGCGCGTCATCTGCCACGGAGCGCGACGCGCGATCTCCGTCCATTCCTTCGTGCTCAACGGCAGCGCCGTAAGCATCTGGAACGGCACGTCAGGGACGTCCAGCGATTCGCCCTTCTTGAACGCTTCGAAGTTGCGCACGATCTCCGGCAACGCAGCGAACGCATAATCGCGGCCGATGAAGTAACCGAACAACGCTTCGCGCGTTTCGTCCTTCGGTTTTGGGTGGACCATCTTCACGATGTCAGTCAGCGAAGGGTCCTGGCCCACGTTTGCCTTGAAGAGCGCAGCTGGATGACGCGCGTCGAGCCATTCGCGCACCAGACGCTTTGGCGCGGAACCGAGCGACTTGCGTCCCACCATCCCGGAACGCATGAGCTGCACGAAGTTGCGCAGCATCTTGCCGTTGTCGATCACGCGCGGGAAGACGCGGTTGAGCAGTTCGCGATCCTTCTTTGAAAGCACGGCGCAAAGCAATGCCGGCATGTCCTTCATGTAACCACGTTCACGGCAGAACACGGCCGTCTTCGCGATGAACTCGGCGTCGAGATCGACGCACAGTTCCAGCACCGTCTTCAGTTGATCGCGGGCGGTTGCGTAGAACGTGGTGTTCAGACAACCGGTGGCTGCGTACTGGGCCAGTTGATGCTTTGGCGGAAGCGTGTACGCCGGAGCGTTCGCTTCGTTTCTGGCATCCGTTGCCGGGACTAGCTTGCCGCGTAGTGATTTAAATAGCTTCTTATTTGCCATTGTTCCTGCCTCACATTGCTGAAGCAATCGAAACACCTGTTTGCGAGTTTGGCTCCGGGAGAAGGAGTCGAACCTTCAATCTTCGGGTTCAAAGCCCGACGTGTTGCCAGTTACACCATCCCGGAAAAGGTTGTGGTCGCGGCGGCAGGAGTTGAACCTGCGTCGCTCGATTATCAATCGAGTGCTCTACCGTTGGGCTACACCGCGTTGGTTGATCCGGCGGGGCTCAAACCCGCACCTCACGACTTAAAAGGCCGCTGCTCTGTCACTCGAGCTCCGGATCAGAAATGGCTGTGGCGGAAGGACTCGAACCTTCGATAACCGGATTAACAATCCGGTGCCTTACCAACTTGGCTACGCCACAAAAATCGTGATTCGGTGTGTTGCTGTGTGCTGTATTGCTGTGTGCTGTATTGCTGTGTGCTGTATTGCTGTGTGCCGGGTTGCTGTGTGCTGTATTGCTGTGTGCCGGGTTGCTGTGTGCTGTATTGCTGTGTGCCGGGTTGCTGTGTGCTGTATTGCTGTGTGCCGGGTTGCTGTGTGCTGTATTGCTGTGTGCCGGGTTGCTGTGTGCTGTATTGCTGTGTGCTGTATCGCTGTGTACCGTGTGGCTGTGTGCCGGGTTGCTTCTGGTTTAGCGGCTTCGCCGCCCGATGTGAGGCGAAGGCTACGCCTCGTCGCAACGGGCCCCGTAATCGATCGGGCTATGCCCGTCGTCCGGCCTTTGGCCCAAACTGGATGCGGCGACGAGACTTGAACTCGCATCATCTCGTTTACAAGACGAGCGCTCTGAAGCCGATTGAGCTACGCCGCAACACGGATCAAAGAAAAATGGTGGCTGCGGGTGGATTCGAACCACCAGCCTCGCGCTTATGAGACGCTTGCTCTTTCCGTTTGAGCTACACAGCCGTGAACCTGGAAGCCCGCGGAGGAATTGAACCTCGTGCCTTTCCGCCCGGCGCTTTAAGGTTCGGTTTAGAAGACCGATGCCGGGAACGCGGGCCGCGTGAAGTTGGAGGCGATGATGAGATTCGAACTCATAACCTGCCGCTTACGAAGCGGCCGCTCTTCCGATTAGAGCTACATCGCCGTCCAAAAATCTGGCCGGGGCGTGAGGCCGACGCGCCTCTTCGAACTCCACGATCCGGCAGTCACCGTTCTGCCGGAATGAGTCACGCCCCGATAACTTTGGTGCCCAAGGAAGGACTCAAACCTTCAACCTCTGGTTTGTAGGACCAGCGCTCCATCAGTTGAGCTACTCGGGCATGAATTGGTGGTCGGAGTTGGAATCGAACCAACCTTTCGGGTTTTTCAGACCCGCGCTAATCCGTCTCAGCTATCCGACCGCTGGGGCTCCTGGCAGGATTCGAACCCGCAGCTTCGACGTTCGAAGCGTCGCACTCTTCCAGTTGAGTTACAGGAGCATGCATTGGAGCGCGCGGTGAGACTCGAACTCACGATACCGGATTTGCAATCCGGCGCCTTGGCCGCTTGGCGACGCGCGCGATTTGGAACGGAAGGAGAGATTCGAACTCTCGAGTCGAGTTTGGAAGACTCGCATGTTTCCAGCTACATCACTTCCGCATTTGTTTTGTTGGTGGTCGGGGAGGACAGAATCGAACTGTCACCACGAGTGCCCAAGACTCGGATGCTGACATTACACCACACCCCGAATAATTGGTGCGCCAGGTGAGACTCGAACTCACAATCCCCTGCTTAAGAGGCAGGTGCCTTGATCCATTTGGCTACTGACGCATGGCGGAGCTGAACGGACTCGAACCGTCATCGGCTTGGTTGACAACCAAGTGCCTCACCTCTCGGCCACAGCTCCTACGAATTGCCGATTGCCAATTGCCGATTGGCAATTGGTTCTTTTGAAAATCCGCCGAGCCTTACTAAACCAACAACCACACAACGAACCTCACGCCAATCGCCAATCGGCAATCGGCAATCGACAATCGTCAATGCTTTGGGTGGGTCGAAGGGATTTGAACCCTCAACGACCGCAGTCACAGTGCGGCGCTCTGCAGATTGAGCTACGACCCACATGCGCGGGCGACAAGGTAAAACGAGGGTGACATTACATTTCTCAGATGTAGTCACGCTCAGCATTCGCCCGCAATCTCGTGGCCAGCCCTACAACTTGCATGCTAAAACATGCTAAGTTGGGCCCGGCCCAGCTGAACTTTTCTCGACCCCGGAGATAACTAGTTGAAGCTTCACCTCCCCCGCCGTCTCATTCTGAAGGGACGCATATCCCCAGCAAAAGCCATCGCTTCAGCTCTGCTGGTTGCGATTGTGCTCGTATCTCTGGTCCCCCTTCCGGACCAGGCAGCACACGCCCAGAATCCACGAACAGTTCCTCCGCCGGTCCATCGAAAAGCCGAGTTCGTTCCCGGTGAACTGCTGGTTCGCTTCCGACCGGGTGAAGCCGCGGCGCAGACGAAAAGCAAAATGCAGCTTTCGGTGTTCAGCGGCGGGCGCAGTCTCCGCGTTGAGATAAATTGGTTCGGCGGCTCGGATTTAGTCGAGGGTTTGAAGCTGGCGCGTGTCTCTCCCGACGCCACGCTCGATGCAATCAAAGCGTTGCGCGCGCGTCCTGACGTTCTATATGCCGAGCCAAACTACATACGGCATTTCGACGCTGTACCAAACGATACGTTCTATGCCTCGCAGTGGCCGCTGAAGAATCCTCCGCCGAATGGCGGCGGCGGCATCAGCGCCGAAGCCGCCTGGGACACAACTACCGGCAGTCAGAACGTCGTCGTCGGCGTCATCGACTCGGGCATTGACACCGATCATCGCGATCTCAAAGACAACATCTTCGTCAACACCGCCGAGGTTCCCGGCAACAACGTCGACGACGACGGCAACGGCTTTATCGACGATGTAAACGGTTGGGATTTCATCCATAACGATCGGACAGTTTTCGACAGTGCGGCTGATGATTTTCACGGCACTCACGTCGCGGGAATAATCGGTGCGCGCGGAAACAACTCGATTGGTATCGCCGGTGTCAATTGGAACGTTCAGTTGATGCCGCTGAAGGCGATTGGACCACAGGGAGGCACGGACTCGATACTGATCGAGACCTACAAGTACGCAAAGATGATGCGGCAGCGGGGCGTGAACCTGCGGGTGCTCAACAACAGTTACGGCGGCCAGGCATTTTCCCAAGGGCTGTTTGACGCTATCAAAGAACTCGGAGATGCAGGGATACTTTTTGTCGCCGCCGCGGGTAACGACACGCTTAACAACGATTCCGTGCCGCACTTTCCAGCCAGTTGCGATTTACCGAACGTCATCTCCGTTGCCGCATCGAACCAGTCAGGTTTTTTCGCACTCGAGTTTTCCAATCGTGGTTCGCAAACAGTCCACCTCGCCGCTCCCGGTGTTGGCGTCCTGAGCACGACGCCTCATGGTTACTCAGGCGAAGGGCTCGTCGCAGCTAACACCGATCCCGACGGCTCGACTTATTCAATCTTCGACGGAACTTCCATGGCCGCGCCGCATGTTACCGGCGCCGCTGTGCTTGCAGTCACCGCGAATCCCGGCATTTCGTTACAGAAGTTACGGTCTGCCTTGCTGTTTGGCGTCGATGAAAGCGGCGTGTTTTTTTCCCGGACGATCACGGGCGGCCGTTTCAACGCAAACCGGACCATTCAATTAGCTCTCGAAAACGACGCCGCCCCTCCCGCTGTCGCGCCTGAGTTCGGCATCAATTCACAAAACGGCAGAAACGTGATCGTGTTCTGGAGAACTGCGGGTGACGACGGAATGACCGGACGCGCTTCGCTGGAAGAATTTCTATTTACTGACTCGACCACCGGCGAAGTTTTTCGACTCAACCAGGCGGTCCCGGCGCTTCCGGGAGTTTCGACTTCGAGGACGCTGATCCTTCCGTTTGGACATACCAGCGGGCAATTGTCTTTACGCACTACGGACAACGTAGGCAACACGAGCATCGCCAGCGTGAATGTCACCGCTGCTCTCGACATCATCGACCCGTACACGGTGAGCGTCGGTGCAGCGAGTCCACTGACAGATTTGAATAGCGGCACACCGGTTGGTCCAAAGGGTGACGATCGAACTCAAGGAGTCGCGCTCCCCTTTCCTTTTCCATTCTTCGGTGAGGAAATGCTTGGCGTGAGTGTTTCAAGCAACGGTGCGCTGTATTTTACAAGTGAGATAAATCCAAGTTTCGGACCATTTGATTTCGCAATTGCGACCGAGGCCAACCTCAACAACCTGCCGATGATCGCCGTCATGTGGGCCGACCTGAGAACTGATCGCAATGTCAGCGACAATGTCTACATGATCGAGCCCGATCTCGATCGCGTGATCTTTCGCTGGCAGGCAGTGACTTTCGGCGATGAGACGCCAACCAATTTCGAGGTCGAGTTGCGGCGCGACGGCACGATTCAGACGCGTTACGGAAATGGAAACGCAAACCTTAAGCGCGTGGTTGTCGGCATCGGTGGCGGCGATCCGGATGCTTACTTTGTGAGCTCACATTCGGCTGAAGTCGGTCCGCTCAGTTTAACCAATGCGCAGTCAGTCACGTTTGCGTTGCGTAATCCACCGCCGCCGCCTGTTAGTGACATGGCGGTGAAAATCACCGCTGCTCCGGAACCGGTCGTGTCCGGTCAGAACCTCGTTTATCTGGTTGAGGTGACCAACCTTGGGCCTAGTCCGGCCGACCTTCCGGTCATGACAGTGCCGCTGCCTGCAGGTACAACCTTTGTCAGTTGCGCTACTCAAATTGTCGGCGCCACCTGTACTCATACGTCCGGTACTGTTACCGCAGGGGTCACTCGCTTTTTGCCGTCATCCATAGTTGGCGCGCTCCCGTTCGTGATAACCGTTAGAGTCGATGCCCCAGGTGGCGCATCGTTCACGGCCACGGCGTCAGTCGCATATGCGCGTCCTGATCCAAACCCGGCGAACAATTCCGCGAGTGTAACGAGCAACGTCGTAACGCAGGTGTTCTTCGGCAACGTACGCGCGATTGCCGCGAGTGAAGCTCATACTACGAGTGTGCGAAACGATGGCACCGTGTGGAATTGGGGTGCCGGCACGCAGGGCCAACTCGGGGACGGAACTTCAGGCACGGCCCTGGATCCGATACGCGCGCTAACGCCGGTCCAGGTAGTTGGGATCGAAGGAGTAGACAGCGTCGAAGATTCGAATAATTTCGTTCTGGCATTGAAGTCCAACGGCACCGTCTGGGGCTGGGGGAACAACTTCAACTCCCAACTCGGAGATGGTACCGATACCAACAGTCGCACGCGTCCGGTGCAAACCGCAGGGTTAACGAACGTGAAAGGAATAGCCGCGGGCGACTTTTACGGAGCAGCCGTGAAAACGGACGGCACGGTTTGGGTCTGGGGCGCGCCAGTATTGACTGGTGGTTTCAACCTGATCAGGACGCCAATCCAGTTAAACGGAATCGCCGATGTCACTGCGATAGCCGGCGGCTCTCATCATCTACTCATGCTGAAGACCGACAAAACTGTTTGGGCCATCGGAACCAACGCGATGGGCCAACTCGGAAACGGCAACACCAACAACAGCACGGTCCCCGTGCAGGTCGCTGGTCTTTCGAACGTCGCGCGCCTCGCCGCGGGCGAGGAGTTCAGCCTCGCCCTGAAACAAGATGGGACGATCTGGGCGTGGGGCGCCAATTTAAACGGACAGTTGGGACCAGGCGGCGGCAGCACTAATTCCACGCCACACCCGAACGCGGTCCAGGTTTCGGGACTGCCTGGCGGTATGACGAATATTGCAGCTGGTAATGCTTTCTGCCTCGCGCTCGCAGGCGACGGCACGATTTGGTCGTGGGGAAACAACAGCAGCAGCCAGCTCGGGCACGGCGTGGGCTCTTCGACGACCCCAACGCCGGGGCAGATTCCGAATTTTGGGAACGTCGTTTCAATCGCAGCGGGAGTTCGTCACAGCGTCGCGCTGAAGAGTGACGGTTCAGTCTGGGGTTGGGGGTTGAACTCTTTGGGAGAAGTCGGCGACGGAACAAGTAACACTGTTTCCGCGGTACCCCTCAGAGTCAGTGGCTTGTTAACCGTGAACGCTCCCGTGATCAACCCGGGCAGCGGAAAGTTTTTCAATTCGTTGAATGTGACGATCACTTCACCGGTAGCCGGCGCAACGATTCACTACACGACGAATAGCACTACTCCCACCGAAAACGATCCGCAGATTGCATCCGGAGGAACTCTGCAAATAACCACCAACACTGTGGTGCGGGCACGCGCGTGGAAGCCGGGAATGTTTCCGAGCGGCGTAAGCTTCGCCGGTTTCGAGACGACTGCGCCGAGTGGTCCACCAGTGGTATTCCTCGCGCAAAATCCACCCGCGCCGAATTTGCTTGCGGCTTTCGACTCCGTCTTGCGCACGACGGATCCGTTCCTGGTGATTAACCCGGCCAACGTGCTCAAAGATTTTGAAGACCCAAACACGCGCGTCGTCATATTCGTGCTGACCCTTGAACTCTATTTAGGCGAAAGTCCGGCTGCGGTAATGATCAACTTGACCGACGGCAACGGCGGCGTTCATAACGTGCCTGCCGAAGATGTGCGGCCAATTCCCGGCGGGCTTGGCTTTACCCAGGTAACTTTTCGCCTGCCAAACAACCTTCCGGCGGGAACGTGTCAGGTGAAACTAGTCGCGCACAACCTGACCAGCAACGTCGGCGCAATCCGGATCGCGCAGTGAGAAGAGATGGCAGGGACGACGAGACTCGAACTCGCAAATCAACTGATTGAAAATCAGCCCGCTTTCCATTTCGCGTTCATCCCCATGTGTTGGTACCGGCGGTGGGATTTGAACCCACACTAACTAGTTTCTAAGACTAGTGCCTCATGCCAATTGGGCTACGCCGGTATTTAATCTGTGTTGTCGGTGTTCACGAACAACACGGATTGAAGAGTGGTAGACCTGGCACGATTTGAACGTGCGTCCTCGACCTTCGCAGAGTCGCGCTCTGATTCCCCTGAGCTACAGGTCCATGAATTGGCGGAAGGGACAGGACTCGAACCCGCAAGCGACTATGCGCGGTAGTTTTCAAAACTACTGCCTTACCAGTTAGGCTACCCTTCCTAAAACTTTTTTTGAGTTCAAAATGGCAGGGACGCTCAGATTTGAACTGAGAATACCGATTTTGGAGACCGGTGGTTTGCCAGTTAGCCTACATCCCCGCATGACTTCTGGTGCATGCGGTAGGACTCGCACCTACGAAGGACCGTTCAGGTCCGCCTGATTTACAGTCAGGAGCCTTTGCTACTCGGCGCACACATGCATGTACGGATAAATCGTGTTACAAAAATGGATGAAGGCAGAGAGAAATACTGCGTCGATGCGGCGCAACCCGCATATGGTGCTAAACACACTTCGAGGCACACTTCTCCTGAGGATGGCGAACTCACGGACTCTCGCAAAGCACCGAGTTCATCATCCCGAAGGCTCCCTGCCTTCATCTCTCGCAAATAGGTATTTCGATTGTCAAAAAACTAAAAGAGCGGGCTTTAAACTTCCCAGGGAAGCTGCCCGCTCCTTCAATTCTCTGAATTTGCTTTTGAGATTGGGAGCGGGAGTCCGCTCCCGCTGATTATTGCTTGAATTGACGCCGATTTATGGGCGTTTCCTGGCCGAGTCTACCGCCAAAATAATCAGACTCTGACGAGGTCAGGCCTAACGAACAGACGACGGACGACATGGCCGCGCACGGCTGCCATGGCATCGAATGTTCGTAATGTTTCCTACTCGTCATCATTGAAGTTTTCGCTTTCATCCTTCACGACGCTCACGCGCGCGAACTGCCTTGTATAAAGTATCAATACCTGTCGTGTCAAGAAAATTGTTCGTGATCATTTGATATGGACCACTCCAATCGCGTTGCCTCGGGTGTTTGGTTTAGTAGTAAAATCTGTGCTCAAACAACTTTCACGGGGGCACACCATGTCAACTAAATCCGATATGCCGACCCGCCGGCTCGGACGCACGGGAGTCGAAGTCTCATTGATCGGTCTCGGAGGCTGGCACCTCGGCTTCAAGTCCATGTCCGAAGAGTTGAGCATTCGCATAATTCGCACCGCCATCGATAACGGCATCAACTTCATGGACAACTGCTGGGACTACAACGAAGGCGCCAGCGAGATTCGCATGGGCAAAGCCCTGCGCGACGGCTACCGTGAACGCGCCTTCCTGATGACCAAGATCGATGGCCGCACCAAACAAGATGCCGCAAAACAGTTGGACGAGTCGCTCAAACGCCTCCAAACGGATCATATCGAACTCGTTCAGCATCACGAGATCCTGCGCTACGAAGATCCGCATCGCATCTTCGACGAGAAAGGCGCGAACGCCGCCCTGCTCGAAGCGCGCGACGCCGGGAAGATCAGCTTCATCGGTTTTACCGGTCACAAGGATCCGCGCATCCATCTTTACATGCTGGAAGTCGCGGACAAGTATGGGTTTTCGTTCGACACCGTGCAGATGCCGTTGAACGTAATGGACGCGCATTACCGCAGCTTCGAGAAAGCGGTGCTGCCCGAGCTGGTGAAGCGGGACACCGGAGTGCTGGCCATGAAGACTATGGCAAACGGCCTGATCCTGGAATCGAATACCGTCAGCGCGATCGAAAGTCTTCAGTATGCGATGAACTTGCCGACTTCAGTGGTGATCACGGGCTGCGAGAGCATGAAGGATCTGGAACAGGCGTTGACAGCGGCGCGCACGTTCCAACCGATGAGTGAAGATCAGGTGACGAAGCTTCTCAGCAAGACAGCCGAGGCAGCTTCCCGCGGCGAGTATGAATTGTTCAAGACGACTTCCGTCTACGACGGCACCGCCACGCATCCCGAGTGGTTGGGTGAAGAACCACCCGAAGTGCAGCGCGTGATGCAGACGTAACGATCGATCACGCCTGCGATAACCATCTCGCGGCGTTGCGAACGTAGGTCTTCACATCGTTGAGTCTCGCCGGGTCGCGGTGGATCTCATCACCTGGAGGTTCGAGTAGAAAGCTCGGACACCCCTTCGACGTGTCCCAGTTGTAATCCACAAAGTGATGAAAGCTCGACTCCGCTATGGCGCGTCCTGATCGACCACGCTCCGGATGGTCCTTGCTGTCGAGAGCGATAATCAGGTTGAAGTCGCGGCCGGTGGTCTGACTGCAGCCTGTTGCGACCACGCGCGCTTTGTTCTCACCTTCAGGAACACCGACACTGCCCTCGTGCGGGTGCGCCGGAAAATACTCGATCACGCCTGAGGCGTTCTGTTCGTTACGCAACAGTTCGTGAACCGGCTCGACGGCTGTGATCTTCTGATAGTTGCCATTGCTGCCGGAGTGATAGTTGGGCCACGAGATACTCGTAGTTTCGCGATCGTCGACGACGTGACGCGACTGATCCGGATCGGGGTTGTTGCTGTGAAAGAAGTGGGCGCGGCCGATTCCGCCTAGAGTACATAGCGAAGCGCCGAGGTCCTGATGATCGCGCGTCGTCAACAGACCGCCGCCACGCTGGAAGAAGCGCGTAATGCCGCTGCAATCAGCGGTCGTCAACCCGTTGCCCACCTCAACTGCGAAAAGCCAAAGCTGATCGAAGTGGCTGGCGTGGAGTTCGCTGAGTACGACGTCGTCGCCTTGCGCGTTCGTCTCGCGATTGCGCGTCGTGACCTCGTAAAGCGGCGCGCCACTTTCATCTTTTATCGACGCGAGATACTCAGCGAGTAATGAAAAGCGGTCGATGTTCCAGTCGTCTTCGACAGCCGGGATCGTCGTCTGCAGCAGGATATGAATTGTTTGAGACATTGCCTGCACATGATAACAACAAGCGACGCGTGACACTCACCGGGCTCGGGCAACGCTACTGAACTGCCTGCCGCACCTGTCCGCCAACGTCATTGACCTCCCACTCACGCCACAAATCGTACGCACGCCGCAAATGTTTCGTGCGCACCTTTACGAAGTGACTCAACAACCAGATGTAACCCGCGACCTCGTCGTTCCGCTTTTGCTTTCGCGCGATGCCGATTTGTTTGCCGAGACTTTCGATCCACACGTCGCAATCGTGGACTTCACCGAGCGCGGTCTGCATTCGCGCCGCGTTCTTCGCAAACGTTTGCAACGATCGGCCCCAGCACTGTTGAAAGAGTTCGAGAGCGTAGCGCAAACGTTTCGCAGCGATGCGCATGTCGTGCAGCGACTCGATCTCGAAGGGCCGATATAAACTCTCGCTCAGCTTCTCCAACTCTTTCAGCCGCTCTAGGATCACAGCGGCGGACATCTTCGCGTACGTAAGCTGCGACTCGTCGTTCCTGGTCGCCGTCGCCTTCTCGATGCGCGACATGAATTCGAGCTTCGCTTGATTCAACTCGTTCGCAACCAGGACCGAGCTCAACTTCTCGCGCGACTCGTTGCGCCGCTCCTTGCGTTCGTCGATGAGCTGTTGCAGCTCAGACGCGACCGCGTCGGGAGCTTGTTTCTGAATCTTTTCCAACGCGGCGATCGCGACGTCCTGATCGCGTACTTCTCCGAGCGCGGCGGCAATACTTTTCGTCTGTTTCAACACGGGAGTCAGACCGCGCTGGCGAAGATACGGCATGAAGTCGCGCATCGCGCTGCGCAGTCGTCGCGAGGCAACGCGCATCGAATGGACGCCTTCGGGATCCGACCAGTCAAGCGCGGCCTCGCGAAATCCGAACATCTCTTCAAACCTCGTCTCGAGTACTAACCTGATGCCCGCCGCGGCGGCGTCGTTACACTTTATTCCTTTGATTCGTTTCGCTTTCGCCATTGATTTACGCAGTGATGTAGAAGTAGAGTGCCAACTCGCACTACCCGGACCCACTGATTCATAACAATCAAATGCCAGACGCGGCAAGCGTAAACTTCATCGTCAGGAGACTTCATTGATGAACACTATCGTCAGAATCGCATTGGTGTCGGCGATCGTTCTCTTCACCGTCGACGTTCGCGCTCAAGGCCCGTGCCCGACCGCGTCGAAGTTTGGACCAACCGACCAGATCGGCAACGTCAACAACATCACGCCGGAAAAGACGCTTGCTGCCAGCAAACTCGTAACGAAAGGCAAAGCTTATCGCCTCGGGGTGGAAACGAATAAGGACACACCGGCCTATCCGCCGCGCACCTTTGCGATCACGATCGTCCAGCCCGGACAGAACGCAGGCGCCACGCTTGGTCCAACGAAAACTACCTATAACGACGATCTGATCAACGGCTGGGCCGGAGTCGGGTCGCAGATCGACGGCCTGGGCCACATCGGTATCGACAATCTTTACTACAACTGCAATCGCGGTATCGACTTCGTCGCCACTGACGGGCTGAAGAAACTCGGGATCGAGAACGTTCCGGCAATCGCCACGCGCGGCGTCCTGCTCGACATGTCCGGCTACTTCAATTCCGACACCGTCAAAGAAGGCACCGCGTTCAATCGGGCGGAGATCGAGGGCGCGATGAAACGACAGGGGATCAAGTCGATCGAAAAAGGCGACGTCGTGCTGTTCTACACCGGCTGGCTGAAGCTGGTCGGAAAAGACAACAAACGTTTCGGCGCGGCTGCGCCCGGACTCGGCCGCGACGGCGCGCGGTATCTTGCATCGCTGGGTGTGGCGATGGTCGGTTCCGACACGTGGAGTTTTGAAGTCATTCCGTTTGAAACGGGCGCGGGCATCTTCGAGGTCCACCAGATCCTGTTGCCGCTGAACGGCATTCACATTCTCGAAAACATCAACACCGAAGAGATGGTGAAAGACCAGGCGTGGGAATTCCTTTTCACGCTTGGTCCAACGCGCATCACGGGCGCCGTGCAGGCGATCGTCAATCCCATCGCGATTAAGTGAGGAGCCGATGAAAACGACTGCGATTCTTTTCCTGATTTGGGTTTCTTTCACCGCGCAGGCTTTGGCGCAAGGCACGAGTGCTGATTACGAACGGGCCAACGCTTTGCGCGCGAAGTATGAAGCGGCGGCCATCGACATCGCGGGCACGGCGACGTGGATTGGGAATACGCATCGCTTCTGGTATCGCAAACTCTCACGCGGCGCGAATGAGTATGTGATCTTCGACGCTGACACACTCAAAAAACAGCCCGCGTTCGATCACGTGACGATCGCCGCTTCGCTGTCGAAACTTACTGCCAACACTTACAAGCCGCAGGACCTCTCGTTGACGCAGCTCCGTTTCGACAACGCGGTTACGTCATTCACGGCGAGCATCGACGGGACCGTGGTCCGTTGCACCATCACCGATTCGGCGTGCACAAAGATCGACGTTCCCGCGCCGGGAACTGCGCCTGTAAATCGTTCGCAAGCTCCGGTGAAGTCGCCGGACGGCAAATGGGAAGCATTGATCAATAACTACAACCTCGTCGTGCGGGCAGTCGAGTCGCGTGAAACGATCGTCCTGAGCACAGACGGTTCCGAAGGCAACTACTACAACGTGCGATCGATCGTTTGGTCACCCGACTCAACGAAGATCGCCGTCTACCGCGTGCGGCCGGGTTACCGGCGTGAAGTGCGTTACGTGGAGTCGTCCCCCGAAGATCAGATCCAACCCAAGTTCTCGTCGATCGTTTACGCGAAACCCGGCGACGTGCTCGACCTCGAACAACCGGTCCTCTTCGACGTTGCCACGCGCAGGCAGACGAACGTCGACAATACGTTGTTTCCGAATCCGTACGAGATCTCCGATCCGGTTTGGCGTAAAGACAGCAGCGCATTTACGTTCGAATACAACCAACGCGGCCACCAGGTTTACCGCGTGATCGAGATCAACGCGAGCGGGCAGGCGCGCGCTCTAATCTCGGAAGAACCCAGGACCTTTTTCAGCTATCGCCCTGCGAACGGCAGTCTTGCCGACTCGGGACGCAGGTATCGCTACGACGTAAACGACGGCAAAGAAATCATCTGGATGTCGGAGCGCGATGGTTGGGCACATCTTTATCTGTACAACGGCGCGACCGGCATGGTGAAGAACCAGATCACGCGCGGCGAGTGGATCGTGCGCGGCGTGCAACGCGTCGATGAAGCGAAGCGGCAGATCTGGTTCAGCGCGGGAGCCACTCATGCGGGTAAGGATCCTTACTTCCTGTCGTTCTATCGCATCAACTTTGACGGCACTGGTTTGACCGAGCTAACCACCGCCGATGCGAATCACAATGCGAGTTACTCGACTGATGGTCAGTTTTACGTCGACACCTATTCGCGTCTCGATCTCGCGCCCGTCCTGGAAGTGCGAAAGACTGCTGACAATTCATTAGCGGCCATCGTCGAACGCGGCGACACGAGCGAACTCGTCAAGACGGGCTGGCAGGCGCCGGAGGTGTTCACTGCAAAGGGCCGTGACGGCAAAACCGACATCTGGGGCGTGATCATTCGACCAACGAATTTCGATCCCGCGAAGCGTTATCCGGTGATCGAAAACATCTACGCCGGCCCACAGGGATCGTTTGTGCCAAAGTCGTTTCTCAGTTACTCGTCGATGATGGCCCAGGCGGAGATTGGATTTGTGGTGGTCCAGATCGACGGCATGGGCACGTCGAATCGATCCAAAGCGTTTCACGACGTGGCGTGGAAGAACCTCGGCGACGCCGGCTTTCCGGATCGCATCCTCTGGCACAAGGCTGTGGCGGCGAAGTATCGCTGGTATGACATTTCGCGCGTCGGGTTGTACGGTGGTTCGGCGGGCGGGCAGAACGCGCTCGGCGGGTTGTTGTTTCATCCGGAGTTTTACAAGGCGGCAGTCGCGTATGCGGGCTGCCACGACAACCGGATGGACAAGATCTGGTGGAATGAGCAGTGGATGGGTTGGCCCATCGGACCGCAGTATTCCGCCTCCTCCAACGTCGACAATGCGTATCGCTTGCAGGGTGAGTTGTTGCTGGTGGTCGGGGAGATGGATACGAATGTCGATCCGTCGTCGACGATGCAGGTGGTGCATCGGCTGATTAAGGCGAACAAGAACTTCGATCTGCTGGTGGTCCCGGGCGCGAACCACGGCGCCGCGCGTGGCGACCGTTACGCCGCGTACGGCGCGCACAAACAATACGACTTCTTCGTGCGTCACCTCCTCGGCCTAAACCCACCGCCCTGGAACAGCGTCCCCGCCGCAACTTCAACTCAATCCGCGAGGTGATTTTAGCGAAAACGATCGGTGGCCCTCACGAGGGCGTCGCAAATGCCGGGTTCGGTTACAGAGTGACCGGCGTCAGGGATGATCTCCAGCGAAGCTTCCGGCCAGGCGCGATGCAAGTCCCACGCGTTCATAAAAGCGCACACGATGTCGTAACGCCCGTGTACGATCACGCCCGGAATGTGTCGAATGCGATCGACGTTCTCGATCAGGTAATTGTCAGTTTCGAAGAAGCAGTTGTTGATGAAGTAGTGACACTCGAGACGCGCAACGGCGATCGCCATCTCCGGCTCGGTAAACTCGTCGATCAGCTTCTGGTCCGGAATAAGTTTCAGTGCGCACGCTTCCCACAGCGACCACGCGCGCGCTGCTTCAAGCTGCACTGACGCATCATCGCTCGTGAGCCGGCGGTAGTAAGCACCGATCAGGTCGCCGCGCTCCGCCTCCGGAATGATTCGCACGTACTGCTCCCACATCTCAGGAAAGATCGCGCTCGCCCCTTGACCCTCTTCATAAAACCACCGCGTCTCGTTTTGCCGTCCAAGGAAGATGCCGCGCAGGATCAGCCCGCGCACTCTTTCCGGATGCGTCTCAGCATACGCTAGCGCCAGCGTGCTGCCCCACGAACCGCCAAATACGAGCCACTGCTCGATACCGAAGTCTTCGCGTATTTTCTCGATGTCGCTCACTAGGTCCCAGGTCGTGTTGTTCTCGAGTGAAGCGTGCGGAATGCTTCGTCCTGAACCGCGCTGCTCGAAAAGCACGACGCGATACGCCTGCGGATCAAAGAAGCGTCGATAGTCGGGCGTCAGTCCCGCGCCTGGACCACCGTGCAAAAACACGACCGGCTTTCCGTTCGGGGTTCCCGACTGTTCGTAATAAAGCTGGTGGACGTCAGAGACTCGAATATGTCCGCTGTCGTAGGGTTCGATTGGATCGTAAAGAGTTCTCAGTTGTTGCATGACGGCGGCGATTATCGTTCGAGATCCTCTCGCACTGCAAACGGTTGAGTAGTAACATGGCGGCCCGGGTTCCAATGGAGAACACATCTCAGCTTAATGATCGGTTACTGCCAACGCTGGGACGATCCGTGTTGACGGGAGCGATCGGATTCGGTGTTGTGAGTTTGCTGGTGTTCGCCACCGTTGCTTTTGGTGAGCGATGGATGTACCAGCGCCTTGGCGTGGGCGTGGCTTACCTGGTATGGACCGTGCTGTTCATACTGTTGGGCGGCGCAGTTTTGGGTTCGCTGGTTGTCGGACACTGGCGCTTGCCGAAATTTTATTTGCTGTATGGCCTCGCGTTTCTGTTGTATGCGATTGGTTGGACCGCGGCGTATTTCACGTTGCGCGGTCGCGCGGGCGAGTGGGTCGGGTCGCTTGCGGGATCGATCCTGATGGCGCTCGTCTTCGCCACCGGATTCAGTCGCGTACGTGCGACACCGAAATTCGCGTTGATCTTATTCGTGGCAAACTCGATCGGCTACTTCCTCGGCTCCGCTCTCAACGACGCCGCCGGCCGCCCCGCCGGCATGTTGCTCTGGGGCGTCGCCTACGGACTATTCCTCGGCGCGGGCATCGGCGCAGTGCTGCACTACGCACAAGCTGAACGATCATAGAATCACGAGACAAACATGATTCTGATGAGCTCTCAACACACGGGGCCGGCGGTGGCGTCGTAGTCGGTGTCAGGCGTGTGGCCGGGGGTGGCGCCGCGGCCGCTCTGGTGACGTGCCAGTTGGTCCAGGACTTCGGCAAGGGCCTCGAGGTTCAGGGGCTTCGTGAGGTGCGAATAAAAACCGGCGGCGCGAGCGCGTTCGACGTCGTCGCTACGACCAAACCCGGTGATCGCTACCACCGGCACGTGTTGCCGCCCATTGATCTGCCGCAGTCGCCGCAAAAACTCAAACCCATCCATTCCGGGCATTGAAATGTCCGACAGAATCACTTCGTACTCATTCTGGGCAGCAAGTCGCAAGGCGTCCTCGCCGTTCGTCGCCGTGGTAACGTTCGCGCCACCCATCTTCAGCAACTGCTCGAGCATGCGAATCGTGTCTTCCGAATCGTCGACGATCAAAAAATTCGTGCCCGGCGCGATGTTCAACTTTACCGCCGCAGACGACGCAAGCACCGACGAAGAGAGCGGTCCTGTTTCGCGCAGCAACGGCAGCCGCACGGTGAAACGCGAACCCTTGTTCAGTCCTTCCGATTCAGCCTGAATCGTTCCGCCATGAAGCTGGACCAGTTGCCGCACGAGCGCGAGCCCGATGCCGAGCCCACCATGACGCCGGCTGTTGCTGCCGTCCGCCTGGCGAAACATTTCAAACACGTGCGGCAGAAACGCCGGATCGATGCCCTGCCCGCTATCGGCGACGACCAGCACGGCGCTGCCGTTTTCATTCTTCAACCCGATGTCGATCCTGCCGGCGTGCGGCGTGAACTTCACCGCGTTGTTCAGCACGTTCCACGCGATCTGCTGCAACCGTAACCGGTCGCCGTCGACCAGTAAGAGTTGATCGCTGCCACGCAACCGGATGTCGATGCCTTTCGACGCCGCGTCGGCGCGAACTGTTTCGACTGCACTGTCGATAATCGCCGCGAGCGAAACCGTTTCCTGATTCAACGAGATCTTGCCGCGCTGCAACCGCGAGAGATCGAGCAGGTCGTTTATCAACTGCGACTGTGATTGAGCGTTTCGCCGCAAGGCTTCCGCCATTTGGGCCAACCGCGACGAGCGTTCGATTTCCGGCATGCGCAGCAGCAATTCCGAGTAACCGAGGATCACGTTCAGCGGGTTGCGCAGCTCGTGCGACAACGTCGCCAGAAACTCGTCCTTGAGTTGGTTTGCTTTCTCCGCGGCATCGCGCGCTTCCTGTTCGCGCTGCAGCAGTTGCTCGCGTTCGGCTTCCGCGCGCAGCCGTTGAATCGCGGTCCACGTGCGTTCGGCGACCGTTTGCAACAACGATACTTCTTCACGGCTCCACTGGCGCGGCTTGTCGTCGCTGACCCACAACGACGCGACCCAGCGCCCATCGCGCATCAGCGGGACTGCCACGTACGCGCGCTCGCCCGTTGGAGCATAACTTCGCTCGTAATTCGCGGCCGTGCGCGAATCGATTTTCGAGTCGACATTGACGACTGTTTTACCCTGCTGCATCTCCGTACTCGTAATGCTGCTGTAGTCGGAGATGCGATGCTCGCCCGCGACCGACTCCACACCGTCGCAATAATCGCAATGCACGATCTCGAGATCGCGCTGGACGTCAGTTTCGTTGAACAAACAGCGTCGCACGTTGAGATGCATGCCGACGATGCGCGCCACTGCGTACGAAAGTTCATGAGGATCTTCGAGCGTCCTGATCAAGTCGCTCACGCGCACGAGCACGTCGAGTCGTGCTTCGTTGTGTTGCAGCGCGAGGTTGGCAAGCAGACGTTCGCGGTCGGTGCGATTGAGCGATGCGGCAGTCCACCAGATGAGACCCGACAGCAGCAACAGGATCGCGAGCACAAAAACAGCCGTCGCAAAACCGGCGCTGAACCATTCTTCACTGCGCGCGTTGGTCCGTATCCAACCCAGCAGGATCACGATCAACAGCACCGGCCACATGCGCCGCGCAACCACTGCGCCCGAACTGTTTCCCAGCAGCACCGCCACAACGCCGCGCTCCGGCCGCGCGAGCAGGATCGCCGCGCACAGACTCAGAAGCGCGACGACGGTATGCAGCGCGATCGTGAAGTAAAACGCTACCGGTTCGAATTCGATGCCATAGAAGTAATAGAGCGAGACGAGCAGCGTGATCACGACGACCGTCAGCACGGCGACGTTTGCAACGCGGAACCATCGTCTCGATCGCGCGTCGACCAGCAGGAGCGCGATGCCCAACAGCAGGAAATTGAGTGAAGCGGCAACGCCCATGCGGCCGGGAAATGAAAAACCCGCCTCGTCCTTTGTCTCGACAAACAGCAACTGATCGATGCGCAGATTCCAACCGACGATGTGCTCACAAAAGGTTAGCAGGCCGACGACGGCGACAATCGCGGCACACACCTGGCTGAGGCGACGTTTTGCTGCCGACGCACGCGGGTCGTGAATCAGCAGGATTGAAACGGACACGAGCATGAGGCAAATGGCGGTGTTTGCCTTCATCGTGACCAGCGCCGGATGGATGCGCTTGAGAAAGTTGTTATTGAAAACCCAGCCGAAGAACGCGGCGCTGCCGATGCCGAACGTCACCAGCGCTAGCGCGATTGAAAGCCACCTCCACCGCGCTAAGTCTTTGGGCGAATACTGAGAAACAGTTTCCTGCATCGCTCAATTTTCCGGAGATTTCGCCAGCAGTCTATCCTGCCTCTACGCACGCGACAAGTATCGCGTTTTCAGGCGACGGTTTGCTTCGGCGTTCGGAGGTAGGCAACGAGAAAGAGGACAACCAGCAGGAGATCGATCAACGACGCGCCGAGCATCGTCAACGCAACGCGTTCCTGGAAAAACAGGATCGCCACTGCGACGACGAAACTACTTTTCGCCAGCATCGGCGGGATCATTACCGGCCGGTAACGGACCGGATCTGTCGAGATGAGCAGGTAAAGAATCTGCCACGCGGCCGTGACACCGGCGAACCCATAGTAATACTCAGGGTGCGTGATCGGCGGTGGATAGTCGCGTCCGGTCCTGTCTTCGAGGAAGTATAACGGGACTACGACGATGAGTCCGTAGATGCCGGCGAGCAGGAAAACGCGCTTAGCGAATTTCATTCTCCTGAATATACAAAAGAACCCACGGATTTATTCCAGCGTCCCGCTGGTCTACGAGATGAGTCCGAGACGTAAGGCGTAGCGGATGAGTTCGGCAGTGGTTTCAACGCCGAGAGCCTCCATCATTTCGTACTTGTGCGACTCAGCGGTCCTCGTCGAGATACTCAGCTCGACCGCGATCTCCTTCATCGTCATTCCTTCGCTGATCAACTTCAGCACTTCACGCTGTCGCGGCGTGAGACTCAACTTCGGCGGTCCGCTCGCCAATGGACCAGAAGGCTTGTTCGTTATCAGGGGCGTTAGATAGTTGTTACCCTGCGCGACTTCCCTGATCGCCGTCACCAACTCCTCGCCCGCCGCCTGTTTCAAGACATAACCGGACGCGCCGCAGCGAAACGCCTCCGCCACGAGCGTCGCGTCGTCGTGCATCGTCAGAAAGATCACCTTCGCGTCGTTGCCGTCTTTACGGATGCGACGCACGGCATCGAAACCGTTGAGCACCGGCATCGAGATGTCGACCAGAATCACTTCCGGATTGAGACGCAGAGTTGCTTCGACCAAATCTTTACCGTTGCCGACCGTGCCGAGCAGTTCAAACTCGTCATGCAGCAGACTCTGGAGACCTTCGGCAAACAGCATGTGGTCGTCGGCGAGTAACAGCCGTATTCGGTTCATACTTCTTTAGTTAGTCAACGGCACTCTGGCGACGAGCGTCGTGCCTTTCTGTGGGCTCGAATGAATTTCACAACTTCCGTGCAAGAGTCTCAAGCGCTCCTCGATGCTGACGAGTCCGAGGCCGCCACCTTTCCGGAAAGCATCGACGTCGAAACCCGTGCCGGAATCCGACACGCGCAATTCCAGCAAACCATTGTTCCGCCTCAACGAGATCGCGGCGGACGCGGCGCCCGAATGGCGCGAAACGTTGCGTAAGGCTTCCACAGCGACACGATAAATGCAAATCGACGTCTGGAAAGGAACGCGCTCGTCGCCGAGTTCCGCAGTGAGCTTTACGTCGATCTGCTCTTCGTCTCTGAAATTTCCGATGTACGACTCGAGCGCGGTTACGAGTCCGAGATGTTCGAGAACTGCGGGGTGAAGCTGGTGTGAGAGCCGGCGTATTTCGTCGGTCAGACTGTTAGTTTTCTGGCGCAGACCGTCGAGTTCGGCGATGAGTTCGCTGTCCGCTAGCGGCACTTGTCGTTTCAGGCGGCTGATAGCGACGGAGAGCGTGGCGATTTTTTGACTGAGATCGTCGTGAAGCTCGCGCGAGATGCGACGCCGCTCGGATTCCTGCACGTCGATGAGCCTGCCCAGCAGACTTCGCACGTGGGTGTGGCTTTGATTGAGTTTTGCCTGACTCTCCTCAAGTGCGTGTGAAGCTCGTTTTCGATCGGTAACGTCGCGAACGATGCTCAACGTCTTATCGCCCTCCATTCCGATCAGACGCGCTTCGTAATGCCGCTCTTCATTTTCCATTTGAAGCGAGTACTCGAGCACTTGCGGCTCGTCGGTGCGAGCAGTGAGCGCCAGGCAGCGAGTCACGTCCTGCGCGAGTTGCGGCGGCAGCACTTCACGAACGTTCTTACCGAGAAACATTTCGGGGCGCACCAGCAAGTCGTTCGGATCGCGCGCGTGATAATCGAGGTAAACACCCTGGTTCGAGATCAGAAAGACCATGTCGGGATTAGCGCTCAACAACGCGCGGTTGCGTTGCGAAGTCTCATCGCGTTCTCGCATCACCGCAGTGAGAAACAGCAGGGTCATCGCCGCCACGATCAGAAACGATTGTACCGACATGGCGCTGTCTTCAGGCGTCTCACTCGTGAATGGTCCAAGATCATGAATCGCGCCCCAGATCGCAAGAAAGCTGACCAGCATGACCGCCGCGCTCGAACCTCTGGGGCCAAAACGAATCGACGCCCACAAAAACAGCGGTAACGGCAGATACAGCAAGACCGGGGTCGTGGTCAGTTCTCGCGTCCCAAAACTTATTCTGCCGACGACAAACAAGCCCGCAGCAAGCAATATCGCTTCGAGATAACGCTGCGGCAACGCCGTTGTGAGTGAACGAATGCCGCCGTTTTTCCACGTCACGATCAGCGGCACCAACGTCATCGAGGCCAGGACGTTGGAGAAGAAACGCATGCGAAACACGTCCCAGTACGGGCTCGTTCCAAACCGGTTCAGCGCGACAAAACCCGCGTCGAGGAACGAAGACAAAAATGGACCGAGAATGGCGACGAAAATGAACACGCCGACGTGATATGACGTGTCAAAGCTGACTTGTTTCGTGAAGTAACGCAGCACGGAAACGCTGATGAGGGCCTCGGTGCAGTTGCTGATGTACCAGCACAGCATCATCGGCAGAGGGACGCCGGCGTTGACTTGCGTCAACAGGTGCGACGGAAAAACGGCGAGCAGAAGAAACCACCACCAGCGGACCGGAGACAGCAACAACGCCGCGAACATGATCGCGTTTGGCGGCCACAGCGTTGACACCGGATGCGGCTGGAACGTTAAAGCGAACCCGATCTTCGCGCCGACAAAGTAAGCCGTGCTGACTGACAGTGCCACGAGAGCGGGGCGAAGAATGTGCCGGTAACGGGAGATTAAATTGTCGCGCTGTGGTTGTGCAGTCTCCACGACGAGTTGCGACATTCGTCGTGCCTCCGTTTTTTGGCGCGAATTATACCACCGTTGATTCGAAATCCGCTCTTAAGGAAGGAGCATCGCCGATTACCGTTCAAGATGATATGGAACACTGGTGACAATTACGCCTCTCTTGAACAACAATGAGCCCTTCAACAGCAACGAACTTTGATTGTGCAGCATGTGCTGCCACCACTTCGCCGGAATAAACTCCGGCAGCACAACCGTGATCATGTCGTTCGAGTTTTCACGCCTGATGCGGTTGATGTATCTGAGCAGCGGTCGCGTCAGTTCGCGATACGGCGAAGGAAGCACGACGAGTTGCACACCGTCCCCCCAGCGCGCCCACTTGTCCTCCAGACTTGCCGTCGCGTCTTCGCCAAAATCGACATAGACAGCCTGAACGCGGTCGCAGGCGATCGAGCGCGCATACTGCAGCGCCGAAACCACGCCGCGGTGCATGCCGGAAATCGGCACGATCACGCGATGGCGCAACGGTTTCAAGTGGTCCAGCCCTTCGGTCGAGAGTTGCTTCGCGACTGTCTGGTAGTGCTTGTTGATGGCCCTGAACAACATGACCGTAAGCGGAACCACAAGGACGACGATCCATGCGCCATGAATGAACTTCGTCGCGACGAACACGCAAAGGACCATGAACGTCGCGAGGGCGCCGGCGGCGTTGATGACAATCGACTTTTTCCAATTTGACTTCGGCTCGCGCCGTTCTCGCAACCAATGCACGACCATGCCCGACTGCGACAACGTGAATGACAGAAAAACGCCAACCGCATAAAGCGGGATCAACCGCGACGTGTCGCCGCCGAACACGATGACCAGCAAGCCCGAGAAGATCGCGAGTATGACGATGCCGTTTGAGAACACGAGCCGATCGCCGCGATTCGCAAACTGCCGCGGCAGAAAACGATCGCGCGCCAACAAACTCGAGAGCCGTGGAAAATCGGCGAACGCTGTGTTCGCCGCGAGCACGAGAATGGCAGCCGTCGAGGCCTGGACCACGTAGTAAAACCACGCCAGCGGACCGGTGAACATGATGCGCGCAAACTGCGAGATCACTGTCTCGGTTTGTTTCGGATGAACGTGATAGAGGTACGCCATCACGCTTGTGCCGAGAAACATTGTCATCAGCAGGGCGGCCATCCAAACGAGTGTCGTCGCTGCGTTGCGCGGTTCCGGTTTTTTGAAAGCCTGCACGCCGTTCGAGATCGCTTCAATGCCGGTGAGCGCGGCGCACCCGTTTGAAAACGCGCCGAGTAAAAGAACTTCAAAGAGGAATCGAAGATTCGGTTCAATGCCGTAGACGTCCCAACAGATTTCATTGCGGAAGACTTAATCACGGCCCAGCTCCAGCCGGTGCACATGGTGAACACCGGCGGGATCACGGTCGATGTCGACAATAAGGATGGACTGCTATCAAACGCGATCAATGTTCCTGTCAGGCGCACAATCGTGCCGCTGAACGTGTTTGGTTGGCGCACCTGCATCTCTCGCGACGTGCAATTACTGTTGCTTGTGATCTTCGCCGGCGCACTCGGCAGTATCTTCCACGCTCTCAAGTCGCTCGGCGATTTCATCGGGAACCGGACCGTGATAGCGAGTTGGTACTGGTGGTACATCACGCGGCCATTCCTGGGGATGACGCTCGCTCTGATCTTCTACGCCGTGCTGCGTGGTGGTTTTGTTGTCGGATCGCCGGCGGATGCGAAGGTGGTGAATCCCTTCGGCGTATTAGCAATCGGCGCGTTGGTTGGCATGTTCGCGGACAAAGCCGCACAGAAACTGGCAGAAGTTTTCGATGTTGTCTTCAGGTCCGCGGATCAACGTAGCGGCAAATTGGATGCACCGGTCATCGATCGCATCGAGCCCGGGACCGTGGCTACGGGAGACGCGAAACCGGTGGTCATCAAGATCATCGGCGACCGTCTCGGAAGAGTCGTTACGGTGCGTCTGAATGCGGAAGATCGCAAGCCGGATACAGTCGCTGAAAAAGAGATCACCTTGAAGCTTAAGCCCGAGGATATAAAAACGTCTGGACAGATCAAGGTGACTGTGGTCAATCCGGACGGTGGCACATCCGCCGCGGCGACACTTCACGTTTCCGATCTCGCTATCACGACCACTGCTTTACCTGACGCCAAAGTTGGCGAAGATTACCGCCAAACGATGACGGTCAGTGGCGGCTCAGCACCTTACAAGTGGTCACTTGTAAGTCCTCCGAAATGGTTGAGCGTTGTGGAGAGCAGCGGTGAGTTGCAAGGCAAGCCTGAAGCGTCCGACGCGAAGGACACGACGGTAAAAGTCAAAGTCGCGGATAAAGACAGCGCCACTGCGTCAAAAGACTTGACGCTGGCGGTCGTTCCGTAAGAGCGTGACGCAGATTCGCGTAGTGTTAGCTACGGGGCCGTGTGGTTGTCGCTGGTGCCCCAGCGGCCGAAGCTGCGGAGTTTGGTGTAGCGGCGGGTTAGACGATCCTCTGGTGAACAACTGACCGCTTCTGCTAGCCGTTCACTCAGGGCAGAGTCGAGATAGCGCGCGGTTTGATCGTAGTCGTTGTGAGCGCCGCCGTCGGGTTCGGGAATGATCTTGTCGATGATGCCGGCGTCGTACAGATGTTGGGCCGTGAGGCGCAGGCCCTCCGCCGCGCGATCGGCTTTCGATGAGTCCTTCCAAAGAATCGCCGCGCAGCCTTCCGGACTGATAACGGAATAGATCGAGTTCTCCAGCATCAGCACCTGATCGCCAACACCGATCGCGAGCGCTCCGCCCGAGCCGCCCTCGCCGATTACAGTGACGATGATCGGGACCTTGATCTTCGCCATCTCGCGCAGATTGTAGGCGATGGCTTCGGCTTGACCGCGTTCCTCGGCGTCGATACCGGGATACGCGCCGGGCGTGTCGATGAAAGTGAAAATAGGCCGGCCGAACTTCTCCCCGAGCTTCATCACGCGCAAGGCCTTGCGATAACCCTCGGGCTTCGGCATGCCAAAGTTGCGATAGCTGCGCTGCTTCGTGTCGCGACCCTTTTGGTGGCCCACCACTACCACCGGCAAACCATGAAAACGCGCGAGGCCGCAGACTATCGCCGGGTCTTCAGCGAAACGCTTGTCGCCGTGCAGCTCGACGAAATCCTCGAACAACCGCTCGATCAGATCGAGCGTGTACGGGCGATCGTTGTGCCGCGCTAGTTGCACACGCTCAAACGCGGTGCGTGTTTCGACCGGTTTCGCAGGCGTTTCTTCTTTGTCTTTCTTTCGCATCTTTGGGGAGCTCATCTCAGACTCTTGCTCATCTGTTCTTTTTCAAAACTGATAACACAGCCGATCTTCTTCAAGGCCTCTTCAAGTTCGTTGCTTCGTTTCACCCGCAGCGCGTTGTTGGCCTGGATGCGCACAACCAGCCCGTCGTCAGTCTTAGTCTCGATGGCGACGTCCGTGTCACCCGGGTTCGTACTCAACAGACCCAGGATCGAATCGTACAGCGTCGAAACGTCGTCCTCCTGGGGCGGACGCAGGACCATGAACTCGCTCTGCCGCATGGATGTCTCGATGCTTTGCACCTGATCGACGATGATCGTCGGCGGGTTGTCTTCGCTGAGTTCAAGCCGGCCCATAATGATCGCCGGCAGATCGTTTTGCAACAGTGCGGAGTGCTTCCGGTAAACCTCAGGCCACAACACGCACTTGGTGCCGCCCGCCTCATCCTCCAAGCGCAGCAGGGCAAACTTGTCGCCCTTCTTCGTGGTGCGCAAGTTCACGTCGGCGATGATGCCCCCACAGGTTACCCGGGTTCCGCTCGCGACGTTGGGCAGTTCCGACGACGGCACGGCTTTTAGTCTCTGTAACGTCTCGAGGTAACGCTCGAGCGGATGGCCCGTGATGTAAAACCCAAGCGCCGCTTTTTCGGCGTTCAGCATTTCCATCGTCGTCCACCCTGCGAGCGCCGGGGACATCTCGACCCTGTGGTCGACCTCTTCCGTCATCGAGCCGAAGAGACCGGTGCTGGCCCGGATGCGATCGCGCTTTGCACCCTCGGCCCGAGCGAACGCCGCATCGATTGAACCGTGCAGACCGCCGCGCCAGGCATGGATTGGGCGCCCGTCGTTCAGCGAATCGAACGCGCCAGCACTTATCAGACTCTCCAGAACGCGCTTGTTCAAAGTAGCAGAGTCGACCCGCTCGGCAAAATCAAAGAACGAACGGAACGGCCCTGACTCGCGGGCCTCACAAATGGCTCTAACTGCTGACTGGCCCAACCCCTTAATCGCGGTCAGACCGTAGCGGATGGCGCCGCTTAAGGGAGTAAACCCAGCATTACTCTCGTTCACGTCCGGCGGAAGCAGGGCAATTTTTTGCGACCTCAACTCCTTCGAGTACTTAAACACCTTCGCCGCGTCCTGGGCCTCGTTCGACAGCACGGCGGCGTAGAAATGCTCCGGGTAATGCGCTTTCAAATAGGCAGTCTGAAACGCGAGATACGCGTAGGCGACGCTGTGGCTGCGGTTGAAACCGTAATCCGAAAACTGGGCCATCAACGAGAAGATCTTCTCGGCCTTCTCGCGCTTGATGCCACGCTCGACGGCGCCCGATATGAACTTCTCTTCATGGACCGCCATCTCCTCGCGCTTCTTTTTGCCCATCGCGCGACGCATGAGGTCGGCCTCGCTAAGTGTATAGCCCGCAAGCTTCTGCGCGAGCTGCATGATCTGCTCTTGATAGACGATGATGCCGTAAGTGTTGTTGAGAATTTCCTTCATCTCCGGCACGAGGTAGCGGACGCTCTTCTTGCCGTGATGGCGGAGGATGAACTCGTCGACCATGCCGCCGTCGAGTGGGCCGGGACGGTAGAGCGCGTTCAAGGCAGCGAGATCTTCAAGACCTTTCGGCTTCAACTTCCGGCAGATCTCCTGCATGCCTGACGACTCAAACTGGAAGACCGCCTCAGTCCTCCCCTCAGCGAAAACCGCTAAAGCTTTAGCATCGTTAAGCGCTATATCCGACCACTTAATCTCTTCCTCAAGCGACTGTTTAATGCTCGTTAAGCAGTCATTTATAACAGTTAAAGCGGTAAGCGCTAAGAAATCCATCTTAAGCATGCCGGTCTTTTCGAGGTCCGACATGACGTACTGCGTGGTGAGTTCTTCCTTCCCCGAAACGGCGATCGGGATCAGCTCTTCGAGTGGCTGCGGCGAAATCACGACGCCCGCCGCGTGTACTGACGAGTGTCGCGCGCATCCTTCCAACCGCTGAGCGATCTGAAGTATTTCTTTAACCTGTGGATTGGTCTCCATCTCCTTCCGCAGTTCAGGTACTTGTTCAAGTGCCTGGCCGATGCTGACGTTTCGACCGCGGACCGGCGGCGGAATCATCTTCGCGATCCGATCGACTTCGGCGTAAGGCACTTCGAGGGCGCGGCCGACGTCCTTGATGGCGGCCTTCGAAGCAAGCGTTCCGAAGGTGATGATCTGGCAGACGGAGTCGCGGCCATAGAGATCGGCCACGTGGTTGATGACCTCGCCGCGGCCACGGACACAGAAGTCGATATCGATGTCCGGCAGCGACACGCGGCCGGGGTTAAGGAAACGCTCGAACAGCAGATCGTACTGCAGCGGATCGACGTCAGTGATATCGAGACAATACGCGACGAGCGACCCGGCGGCGGAACCTCGTCCCGGCCCGACCGGAATCGAGTGTTCTTTGGCGTAGCGAACGAAGTCCCAGACGATCAGGAAGTACCCGGGAAACTTCATCTGCTTGATCATCTGGATCTCGCTCGTCAGTCGCGTCTGATAATCCGAGAGCGGTTGTTTCAGTTCTCCGCGGGCCGCGAGCGGGTCCCAAACCTGTTGGCGCCGTCTTTCGAAACCGTCCCGCACGACCTTCTCGAAATAATCCTCTTCCGACAGTCCGTCTTCAGATTTGGGAATCGGATACTGCGGCAGGTAATTGATGTCGGTCGGCAGCTTAAGCTCGCAGCGTTCCGCGATGTCGACGGTGCGCGTGAGCACCTCGGGAAGCTCGTCGCCGAAGATGCGCCACATCTCTTCCGCCGAGCGGACGTAGAAGTTCGGAGTTCCGTATCGCAGCCGGTTGGACTCGTTGACTGTCTTGCCCGAGCCGATGCAAAGCAGCACATCGTGGGCGCGCGCGTCGTCGGGCATTAAATAATGAGCGTCGTTCGTGGCGACGAGGGGGACTCCGGTACGCTTGGAGAGCTCAACCAGCGATTTACGAATGCGTTGTTGAGGCTCGAGCCCGTGTTCCTGGATCTCGAGGAAGTAGTTCCCTTTTCCAAGTATCTCTTCAAACTCGATCGCGGCTTTTGCGGCTTCGTCGCACTTGTCCTGCGCGAGGTAGGCCGACGGCACGCCCGACATGCAGGCCGAGAGACCGATCAATCCTTTGCTGTGTTCGGCGAGCAGCTCTTTGTCGATGCGCGGCTTGTAGTAGAAACCTTCGGTATAAGCCTTCGACGTGAGGCGCACGAGGTTCTGATAACCCTCGTGATTCTGGGCCAGCAGGATCAAATGAAAGTTGGCCTTTTCGCCCGGCGCGCTGGCGGCCTTTTCCTTGCGACTGCCGCGCGTGATGTAAGTCTCGCAACCGATGATCGGCTTCACACCCTTGTTCTTCATCGCGTTGTAGAAAGAGATCGCGCCGAACATGTTGCCATGGTCCGTCATGGCGCACGCCGGCATTCCCAATTCTTCAAGGCGATTGGAGAGAGGTTTTATTTGAATGGCGCCGTCAAGAAGACTGTAATCGGTATGAAGATGCAGATGTACGAATTGTTTATCGGTCATGTTGTGTGTGGAAATCCGGGTTACTCCCACTCGATCGTTGAAGGCGGTTTAGAGCTTATATCGTAAACAACTCGATTAACACCACGGATCTCGGAAACCATTCGGGCAGAAACTCGCGCCAGCAGATCATGCGGCAGTCGCGCCCAGTCAGCCGTCATGCCGTCGACGCTGGTGACCGCGCGAATCGCAACCACGCGCTCGTACGTTCGCTCATCACCCATCACGCCGACCGTCGAAACGGGCAACAAAACCGGAAACGCCTGCCAAACTGAGTTGTACAACTCCGCGCGCCGCAACTCTTCGTCGAGAATCCTGTCGGCCGCCTGGACGAGGCGAATCTTTTCTTCGGTGATGTCACCCAGGATACGCACGGCCAGACCGGGCCCGGGGAACGGATGTCGCCCAAGAATCTCTTCCGGCACGCCGAGTTCTCTGCCGATCAACCGGACTTCGTCTTTGAACAGTTCGCGCAGCGGCTCGATCAGTTTCAGGTTCATCTTCTCGGGGAGCCCGCCGACGTTGTGATGACTCTTGATCACCGCCGATGGACCACGCACGGAAACTGACTCAATGACGTCCGGGTACAGCGTTCCCTGGACCAGGTATCCGACGTCGCCCAGCTTTCGCGCTTCCTCTTCAAACACGTCGATGAATACTTTGCCGATGCGCTTTCGCTTCTCTTCCGGATCCGTCACGCCGCGCAACGCGTCGAGGAACAGGTGACCGGCACGAACGCCGGCGATGTTCAACTTCATGCTTTGCCGCAGCAGCGCGAGTGTCGATTCAAACTCACCTTCCCGCAACAGTCCGTTATCGACGAAGATGCACGTCTGCCGATCGCCCACAGCGCGATGGACCAACGCCGCCGCCACAGTCGAATCAACCCCGCCCGACAAACCTGAAACGACACGTCCGGAGTCGCCGAGACGTTGGCGAATGCGCGCGACCTGCTCCTCGATCACTGCTTCAGGCGACCAGTCGCCGCGACAACCACAAACGGAGAACAGAAAGTTGCGCAACACCTGCGCGCCGAGCGGCGTGTGGGCAACCTCGGGATGAAACTGCACACCATAAATCCCGCGACTCTCGTTCTCCATCGCATTCAGCGCGTCGTCAGTTGTCGCGGTGAGATGAAAGCCTTCCGGAATCTCCGTCACGTGATCGCCATGACTCATCCAAACGTCCATCTCGGCAGGCAGGCCCTGAAAAAGCCGGCTCGTAACGTCGAGGATTTTGAGCCGCGCGTAACCAAACTCTCGATTCGGCGACGCGACCACCGAGCCGCCGAGCTCGCGCGCGAAGACCTGAAAGCCGTAGCAGATTCCGAGTGATGGACAATCAATCGAATCGAGCAGTTGCGGATCCGGTTTTGGCGCAGTCGCATCGTAAACAGACGACGGGCCGCCGGAGAAGATCAAACCCTTTGGGGATTTCGCGTTGATGGCTTCGATCGGAGCGTTGAACGGAAGGATCTCGCAATATACGCCGGCTTCGCGAACGCGGCGGGCTATTAGTTGTGTGTACTGTGATCCGAAGTCAAGTATTATTACTGTTTCGTGCTGCGGGACGTTGCTCAAGAAAACCTCAGCGCCTGGTTTTTACTAATGTGGAAATAAGAGAGTGGCTGATTATACACAAACAACGATCGATCCGAAAAAACTCACCCTCGTTGCGAGTGTGCTAGTTTCAATCTTTTCTTTTAATCCGAGTTCTAACTGGTTTCCGAATTCGAGCTATTCGAACCTTCAGCAGCAACGCGGATTTGAGATTGCTGCGGGCTTCAAAGTTCCTCGAAACGCTGACTCACCCGTGCTGCTGTCCCAACCGTTAACGGTGCGCTGGCGTTACCAGTCAAACGTCACGCTCAATCTCACGCCGGCATTCGATAAAGAACGCGTCTACCTGCCGCTTGCGGGCGGAACGATCATCGCCCTCACTGCGCGTGACGGCCGCCTTTATTGGCGTTCCGACATGGGCGGCGAATTGTCAGCGTCTCCCGTTGCCGACGAATCCGCGATCTACGTCGCGTCGGAAACTACCGGACCGGCAACGGAACCGCGCCGCTCGGGTGGCGCGTTACGCGCGCTGAGCCGCGAAAGCGGCGTGACTCAGTGGATGACGCCGCTCATCACGCCGGTGAAAGGCTCGCTCGCGACCGGCGGCGGAAAGGTGTTTGCAGGCGGCAGCGACGGCCGCGCCTATGCTTTCGATAAACACACCGGCGGCGTTCTGTGGTCGATACCGTTTGGTTCAGCATTCGCCGGTCAGCCGGTGCTGAAAGCCGGACGCGTTTACTTCGGCAGCGAAGACGGAAGTCTGCTCGCGCTCGAGGAAAGCACGGGACGATTGATGTGGCGTTTTCGCACGAAGGGCGCGGTGCGTGGACCAGTCGCGGTTGATAGTGAAAACGTTTACTTCGGTTCCGGCGATGGTTATGTCTACGCGGTGCGCGCCGACAGAGGCAAGCTGAGATGGCGCAAGCGGACCGGCGCGGGTGTGGAAGCGGTTGTGCTCACCGGCGATATGCTGCTCGCGGCTTCGTTGGACAATTTTGCTTATCTGTTGAACGACAAGGGCACGATGCTTTGGAAGAAGCAGTTGCCGGGACGTATCTCGTCTCAGCCGTTGACGATTGAGGAAGCGGCGCTCTTCACCCCGCTTTCGAGCTCGGCGGGCGTGGTGTTGTCGTTGAAGGACGGAAAGCAGGTAAACACGCTTCCCACTGAGGACGAGTTGACCAGTTCGGCTTCGCCGGTCCTCGTCGGCGACGCCGTGATCGTCACCACGGAAAAAGGACTACTCGCATTCGCGCATCCAGTGACCGAGACTGCAAAACCCTAAGAGCGTCGCACCGGGTTCGGTTCGATCTTGGTCTCGGCGGAATCGCTGCGCCGAAAGACACCCGCCACGCGCGACAGCAGTCCGTGCAGGATGTACATCACGACGATCGCGAGCAGCACGTATCGCGAGTAAAGAAATACGAGCACCAGCACTGCGAGCGCGAGGATGATGGGTCGCATGCTACGCGTGTTAGTGCCTACCGATTTGAAACTCGAGAAGCGCAAAGTGCTGACCATCATCAAACTCAGCAGCCCCACCAGCAGCATCAGCAGTCCTGCATAGATTCGCGACCGCTCCGGTCCGAAGTAGATGAGCGGCACAGGGGAAAAATGGACGAGGGCGGCGATGAAACCGCCCGCAACCGGAATCGGCAATCCTACGAAGCTCTTCTTATCGGTTTTTACTGCGCCTTCAGCGAGCACGCGCGGCCGCGAGGCCTGCACGTTGAAACGCGCAAGACGAAACGCGCCGCACATCAGGTACATGAACGACACGAACCACGCCAGCTGATGAAGCTCAGTCCCCTGCGCGAGCGTGATTCCGTAACCCCAAACATAAGCAAGGACAGCCGGTGCTAAGCCGAACGTCACGACGTCGGCGATGGAGTCGAGTTGAATGCCAATCTCGGTCGTGGTTTTAGTAAGACGCGCGATGCGGCCGTCCACCATGTCGAACAAGAGGGCAAAGCCGATCGCGACCGCAGCGGTGTCGAAGTGCGTCGAGGCAGCCCAGACGTCGGGATTCGGGCCGCCCAGTAGTTGCTTTCCAGCACAGTGGGATCCGAAGCTTGGAATTCACGTGACTTGAAGTCGCGGCC
>JADMIO010830142.1_pt1 | contig 81927 bp, 83 predicted proteins | sample 8958161 | NCBI WGS metagenome assembly JADMIO01 (sample SAMN16585339, study PRJNA669376) | soil metagenome | isolation source: Crop rotation soil | place: USA: Cullars Rotation, Alabama | collected 2011
GCCGCGACTTCAAGTCACGTGAATTCCAAGCTTCGGATCCCACTGTGCTGGAAAGACCGGACGCACCGGAATCTCGGGAATCGTGACCTCGCCCTCATATCGGAGGCCGTTGTGCAAGGCAACCCGCTGCGAAGCGACGTTGAGCGGGTGGATCAACGAGATCAACCGCCACACGTCCAGATGCGCGAAGCCGTCGTAGAGCAGCGCACGCGCCGCTTCGGTCGCATAGCCTTTGCCCCAATGCGCGCGCGATATCAGGTAGCCCACCTCGGTCTCGACGGTGCCCCCGACGTTCCAACGCAGGTGCCCGCAGCGTCCGATGAACTCGCCGGTGTCGCGCAGCTCCGTCGCAAGCAGCCCAAATCCATCACGGCGGTAGACTTCGAGGCGCATTTCCAACGTCGCGCGCAAGTCGGCGGCGGTACCGCCGTACGCATCGACGCCCATGTAGCGCATCGTTTCCGCATCGGCATACATCGGCAGCAGCACCTCCGCATCGTCGAGGCGCAACGGCCGTAACACCAGCCGCGGCGTCTCGATGCGGATGGCGTCATACGCGCGCATCTACGAAGTAGGCCACGCGGGCTGATGCGACCCCAAGGCCACGACCGGACGTTCCCAATGCAGCGGGGTCTCCGAAAGGTTGAGCGCGGGCTTCAGATAGCGGACGCGCCCGAGAGGCGAGTCGCTTTCAAGCGAGATTCGCTCGAGTTCTACCGTGCCGGGCTCTCGCGGAGCGTCTGCAATCATCCACTGTTCGAGCAGCCCGAGCTGCGCGATCCACATGCTCGTGCGCGCCAGCGACGCCCGGACCAGCCAGCTTCCGCCTTCGCGCTCGCGCCGCCCGAGCGCGACCAGAATGCCAAGCGTCAAGAGCAAGCCCGTGCAATAATCCAGCGCCGCAACCGGCAACATCAGCGGGGATGAGGTGCCTTCCCATTCCATCAAGCCCGTTGCGGCCTGTACGATCGAATCGAACCCGCGCCGGCCGCTCCACGGCCCCTCCGCGCCCCAAGCAGAAACTTCGGCATACACTATTCCGGGCCGCACGCGCGCGGCTTGTTCGCACGAAAATCCGCGTGCGGCCAGCGAGCCGGGCCGATAACTCTGCACGAAGACATCGGCGCTTTCCATCAATTCGCGCAGGGTTCGGTTGCCCGCGGCGGTGCGCAGGTCGACGAAGGCCGAAAGTTTTCCTAGACCGGTTTCCAACTGCTCGCCGAGAGGCGCGTCCGGCAGATGTTGCGGGTTGATCTTGAGCACGTCGGCACCCAAAGCCACCAGCATGCGCCCGCACGCCGGTCCGGCGATGAGCCGCGTCAACTCGAGTACGCGAACGCCGCTCAGGGGACGCGTCGCCGGCTTCATCGGTAGCGTCGACGCATCGCCCATGCGCGCGATCTCTACGGGTTGAAGCGAAGCAATTGCCGTCGATTGCGGGTGCGACATCCATTCCTGGTGCGTTCGCAGCACCGCTCCGACGCCGCCGCTCGCATTGACTGCTTCCTCCAGTTCGAAGGCATCGCACGCCGCTACCGCTGCGCGCGCCGCGCGCACGTCAGCCGGGTTGCCGAGCAGTTGCAGCACCGCGTCGCGATGGTGCGGATAGAACATGCTGAGTTGCAGGTGGCGCCCGTCACGCGCCGCGTACGTCTGACCGTCCGTCCAGGGGTTCGGCGCGTCGATTTGTGCGGTTGGCTTGCCATCCAGCGTCACGTGCTTGGAGCCGCGCAGGGAGAGCGCCGCGGTTCGCACGTCGACGCCGATCCGTTGGTCGCTGCCGCCGCGTCGTTTCCAAAGCTCGTTAGCGGCGACGCCGATTGCTGCGTACGCTGCGGCCGCCGCGGTTCCGATGCGGAAACGCGTGCGTAGCACCGGGTCCTCGCCTAGAAATCCGACGCGATCGGTATCGGCAAGGCCCACCGACGCCAGCAAGTCCCAGAGCGCATCGAATACCATCGTTCCCGCCGCGGCGTTTAGGCGAGATTGCGGCCGAGCGACCTCTGCAGCATTTGCCATTCGGCGGCGCCGAACGCATCGGCCCACTGCTTGTAATAGTTGCGCAGCGCGGCGACGAATGCAGCTTGATCGACTTGGTTGATCGCCATGCCCTGCTGCGCGAGCCTACCGGCGACAGCCTGATCGGCCGCTTTCATTTCGGCGTGCTCCGCTGCGGCGAATTTGGTGTTGTTTCGTTCGATGACGTCCCGCAAATCGGACGGGAGTTTCTGCCACGTATCGGCGTTGACGATCAGCCATAATCCGGCCCAACCGTGATTTGTCATGCTGACGTATTTCTGCACTTCGTAGAGCTTGTAGCCTTCGATGCCACCGAGCGCGTTTGCATTGCCGTCCACGACCCGTGTCTGCAACGCGGTGTAGACCTCCGACGCGCTCAAGGACGTGGGACTAGCGCCCAACTCTTTGAAGAGATCGACGACGATCTTACTCGGCTGAACTCGAATCTTCAGACCGCGCATGTCGGCCGGCGTCTTGATCGGCACGGCGCCCGTAGTGAGCTGGAACATGCCGCCGCTCCACATGGTTCGAAACGTTTGGAAGCCCTTTGAGAGCGCTTCTCTGTGAATGTAATCGCTGATCGCGCCCCCGCTCATGACGCGGATCGCTTCGTCGGCGTCTTTGAATGCGAAGCCCAAGCTCGCGATACCGGCGGGTGGGACGACCGAACCCAACACGAACGCGCTAACCTGCATGAAGTCGAGCGCCCCCAGCCGCACCTGCGACAGCATCGCCGGGCCGTTGCCGAGTTGGCTATTCGGAAATTGCTGGATCCGTACGCGCCCGCCCGACTCTTGCTCGATGGCGGCGCACATTTGGTTCAGCCGCGTAGTGTTGGGATGGTCGACCGGATTCTCCGTCCCAACCTTGAATTCAAACTGGGCCGCTTTCGCGGTTCGTGGTCCGGCTGCGAGTGCGGCCGTGCCGATAAATGCGGCACGCGAGCGCTTGGTGCTCATGCGGCCGCGGTTCGCGAGCCCGGCGTAGCGGTCCTGGACCGGATGACATTCGCACGCTGCGGTGGAAGGCGCCGCGCATGCCTGAGAAAGTCCGCATCGGTTTGGTGGGTTCCGCGCCGCCCGGAAGCTGGTCGCGCAACGCGCACGTGCCCGCGCTGCAGTCGCTCCCCGAGATCGAGCTGACTGCGATCTGCACCACGCGCGAGGAGAGCGCGCGAGAAGCAGCGGCGACGTTCGGCACGCGCTTGGCGTTTGCCGACGCAGCCGAGATGGCGCGGCATCCCGATGTGGATGCGGTCGCGGTGGTGGTTCGCGTGCCGAATCATTACGCGCCGGTGATGGCGGCGCTCGATGCAGGCAAACACGTGTTCTGCGAATGGCCTCTCGGACAAACCACGGCGCAAGCCGAGGAAATGCTGCAGGCGGCGAGACGCAAGAACGTGGTACACATGGTGGGCCTGCAAGCGCGCGTGTCGCCGGTCATCAACTACATCAAGGATTTGGTGGCGCAAGGATTCGTCGGCCGCGTGCTGTCCGCGACGATCCTTTCGTCGCGCAGCGGTCACGGCGATCGAATTCCCCAGAGCCGCGTGTGGAGCGAGGATCGCCGGGCCGGCATCAACGCCCTCACCAACGGCCACACCGTCGACACGCTGCGGTATTGCCTCGGCGACTTCTCCGAGCTGTCGGCACTGCTCGCCACGCGTTTTCCGCAGCCGGTCGTCATCGAGACGGGAGAGAAGATCCACAAGACCTCACCCGACCACGTCGCACTCGTCGGTACGCTGGAGAACGGTGCCGTTGTAGCCGTCCACATCCGCAACGGCACGTTTCGGGGCAGCGGTTCGTTCTTCGAAATCAACGGGACCGAAGGCGATCTCATTCTGTCCTCGCCGGATTCGGACGGCATCCAATTCGCCAAGTCGGTACTCCGCGGCGCGCAGCGAAAGAACGGGGAATCGTCCGGGCTGGTCGAGTTGCAGGTACCCGAGCGCTACGCGTGGGTTCCCCCTTCGATGCCGAGCGGGCCGCCGTTCAACGTCGCGCAAGGCTACGCTCGCTTTGCGCGCACCATCCGTTCCGGCAAGACGGAGATAACGCCGGATTTTGCGGTCGCCGTCGACATGCACCATCTCATCGACGCGATTCAGGAATCCGCCGACTCCGGCCGGCGCGTCAAGCGCTAGGCTTCGGGGAAAGCAGGGAGAGGAAGCTGACGCGCTAAGCTGTGCGGCCTCATGATCACGGTCGAGGACCTGCGCGCGCTGCCACTGTTTTCACCCGCGCCGGATGCCGACTTGGAGCGGTTGGCTCGATCGGCCGCGGATTTGCGCATTCCCGCCGGCGAGTACGCCGTTCACGAAGGTGACCAGCGCGCGCTCTACGCCGTCCTCGAAGGGAAGGCGGAGGTCACCAAAGACGTGGCCGGCGTCGAACGCAAAGTCGGCGAGCGCCTCCCGGGTGAGATTTTCGGCGAAGTGCCCGTCGCGCTTGGAACGCCGTTTCCGGCGGCGTTGCGCGCGTCGCAGCCGTCGCGCATCGTGCGCATCAACGTTCGCGATTTCCACGCGCTGGCCGCTGCCGTACCCGAGGTCGCGGAAAAGCTCGGTGCGCTCGCTCGGGACCGCATCGAAGGCTTGGAACAGCTCGCCGCAGACGAACCGGATGCGGTCGCAACCGTGTTCGGGCCCCGCTGGGACGAGAGCTGTCACCGGATGCGCGGTTTCCTCGAGCGGAATCAAGTTTCGTTCGAGTGGGTGATCGCGGATGAGGACGGGGCGGCACACGCCGCCGATCTCGGCCGAATCGGCAATCGGTTCCCGGCAGTGCGCGTGCACGGGGGCCCGCTGCTCATCAAGCCGGATCTGCGCGAGCTCGCGCGACGATTGTCGCTGTCGACCGATCCGCAGGAAGAGTCGTACGACACCGTGATCATCGGCGGCGGCCCGGCGGGATTGGCAGCTGCGGTGTACGGTGCCTCCGAAGGTTTGCGCACCGTGATGATCGAGCGCGAAGCGCCCGGAGGTCAAGCGGGCACGTCGTCGCGGATCGAAAATTATCTCGGTTTTCCGACCGGCGTTTCCGGCGACGAGCTCGCAGATCGCGCGCTCCATCAGGCAAAACGGTTCGGTGCGGAAATCGTTGTCACGCGCAGCGTCACGTGCATCAACCCCGAGCTGCTCGCGATCGAGTTAGACGGCGGCGAGATCGTGCACGCGAAGACGATCATCCTGGCCACGGGCGTTTCGTGGCGGCGCCTCGAGATCGAAGCCTGCGAACCGCTGGTCGGCCGCGGCGTGTATTACGGCGCTTGCCGCAGTGAGGCGCCGAGCACGCAAGGCGAAGATATCTATTTGATCGGCGCGGGCAATTCGGCGGGGCAGGCAGCGATGTACTTTTCGGCCTACGCTCGCCGCGTCACGCTGGTCGTGCGGGGCGACAGCTTGGCGAAGAGCATGTCGCACTATCTGATTCAGCAACTCGCGCAACGCGCGAACGTCGAGGTGCTGCTCGGCAGCGAGGTGGTATCGGCGTACGGCGACGGTCATCTCGAAGAAATCGACGTCCGCGAACGGGTCACCGGCAAAGTAGAGCGGCGAAAAACGAGCGGCGTGTTCGCGTTCATCGGCGCCGACGCCGAGACGGGTTGGTTACCCGACGCGATCGCGCTCGACGAGAAAGGCTTCATTCTCACCGGGCCCGACGTCCGCGAACATCCCTTGTGGAAGCAAGAACGCTCGCCGTACCTGTTGGAGACGAGCGCACCGGGCATCTTTGCGTGCGGCGACGTACGCCACGGCTCGGTGAAGCGCGTGGCAGCCGGCGTCGGCGAAGGCAGCATGGCGATCGCCTTCGTGCACCAGTTCTTACGCGAGCGCGCTTAGCCGCCGCTTCCGGGCCACGGCCGCACCGGCCGGGGCAACCCCTCACCGCTGTGACGCTCGTCCAGCGCCGGAATGCCGAAGCGTTCGCGCAGGTCGCCGATCGGCATTTGCGCGCAAGCCCAGAAATCGAACTCGGTTCCGAACGTGTCGATGCGGCACGCGGCGCCTCGTTCCCACGCACGCCAAAATTTGTCGCCGTCGAAGGCACCGGTCGTAGAACCGGCGAGCGGATTGAATTCGACGCCGAGATGCCAGCTGTAGATAACGGGCAAGACGTGTCCAGCCATGCCTTCGATGCGGTGCATGGCCGCGGTGAACGTCGAGACGAGCAGCTCGCCTTGCGCCGAGGTGCCGTAGCCCGAGAGCACGTGCGCCGAGTCGTGCGGAACGCCGAAGAGCATTGAAAGCCCGCCGCGCTCGCCGGGAAATGGATACCGGTTCTGCGCGTACTGATCGTAGAAGGCGCGACCGAAGGAAGGCTCGGGATAGCGTCGAGCGCCCGAAAACGTGCGGCGAGGTCCGGATTCGGACGAGCGTCGTACGGCATGAACTGCGAAGCGAAATCGGCGTCGGGATCGATGCCGCGAATCGAGGTGGCGTTGCGCCGCGACATGTCGGCGACGATCCATGCGATGTGTTGCTGCGCGGTCTCGGTGAGATCGCGCACGTAATCGGCTCGCACGCCGAGCGCGTTCGCATAGGCGACGGCCCGCTCAAGCTTCGCCGGATCGATGCTGCCGTCGACGAGCGCCATCACGGCGACCAGCTGCATCGCAAAGTCGCGCAGCGTCGCATCCGGCAGCGCCTCGGCCAGCGCCTGCGGCGCCGTCGCGACGCCGCGGGCATCGCTCGCAATCTTCGCATGCAATACGTGCTGTGCGGCACCGTCGAGCGTCTTGCGCGCTCGCACCGACAGCTCGCCGCCCTCCGCGGCCACGGCCCGCATCGCGCCGAGGATGGCCGCCGCTTGCGCGCGGTCGAGGTCGACCGAGGGAACGAGGCGGCTTTCGTCGTTCACGATTTCCTGAAAAGTTTGGTGCCCAGAAAGGGACTCGAACCCCCACGACCTTGCGGCCACTGGTACCTGAAACCAGCGCGTCTACCAATTCCGCCATCTGGGCGCAGAACAGCCGCCTCTGATTAGCCGCTCGCCGCGCCTCCGCCTTCGAGGAGGACGCGGCGCTTCGCGAACCGCTGGTAAGCCACAAAAGCCGGGACCACGCCCAGCACCACAAGACCCGCCAGCACCGTCCAGCTCACGTGCAGGCCGAACGCGTCCGCGATGGCGCCGAACGCGACCGGCCCTACCACCGCCGCTGAAAAGGTGAGCGATGAGCCCATGCCGAGCGCCATGCCGGCGAAGCGCGCGCCGCCGATCTCAGCCAGCGCGACGGTATACAGCCCCGTCCATCCGTTGCCGGTGAAGCCGATGATTGCCGAACACACGACGAGCAGCGGCAAACTGCCCGTTGCGAGTCCGATTCCGAAGAGGCCGCAGCCCGAAACGAAGCACACCACCGCCAGCGGCAGCGTGCGGTCGCCTCCGAAGAGCGCGTCGCTCAGCCATCCCCACGCGACGCGTCCGGCTGCCGCCGACAACTGCATGATGGTGAACACCACGGCCGCAACGCCGACGTGCACGTGGGCGAACGAAATAACGGTGAGTGCGAGAAACCCGTTGCCGCACATCTGCGCCGCAGTCAAGATCATCGACGTGATCATGAACGGCACGGTGCGCGGGTCGGCGAAGATCGCTTCGAACCCTTCGCGCAAGTGGCCGAGGCCGCGGAACGGCACGACGTCGTCTTCCGGATCGCGGTAAAACAGCGTGACCCCGGCGGTTCCGACCAGCGCGCTCACCGCACCGGCAAACAATGCGGCGCGATATCCGGCATGCAAGGCGATGAAGGGCAGCAGCAGCCCGCCGATCGCCGCACCGGCCGCAATGCCGGTCTGGCGAATTCCCATGGCAAGCCCGCGGTGTTTGCCGAACCAGCCCAGAATCGCGCGTCCGCCGGCAGGTGCGATTGCCGAATATACCGCGCCGAGCAGGAACATGGAGCCGACTAGGGCCGCATACGTCGGCACGAAGACGCCGAGGCACAGTGCCGCAAAAATCGCGACGCCGCTGAAGATCGTCATCGCGCGTTCGCCGAACCGATCGACTCCGACGCCGCCGGCAAACGCCGACACCGCGCCGCCCAACATGATGGCGCCGTACGAAACGCCGAGCTCGGTTTTGGTCAGATGAAAGAACGAGATGATGAACGGCGCGAGTGCGCCGTAGCCTTGGAGCACCAGGGAGGCACAGATCTGCGCGATCGTCATGATCGCCAGCATCTTGTACCGCACGCGATCAGCCCGCAGCGTGGGGTTGCGCGGCCGCGAATTGCCGCGCGAGCAAGGACGGAATCGCGGCCAGCGCAAGCGCGCACGCATACGCCATCCACGCCGTACCAAGCCCGAACGCATCGCCAACAGCGCCGAAACCGATCGGGGCGACCGCCCCGATCGCGAAGTTAACCGTATATCCTACGCCGAGCGCGCTGCCGGCATGCCGTACGCCGCCGAGCTCCGCCAAGAGCGTCGCGTATAAGCCGTTCCACCCCGTCGAACCGAGGCCGAACAGGATCGCGCACGCGAAGAGCAGCGTCGTATTGCCGGGCCGCAGCATCGCGATGCCGACTCCGCCGAGCGCGCCGAGTCCGCACGTCAACGCGAGCGGCAGCGCGCGATCCCCACGAAAGAGGTTGTCGCTGGCCCAACCCCACCCGATGCGCCCAAGAATCGCAAAGCCCATGGTGGTGGAAAACGACAGCGCCGCAAGCTGCACCGAGAAGTGGCCCAGCACGATCGCGCTGAGCGCGACGAAGCCCGCCGAGATCTGCTGTGCGCCGTTCAACGCGCCGCCGGTTATCGTCACGAGCAAGGCGCGCCGGTCGCGCACGAATAGCCGAACCCCGTCGAGCATGGAGCCCGGGCTGCTCTTACGTCGCGAGCGGGCGTCCTTCGGCTCCCGGTACAACAGGGCCAGGCCGGCGGTGCCGAACAGCGCGATGAGGCCGCCACAGAAGAGCGCCAGCCGGTAATCGGCGTGCAGCGCCAGCGGCGGGAGAATCAGTCCGCCGATCATCGCTCCGGCCGGGACGCCCGTTTGCCGCAAGCTCATTGCGAAGCCGCGATCCCGCTCGAACCAGCTAAGGACCGCGCGGCCGCCGGCGGGAGAGCATCCGGAGTACGTCGCGCCGACCATGAACAGCCAGAAGACCAACCACGTGTACGAAGGCACCGCAGCGGCGAGCATGAGCGTGATGCCGATGCCTATTCCGGCGGCGACGGTGACCGTGCGCTCGCCGAACCGGTCGACTGCGATGCCGCCGGCACCGACCGTTAATGCCGACCCGATCATCAAAGCCGCCACTGCGAGACCGAGCTGTGCTTTGGTGATGTGTAAGAAGCTCACCACAAAGGGGGCGAGCGAACCGAACCCCTGCTCGACGACGGCCGCACAAATCTGCGCGCCGATCATGATCAGGAGCACGCGGTACCGCATGCTCACGGCCGCAAGACACGCCGAACTCACCGAGCGTTGCAGGCAAGCGAACACGAGGTGAAACCTTCCTGCAGGACGCCGCGGTTGTCGGAATCCCAGTGGAATCAACCCTTTTCATCGATTACGCGGAGCGGATAGCTCCGCCGTCGGATCCGTATTCCGAAGCCGTTACGCACGCGGTCGACGTGGCGAGCCCTTCGGTGGTCGGCATCGACGTATCGTCGGGCCGGCGTGGGGGCGCAGGCTCGGGCTTCATCATCACTCCCGACGGCTTCGCCGTAACCAACAGCCACGTCGTGCACGGCGCACGCAAGATCGCCGTCGCCACGCCGGACGGCCGTCGCTACGACGGGACGCTGGTCGGCGACGATCCCGACACCGATCTTGCGGTCATCCGCATCGACGGCAAGGACCTCGTGCACGCCTCGCTCGGCGATTCGTCGGCGATTCGGCCCGGGCAGCTGGCGATCGCACTCGGTAACCCGTACGGCTTGCAAACGACCGTTACCGCCGGCGTCGTCAGCGCGCTCGGTCGCACACTTCGCTCGCAATCCGGCCGCCTGATCGATAACGTGATCCAGACCGACGCTGCCCTCAATCCGGGCAACTCGGGTGGGCCGCTCGTCGACGCGCGGGGCGCCGTCATCGGCGTCAACACCGCCATCATCGCCTTCGCGCAGGGCATCTGCTTCGCGACGGCCATCAACACTGCCAAGCTGATCAGCGCGCTGCTGATTCGCGACGGCCGCGTGCGCCGCGGCTACCTCGGCGTCGCGGGCGCCGATCTCAAGCTGCCGCGCCATCTCATCCGCACGTTCGGGCTCGACGACCAGCCGGCAATCATGGTGCACTCGGTCGAACCCGGCAGCCCGGCTGCGAAAGCCGGACTGCAGGAGGGCGACGTCATCCTCGCAATCGGCGACCGCCGCATCGCAGGCGTCGACGGATTGCACAAGGCGATGACGGAACTGCCGCTCGGGCGCACGTACGCACTGGACGTCCTGCGCAAGAACGAGCGTAAACAGCTGGAGATCGAGCCCGCCGAAGCGCAGCCCAGAGTCGCGAACTAGCCGCCGGCGTAGAGCGTAAGGCCGGCGACCACCGTCCGATTCACCGGCGTCGGTACTCCGAAACGTTCGCCGAGGCGCACGACCGCGCCGTTGAGCCATTCCAGCTCGAGGCGATTGCCGCGTTGCAGATCGACGCCCATCGACGAGTTCATTTCGGCCGGCAGGGTGTCGATGAATGCCAGGCGTTCCTCCGCAAAGCCGTCCGGAACGTCGATGCCGGAGGCTTTGGCGAGTGCCACTGCCTCTTGCATGATGTCGAGAAGGAGCCGGCGCGTCACCGGGTTCTCGCGAATCGGGCCGATCGTTTGCCGGATCAACGTCGTGGTTCCGCTCATCGCGATCAGGAAGACGAACTTCTGCCACGTCATCCAGCGCATGGTGTCGCTGGCGTCGGCGTTTATCTTGGCAGCCTGCAAGACGGAGACGATTTCATCGATTCGCTTCGTCCGTGGACCGTCGAGCTCGCCGATGACGATCCGCGCCATCGTGCCGGTGTGCGCGATGGTTCCGGGCTTCGCGATCGTCGCAGCGATGAAAGTTACGCCACCGATGACGCGCTCCTTGCCTGCGACCGAGCGCAGAACGTCATCCTTCTCGATGCCGTTCTGGAGCGATACCACCGTGGTCGATGGGCCGAGCATCGGTAAGGCCAACCGCGCTGCTTGTTCCGTGTCCCACAGCTTCACCGCGATGATGACGAGGTCGACCGGCCCGATCTGCGCCGGATCTTCCGCCACCATTGCCGGCTTCACGTCGGCGTTGCCCAACTGGCTTTCCACCTTTAAGTCCGACGCGCGGAGCGCGGCCGCGTGCTCGCCGCGTGCCACGAACGAAACCTCGTTACCCGCTTCGATGAGGCGCGCCCCATAGTATCCGCCGACGCCGCCGGCACCAATAATCCCGATCTTCATGCGCGTGCACTACTCCCCGAAGTAGAGCGTCCCTGCGGCGGGTACCCGAGGCGGATGTCCCGAACCGCCGCTGCATGATGCGACCGCGCAGTTCGTTTTTGGCTTCGATCGGCGCCGCCGGCGCCGCTCCGTTCTCATGGCACGCCGTCGCCCGCGCCGCGCAGTTCACGTACAAGCTGGGACATCCGTTCCCGGTCGACTACGCACCCCACGTTCGCCTGGTGCAAATGACGAAGGCGATCGCAACCGAAACGAACGGGCGCCTCGAGATTCAAATCTTTCCGAACAACACGCTGGGCTCGCAAACCGCGATGCTCACGCAAGTGCGGCTCGGCTCGATCCAATTTTTGACCGTCGGCAATCCGACGTACACCGGGCTCGTGCCGGCAGCCGCCGTCGACAGCCTCGGATTTGCGTTTCCCAACGACGAGACCGCCCTGCGCGCCATGGACGGCCCGCTCGGCGCCTACGTGCGCAAAGAGTTCAACGCTAAGGGCTTGTACGTATTCGACCGCCTGCTGAACTTCTCGTTCCGCGAGGTCACGTCGTGGTCGCATCCCATCCGCTCGGCTGACGATTTCGTCGGATTTAAGTTGCGCGCGACTCCGGGTGCGATCGTCGTGGATCTGTTCAAGACGCTGGGAGCGGCGCCCGTGCCGATCGATGCGGCGGAATTGTACACGGCATTGCAAACGAAGGTCGTCGACGGCCAGGAAACTCCGCTAGTCGCGATTCAGGCGTATCGCTTCTTCGAAGTCCAAAAATATTTGAGCTTGACGAACCACATCTGGACCGGCGCCTGGATCGTTGCCAATACCGAAGCCTGGAACGCGCTGCCTCCCGATATTCGCGATATCGTGGAACGCAACGAGCGGAAGTACGCCGCGCTCGAGCGTCGCGACGTCGCGATCACCAACGTCTCGACCGCCGACAAGCTCAAGCGCGAAGGCCTGACGTTCAACTCCTGCGACGCCCCGTCGATGCGCGCCAAGCTCGGGCCGTACTACACGAAGTGGAAAGGCGAGCTGGGGGCGACCTCGTGGGGCCTGCTTGAAGCCGCAGTGGGGAAATTGGGATGAGCGAATACGTTCCGCAGCGCACGCGCCTGCGCCGCATGATCGACGGCAACGAGCTGATCGTCGCGCCGGGCGCCTTCAATCCGCTTACCGCCAGACTCGTCGAACAGGCCGGTTTTTCCGCGGTCTACATGACCGGCGGCGGCACCGCCCAATCGCTCGGCATGCCGGATGTCGGTTTAGTCACCGCGACCGAGATGGTGAACGCCGCCTCGCTAATCGTGGACGCAGTCGAGATTCCGCTGATCAGCGATGCCGACAATGCGTACGGCAACGTCGCGAACGTCTGGCGTACGGTGCGAGCGTTCGAGAAGGCCGGCGTGGCGGCCATTCACATCGAAGATCAGACCTTCCCCAAACGGTGCGGCAACTTGCGAGGCAAGGAACTGGTGCCGAAAGAGGAGATGGTCCAGAAGATCCGGGCTGCCTGCGACGCGCGGCGTTTTGAGGATTTCACCATCATCGCACGCTGCGATGCGGTGATTGCGACCGGCTTCGAGGACGCAATCGAGCGGGGCCGTGCCTACGTCGACGCCGGCGCCGACGCACTCTTCATCGAAACGCCGCGCAGTCGCGAAGAACTGACGACGATCGCCCGTACCTTCGCCGGAACGCCGCTGCTCTACAATGCCTCGCCGAGCGGCAAGAACGTGCTGGTCGACGCAGCCGAGCTGCACGCGCTCGGCTTCAAGATCATGATCGTGCCGATCTCGGCGCTCATGTGCGGAGTCAAAGCCATCCAGGACGCGCTCAAAGACATCAAGCGCACCGGCTCGGCGGCAAGCGTCATGGACCGCGCGATCAGCTATGCCGAATTCCACCAGCTCGGCGGTCTGGGTGAAGCGGAAAAGTTCTATGCCCGCTACGACGTCGCGGCCGAAGCGCCGACGATCTAGGCTTTAGGCTCCGGCTCCCACCGGCACCCGGTTCACCAGCGGCGCGACCGCCTCGACGCCGGCTTTGATCTCGCCGCGTTCGAGCTTGAGCACGAGCTCGTTGATGCCGGCATTGGTGGGCGCCTGAATGCCTGCCTCCGCGCCGCGCGCGGCGACGTAGCCGTTGATGAACTCCGTCTCGGTGCGCCGGCCCTTGGCGATGTCTTGCGCCATCGACGGCCGCTGTTTGTCGTTGCGGGTGGTGGCTTTGGCGACTTTATGGATCGTTTCGCAAGCTTCTTCGAACGCGCGATCGTCGAGATCGGCCTTTGCCAAGACTTCCGGCGGGATTTTCACCATGGGCTCGAGCTGATAGCCGAGCGCGAGGCCGACGCGCACGGCTTCGGCGCCGAGCTGTATGCCCACGCGCAACGTGGTCGCGTTGGTATCGCGCTCGTTTCCGCCGAGACCGCTCACCGACGAGAGGCCGTTACGCATGGCGTTGATGACGAGCTTCGACCAGCGCTCGCCCCACAAGTTATCGGTCGTCGTGGCGCTGTCGCTATGGCGCAGCAGCCGCGCGACTTCTTCCGCCCGCTTCGTGATGCGGCCGTGCGTCTCGCCGACGCGATAGTCGATGTAGGTCTCGTTGCCGAGCCCGACGTTGCGGTGCACGTGGCCGGGTTCGGTGCATTCGGCAGCCAGCAGCGCGACGATCGCGCCGACCGTGCGGCCCCAGCCGGCGATTGACGCAATGCGCTCTTCGTTGATGCAGTTTTGCAACGAGACGAAGAAGCCGTTCGGCGCCAGGTACGGGAGCAGCAGCCGCGTCGCCCATTCGGTGTCGTACGACTTCACCGAGATGAATGCGATGTCGATGGGTTTCTCTTTGGCGAGCTGCTGAACGTCGCAGACGTGCAGCACGCGCATCGGCACGCTCAGGCGCTCGGCCGGCGTCGTGCCGAAGATCTGCATGCCGTTCTTGCGGATGTACTGGACGTGCTCGGGCCACGGGTCGACGGCGACGACGTCCTCGCCCTTGTGCGCCATGTGCGCCGCAGCGTACCCGCCGACCGCCCCAATACCGATGAACGCAATGCGATTTCCCATGCGCAAGCCTTCGTGCTTGGTCTCCGCCACCCTCGGCGACCCCCAGCCTAGCGCTCGGCGACCGGCCCAGGCCCCTCGGAGGAGGCGCCAGGCGGTGCGCCTATGGTGCTCACATGCGACGCTTCACCGTCCGCGTGCATCCCTCTACCGAACGGCTGCCGATGCGGCAGCAGCTCGCATTTCGCTTCGCGCAGGTGGCCGCCGCACGACCCGAGAGCGATCCGCGCGCCGTCGCAACCGCCATCGATCGCATCATCGACGACGCCGCGGTGGCGATCGCCGCCATCGACCGGCACGCACCGTCGAGCGCCCGCGCTCAGGCCTTCGCGCATCCGCGCGAGCGGGGCGCGACCATCTTCGGCGCCGGCGACCGCCGGTACGAGTGCGAATGGGCCGCCTGGGCCAACTGCGTGGCGGTTCGCGAACTCGATTTTCACGATACCTTTCTCGCCGCCGAGTACGGGCATCCGGGCGACGCGATTCCGCCGCTGCTCGCCGTCGCGCAGCAGATGCGTCGCAGCGGCGACGATTTGATTCGCGCGATTCTCACGGCGTACGAAATCGATGTCGCGCTGATACGCGCGATCTCGCTGCACGCGCACAAGATCGATCACATCGCCCACCTTGCACCGGCGGTTGCGGCGGGACTCGGTACGCTCTTGCGCCTCGATCCCGAAGTCGTCTTTCACGCCATCGGCCACGCGCTGCACGCGACCACCACCACGCGGCAGTCGCGCAAGGGCCAGATCAGCAGTTGGAAAGCCTACGCGCCGGCGTTCGCCGGCAAGACCGCGATCGAAGCCGTCGACCGCGCCATGCGCGGCGAAACCTCGCCCTCGCCCATCTACGAAGGCGAGGACGGCGTCATCGCGTGGCTGCTCGACGGGCCGGATGCGCGGTACGAGATTGCGCTTCCCAGCGATCACGAACCGCGGCTTTCGATCCTCGAGACATACACGAAGGCGCACTCGGCGGAGTATCAAGCCCAAGCGCTCATCGATCTGGCGCTTCGCATGCGGCCGCGCCTCGGCGATCTGGAACGCGTGGCGCGGATCGTGCTGCACACCAGCAACCACACCCACGTCGTGATCGGAAGCGGCTCCAACGATCCGCAGAAGTACGATCCGAATGCATCGCGCGAAACACTCGACCACAGCGCGCCGTACATCTTTGCCGTCGCCCTGGAAGACGGCGCGTGGGATCACGTCAAGTCGTATGCGACCGAGCGGGCACACTACGGTTCGACGCTGCGCCTGTGGCAGAAGATCCAAACCGTCGAGGATCCGTGGTGGACGGCTCGCTACCATGCGACCGATCCGCGCGAGAAGGCCTTCGGTGCGCGAGCGGTCGTCACATTTGTGGACGGCACGGAGGTCGAGGACGAGCTGGCGGTCGCCGACGCCCATCCCAGCGGCGCACGCCCTTATGCCCGCGAGGACTACCGCGCGAAATTCGCCACCCTCACCGAAGGCCGCGTCGACCCATCGGAGGCGCGGCGCTTCCTGGAGGTCGTGCAGCGCATTCAGGCGTTGGACGGTGACGGATTGGGCGCTGTAACCCTCCGCTGCTTGCCGGGTTTTCTCGACCGTACCCCCATTCCCAACGCCATCTTTTGATTCGCAAGCTCGCCCCGATACTCGGGATCACGTTCATCGACATCCTCGGATTCAGCATCCTGATTCCGTTGATGCCCTATTTCGTCAAGCACTTCGGCGCGTCGGACGTCGTGGTCGGACTGCTGTTCGCCTCGTTCGCGGCCGCGCAGTTCGTCGCGGGGCCGGTGTGGGGCAACGTCAGCGATCGCATCGGGCGAAAAGCGGTGCTGATCGTCAGCCAGGTCGGCGCGATTATCGGCTGGACCATGCTCGCGTTCTCGCCGTCGATCGCCTGGGTCTTCGTAGCGCGCATCGTGGAAGGACTATCCGGCGGAAACATCAGCGTTACGCAAGCGTACGTCGCGGATTTGGTCGAGCCGGAGCATCGCGGCCGCGCGTTTGCGTACATCGGGGCAACGTTCAGCGCGGGACTTATCTTCGGTCCTGCGTTCGGCGGTTTGCTGGTCGACCGGTACGGCTTCTCCGCACCATTCTTGGCCGCCGCCGCGCTGCAGGTGATCACGCTGGTCGCCACCGTCTTCTTGCTGCCCGAATCCCGCAGCAAGAACGAAGGCGAGCCCAACGCCACGCTGGCGCAGTGCGTCGGTTCGCTCCGCGACCCCCGGATCGCACCGGTGCTGTGGCAGAAGCTGGTGTACTCGATGGGACTGTACGGTTGGTTCAGCATCTTTGCGCTGGTGATCGCGGCGCAACTGCACTATGGCCCGGGAGACACCTCGCGTCTGTTCTCCCTCTTCGGCATCGCGAGCGTCATCGTGCAATTGTTGGTCGTCGGCCGCGTCACCGACAGCCTCGGAAACCGCACGTCGTCGAACATCGGCTTCGTCGCGCTGCTGGTCGCCTTCGGCGCGGCGGCATTCATGCACGATCTGCCGTCGGCAACGCTGCTGGTGGTCGCCTTCTCGCTCGGCATGTCTCTGGTGAACGCCACCATCCCGGCGCTCCTGAGCGAGTCCGCCCCGGAAAATCAGCGCGGAACCATCTTGGGCGTCGGTTCGTCCCTCGACTCGCTCTCGGGCGTGGTCATGCCGCCGGTGTCGACCGGCATTCTGGGGGCGTACGGAACTCCGTTTGCGGCCGGCGTGTCCGGAGCGTTCGTGCTGCTGGCACTGGCACTCGGTTTGCGTGCAAGCCGTCGCGCCGGGCTCGCGCAAGCCGCCCCGCAGCCCGAGCCGTAAGGCAAGGCCGCTAGGCGTTCCACGGCCGCCAGCTCGCGGGCGGGTCTTCGTTCGTCCACTTCTTGTAGATCCGCGCGTAGGTGCCGTCGCGGTAAATCGCGTCGATCGCATCGTTGAGCGCCGCCTGCAGTTGCGGATTTCCCTTGGCGATGCCGGCAGCCCAGGAGTCGAAGATCGAGTAGGTATTCAGCATCTTCAGGCCGGTGGTTTGCCGCATCAGGCCGAGCATTTGAAACTTGCTGCTGAAGATGTAGTCCACGCGACCCGACTTCAGCGCTTCGACGCACTCCGGAAGTCCCGGCAAGTTCACGACCTTCGTATCGTTGGCCGTGATGCCCGACTTCGCGGCCGCGGCGAGCAGTAGCGTCTGAGACACAGAGCCCTGCGGCTGGCAGGCTGTCTTGTTGCGGATGTCTGCGGGATTGCCTGAGAACGTCGATTTGTCGGTAACCATGAAGAGGATCTCGTTCGGAAAGTAATAGTGCGTGAAATCGATCGCCGCTCGCCGTTCGGGGAGAGGTACCATCGTGGTGAAGGCGACGTCCACGTCTCCCTGTTGCACCATCGGAATGCGCGCGGCAGGCGACGCCTCTTTGAACACGGCTTTGTCCGGCGACCCCAGCATCTTGGCCGCGACGGCTCGCGCCAGATCGACTTCGAATCCTTCGACCGCATTGGTCCTCGGATTCAACCACGCGGCGGTCGGGACGTCGTAACGCACGCCCACGATGAGGTTGCCGCGCTGCTTGACTGTCTGCAGGCGGTCGTCGGCGGCCCGCGACGCGCTCGACCAACACGCGAGCGCCACGGCGAGTATTGCAATTAGCGTCGAACGTTGCATCGTCATTCTCCCGTGGGAACTTAGCGTGAGACGGTTGGAATGGCGGTCCAGCCGCGCGCGCGGCGAAGCGATTCGCGCTGGGCCTCGGTGGCGTCGCGGTCGACGCTCCAGTTTTTCGTGTCGACGACAACCCCGTACTCTTCCCGCGCCGCTTGGACGCTTACGAAGTCGTTGCGAACGTCGCGCACCACGCTGTGCGGATCGCGCTCGAGCGGATCGCCCCAGCCTCCCGGTCCCGGCTGCTCGTGCCGGTAGACGTCGCCACGGCGGATCGTCATCGTGAGCTTCGACGGAAGCACCTCGGGCGCGGTGAACGGATTCATCACGTTCTGCGACGGCTTGCCGGGGCTTCCGCCGTACAATCCGTACGGGCGGAACGTGTGCCGGTCGGAGCGCACCTGCAGAATCGCTTCGGATTCGAGAAAGCGATAATCGCGCCGAACGCTCGCGCCGCCACGGTATTTGCCGGGTCCCATCACGTCCTGGATGAACTCGCAAGAGAGGATCTCGATGGGAAGCTCCAGCTCGCAGACTTCCGCCGATTGCAGCGACATGTTTGCGATCATGTTCGAGTTGCCGTCAAGTCCGTCGGCCCAAGGACGCCCGCCCCACGCCGAGCACAGGAAGTCGACGTAGATGAACGGCCGCCGGTCGGCGTAGTATCCGCCAATCGTGATGCCGGTATTGCCGCCTTCCGATGAGGCGTATACTCTATCGGGCACCATCTGTGCCAGCGCGCCGAAGCAGCAGTCCGCCATGCGGAAGCCGGTCAAACCGCGCGCTGCCGTCGCCGCAGGCAATACCGCGTAGGCGATGGTCGCGGGCTCGGCGATGACCTTGATCGCCCGGAAGAAACCTTCGTTATTCGGGATGTCGGCGGAGAGGATCGAACGGATGCACGTGTACGACACCGATTTCGTAAACGAAAAGGTGTTGTTGATCGCGCCCGAGACCTGTGGGGACGTTCCGGTCCAATCCACTTCGATCTCGTCGCCCGCCTTGCGAACGCGGACTTTGAGCGGAATGGGCTTGCCGACGTCGATACCATCGTCGTCGATCCAATCCTCGAAGAGAAATTCGCCGTCGGGCAACTCGCGGATTGCGGCCCGCGTCACGCGCTCGGTGTAGTCGACCAGCTCCTCGAACTGAGCTTTGACGCCGTCGACGCCGTAATCGGCGATGAGACGGTGCACGCCTTCTTCGGCGATGTGACAGGCGGCGAGCTGCGCCCGAAGGTCGCCGCGCACGTGTTCCGGCAGACGGACGTTCGCGCCGATGATCGCAAACAGCGTTTCGTTCGGCTCGCCGGCGTCGTACATCTTGAGCGGCGGAATGCGCAAACCTTCGGCGTACGTCTCCGTCGAATCCGACGCGTTCGAGCCCGGCACGCGGCCGCCCACGTCGGTGTGATGGCACACGGTGGCGGCGATCGCGACGCATTCGCCTTCGTAGAAGACCGGCTTGAAGGTGAAGATGTCCGGAAGGTGCATGCCTCCGGCGAACGGGTCGTTGAGACAGTACACGTCGCCAGGCTTCATCGCTTTGCCGTAGCGATCGATGACCGACGCGATGGCGTCGGGAATCGACCCGAGGTGTGCGGGCAGCGTCAGTCCTTGCGCGACGAGGCGTCCTTTCGCGTCGCACAGCGCCGTCGAGTAGTCCATGATGTCCTTGAGGACGCCGGAATACGCCGTGCGCAGAATCGTCAACGCCATTTCGTCGGCGAGCGAGAAAGCGGCGTTCTTGAAGAGCTCGAAGGCGATCGGATCGCGGAGAACGCCTCGGACGGCTTCTTGCTGCATGCGGGATCCCATCGGACGGAGCGCCAGGTCGGGCCCCGCTACGGCTTGGGCGCCCCGAATGCCTCCCGGCGCGTGCAACGCCTCTCGGCGGCCGCGGTGTTCTTTCGTCCAATGACCACGCTGGATTGGGACGCGATCGAAGGCTCGCTCTTCGCCGACGGCTACGCACTCGTCGACGGTTTCTTCGACGAACGCAAATGCGCGAAAACGATCGCCATGTATTCCGACGACGGGTTGTTTCGCAGCCGCGTGACGATGGAAGCGCACGGATTCGGACGAGGCGAATACCGCTACTTCTCCTATCCACTGCCGCCGGCGATTTCGGAGCTCCGCGAAGGCCTGTACGCGGGGCTGGCGCCGATCGCCAACCGTTGGATGGAAGCCTTGCGGTTGCGCGATTGTTTTCCGGCCACGCAGACGGAGCTATTCGAGCTGTGCGCGGCGAGCGGCCAAAATCGCCCCACGGCATTGCTGCTGCAGTACCGTCCGGGGGATTGGAACGCGCTCCACCAGGATCTGTACGGCGAGGTCGCATTTCCGTTTCAGGCGACGGTGTTCTTGAGCCGGCCGCAGAGCGATTTTACCGGCGGCGAATTCGTGCTGGTCGAGCAGCGCCCGCGGGCGCAGTCCCGTCCGGAAGTGATCGTTCCGCAACTGGGCGCGATGCTGATCTTTCCTAACCGGTACCGGCCCGTAGCCGGAAAGAACGGGACCTACCGGACCGCCTTCCGGCACGGTGTCAGCCGCGTCCGGAGCGGCCGCCGCTACGCTCTAGGGGTCATCTTCCACGACGCAAAATGAGGGCCGCCCGAATGCAACGCAGCAGCCACCACCCGTGTTTCCCCGGCAATCATCTCCCGGCTCCCGAGGAAATTCGCCGTGTTCAGCCTGTTCGCAAGCCTTCTGTTCTTGGTCTTCGTCATGCTGCTGATCGAGCTCGCGCAGCGCCCGCCGCTCGAGACCCGCGACGTACGGGTGTGGAGCGACGACGTCGAGCGGCGCCTGATCGCCGGGGTGCCACCACGGTACCGGCACTAGCGGCATGACGCTCGCCGCGCCGCCGTTCGAACCGGCTACCGCCACCGACGAGGTCGGCGAGTTGCTGGCGCACGCCGCCGCCGACGACCTCGACGCTTCCTTCGAACAGATCGTGCGTACGTATCAAGACCGCATCTTCAGTTACGTCGCGCGTTCGCTCGGCGACGACGGGCGCGCCGAAGAAGTCGTGCAGGACGCGTTCGTGCGTGCCTATCGCGCGCTGCAAAGCTACGACCGCCAGCGCATCCGCACGCTCAAGTTGCGCGCCTGGTTGTATGCCATCGCAACCAATCTGATGCGGAATGCCACCCGCGGCAAACGTTTGCAGGTCGTCGGCCTCGACCGCGACGACGGCTCCCCACGGCCGCTCGTCGACCCCGCGCCGACGCCCGAAACGCTGGCCGAGCTAGGCGACGAGCGGCAACGCGTTGCCGGCGCCATCTCGCGCCTGTCACCGCGCCTGCGCTCCGCGTTCGTAATGCGCTATGTGGAAGAACTTTCGTATGAAGAGATCGCCGATGCCCTCTCTCAACCCGTCGGCACCGTCAAATCGAGCGCGCATCGCGGCCTGTTGGCCTTGCGCGCGGCGCTCGACGCTCCCATGGAGATAACGAAATGACCGACGCTCTGCGACGTTCGCTGGACGACTACCGCGAGAAGACGAGGCGGACCGCACCGGAGCGGATGGCGCCGGCGATTCTCGACCGCCTCGGCCTCGCGGACCGCTACCTCGTGCTCGACAGTGAAATCGGACCGGTGTACGTCGCTTGGAATCCGCGCGGCGTTTCGGCGGTGCGGCAAGCCGCCGATTCGGAAGCGTTCGAGCAATGGTTCCGCAAGCGCTTCGGACGCCGCGCGCTTCCCTCCACCGAAGCGCCCGCGAACCTCGACCTCGTCCGCCGCGCACTGGCCGGCGAGAGCGTCGACGTCGAGGTGGATCTGCGCGACTGCACGCCGTTCGAAGCCGCCGTGCTGCGCAAAACGCGCGAAATCCGTCGCGGCCACGCGCGGCCGTACGCATGGATTGCCCGCGAAGTCGCGCGCCCTCGCGCCGTCCGCGCGGTCGGGAGCGCGCTCGCCAACAACCCGGTACCGCTGCTGATTCCGTGCCACCGGGTCGTCCGCAGCGACTACACCACCGGCGAGTACGTTTTCGGACCCCACGCCAAACAGCGCTTACTCCACGATGAAGGCCTCGATCTTCCCACGATCGGGGACCTTGCACGTAAGGGGTACCGTTTTGTCGGCCAGCCCCGCAAAAAGTACTTCTGCCTCCCGACGTGCGGCAACATCATGTCCGACCCGGAGATCGTGCACCTCCACACCGCCGCCGAAGGCCTGGAGCTGGGGCTCGTGCCGTGCGGCTTGTGCAAACCGATGGCTGCCTAGGCACGTAGGCAACCAAGCGAGGTCCCTCTGGGAAATTCCCAGAAAGGGGCTCCATGCGACGTATTATGCTCGGCCTTGCCCTCGCGTGCGGTCTCTCGCTGTCGCTATCGACGGTGGCGACCAGCAGCACGCCGACGCCCAAACCCAAAGCAAAGACGAAGAGCTCATCGACGATGTCCCCCTCCGTCAAGGCGCTCTTGGAAGAGTGCCCCGGCGACAAACATTACGTCCCGGCCCATAAGGAAGGCGGCGTTTCGCTCAGCGGCGGCTGTGCGCCGGGCTCCGCGCCTCCCGCGAAGAAATAAGGGCTTAGACGTTCAGCGGCTCTCGAACGTTCGTCGTCTGCCCTCTGAGCGAGCACCGCTCCATGCGACGAACCTCGCCGTAGTCGCCGACCGCATAATGTACGGCGCAGCGGTTGTCCCACATGAGAACATCGCCGGTTTGCCAGCGGTGACGGTAGACGAATTCGTAGCGGGTCGAATGCTGCTGCAGGAAACGCAGGATCGGTAAGGACTCCTCTTCGGTCATTCCTTGAATGTGACTGACCCGTTCGCCGACGTAGAGCGCCTTGCGACCGGTTTCGGGGTGCTCGCGCACGATCGGATGCGCGGTCGGCGGCGTGCGCTCGCGCATCTCGGCCTTGAGTTCGCTGGACGCTCCGCCCAGGGTGATGTCGTGCACCGCGGCCAGCGGCGAGAGCGTTTCTCGCAACGCGAGCGAGAGCGCTTCGTAGGCCATGTACTGATTGGCGAACATCGTATCCCCGCCAACCGTGGGGAGCTGCTTGGCATGCAGGAACGTCGCGCTTGCCGGCCGTGGCGAAAACGAGAGATCGGTGTGCCATACGCGTTTTTCCGCGATGTTGGCCGCGTGCTTGCCGATGGCCGGCTTGGTCTCGAGGATCACGACTTCGTCGTGGCCGGCATGACGCAAGGAACGAGTCCAACTATTATCGTCGAGCTCGCCGAATTGCGCGGCGAAGCCCATCAAAGCCGGCGGCGTGAGATCTTGCCCTCGGAAACAGAGCACGATGTGTTGGAGCCATAACTCCCGCACGCGTGCCACCGCGGCGGCATCGAGCGGACGGGCGAGATCCAAACCGGAAATCTCCGCGCCGAGCGCGTAGCCAAGGCGTCGAACCTGAAGCGGCATCAAATGAACTTTCGTCCGAGCGTTGTCTGGAGCATACCCCATTCCGTCGCTCCGAAGGCGTCGGCCCAGTACTGGTAATAGTTTCGGAGCGGAGCGATGAACGGCGCCTGATCGACGTCGTTGAAGATCATGCCGTGGCGCGCCAGCTGTGCCTTCAAGGCCGCGTCGTTCGTCCTCATGTCCCTCGAGAACATCGTCGCAAACTTCGTGTTGTTGCGCTCCACGATGTCTTGCAAGTCGGGCGGCAGGCTATTCCACGTCTCGGCGTTTGCGATCAACCACTGACCGCTCAACGTATGATTGGTGAGGCTGATGTACTTTTGGACCTCATAGAACTTCGAGGTTTCAATCGAGGTGAGAGGAGCCGCCTCGCCGTCGATTAGCTTGGTCTGCAGCGCCGTGTACACTTCGCGGAAGTTCAGTGGTGTCGGGTTGGCTCCGAGCGTTTTGAAAAGATCGATGGTGATCTTGCTCTCCACGACGCGGATCTTGAATCCGCGGAGATCTTCGGGTGTGCGAATCGGTTTGGCGATCGAGCCGACCTGGTTCATGCCGAAGATCCAGAAGGTGCGCAACATGCGCACGCCTTTCGTCGTCGCTTCTTGCCGGATCAACGCGCCGACCGGGCCGTCGGTCACGCGCTGGCCTTCGTCTTCGCCCTTGTAGCCGAAGCCGACCGACACGATGTTTGCGGAGGGCACGACGGACGCCAAGTTTCCCGGACTGATGAGGAAGAAGTTCAACGCGCCTACGCGCAATTGCGAGAACATCGCCGCATCGCCACCGAGCTGGCTGTTTGGAAAGAATTGAGTGTGAATTCGCCCGCCCGACTCTTGCTCGATGGCAGACCACATCTGCAGTAATCGAACGCTCGAGGGCTGATCGGCCGCATCGTTGGACGCACACTTGAACTCGAACTGCGCGGCCTTGGCGGGTGCGCTTACGATGGCGAACGCCGCTGAGGCCTGCGCGCTCGATGCGATGAACGCGCGGCGAGACGCAATAGCGTGACGAATCATACCGTGCCCGTTCCAACCTCGTCTCGGCGCTGCCTCCTTCGTGGCTTTCTCGCAACAGGAGGCCCAGCGCGCCGAAGCGTAGCCGGGCCTTCACCCCTGCAGGAGCGAAATCGCGGTGCACGTTCGTCGGATTGCCTACGCGCTCGGAGCCGAAGTGACCGGCGTCGATTTGTCGCAGCCGCTCGACGAACGAGCCATCGACGAGATCCGGAAAGCGTGGCTCGAGCACCTCGTTCTTTGTTTTCCGAAGCAGGAGCTGGACCGCAGCCAATTCCTGGCCTTCGCGCAGAATTTCGGCGAGATCGAGGTTGCGGTCAATCCGAGCTCGGACCGCGGCGCGCCGGAGGTTACGCTGCTGACCGAAAAACCGGTTCCCGGCGCGCGGCACCACGGATACAAAAACGGGCAGATTTGGCATTCCGATCAGTCCATCACGACCCGGCCGACGTCGGCTTCGTTTCTGATCTGCCGCGAGATACCCGAGGCCGGCGGCGACACGATGTTCGCCAACGCGTACATGGCATGGGATGCACTCTCGCCGGCAATGCAGCGCGTGCTCGAACGGCTGTCCGCCGTCCACGACCAAGAGCTCAGCGTCAGGCCCGAGGTCGCTCATCTCACTCGCCGGCAGGGACCGGCGGAATTACTTCAGTCGCTCGCTATCGAACGCGCAAAAATGTATCCGCCGGTAGTTCAGCCCGCCGTACGCGTACATCCCGAGACGCAGCGGAAGGCGCTCTATCTCGGCGAGCGCGTTCGACGCTTCTACGGAATGACCGACGAGGAAAGCGCGCCGCTGCTGAGCTTTCTGAATAACCATGCGGCTTCGTACGAATTCGTCTTCCGCAAGCGGTGGAGCGTCGGCGATGTGGTCATGTGGGACAATCGTTGCACGCTGCACATGGCCCTCTGCGATTACGACCTTGCACGCGACCCGCGCCTGATGGAGCGCTGCGCCGTGCAAGGCGAACCCTCGGGCGAACCGTACGACCCGCAAGCCGAAGCGGCCGCCCCCAGCGTCCAACCGGCATAGGATAGAGGCCGCCTTGCGGAATATGACGCGTCCATGAAAATTACGCGGCGGACGGCACTGGGTTCGATCGGCTCGTTTTCGGCACTCGCGATTCCGCGGTTTGCGGACGGTGCGCCCGAGTTCTCGTACAAGCTCAGCAACGACGTGGCGGTCGATCATCCGATGCACCTGCACTTCACCGAAGCGGCTACGCAGATTTCGCAGCAGTCGGGTGGGCGCTTGGAGATCAAGACCTTCGCGAACAGCACGCTGGGCGGACAAACGCAGACGCTCGAACAGTTGCGCTTCGGCGCGCTCGAGTTCATGCTCGGCTACGACGCCGTCTCCGAGACGGTCGTGCGCTCCGCCGGGCTCACCGGGATTCCGTTTGCATTCCCTTCGTATAAAGCGATCGCCGACGCGATGGACGGTTCGCTCGGCAAGTACGTGCACGACGGTCTGTCCAAAGTGGGAATCCTCAGCGGAAAATCGTGGAACCTCGGCTTCCGCCAAGTCGAGAACAGCCTGCGCCCGATTCGCACGCCCGCCGACATGAAAGGCCTCAAGCTGCGCGCGGCCAACTCGCCGGTCGAGAACTCGCTGTTCGTCGCCTTAGGCGTGACGCCGGTTTCGCTGAATGGCGCCGAGGAATACGTTTCGGTGCAAACGCACTTGGTCGATGGCACCGGCACCCCGTTGCTGTCGGTGAAGACGCGCAAGCTCTACGAGCTGCTCAAGTACATTTCGCGCACCAACCACATGGGCACCGACTACACGTTTCTGGCCAGCGCCATTGCGTGGCAGAAGCTGCCGCAGAACGTGCGCGACCTGTGCGACAAAAATTTCGACGCCGCTTCACTACGTTGCCGCGCCGAGTTCTCGACCATGGAAGGCTCGCTCGAAGCGTTTCTGCGGGACAAGGGCTGCACGTTCAACGAGACCGACAATGCGGCGTTCAAAGCCGCCATCCGGTCGTCCGGCCTCTACAAGCAGTGGCGCGACCACTACGGGCCCGAAGCGTGGGGCATGCTCGAGCGGTCCACCGGACCGCTCGCCTAAGCCGCGCTCTTCTTCCGCCGGGTCGTCTTCTTCTTGCCGTCGCTTTCCGCGGCTTTGGACGCGCGCGCCGGTTTCTTGGACTGTTCGAGGCTGCGCTGCAGCACGTCCATGAGGTTGACGACGTTGGTCGCGGCCGGAGCCTTGGCTTTTGCCTTCGGCACGTCTTTGCCGGCGGCGCGCGCCTCGATCATCGCGAGCAGTTGCTCGCGATAGGTGTCGTGGAACGCTGCCGGCTCGAACGGCGCGGTCATCGTGTCGATGAGCATCTTCGCGACCTTCATCTCGGCAGGCGCGACGTCGGCTTTGAGCGGGGGAAACTCAAAGTCTTCTTGCGCGACCAGCTCGTCGTTCCAGTGCATCAGCTCCAGCACCAGCGCCTCACCGTTCGGCTTGAGCGCCGCCAGGTGCTCGCGGGACCGAATCACGACCTTGGCGATCCCGACCTTGTTAGCCGAGCGGAGCGCCTCGCGAAGGAGCGCGTACGCGTGCCGGCCCTTCTTCTCCGGTTCGAGATAGTACGGCACGTCGAAGTACATCGGATTGATTTCGTCGAGATCGCAGAACTGCACGATCTCGACCGACTGCGTGGCCTCGACGTTCACGCTCTTGAGATCTTCATCGGTGACGGTCACGTACTCGCCTTTGGTGTACTCGTAGCCGCGAATGATCTCGCCGTACGGGACTTCCTCTCCGTCCAGCGAGCAGACGCGCACGTTCTTGATCCGGCCTTCGTCCTTCTTATGCAAGAAGTTGAAGCGCAGATCGTTCGTGCGCACCGCGGTGAAGAGCTTCACCGGGATGGTGACGAGACCGAAATTTATCGCACCGGACCAGATCGCATGAGCCACTGTGTTACCCCCAGCGTTTTCGCGCTTTCGTCAGCGCCGCTTCGAGCCGTTGCCCGCGCCAGCGCCCTTTCCACGGATCCCCGCCCTTGCGGAGAATCGCTGGGACGGATTCGAGGTTCCACTTCGCCCATTCGCGGGCCGGGTCGGGCACGCGCTTGCGGCGGAGGGCTTCTACCTCGTCCCAGGCGAGCGGCAGCGAGACCGGAGCCCGGTCCCGTGCGCGCACCGCGAACGGTGGGACTAGCGTCTTTCCCCGGCCGACTTGGACGTAATCCAAGTAGACCGTCCCGGGAGGACGCTTCCCTACGCTCCTTTCGAGCGTCGTGTGCTCCGGGGCCTGTTCGTGGACGCGCCGCGCCAGAAGCTCCGAGAACCCCTTGACCAACTCGTAGTCGTAGCGCGGGGCGAGGGGGATGATAACGTGCAGGCCGCTGCCGCCGGTGGTTTTCACCAGCGGCTCGAGCCCGATCTCTTGCACCGCATCGCGGAAGGTCGTCGCGACGCCGCATAAGGTCGCCAGCGTGCAGCCTTCGCCCCGGTCGAGATCGATCAGCAAGAAGTCGGGCGCGTCGAGCTCCGGCAACTTCGAAGTCCACACGTGCAACGTAATCGCCGCGAGATTGGCGACGTACGCGAGCGTCGCTTCCTCTTCGCAGAGCATGAACTCGACTTCGGGGTGCCGGCCGTATTCGGCTTTGACTTTGACGGTCTCGACCCACTCCGGGAGCCCGCGCGGAATCTGCTTCTCCCACCATCCGGCTTTGCCGATGCCGTCCGGAAAACGCTCGAGCGTGAGCGGCCTCCCTTTCACGTACGGCAGAATGTAGGGCGCGACCGCGCGGTAGTACGCGATGAGATCGCCCTTGGTGATGCCGTCCTTCGGAAACAGCACCTTGTCGAGGTTCGTTACCGCCAATTCGCGGTCGCCAACCGAAAGCAGCGTCTTGGCCGAAGCGCTCCTCGAACGCGAACCCGGCCGCTCCGCCGCCGGGGCAACGGGCTTACGAACCTGGGCACCGGGCATCGCGAAATCTCCGTGGGGCGAGGGCGAGTGCCTTCCAGCCGAGGTCTCAAAGACCTCCGCACGCATGAACGGTCCAAAGGACGGCGACCGCTAGCGTTCTAACGTTTACAGTGGCCAAGAAAATGACGACCGGTTGGTTGTTAGGTCTTCTAACATTTCATTCATCACGGAGGCGAATATGCGACGGGGTCCCGCGTGTGCGCTGCGGTCGCTGCCGGACTAGCGACGAGCTTTCCGGCAATCGCTTCAGCCGATTTGAGTGAGACGGGTTCGACGCTGCTTTATCCGTTGATCACCGAGTGGGCCGCCGCCTACCGCTCACGGCAACGCCGGAATGATCCATACGTGCCAAGGCATGAAATACTCGGTGGCCTACATCGGCATCAGCTTCTTCGATCGAGCTAAGGCGAGCGGATTACAAGTCGCTTCACTCCGAAACGCGAGCGGCGAATTCGTAGCCCCGACGCGTGCGTCGATCGCTGCGGCGGTCGACGGGCAGCCCGCACCGCCCGAGGATGGACGGATGTCCTTGGCGTTGGCGCCGGGAAAAGGGGCGTACCCAATCGTGAATTTCGAGTACGCGATCGTGAACGCCCGGCAGCTTTCAGCCGAGCAAGCCGCAGAGCTTCGGGACTTTCTTAGCTGGATCGTCGCCCCGAGCGGCGGGAACGCCGAATCGTACCTCAGTCACGTACACTTCGTTCCGCTTCCGCCTCGCGCACGGAACGTGAGCTCAAAGCAGATCGCTCAAATCCAAGGCCCGTAAACGGAGCGCCTCGTTACGTAACGCGGCCCGGCCGGGACTCGAGCAGCTCTACCGGGATTCCGTTCGGATCTTCGACGAACGCGATCGAGCGCGTGCCGCCCGGCGACTTCTTCGGGCCCTGGAGGATCTTCACGCCTTCGGCCTTGAGCTTGTCGCACGTCGCGATCATGTCGCCGTCGATTTCGATTGCCAAGTGCTCGTAGCGATTGCCGGTTTGATACGGTGGATGATCCTCGAGATCGTAGACCAGCTCGATGTACGAGTTCCAATCCGCGCCGACGAACGCCATGTCGGCATTGCCCGGATAGTGAATGGGGCCGTCGAGCAGCTTGAGTCCGAGCTTGCGCGTGTAGAAGTCGATCGATTGCTGCATGTCGTTGACGAAGATGGACGTGTGCAAGTATCGCGGCATAGCGGCTCCTTTCAGGTTGCAGGAAAGAATCGGCTGCGACGCGTGCGCCTACCTGCTTGATCGGAGAGACGGCGGGTTTTGCGACCAAACGGAAGCACGCCCGTTACGTCGAAGGCGCGCGAATGCACGTCTCTCTTCGCGGGACCATTCCCGCGCTTCTTTCCCTTTTCGCGCTCGCAGGCTGCGGCGGGCCGGCCAATACGCTACCCTACGGCAACACCGTCAGCGGCCCGCCGCGTGCCGCAGCATTATACGTTGCTGCAGCGCAGGTGCCCGGCTCGCTCTCATCGATGAGCGCGACCGCAACCGGTACGGTCACGCCCTCGACGCTGATTGCGGGCGCAAACGCCGGCCTCGCGTACAACTTCTTTGCGTTCATCGATCCGTCCGGACGGCTGTGGACGACGAATTGCTTAAGTCTCCCCGGCACGAACGGACCGGTCGTCGCGTTCAATGCCGGCGCGACGGGGAACATCGCGCCCGCGATTACCATTCAGGGTCCCGCTACCGGGCTTTCCGGCTGCCAAGCCGGAATCGCGACCGATTCCGCCGGCTTCGTGTACGTCGCCGATATCTCCAACGTGCTGCCGCAATTTCCCGGCGGTCAAATCGCCATCTTCGCGCCGGGCGCGCAGGGCAACGTCGCGCCGGCGCGCGTTATCGCCGGGCCTCTGGCGAACTTGCATTCGCCGACCGGACTATATGTGGATGCGAGCGGATTCGTCTACGTCGCCGATTCCGCCCAAGGCTTTCTCTCCACGCCGCCCGACGTGCAGGTGTTCGCACCGAACTCGAACGGGAATCTCTCGTCCGCTCGCGTCATTTCCGGCTCGAATACCAATCTCGCCGCGCCGGAAGGCGTCGTGGTGGATAGCGCCGGCAACATCTACGTCGCGAATTCCGGCAACAACAGCATCGCGGTATTCGCCCCCAATGCGTCGGGCAACGTCGCTCCGATTCGCCTCATACAAGGCGCGAACACGAAGCTGGACGCGCCGTGCGGTTTGGCTTTGGATTCGGCCGGTTACCTGTATGTGGGCACGCTGGATGCCAAAACCAACGGACCGGTGCTGGTTTTCGCCCCCAACGCGAACGGCAATGCCTCGCCGTTTCAGTCGATTTTCGTCAACGTTCCGAATTACGCGGCGCCCGCAGGCGTCGCGGTGCGCTAGACTACGCGACGTCCTCGTGCGCGACCACGGTCTCGCGCCCAACGGACGCCGGATCCTTATCTTCGCGCAAGCCTAAGAACGCCGGATGCCGCAGGTATCCTTCGTCGGTCCACTCGGTGAACCGCACCTCGCACACCAGGTCGGGCGCGCACCAGTGGACCGGCGCGTTCGATTTCGGCACGTCCGTGGCGAACGGCGAGGTGCTCCGCTCGGTGGCGCGCAGTTGCTTGCCGATCGACGACAGCTTCTTGTGATCGAAGCCCGTGCCGACATGCCCGGCGTAGATCAACCGGCCTTTCTCGTAATAGCCGACGAGGAGCGCGCCGAACCCTGACCGGCTGCCGCGCGGATCGGTCCAGCCGCCGATCACGAACTCTTGGCGCTTCTGGGCCTTGATCTTCAGCCACGTCTTGGTGCGCCTTCCGGCTTCGTACGGCGCGTCTCGCCGTTTCGCCATGACGCCTTCGAGCCCGCGCTCTTCGGCGAATTGGAACAGCTTGATGCCGTCCGCAGGGATGTGCTTGGAATAGATCGCGTGGTGCCCCTCGACCAGGAGCCGTTCGAGAATCTTCTTGCGCTCTTCCAGCGGCAGCGCGCGGACGTCCCTACCGTCGGCGAACAGGACGTCGAACGCCGCGAACGTTACGTCGCCGCCTTCGGCACGGCGCGGACCCTTCACGCTCTCGATGCGGTTCTGCAGGCGTTGAAACGACGAGCGCCCTTCGTCGTCCAGCGCGACGATTTCGCCGTCCACGATGATGGGCAGCGAACGAAACGCTTCGGCGAGGTCGTCGAGCTCCGGAAACTTCACCAGGAGATCCTTGCCGTTGCGCGAGCTCAACGCCACCTTGCCGTCGGCGCCGATCGTCGCGAGCGCCCGGAAGCCGTCCCACTTGATCTCGAACAGCCATTCGCTTCCGTCGAACGGAGCGTCGGTTGCGGTTGCCAGTTGCGGCCCGGAAATTATGGGGAGCTTAACTTTGTTAACGCGAGGTTTCGGAGAGCTTGTCTTACGCTCACTTATCCACTTCTTCGCACGCGGGTTGTGAGCAATTTCCTGGAGCGTCTTGCCGCTTTTGACGCTCTCCGCATGCTCTTCCGCGTTCCACTTCGGGTCGACGTACCGGTCCTTGTCCTTGATCAGCAGCCACGGCTCGCCGTGTTCGTCGCCGCGCGCACGGATCTTGACCAGCGTGAACTCGCCCTGAATCTTCTTGCCGTGTAAGACGAACTTGATCTTGCCGTCCTTGATCTCTTCGACCGGATCGTCGCCCTCGACGAGCTGGTACGTGCCTTCGTCCCACACGATCACTTCGCCGGCGCCGTAGTGTCCTTGCGGAATGATGCCTTCGAAGGTGCGATAGTCGTAGGGGTGATCCTCGACGTGCATCGCGAGGCGCTTCTCTCCGGGATCGAGCGACGGCCCCTTAGGCACGGCCCACGACGCCAGCACGCCGCCGGCTTCCAGACGAAAATCGTAGTGCAAGCGCGTCGCCCGATGTTTTTGGATCACGAAGCGCAGCTTCGGTCCCCGCTCGCGCGGCGCGCCCGCCGGCTCCGGCGTAGCCGAAAAATCCCGTTTGCGCTTGTACTCGGCCAGCGGGTCGGAATTGCGGGAACGAGCCGGCGTCTTGGAAGGCGCCTTTGGCTTTGGGGGCTTTGTCGGCTTCGCCGGCGACTTCTTGACGGGCATGGTCAGCGCTCCGCACCCGCGGCCGGCGGCGGCTGCACCGGATGCAGCACCGCATCGCCATTGGAATTCCACGGCTGCCACGTGAACAGCGCGGTCACGGCGATGGCAACCAGCACGCACGCCAGCCGGTACGAGCGGTTGCCCTCAGGCTCGCTCGCCGCCTCGATCCTCGCGCTTGCGTCGAATACCGGCACCGGGTCCACCTCCATCTCCTCCCCGCTCCGGCGGATATTCAACGCCGCAGCCGCGAAGGAACCTGCATGTGGGCGTTCCTCGGCATCGTCTTGGCGGCTATCGGAGCCGTCATCGGGACCCTCCGCGGGCGCGAGGAACCTCGGGGCTTCTACGAGGGGGAGGTCTACGGCCTGACGGCGCTGTCGCATCGCCGCTTCGCCTTCGCCAGCATTTTGTTTGCGGCCGCGTTCGCGCTGATCGGCGCCTTCCCGGTGCTGCCGCTCCTCTTTCCGGTGCTGGCCGCCTACACGATCTTTTTCATCCTGTATCTGACATCGTTCGTGCGCGGTGCGGTAGGAGAAGATGAATGACCCATCACTTCTCCCCTCGCCCCAATCGCGCCGCGGAAATCGGCTGGCTGGAATGGTCCGACGCCGCATTCGAGCGGGCGCGCGAGCTCGACCGTCCGATTCTGCTGGGCATCTCGGCGGTGTGGTGCCACTGGTGCCACGTCATGGACGAGACGACGTATTCCGACTCGCGCGCGATCGAGCTGATCCGCGAGAAGTTCGTCCCGGTTCGCGTGGACAACGACCGGCGCCCGGATATCAACGCCCGCTACAACATGGGCGGCTGGCCGACCACCGCCTTCCTTAGTCCCGACGGCGAGGTGCTCTACGGCGCCACGTACGTACCGCCCGACAACTTCGTCCAGCTCCTGCGCCGCCTCGACCAAGTCTGGAACGAAGAGCGCGACGAGATCGAAAAGTCGCTCGCAGAGCGCAAGCCTGCCGCCGCGCCGGCGCCGGGCAACGCTGCGCCCGGCCCGGAAGCCGTCGAGCGCGTCCTGCACGCGATCGTCTCGCAGTACGACGAAGAGCACGGCGGCTTCGGCACGGAGCCGAAGTTTCCGCAACCGGACGCGTTGCGCTTCTTGCTTCTGGAGTACCGCCGTCATCATGCCGCCGGCCGAACCGACGAGCGGCTCTACGGAATTTTGGCGCGCACCGCGCTCGCCATGGCGCGCGGCGGCATGTACGACCGGGTGGAAGGCGGCTTCTTCCGCTACTCGACCACGCGCGACTGGTCGATTCCGCACTTCGAAAAGATGGCCGAAGACCACGCGGGGCTGCTGCGCTTCTACGCCGAGCTCTATCGCGCGACCGGCAATGCGGCGTTCGCGCAAACGTTGCGTTCGGCGTTGCGCTGGTTACGTACGGTGATGCTCGATCCGCAGACCGGTCTGTTCGCCGGCAGCCAAGACGCCGACGAAGAGTACTTCGCCCTTCCGCTGGACGAGCGCCGCCGGCGCACCGCACCCTACGTCGATCGAACCGTCTACACCAATTGGAATGCGGGTCTGGCCGCCGCGCTGCTGGCGGCTGGGTTAGCGCTCGACGATGACACGCTCGTGGCGCTCGCCGTCGCAACGCTGGACGCGCTCGAGCGAGACATGCGCGCGCCGGACGGCACGCTGCTACACTACAAAATCGCCGGCGAAGAAGCCAAGGTCGGCCCGCTGCTCACCGACCATGCGGCGTTGCTCGAAGCGTCTTTAGACGCGCACGCCGTCACCGGCGAACCGCGCTTTCTGCAACGCGCTTCGGCGCTCGCCGATGCGGCGCTGCAATCGTTGCGCGACGGGAGCGGTGCGTTCCTCGACGCGCGGCAGGACCCAGGCGCGCGCGGCAATCTGCGCAAGCCTCACTATCCACCGGCCGAAAACGGCACGATGGCCGACGGCCTCCTGCGCTTGAGCGCGCTGCTGCACGACGAACGTTACGCCTCTGCGGCACGCGAAGCGCTCGCGGCGCTGCACGGCACCGCATCCCGTTACGGCTCCCATGCCGCCAACTACGCGCGTGCCGTCGTGCGCTCGCTCGCGGAAGCGCCGACCGTCACCGTCGTGAGCGCATCGGCGCAGGGCGCGGCGCTGCGCGAGGCCGCAGTCCGTCTTGCCGATCCGCTGGTCGACGTGCGGACCATCGATCCGTCCGATTCCGGCGCGCTGGCACAGACCGGGTTTCTCTCATCCGACCGAGCTTTGGCCTATCCGTGCATCGGCACGCGTTGCGGTGCGCCGGCCGAAAACGCCGCACAGCTTTCCGAATCGTACGATATGCTGCGTCAGCTGCCGGTGCGGTAAAACGCGTTCCAATACCAGATGCCCCACACGCTCATCACGACCGAGGCCACCACGAGCACCTTGGCCCAACGCGGAACGCCGTGCCGCGCGGCCAACGTCATGAGCACGAGCAGGAACGGCTCGAAATCCAGCGCGTGCCGCATGCCGTACTGATACCAGCCGTTCAGATAATAGACGAAGCTCGGCAGCGCAACGGCCGCCACGGCGGCCCACATCGCAATCAGCCAGTTCCGCGGGGCGCGCGCAAAGAACGCTAGGGCCAAGGCGGGGCTGCTCCACGTGAGCGCGATCCCGTGCACGTCGACCTTGAACAGCGGCCACTGCGCCAACTGACGGTACTCGACCAGCACGGGCGGCTGCAAGAAAAACGAGTATAGCTCGTACGGAAAGTACGCGATGCGAAACGGCGAGCCGGTGGGCTGTCCCCACGGATCGCGGTGATAGAACTCGGTGTAGCCGAGGTCGTACCATACGCCCCAGCGCGCCAAGTTGTACCAAACCGAAAGCGCCGCCACCGGCACCAGCGCCAAACAGAACGAGCGCAGCTCGCGCGCGCGCGCCGGCGGATCCGGCGCAACGGCTTCGGGCGCGACGCCGCCGCGCCACAAGAAGTACGCGTAGAACGGGACCGCCATCACCATGCTGAAGCGGGATTCGAACGCAGCCGCCGCCCAGAGCGCCACCACCCATCCGCGCGGCGACGGACCGGCCAGCTCGCGCAGCGCGAAGATGGTGAACGTCGCCGCCGCGACCTGCGCCACGAACCATACGTCGCCAAGCATCGCGCACCACCACATGGTCGTGCCGGCGAACATGAACGCGCAGAGCCACAAGCGCGTGCGTACCGTCGCGCCGAGCCGCTCGACCAAGTCCCACGTGCCGGCGGTTCCGAATGCGGCCAGAAGAATCGCCAGCGTCGTCTGGTTCGCCGCTTTTCCGAAGATGACGACGAACGGCATCATGAGCAACGCCGGGACCGGTGCTTCGATCACGTAGCGGTGTCCGAGCCAGAGCAGCGCATCGCTGGTAATCTCGCCCGGCCACTCGATCCACAGCCGTCCGTGCACGAACGCGTCGGCTAGGAGCGTGTAGTTGTTGTACTCGGTCGAGCGCCCGCGCGCCGCGATGACGCCCAGCGCCAGCGCCGCCAGGGTCACGATCACCTGGCCGTTGCGCTGGAGCGCGTCGTCGAGTTTGATCAGCCGTTCTGCCGAAAGAATACGATCCAAAACCACACTCCCCAGGCGCCGACCAGCGCCGAGTAGACGCACAGCGTGACGCCCCACCAGCGCAAGCCGCGCACGGCGCTCAGGCACATCAGGGCGAACAAGAACGGCTCGAAGTCCAGCGCGTGCCGCATTCCGAACTGCACGAACCCGATGACGTAGTATAGAAAATTCGGCGCCGCCGTCACGAGGACGGCAACCCACAACGCCAGCACCAGCCGCAGCGGCCGCCACGCGAAGAACGCCAAGATCAGGGCGGGGCTCGTAAACGGCAGCGCGAGCCCGGCGCGCGACGGCGCCAGGTACGGCCAGCCGTGTACGATTTGCGGCGGCAAGACGAAGAACGCCCACAGTTGCGTCGGAAGGTACTCGAGCCGGAACGGCGAGCCTTCGGGTTGACCGGCCGAATCCTGGTGGTACCACGCGGTGTAGCCGACGTCGTACCAGACTCCCCAGCGCGCGAGGTTGTACGCCACCCACAGCACGGCGCCGGCCAGCACCACCGCCCCGAACGAAATCGCCCGCCGCCGGCGCACGTGCGGTCCCGCATCGGCGAGCAGCAAATACGCGTACACCGGAATCGCGAGCACCAGCGAGAAGCGCGATTCGAACGCGCAGATGGCCCACAGCGCAACCAGCCAACCGCGCTTGCGCCCCACCACCTCGACCAGCGCGAGCAACGTGAAGCACGCCGCCGAAACGTGCGCGATGAACCACACGTCGCCGAACACCGCGCAGAAAAACAAATCGGTGCCGAGCAGCAAGAACAGCGCCAGCACGATGCGCGAAGGCCACGGTACGCCCAGGCGCCGCGACAGCTCCCATCCGGCCGAGATCGCGACCGCGCACAACGCAAACGAGAGCAGCGTTTGATTGGCGTTGAGTCCCCACAATGCGACGAGCGGCATCATCAGCACGCCCGGGAGCGGTCCCTCGATGATGAACTTGCGTCCCTGGTATGAGAGCGCGTCGATGTACTCGCCGGGCGGCGTCACCCACACGTGGCCGTGCAAGAACGCGTCGGCAAGCAATACGTAATTGTTGTAAGGCGTTGCGTGGGGATACCACAGCACCAGGAGTGCGACCAAAGTCGCGATACCGGCAACGCTGCCCCAGACCCACGCCCACAGCCCGGGGCGGCGGATACCGCGTTGCGCTCCGGCCATTACGCTCACAAGGAAAGGCCGTTCGACGGAGACGTGCAACTACTCCGCCTCATGCTCTCAGCACGCCGCGTGGTCGTCGCCGAACCCTTTGCCGAAAGCGGTCTGCGCGTCTTGCGCGACGCGGGGATCGAGGTTTCGTCGCTGGTCGGCGAACCGCGCGACGCACTGGTACGCGCCCTCGCCGATGCCGACGGCTTGATCGTGCGATCCGAAACGCGCGTCGATCGCGAACTGCTCGCCGCCGGGCGCCGGCTGCTTGCGGTCGCGCGAGCCGGCGTGGGGGTGGACGCGATCGACGTCGACGCCGCGACGCAAGCCGGCATCGTGGTGCTCAACACTCCGAGCGCCAACACATTGGCGGCAACCGAGCAGACCTTCGCGCTGATGCTTTCGCTGGTGCGTCACGTGCCCGACGCGGTCGCTTCCCTGCGCGCCGGCAAGTGGGACCGCCGGCGGCTGATCGGCACGGAGCTGTACGGCAAGACGCTGGGCATCGTCGGGCTGGGACGGATCGGCGGCAACGTCGCGCAGCGAGCCCGCGCCTTCGGCATGAAGGTGCTCGTGTACGATCCGTACATCACGAAGTCGCGCGCCGATGCCTTCGATGCGACGCTCATGAGCCTCGATGAGGTATTGCGTGGATCGGATTTGGTGACGCTGCACGTTCCCCTGAGCGATCAGACGCGCGGCCTCATCGGCGAGCGCGAGCTTTCGCTCCTGCAACCGCACGCGTACCTGATCAACTGCGCGCGCGGCGGCGTGATCGTGGAAGAGGATCTGCTCGAAGCGCTCGATGCGGGCAAGCTTGCGGGTGCGGCGATCGACGTGGTGGCCGTCGAGCCACCGCCGCCCGACGGCACGGGTGCGCGACTGCACCGTCATCCGAAGGTCGTCCCCACGCCGCATCTGGGCGGTTCGACCGTCGAGGCGCTCGAGCGAATCGCGGTCGAGCTGGCCGAGGATTTGGCGCGCGTGCTGCTCGGAAGCCCGGCTGCGGGCGCCGTGAACGCACCCAGCTTCGAAGGCCCAGGCGGCGAACGGATGATGCCGTTCCTGCAGCTTGCCTACCGCATCGGGCGCTTTTACCCGCAGTACGCGCGCGCCGAATCATTGCCGACGTTCACGCTCGTCGCCGCCGGCGAGCTAGCCGATTTCGACACCGCGCCGCTCGTCCGCTCGTTCCTCTCCGGGCTCTTGCAGGGCATCACCGCGCGGCGCGTGACGGTCGTCAACGCGGAAGCGATCGCGCAAGAGATCGGCGTGCGCGTCGACGCGCGTGCCGAATCGCGCAGCGGCGCCTACACCTCGACGCTGCGCATCAGCGGCGGCGCGACCACCATCGTCGGCACCGTGATGAACGGCGAGTCGCGTATCGTCGATCTCGACGGCTTCGAAATCGACGCGATCCCGGTCGGCGCCATGGTGATCACCAAGCACCGCGACGTGCCTGGCATGATCGGCAAAGTCGGCACGATCCTGGGCAACGCCGACGTCAACATCTCGACGATGCAGGTGTCCCGCACGCACGATGCGGGCGGCGATGCCATCATGGTGCTCGGCGTCGATCGCCGCGCGCCGGCCGCGGCGGTCGAACAACTGCGCGGAATCGCCGGCATCAGCGCGGTTCACACCATCGAGCTGTGATCGCGCTCGTCGCACGCCACGGCGAAACGACCTGGAACCTCGCCGGCAGATATCAAGGCCGGCGTGAATCCGCCCTCTCGGCGCTGGGCGTGCGCCAAGGATTTGCACTGGGCGCTGCAATGGTCGAGTACCAGCCGCGCATCGAGCGCATCGTGTCGAGCCCGCTCCTGCGCTGCGTGGCGACCGCGCGTTTCAGCGCGGAACGCCTCGACCTTCCGGTCGAAACCGACGAACGTCTCATCGAGATCGGGCACGGCGACTGGGAAGGGCGCCTGCGCGACGAGATCGCGCGCGACGACCCGCGCGGTTGGCATCTGTGGAAGAACGCGCCGACCCAGATCGTCTTTTCCGAAGGCGATTCGATACAGCACGTGGCGGAGCGATGGCGTTCGTTCGTCGCCGAGCCGCCGCCCGTGCCGACGCTCGTCGTCACGCACGATGCGGTCGTCCGCGCCGCGGTCGTCCTCGCGCAAGGGCGCTCGCTGGACGACATTTGGAGCGTGCAGATGGAAAATGCCGCGTATGCCGTCTTCGAGATCGACGCGCAAGGATACCGGCTCGTCGAACCGCTGGTGAACGCGCACCTCGCCGGCCTGCAAGCCGACGTCGCAGGCCAAGCGCTGTAAGGCCGCCGGCCGCATCGCCGCTACCTTTATCGTAGGCAGACGTTGGTCCCGATGACTGCAGCCGTCCGATTGAGGTAGCTCATCCGCGGGTATGTCGCCTCTCGCACAACTATTCTTGAAAACGAGAGACCGATGGAAGACGATCGATCCGAAACGCGTCCCGACGTTCCGACGATCCGCGAAACCGATGGCGGCGATGAAATGCGAAGTTTGAAGACATACGTCAGCGACATGTTGGCGCTCGAACGGCACATCGCCGAGCCTTTCAAGCGCCAGCGCGACGATGCGGACGTGCAGAAATTTCCCGAGGCGCGGCAGATCGCCATCCGTCTCGACGCCATCGCGCAACAGCACATCCTGGCGCTTGAGAACTGCCTGAATGCGATGGGCGGACATGCGGCCTCCCCCATAAAGTCGATATGGAGCAATCTGCTCGGGCAAGCGGCTTCCGCCATCGATAAGGCGAGGCGCACGGAAGTCAGCAAGGACTTGCGCGACGACTACACCGCGATCTCCCTCGCCACGGTATCGTATTCGATGCTCCAGGCGACGGCGCTCGCGTACAACGAACGGCAGGTCGAGGAGTTGGCGCGTCGAGCGATGAGCGACTACGCCGGCTGCATCATGGATCTCGGCCGCGCCGTCCCCGCCGTCACGATCGACGAGCTCGCTCACGACGGTCTCGCGGTGGATTCCACCGTGCGCGGCGAGGCGATCGCCGCCGTGGAGGACCTGTGGCGTTCGCAGTCCGCCGGCGGCGGCGCTGCCCTCAGCTAACCTTAGAAGATGCGAGGGTCGCGTCCGCCGCGGGCGCGACCTCCGTACCTTTGAAGAAATCCGGATTCGCCTCACCGTAAAAACGGACTGCGTTTTCGTAGACGAACGAACGGAAGCCGGCTTCGCTCAGTAGTCCGTCTTCGAGCAGCTCGTACGCTTCGGGCAGCACGCCGGCCATGTCCGGCACGTCGAAATGGCCGATGTCGGAGCCGAGCAGCACGCGCAGCTCGCGGCCGAGCGGAATGAGCGCGCGATCGAACGCAGCGGCGTTCATCGGATCGTCGGCTTCGCATCCGAAATAGAAGTTGTCGACGAACAAGCCGGCGAGCTCTTCGCGGTTCCGCACCCGGCAGGCTGCGTAATCGTCTTTCACCTCGCCGGCGCCGGTCGCGATATTCGAGGTCACCGGCGTCGTCACTAGATCGAATGCGCCGGCCGGTTTTTCCAGCGCTTCGACGATCTGCCGCGCGCCATATTGCCGCGCCAGCTGCAGCAGCAAGGCCGCATCGACGTTGTGCGGGTTGACGTGCTCCAGCGCTTCGCGATTGCGCTTTTCCCAGTGTCCGATCAGATCGGCGAAGAGCTGGCACGCCCACCCCACGCCACCCTCGAGAAAGCCGAACTTCAACTTCGGAAAGCGCCGCGTCACGCCGCCCAGAAACAGGGCCCGGCACAACCCTTCGTTCGCCGCCGCAAAGTGTCCGATGTGATTGAAGGTGAAGTTGCTCGGCGACGTTCGCGTCCCGATGCCGCTCGAGCCGGAGTGGAACGTCGGCGAGATGCCGAGCTCGAGGCACTTCGCCCAAACCGGGTCGTAATCGTACGCGCTGTCGATGCCCAGCAAGTCGTACCAGACGCCTCCCGGCGCAACGCCGGAGAAGTCGGCCCATTCGCCGTCGGTGCCGGAACGCTTCGGCAATTCACTCGGCGCGCGACGCGGAATAAGATTGCGCAGCGAGGCGACCTTCATGCCGAGCTGTTTGACGACGTACTCGAGCTCCGCGATCGCCTCGTCCGGCGTGTGCATGGGAATCACCGCGGCCGGGGTCATCCGGTCCGCGAACCGGCCGAAATACTCAGCGGTGAACGTGTTGAACGCGCGGCAGGCGGCTTGACGGGTACGCGCGTCGGGCACCTGCGCGACGCGATGACCGGCCGACGGGTACAGCACCGCGAAATCGAACCCCAGCTCGTCCATGCGCTCGCGCAGGAGCTGCGGCATCATGGCGGTCGCGCGGTCGCGAGTGTTTCGCGCCGGGTGCGTCCACCACGGACCCTGCGGCACGCGCGTCACCAGCCGCTCCTCCATCGGCGTCTTCAGGTTTTGCTCCCACATCGCGGGAAACATGTTGTAACCTTCCACCGCGAGGTCGCCGCCGATCCGCCGAAGCTCGTCCCGCAGCAGCGGACCGAACTCGATCCAGTGCCCGTCGGCGTCGATGACCGGATGCGAAAGATTCTTACGGATCTCGGCGGCGGTCCGCTTCATGCCAACTTGCCGACCGCTTTTTCCAACAACGCCCAGGGTTCGGCGCCGTACTGCTGGCGCCACTGTGCGTACAGCCCGGAAGAGCGCACCGCCGCTTTGAACGCCGATGCGTCGGCTTGGTTGAACGTCATTCCCCGTGCCGCGAGGGTGGTCTGCAGCGTCGCGTCGAGCTTCACCATGTCGCTGCGTTCGGCCGTCACGGCGGCCGCAAAGTTCTTTTCGACGATGGCTTGGAGATTTTTCGGGAGCCGCTCCCAGGCGTCGGGGTTGGCGACGGTGTTGTAGCCGTTCCAGCCCTCGTTGAGCAGCGAGACGTACTTCTGCACTTCGTAGAGCTTGAACGAGTCGATGGTGGCCAGCGGCACGTCGGCACCGTCGACCAGATGCGTTTGGGCGGCGGTGTACATTTGGTTGCCGTCGACCGGCGTGGGCGACGCGCCGAACGCCTTGAAGGTGCTCACCAGCGTCGGGGTGGGCGTAACCCTAATCTTCATGCCCTTGAGATCGTCGGGAGTGCGCAGCGGCTTCACGCTGTTGCAAATTTGCCGGAACGAATTGTCGGAAGCCCCTTCGAACACGTGCAGGTTCGATTTGGCGATGGCTGCCCGCACCGCTTTACCGAACGGCCCGTCGAGCGCCGCCCACGCTTCCTCATGCGTCGAGAATACGAACGAAAGAATCGGCAAGCCGGCCATCGGCACGCTGGATTCCAAAATCGTGAACGCCGTGCCGGCAAACTCGATCGCGCCCGTCCGCACTTGCCCCAAGATCGAGACGCTCGCACCGAGCTGGCCCGACGGGAAGAGGCGGATCTCTAGCCGGCCGTTCGATTCTTGCTTGATGCGATCGGCGGCTTGCAACGAGCGCGCTCCGTACGGATGGCTCGAGGTGAAATCGTGCGCCCACTTGTAGGTGAACTCGGCCGCACCCGCCCGAAACCGTACGAGCGCCAGTGCGGCATACGCGGCGGCAGGGGCGACAAGGAACTTTCGACGATCGTGCTTCACTATCACACCTTATGCATGACTTGGTCGTCAAGAACGCGCGCATCGTCGATGGGACGGGGAAGCCTGCGTTCGCCGGCGACGTAGCGATTCGAGACGGACGATTCGTGGAAGTTGGCACGGTTCGCGGCAAAGAGCGTGAAGCCTTCGACGCCGCCGGCCACGTCGTCGCGCCGGGGATCGTCGACGTGCACACGCATTACGACGCGCAGTTGACGTGGGACCCAACCGCGTCACCGTCACCGGCGCTGGGCGTGACGACCGTCGTCATCGGCAATTGCGGTTTCTCGCTCACCCCCGCACCGCCCGAAATTCGCAGCGCGATCCTCAACGACTTGGCGGTGGTGGAGGGGCTTTCGGTCGTAGCGCTCGAGCGCGGCGTTCGCTGGGACTTCGAAACGTTCGATGAGTACATGGCGATGTTGCGCCGGCGCGGCGTCGTGCCGAACGTCGCCTCGTTCATCGGCCACTCGACGGTGCGCTGTGCGGTGATGGGCGACGATGCGTCGAAGCGCGCCGCGACGCCGTCCGAAATCCAGCGGATGCAAACGATCGTGCGCGACGCAATGCGCACCGGCGCGGTGGGCCTGGCCTCAACCGCCGCCTCGATGCACGTCGACCGCAACGGCCGCCCGATGCCGTCGCGCAATGCCGAGCCGGAAGAATTTCGCGCGCTCCTGCAAGCGATGGGCGAAGGGGGCCGCGGCGTCTTCCTCACGGCCGGCACCGGCAACATGGTCTCGCAAGACTTTTTGGAAGAGCTGGCTGCGATCTCCGGCCGGCCCGTCATCTGGTCCGGCGCGCGCCACCGTCCCTCGGAGCCGCTGGCCGGCATCAAGATGGCCGAATTCTGCGGTGAGGCGACGCGGCGCGGCAATCGCATGTACGCGCAGACCTCGTGCTTGCCGCACGTGCACGAATTTACGCTCGACAACGCGTTCCTCTTCGAAGGCTGCGCGGTGTGGGGCGAGCTGCGCAACTGCGACGAGGCCACGATGCTCGCCGCTCTGGCCAATCCGGATTTTCGCGCGCGCTTCCGCGACGACACCGCGATCCCGAAACCCGGCGTGCTGTTTTCCGGCGATTGGCGCACCGTCACCGTGTCGGCCGTCAGCGAGAAGAACCGCGCGCTCGAAGGCAGGACGATCGCGGCCATCGCCGCCGCACACGCCAAAGATCCGGCGGACGTCTTCTTCGATCTGGCCTTGGAGGAGCGTCTGCGCGCCGCGTTCACCTGCGTGCTCGATCATGCCGACGAGGCCGCCGTCGCCGGAATCATGGCGCACGACGCGACCATCATCGCGCTCTCCGACGCGGGAGCACACGTCGCGTTCATGTGCGACGCCGGCTACGGGCTGCATTTGTTCGGGCACTGGGTGCGCGACACCGGCCTGTTCTCGCTCGAGGAAGCGGTGCGCCGCGTGACCAGCTTTCCGGCCGAAGTCTACGGCATCGAAAACCGCGGACGCATCGAGCCCGGCGTGCACGCCGATTTCATCGTGTTCGATCCGGCGACGGTCGGCGTCTCGCGGCCTCGACGCCTCAACGATCTGCCGGGCGGCGAAAGCCGCGTGGTGTCGGATCCGGTAGGTTTGCGGGGCGTGTGGGTCAACGGCGTGCGCGTCACCAGCGGCACCAGCGAAATCGACGCGAGCGCGACGCCGGGCGCCGTGCTCGCGAACCTGGCCGCCTAGCCCAAGCGCGTGCGCGCGACGAGATCGTCGCGCACGAAAAACGCAGTCGTGCGATTGCTCTCGATGCCCAGCAGCGCGTAGCCGCGCTTGCGCGCTACGTCCGAGGGAGGGCCCTCGCCTTCGAGCGACGCCGCGACGACTTTCGGGCGGTAGTGCCCGAGGCGCTCCCATGCGGCGCCTCCGTCGCGGCCGAACGCCAGCAGCTCGAAATCCGGCCGTATGCCGTGGCCGGCAAGCTCTTGCGGTAAATGCGCGTATCGGGCGGCGTCGCCAGGCACCACGATGCCGCGCCATCCGAGCGCCCGTGCCAAATACGTCGAAGTCGCCGCTTCGCCGCCGGGTGCAACGAGCTCGACGAAGATGGGATCGGTAACGCCGATCCGGCGGAAGAGCTCGAGCAGCACGCCGTCTTCGCCGCCGCGCGAAGCGATGCGCAGCTCGAATCGATTGAGCTCGCCGGCGGGCGCGCTCGTTCGCTGCGACGACAGCGGGGTGCCGGCTGCCAGCGCGCGCAAACGTTCGGCGGCGTGCCGCGCCCCGTGCGCCCAGGTCCAGCCGCCTGCAACGCGTTCGGCGGCGCGCCGGCCCATGTCGCGTGCGCGGTCGCGCCGTTCGTAGACGTCGCGCATGGCGGCTGCGACGGCGTCGACCGATGGTTCGAGCCAAAACGCATCGGCGGCCAACTCGTAGCCGGCGTGCGTCGGGCCGAGACCGACGCGCTCGGCGTCGATCAAGTACGCGACGTCGTCGCCCGCGAAATCGTCGGTCGCGCCGCCGCGCGTGACGATGGCGGGCGTTCCGCACGCCATCGCCTCCAGCACCGGAAGTCCGAAGCCTTCGCCCCGATACGGCGCGACCACCGCGGCGGCTGTGCGGTACAATCCGGCCAGCGCCGCGTCGGTGTACGTCGTATCGAGATACACGATGGGCGCGCTGTCGCGACGTTCCGCCAGCGCGACGATGCGGTCGCGCAGTTCCCCCTCCGCGGGCGATTTCGCGCCGAAGTCCTTCACGATCAACGCTACCGCATCGCCCGGGCCGAACGCGCGGCGATACGCTTCGACCGCAACGTCGGCGCCCTTGCGCGCGATGGTGTCGCCAACGTACAAGAACACGCAACGGCCGCCGAGCTTGGAGCTCTCCGGCGGCGGCCCGGGAGCGTACACCGCCGGATCGACGCCGAGCGGAATCACGTGCACGCGCTCCGGCGGAATTCCCGCGCGCAGATACATCTGCGCCACGAAGCTGCTGTAACACCACACGTCGTCTGCGACGGCTTTGAGCTCGTCCGCCCACACTTTGGGGATGTTCCCGAATTCCCACGGCTGCATGTGCACGTAGGCTCCGCGCGCGACGCGCGGAAACACCGGCGGCCAGCGATGGCGCACCGATACGTCAGGGCCGTCGTCGAAACGCACCAAACGCCGCGCTTCCAGCAGGGCGTCTTCTTCGGTGCCGCTCAACTTCGCGGCGGTCGGTTCCGCCAGGATGCCGAGCTCGAATCCCGGATCGCGCGCGAGCGCTCCGAACAGCCCGCGGTTGACGCGCGCCAGCGACGACTCCACCATGAACTCGCCGGTAACTTCGACGGTAATCGGCCGCGCGGTCACTTCGCGCGCGCCTTGGCGAACGTTTCCGGCGGCAAGCGCGCGAAGAAGCGGTAGCGCGTGAACGCGATGCGTTCGGTTTCCAGCTTACCGCCCACCTGAGCGCGAGCGGTCGCGCTCACCGGCATCCAATACTTATCCGCCTTGGCGTAGCCGATCAGCCCGGTTCCTTCGACGTTGCCGGCTTTGGTGCGAAACGCAACCTGCGACGGCAAAAACGTGCCTCCGTCGATGGTGACCTGCGTGACCACGTACGGTCCGGGCGTGTGCGGCGTCGTATCGAAGACGTAGTCGAGGTGATTGCCGTTCCGGCGCGGACCCACGTACGTAAACCCATACGCATCCGGCGAAGGGGCGATGCGTTCGACGCGGTAGCGTTCTTGGCGGCCCACGAAGACGCGGACCTGCGGTGACGTGAAGCGCTCGCCGTTGATGCTCAGAATTTCGTCGCGCTCGCGGTCGGCCTGGCGATACACGCGGTCGGTTCGCGCTTGCGGCCGGCTGCCGTGCCGTTCGTACGCGTATTCGAACGAGTATGCGGTGGGAGCCCGCACGGCAGGAAGCGCCGCGGCGTAACGCGCGAGAACCGTCGCCGAAGGAAGCTCCGGGAGCGGAGAAGGCGCGAGCTGGGGCGGCATTGCAACCGCCGCGACGACGAGCAGCTTGGCGAGAAAGGAACCGGTCAGCGCTTGGCTCCGTTTGCGAGCGCGCTGCGAATCGCGTCGACCGCGGCCGCCGCGCCCGACGGATCGTTGCCGCCGCCCTGCGCCTGCGCGGGAGCGCCGCCGCCCTTGCCGCCGACGAGCGGCGCGGCCACGCGCACCAGTTGCCCGGCATTGACGCCGTTCTTCGTCAGATCGTCGCTGACGTTGACGAGCATCGACACCTTGCCGTCGTCTATGCCAACCAGCGCCACCACGCCGCTGCGGAAACGTGCGCGGATCGCGTTCGACAGCACGCGCAGCGCCTCGGCGGTCGCCTCCGGTACCACCGCGGCAACCAGCGGAACGTCCCCCGCGGGTTGAGCTGCATCGACGTAACTTTGGGCGTCCGCCGCGGCCAAGCGTGCCTTGATGTCGCCCAGCGATTTCTGCAAGTCTCGAACGTCGGCTTGGAGGCGCGCGACTCGTTCGACCAATTCGTCGGGCTTAGTCGAGAGCCGCTCCGCCAGCGTGCCGACCAGCTCTTGCTGCGCGAGCACGTACGCTTCCGCAGCCTTGGACACGACGGCTTCGATGCGCCGGATCCCGCTGCCGATCGACGACTCGGAGAGGATGACGAACATCCCGAGCTCGGCGGTCGAGTGCGCGTGCGTGCCGCCGCAAAACTCCACCGACGGGCCGGCTTGCACCACCCGTACCAGCTCGCCGTATTTTTCGCCCGCCATCGTGAGCGCGCCCGTCTTGTTCGCTTCCTCGATCGGCAGCTCTCGCGTGACGAGATGGTGATCTTCGCGGATGATCTCGTTCACCCGGCGCGTCACCGCATTTTTCTGCTCGGGGCTCAAACCGCCGCCCGGCCATCGGAAATCGAAGCGCATGCGATCGATGCCCACCCACGAACCGGCCTGCGCCACCTCGTCGCCCAGCACGTCCTTGAGCGCGCGCTGCAGCAAGTGCGCCGAGGTGTGATGCCGCCGGATCTCTTCGCGCCATACGGGATCGACCGCGGCGTGCACGCGTTCGCCGCGGCGCAGCATGCCGCTCTGGAGCGTGCCGTGATGCGCGATCGCATCGCCCACGAACTGGGTGTCGGTCACCTCGAAGACCGCGTCCCCGCCGCTGAGCGTGCCGCGATCCCCGATTTGCCCGCCTTTCTCGGCGTAGAACGAACTATGGTCGAGCACGATTTGGGCGGTTTCGCCCGCAACCAGCTCGTCGACCGGCGCTCCGTCGCGTAGCATCATCACGATCTCGCCGTCGGCTTCCAGGCCGGTGTAGCCGTGGAAGGCGCTGACCACGCTGGGCAGATCGGTGACCGTGACCACCGTGCGCTTCGCAGCCGCATCGGCCCGCGCGCGCGCGCGCTGCTCTTCCATCGCGCTTTCGAAGCCGGGAAGGTCGACGGCCACGCCGCGCTCCATCGCAATCTCGCGCGTCAGCTCCACCGGGAACCCGTACGTGTCGTGCAGCGTGAAGGCGTCGGTGCCGCTGATGTAGCGCGTGCAATCCGAGATCGCTTCCTCGATGTAGGCCTCGAGCATTTCGCTTCCGCGGTCGAGGGTGCGAATGAAACTCTGTTCCTCGCGCCGGAGCGTATCGCGGACGTCGTCCAAGCGCCGGCGCAGGTGCGGGTAGCCGGACGCGAGCGAGTCGACCACGGCGCCGGCCATCTGCGGCATGAACTCGCGCGGGTACCCGAGCAAACGGCCGTTCCGTATCGCGCGCCGGATCAAGAAGCGCAGCACGTATCCGCGGTCGGTGTTGGACGGGTAGACGCCGTCGGCGATCAGGAACGTCACCGCGCGGGCGTGATCGGCGATGATCCGCCGCCGCTCGAGCCGTTCTTTTTCGCTCAGCGCTCCGCCGCTGGGCGTCGGCTGCGCCGCGATCAAATCGGTGAAGAGATCGGTCTCGTACATCGAGACCTTGCCGTTCGCGATCGCCAGCATCCGCTCGAGTCCGGCGCCGGTGTCGATCCCCTTGCGTCCCAACTCCGTGAGCTTGCCGTCGGCGCCGCGATTGAACTGTTGGAACACGACGTTCCAAATCTCGACGAACCGGTTGCCTTTGTTCGGACCGTCGTCGTCGGGTCCGGCTGCGTGCTGCGCGCCGGTGTCGTAAAAAATCTCGCTGCAGGGACCGCACGGGCCGGTCGGGCCCATCGTCCAAAAGTTGTCTTCGTCCCAGCGCGTGATGCGCGACGGGGGCAAGCCGATCTCGCGCTCCCAGATCTCCTGCGCCTCGTCGTCGCTGAGGTGCACCGTCACGTACAGCTTCGCGGGATCGAGCTTGAGCCACTGGGTGACGTACTCCCACGCCCACGCAATCGCTTCGCGCTTGTAGTAGTCGCCGAAGCTGAAGTTTCCAAGCATTTCGAGGAACGTGCCGTGACGGCCGGTGCGCCCGACGTTCTCGATGTCGCTCTTCGCGCCGGCGACGCGCAAGCACGGCTGCACCGTCACCACCCGCGGCGCCGGCGCGGGCTCTTCGCCGATGAAGACCGGCACGAACTGCTCCATGCCCGCGATGGTGAACAGCGTGGTCGACATTTCGTCCGGGATCAGGCTCGCCGGGGCGAGATGCTTATGACCTTTGGAAAGAAAAAAATCGACGAAGGACGCGCGCAGCTCTTGGCTTTTCATAACCGGCCCGCGTCATTCGCCGCGGCTGAGGCTCGACCCGCCGACCGGCTCCCGCTCGAGCTGGTTGCGAATAAAAGTCGCAACCGCGCCGCTGCGCGTCGCGTTCAGCGAGCCGATGACGTCGGGCTGCGCGATCTGCACGAACAGCGTCGCTCCCCTTCGCCTCCAGCGCAACGGAACGTCCGGCGCCACCGGCAGCGGCATCCCCGCCAAGCGCTCCCAATACGAGCCGTGGACGTTGCCGACCATCAGCACGAGGCGCGGGTCCATCTCGCCGGCCAGCGCGCTCAGCGCGCCGATGCGATCGGAGGCGAACGTTTCCAAAAAGGCCGAGCGCGAGCGCAGCGCGCCGAGCCGGCTGATCTCGTGGGCGTCCCATCGCCCCGTGCGGCGCAGCGGCAGCGCGAAGAGATGGAGCAGCGCGAGCCGGTCGCCGCGCCGCCCGGCACGCGTCCGCAGGTACTCGGCGACGTCGAAGGGCGCACAGGGCTCGCCGAAGGCGTCTAGCACGATCCGCAGCAGCGCCGGGAGCGAGGATTGCGGCGCCAAACCGGAGGGCACGCGCCCCGCCGTCTCGCCGACGGCGCGCTCGAAATCGTCCCAGTCCACCAATTGCCGTTCGCCCAGGCGATGCCATGCCTCGATGCGCGCCGTCGAGGTGGTGCGCTCGTCGAGCGGTTCGGCGGTCACGAGCCAGTACGGCGCTTCGGGCGACCCGAAGCCCAAAAAGGAACGGGCGAACCCTTCCACCAGGCCGTCGTCGAGCGCGCGAGCGTCGAGCACCCGCCGTGCTTCGCGCGGCCCCCCGGAAGGCCTACCGTTCCTGAAGTGCGGCGCGCAGTTTTTCGAGCGCTTTGGCTTGGAGGCGGGAAACGTGCATCTGCGAGACGTTGAGGCGCTTGGCGATCTCCGTCTGGCTGACGCTCTCGTAGAAGCGCAAGTACAGGATCACGCGCTCGCGCCCGCTCAGCACCTCGAAGGCTCGCTCGAGATTCGCTTTGTCTTCGAGCAAGTCGAGCGCGCTGTCGTTCTGCCCGACGTAATCCGCCAGGGTCTGCGATTTCTTATCGCCTTCGCTGGAAAGCTCGGTGTCGAGCGAGAGCAGATTGTACGCTTGCCCGAGCTCCTGCGCTTCCAGGACGTCTTCTTCGGTCGCACCCAGATGCGTCGCCAGCTCGGCGATGGTGGGGCTGCGCCCCATCTTGACGGTCAGTTTCTCGAGCGCGCGGTTGACCGCCAAATTGAGCTCTTGCAAGCGGCGCGGCACCTTGACCGCCCAGCCCTTGTCGCGAAAATAGCGTTTGATCTCGCCGACGATGGTCGGCGTCGCGTAGGTCGTGAACTCGACGCCGCGGTCGAGATCGAAACGGTCGATGGCTTTGAGCAAGCCGACGGTACCGACCTGGATAAGATCGTCGAGCGCTTCCCCGCGATTGGCGAATTTCACGGCAAGATAGCGCACGAGATTGAGGTGCGCGACTACCAGATCGCTGCGCAGTTGTTCGTATTCCGCCCGCCCTTTGGCCGTGAGATCTCCCGATTCACGGTCCTTGCGCAGGCGCACGAAGGATGCAAACGCCGCACGGGTTCGCTGGCGATCCCAGCGACCGTCGTCGTATACGGAGGCTTGCACTCAGCCCTCTGCGCGTTTGACCATGGAGAGGCGCGGACCGCGCACCGGATCGACGTCGTACTCGACTTCGTCCATCAGCGAACGAATCAAGAAGACGCCGAGACCCCCGCCTACGCGCGGATCGTCGGACGAGTCGCTCACGCTTTCGATGCGAGGCCCGCGGCCGTCGCCGGCAACCGTCACGCGCAGCATATCGGGATGCGCGTCGCAACGGACGTCGATGTTCTGCACCCCTTCGGATTGTTGAATGCAGTTGGTGCACGCCTCGGCGATTGCGAGCTTCAGATCCTCGATTTCGTCGATGGAGAACCGCAGACGGCTGCCGACCGCGGCCGCCGCCAGGCGCGCGACGGCGACCCATTCGGCTTTCGCCGGAATGCGCAACTCGACGGTCCCGAGGGTTTGGATTTCCGCTTCCGGGGCGTTCATAGCGATCGAACCAATGCTTTCTAAACGAATGCCTTCGTCTAAACGAGTGCCTCGGCTAAACCAGAGCCTTCATCGCACTCTGCTCGTCGTCGAAGATGCCGAATATCTTCACGAGGCCGGTGATGTCGAAGATCTTCTTGATCTGCGGATTCGTGCAGACCAGATTGACTGAGCCGCCGTGCTCGCGAACGCGCTTGAGCCCGCCGATGAGAACGCCGAGGCCCGTGCTGTCGATATAACGGACTTTTTCCAGGTTGATAACGAGATTGTAGTGTCCCTGATCGATCAGCTCCGTGATCGCGTCTTTGACCTTCGGTGAGGTGTAGACGTCGATCTCACCCGAGAGATCGACGACGTACGCGTCTCCCTCCGATTCTCGGACGTTGACCTTGATATCCACGTTCGCTCCTGATCTTTAGCTCTGTTGTGCTTCGAGAGACGCGCGCTGCTCCTCGGCGGCTTGCTTACCCTCATCGACCGCCTCTCCAATCGTCGAACGCGCTTCTTCGACGATGGATCTGCCCCGGTCGAGTAATTCTGTGACGCTCGCCTGCACCTCGGAGGTGAACGTCTTGGCGGCGTCCACGAGGTCGTCGGCCGCGTCTCGCACCCGCCCGGTCGTTTCGCGCGAGCGGGCATACAGGCTGTCGCGCGCCTCGTCCCCGGTCTGCGGCGCTACCAGCATGGCGACCGCCGCGCCGGCCAGCGCCCCGATGAAGAAGCCCGAGAGGAACTTCACGGCTTTGCCTCCGGCCTGACCAGCCGCCGCAGCCCGGCCGTGATCCCGGTGAGGGTGGAACCGAGGTTGACGAGTGCGGGCTGTACCGCCGAGCCCACCAGGTTCGCACCTTTGGCGGCCCCGTCGGCAACGCTCTCCAGTTGACCCACGGCGGCTCCGACACGGGCCAGGGTCTCGTCGGCGGTGTTGGCGATGCCGTTGACGTGGTCGAGGGTGCGGACCACAGGGGCGCCCAACGCGGCCACTTGCCGGTCGACTTCGTCGAGCGTCACGCCGACGCGCTCCAGCAAATTTCCGAGTTTGACGGCTGCATATAACGCACCGATCCCGATCAACAGTACCCCTAAGCCGACGGCGACCTCACGAAAAATGACCCACCAATCGGGTGTGACGGTCACGCCAGAAACCTCCGAATGCTCGTAAACCGAGCACAGCACGCACTTACCCCTCGGGTGCCTAGTCTACACGCCGCAAGGCCCGGATATCTTGGCGAGAGCACATGCAAGCCCTCGGCATGCACGTCCACGGGCGGAGGAGCGGACGCTTACGAGGCGGCCGCAGGGGTTCGCTGGGCGGCGACGAGCCGCTCCAGCAGACCGGATGCCCGGTCGACTTCCGCTTGAGTCGTGAGCCTGCCGAGCGACAGACGGACCGTGCCGCGCCAGCGCCGTTCGGGAAGGCCCAGGGCCGCGATGACGTGACTGGCTTCGACCGACCCCGCCGCGCACGCGCTGCCGGCCGAGGCCGCCACGCCTTCAAGGTCGAGCCCGATCAGCAGCGGCTCGGCATCCAGGCCTTCGAACGAAACGCTCAGATTGTTCGGGAGTCGCGGGGCCCCGTCGCCGTTCACGGTGAGGTCCGGAATGCGGGCGAGCAGCGCCGCCTGCAGCCGGTCGCGCAAACCGCCCACCCGCTGCGCGAATGCGGGGCGCTCGGCTTCTGCCAACTCCAGCCCCACCGCCAGCCCGGTGACCCCGGCGACGTTCTCGGTGCCGGAGCGCCGCCCGTGCTCCTGCCCCCCTCCGTGGATGATGGGCGCCACCGGCGTCCCAGCCCGGACATAGAGCGCCCCGACCCCCTTCGGCCCGTAGAACTTGTGGGCCGAGATCGCCAGCAGGTCGACGCCGAGTTCCTCGACTGCGAGCGGCAGTTGTCCCGGCGCCTGGACCGCGTCGGTCAGGAACGTCACCCCGCGCGCGCGGGCACGCCGTGCCAGCTCGGCGATGGGCTGGACGGTGCCGATCTCGTTGTTCGCGTACATGACCGCAGCCAAGACGGTGTCGTCCCGCAAAGCAGCCCCGAAGCGATCGGGATCCAGAAGTCCTCGCGCGTCGACCTCGAGCACCTCGATCTCGTAGCCGTCCTCGCGCAGCACGTCGCATGCGTGCAGGACCGCATGGTGCTCGATGCAGGTCGTCACCACGTGCCGTCCGCGTTCGCGGCGGGCGCGCGCGACCCCGAGGATTCCCAGGTTGTCTGCTTCGGTGCCCCCGCCCGTGAACGTCACTTCCCGCGGCTTGCATCCGAATACGGCAGCGGTGCGTTCGCGGGCCGCATCCAGCCCCGCGCGCGCCTGCCGGCCTTCCGCATGCACGGAGCTCGGGTTGTAGCCGTTATCCGAAAAGTGCGGAAGCATCGCCTCCAGCACTTCGGGCCGAACCGGCGTCGTCGCCGCGTGATCCAGATAGATGCGGTCCATGTAAGCTCCAGAACCCTCCCCGCGCGAGGCGGGTTCGGCAGCGAACTCGAATGAACGGGACCTGTCTTCCTCCCTGGATTTTGGTTCGAAAGGACGCAATTTTCACTATGTTACAGTTCATTCGCGCGTGCGCCGTCATCCTTACGTTCGCGCTCGCCGGATCGGTCGTCCAAGCGCAGTCCATGAACAACATGAAGATGAGCGACACCGCGCCGGTCACGCTCACGGGCACGGCCGCGGGCGGCGCGCTCTTCACGATCCCGAACGGTGCCAACTATCAAACCGGCGGCACGGTGCACTTCGGGGCGATCGCGCACATCACGAATTGGCCGGCCGGCACTCCGCGCCAGCTCGTCTACCACTACGTCATCAACGGCACGCCCGGCAAGAAGCTCACCACCAAGGTTCCGGATTCGGGCAACGTCACGCTGTCGCAGGACATCAAACAAGTCCGCCCCGACCAGCCGATCTCGATTCAGCTCGTGGCGGATTCGCCCATCATGAAGAAGAGCAAGACGTATTCGGCCACCGTTTCGTGCACCACGCCGGTCAGCTGCGTTTTCCAGAACGTCAAATCTGAATAAGCGGGGTTAAGGCTCTCCGGCGAACGGATCGCGATCGGCCGGCCCCGTGCCGCGCCGTTCGCGAATCCAGCCGGCATACTTGCGTTCTTCGCCCTGTTCGCCCGGCTCGTAATACGCGCGGTCGCCGAGCGACTCGGGCAAATACGACTGCAAGCGGCGCGCCGGCGGCAAATCGCCCCCGCCGATGACGGCGTAATCGTTGTGCGAATAGCGATACCCCTCGCCGTAGCCGAGCTCTTCCATGAGGGGCGTCGGCGCGTTGCGCAGGTGCAGCGGCACCGGGTCGTTGCGCGTCTTCTTCACGTCTTCGAACGCGGCGGCGTAGGCCCGTCCCACGCTGTTGCTCTTCGGCGCCAGCGCCAGATAGAGCGTCGCGTGTGCGAGCGGATAGAATCCCTCGGGCATTCCGACGAAGTGCACGGCTTGCTGCGCCGCGACGGCTACCGATAGCCCGCGCGAGTCGGCAAGGCCCACGTCTTCGCTGGCGAGGATCACCAAGCGGCGCGCGATGAAGAGCGGATCTTCGCCGGCTTCGATCATCCGCGCGAGCCAGTAGAGCGCGCCGTCCGGATCGCTGCCGCGGATCGTCTTGATGAACGCGCTGATCGTGTCGTAGTGCGCGTCGCCGCCCTTGTCGTAGCCGAGCGCGCGCCGCTGTAACGCTTCGGCGATCGTCTCGCGGGCGATGGTTTTGACGCCGCCCTCGCGCGGCGCGATCGAGGCCGCAAACTCAAGCGTCCCAAGCGCGATTCGCGCGTCGCCGTTGGCCAGATTGACGAGCGCGTCGCGCGCCGCCGGCTCCAGCACGATCTTCTCGCGTCCCAGGCCCCGTTCGGCGTCGTGCAGCGCGCGATCGACGATGACCGCGACTTCTTCGTCTTTGAGCGCGTAGAGCACGAATACGCGCGAACGCGACAAGAGCGCCGAGATCACCTCGAACGACGGGTTTTCGGTGGTGGCGCCGATCAGCGTGACGGTGCCGTCCTCGACGTACGGCAACACCGCGTCCTGCTGCGCTTTGTTGAAGCGATGGATCTCGTCGATGAAGAGCACCGTGCGACGGCCCGTGCGCTGGTATTCCTGCGCCTCGCCGACGACGCGGCGCAAATCCGCGACGCCCGCGCTCACCGCGGAGAGGGCGACGAAATACGCACCGCTCGCGGCCGCAATGATTTCGGCCAGCGTCGTCTTGCCCGTCCCCGGCGGCCCCCACAAGATCATCGAGGGTACGGTGTCGCTCTCGATGGCCAGGCGCAGCGCCCGTCCCGGGCCGACCAAATGCTGCTGGCCGACGTATTCGTCCAACGTGCGCGGCCGCATCCGTGCGGCGAGCGGCATGCTCGCCGTTGCCCCTTTTCGTGCTCGCGGCGTCCTCCGTGGCGGCGGCGCGCCTTCGCCGAAGAGGGAGTCCGTGGCTACCCTACCGCTTGCGCGGCGCTTTGGTCGGCGCCATCGTGCCCGGCGCGAGCGTTTCTTGCTGCGCGGGCGCGCGAATTTGGAACGGCGCTCCGTTGGCGGTCACGGTTTCCGACTGGGTGTCGTAATGCACGCTGTCGGCCACCATGGATTGGCCGTTGGAGGCGTCGTCGATGTGCACGTGTCCCAACAGGTCGAGAATGTGCGTGTTCTGATTGAGCTGCCCGCGGTCGGCGGTAACGGTTTTCTGTCCCTGCACGAACTTCACGTTACCGATCGCGATGTAGATCTTGGCGGGCCCGTCGACTTGCAGCTCGTCCGTCGTCAGCGTCTGCGGCTCGCCCGAAGCGTTCTTCGACGTCACGCCCAGCGTCGAGACCGGTTTGCTGTTGTGCAGCACCACGTGCCCGGTGATCGTGACCTTCTTTTGAATCGAGTTGCCCTGCGCGCGGTCGCCGGTGACGTCGGTGCCGGGCTGGGTGAACTTCACGTCGTTCGGAATGGTGAACTCGCCGGTCTTTTGATTCCAGGTGAGATCCTTGCCCTCGACGGTGTACGAGCCCGTATTGAGCGAGGCGCCTCCGGAAGGCGCCGCGGGCGGCGGTGGAGCGGGCGCCGGGGCAGACGTTGCTCCGACGAGAGCGAGCGCGAGCGCCGGCAGCGCGAGGGCTTTGTACATGTGCGTGTTCGTTGAAACTCTAGCGGTACGGATCGTAGGGGAGTGCGACGGAGCCGAGTTTCTCTTTGAGGAACTCGGGGGTCAAAACCCCTTCCCGCACGATGCGGGGTTGCGGCCTGGTGATGTCGACGATGGTCGAACGCGCGCGCCGCGGCGTCGCTCCGTCCAAGACGGCTAGGTCGCAGTCCGGGAGAAGCGAGAGGTCGTCGTCTCCCCAATACGGCGGATCGTCGCCGCGGCTGGCGCTCGTACCGGCTAACGGACCGCAGCGCTCGAGAATTGCGCTCGCAACCGGATGATCCGGCACGCGCAAGCCCAGCCCGTCGTTGCCCCACGTCACGCCTTCCGGAATGAACGCCGGGCGCGGCACCACCAGCGCGATCGGTCCGGGCATGGTGCGCCGCACCGCCATGATCGCAAACGGGCTCGAGCCGACGTATTCGAGCGCTTCCTGAACCGTCGCCAAATACAGGCTTAAGGGACCTTCGTGCGGGCGCGCTTTGCTGGCGTAGATACTGCGAATCGCATCGCGTTCGTAGGGATCGCAACCGATGGAATAGACGGTGTCGGTGGGGTACACGACCGTACCGCCGCCTTCGACCACCGCCGTTACCTCGTCGAGCACGCGCTGCAAGCTTTCTTTGCGCGCGTCGATCGTGGCTCTTACGCCCGTACTCGCTGCCCCGTCCCCACCGCTACGCACGACATCGGATCCTCGGCGACGATTACCGGAATGCCGGTGACTTCACCTAGCAGCGTATCGAGACCGCGCAGGAGCGCGCCTCCGCCGGTCAAGATGATGCCGCGATCGATGATGTCGGCCGCCAGCTCCGGCGGCGTCTTCTCCAGCACCGCCTTGACGGCTTCGACGATCGCCTGCACCGGCTCGGAGAGCGCTTCGCGCACTTCTTCGCTGGTGATCTTGACCGTCTTGGGCAAGCCGTTGATGAGATCGCGCCCGCGAATTTCCATCGCGAGCTCGTTCTCGAGGCGGTACGCGGAGCCGATCTTTATCTTGATCTCTTCGGCGGTTCGCTCGCCGATCATCAGGTTATAGACGCGGCGAATGTGCCGGATGATCGCTTCGTCGAGCTTGTTGCCGGCGACCCGGATCGATTGCGAGACGACGATGCCGCCCAGCGAGATCACCGCGACGTCGGTGGTGCCGCCGCCGATGTCGACCACCATGTTGCCCGACGGCCCGTCGATCGGCAAGCCGGCACCGATCGCCGCTGCCATCGGTTCTTCGATGATGTCGACGCTGCGCGCGCCGGCGAGCTTCGCCGCGTCGCGCACGGCGCGTTCTTCGACGCTGGTGATCTCGGCGGGAACGCAGATCGTCACCGCCGGCTTCGGTTGAAAGAGAATTTCGAACCAGGACCGGTTTCGCGTCACCTTCTTGATGAAATAGTTGAGCATCGCTTCGGTAACTTCGAAATCTGCGATGACGCCGTCGCGCAACGGGCGGATGGCTTGGATGTTGCTCGGCGTCTTGCCGAGCATTTGCCGTGCTTCTTCGCCCACTGCGAGCGTCTTGTTCGTGCGAATGTCCTTCGCGACGACGGACGGCTCGCGCAGCACGATGCCCTTGCCTTTTACAAAGACGAGCACGTTGGCGGTTCCGAGGTCGATTCCGATGTCCAGGGCGAAAACTCCAATCAGGCAATAAAAAGGGACGGGACGCGGTAAGTCCGGCTACATCGCTATCTTGGGATACTCGCTGGTCTCGAAATGTCCGGTCGGCTCGGAGAGCGGCGCGATACCGCTGCTGCGTTGCACCTGTCCGCCCAGGGCACTCAGCATCTCTTCCAGATGCTCGTGGCCGCGATCGATGTATTCCAGGCCGATGATCTCGGTTTCGCCCGCGGCCGCAAGCCCGGCGACCACCAGCGCCGCGCCGGCCCGGATGTCGGGCGCCTCCACCGGCGCGCCGGTCAGCCGGTCGACGCCTTTGATGAGCGCGGTATTGCTTTCCATCGACACGCGGACGTCGGCGCCCATGCGCGCCAGCTCGTTGACGTAGGAGAAACGCGCGTTGAAGATCGTTTCTTCGACCACGCTCGTGCCGGGGCAGGTGCACAGCAGCGAGAGCATCGGCGGCTGCAAATCGGTGGCGAAACCGGGATAGGGCGCGGTGAGGATGTCGGTGCCGCCCGTGATTTCGGCCGCATCGATCGAAAGGTAATCGTTGCCGCCCGAAACCTTCACGCCGCATTCGACCAGCTTGGCGAGCAATGCCTCGAGGTGTTGCGGGTTGCAGCCGGTGACGGTCACGGCACCGCGCGTCGCGGCGCCGCAGATGAGCAGCGTGCCTGCGACGATGCGGTCCGGGATGATGGTGTACTCAGTGCCGTGCAAGTGCTCGACGCCTTCGATCGCCAGCGTCTCGGTGCCGATCCCGCGGATCTTGGCGCCCATTTGCACCAGGAAGTTCGAGAGGTCGACGACTTCGGGTTCCAGCGCAGCGTTCTCGATGACGGTTTCGCCCTTGGCGGTCACCGCGGCCAGCATGGCGTTCTTGGTCGCGCCGATGCTGGGCGTGCGCAGCCCGATGTGGCCGCCTTGCAAGCGCTTGCCGCCCGAGTCGGCGACCACGAATCCGTGCTCGTTTTTAACCTGCGCGCCCAGGGTGCGGAATGCCGCCTCGTGCATGTCGATCGCACGGGTCCCGAGCACGCATCCGCCGGGGAGCGGCACCTCGGCCCGCCCGAACCGCCCCAGCAGGGGGCCGGTGACGTCGAACGAGGCGGCCAGCTTGCGCACCAGCGTGTACGGCGCCCGGTGCGTGGCCACGTTTGAGGCGTCGATCGTGATGGTGTGCTCGCCCTCGAGCCGCATGCGGGCCCCCAGCGCCTCGAGCAGCGACCACATCACCGAAACGTCGGTAATCCGCGGGATTCCGTGCAGCGTCACCTGGCCTTTGGCCAATAGCGAAGCCGCCATGATGGGAAGCGCGGCGTTTTTTGCTCCATGGGTGGCGACCTCGCCGGACAAGCGATAGCCGCCGCGGACTCTGAGTGTAGTCTCGAGCCGTTCCAGAAAATTCATGAACTCCTCGCAGGCTTCGCTTTCCAGGGTAAGGTTTCCGCGCAGGCCCGGGAGGCGGGAGAAAGCAAGCCGACCGGTAGCCTGGGGGGAGGGGCAAGCGGTATGGCCGGCGTGGCAATCGGGGCGGCGCGTCCCCGTCCGCACACCAATCTGCGATGGTGGATCGGTCTGCTATTGGGCTTCGGCATCTTGGTGAACTATTTCGACCGCGTGAATTTGTCGGTTGCGCATCCGGATCTCACGCGCGACTTCGGCATCGGCGACATCGCGTTCGGATATCTGCTGAGCGGCTATGCCTGGACATATGCAATCTTGCAGATACCCATCGGCGTCGTTCTCGACCGGTACGGCGTCGTGTGGATCGGCCGCATCGGTGCATTCTTCTGGAGCATCGCGTGCTTCATCACCGCGGCGGCGTCGGGCTTTTGGCACATTCTCATTTCGCGTCTGATCTTGGGCGTCGCCGAAACTCCGGCGTTTCCGGTGAGCGCGAAGGCGACGGGCTACTGGTTTCCGCTGAACGAGCGCGGGCTCGCGACGTCGCTCTTCGATGCCGCGGCGAAATTCTCGAACGTCATCGGCGTGCCGATCGTCGCCGCCATCGCCTTCTATTTCGGTTGGCGCATGATGTTCGTCGTCACGGGTCTGGTGAGCTTGGTGTACTTCGCGCTGTTCTGGATCTTCTACCGGAATCCGAGCGAAGACGCGCGGCTCTCCGACGAAGAGCGCCGCTACATCGTCGAAGGCGGCGCGCAGCCCGAAGGCGTATCCGCCGCCGGCGGCGGCGCGACGCTGGGATATCTGCTGTCGCAAACCAAGGTGTGGGGCCTCACCATCGGGTTTGCGGCGTACGGTTATTCGTTCTATTTGTTCTTGACGTGGCTGCCGAGTTATTTGGTCAAGACGCAGCACTGGGACATCTTGAAATCCGGTTTGTATACCGCGATTCCATGGGCGGTGGCCACCGCTACCGATCTGATCATCGGCGGCTGGCTGGTGGACTATCTTATCAACAAAGGCTACGAGCCGACGCGCGTGCGCAAATCGCTGATCGTCATCGGAATGTTGTTGGGCCTCGCGATCGTCGGCGCGACCACCACCACCGATCCGAACGTCGCCATCATCTACATTTCGATCGCGCTTGGGGGGCTTGCGTTCTCCGCTCCCATCGGCTGGTCGATCCCGGCGCTCATCGCGCCGAAGGGAAGCGTCGGCACCGTCGGCGGGATCATGAACTTCTTCAACAACGCAATGGGCGTAGCGGCGCCGATCGTGACCGGCTACATCGTCGGCGCGACGCAGTCGTTCACCAACGCCTTCCTGACCGCCGGCGCGGTGCTGGTGGTCGGGATTCTTTCGTACATCTTCTTGCTCGGAAAGATCGAGCCGATTCCCGATCCGTCCTGATGCCCGGCGACGGCGCGCTGATCGGGATCGACCTCGGCACGACCTCCGTGAAGGTGGTTGCGAACGCGCTGGACGGGCGCGAGCTGGCCGAAGCGACGCAGCGGTATGGACTGCACGCGCCCGAGCCTGGCCACGTCGAGCAGGATGCGGACGAAATCTATCGCGCGACCATCGGCGCCCTCACCACCGTGCTGCACGAAGTGCGAGGACGCGGCGAGCTTCCGCTGGCGATCGGTTTCTCGGCGGCGATGCACGGCGTGCTCGCGATCGACGCGCGTGGCGAGCCGATGTCGCCGCTTCTCAACTGGATGGACCGGCGTAGCGCCCCGGTCGCCGAAGCCTGGCAAGCCGACGGTACCGCCGCGCGTCTCTACGAACGCACGGGCGCTCCGATGCATCCGATGCTTCCATTGTGCAAGCTCGCGTGGATGGCGGAGCACCGGCCCCAGACGTTCCGCGGCGCCGCGCGCTTCGCCGGCATGAAGGAGCTGTTCATCCATCGCTGGACCGGCGAGTGGCTGGTGGATCACGCGATCGGCACCGCTACCGGCATGCTCGACACGCGCTCGCGCACGTGGGTGCCGCACGCGCTGGAGCTGGCGCGCGTGACGCCCGAGCGGCTTTCGACGCCGGTGCCGTGCTCGACGCGCCGCACGATTTCCCGCTCGACCGTTGCGTCGGCGCTGGGCGTCGACGACCGCACGCAAGTCGTGCTCGCGTCGAGCGACGGGGCGCTTGCGAATTTGGGAATCGGCGCGATCGGCGCCGATACGCCGGCGCTGACGCTGGGCACCAGCGGCGCGCTGCGAGTTGTCAGCGACAAGCCGGCGCTGGATGAGAAGGCGCGCACCTTCTGCTACGCCTTCGACGACGAGCGATGGCTGGTCGGCGGCCCTACCAGCTCCGCCGGCGCGGTGCTCGAGTGGGTCTTCGGCCTCGTCATGCCGGAGGTGCCACAGCAGGATCGTTTCCTCCGCGCCGTCGCGCTGGCGGCGGCCATCGAACCCGGTGCGGCCGGTTTGACCGTGTTGCCGTTCCTTTCAGGAGAACGCGCGCCGTACTGGCGCGCGGACTTGCGCGGCGCCTTTAGCGGCCTCGATCTCGCTCACGACAAGCGCCACCTGTTGCGCGCCGCGTTCGAAGCGGTCGTCTTCGCATTGTTTTCCGTGCACCGCATCATGCGCGAGCTCGTCGCGCAGCCGAAAGCCGTTCTTCTCTCGGGCGGCATCAACCACGCGCCGTTCGTGCGTCAGCTCGTTGCCGACGTCTTCGAAATCGAAACGCGCATGCCGGACAAACCCGAAGCCTCCGCCTTCGGTGCGGCGGTGATGGCCGGATTGGCGATCGGCGCGATCCCCTCGCTACGCGACGTCCCCGCGCTGATTACCTATCCCGAGCGCTATCGTCCGAATCCGGAAAAGGCGCCGGCGTACCGCGCGGCCTTTGCGCGATACGCCGGCATGGCCGAAGCGCTGCTGTCGCTGCCGAAGCCTTAGCGCCGGCGGCCGCCGCCGCCGAAGCTGCGCCCGCCTCCCCCGAAGCCGCCGCCGCCGTATCCCCGGAAACCGCCGGCGCTTTGGCGCGCGCCGAAATCGCGATTGAGGCTGTTGACGGCGTTCGCGCGATTGAAGTCGCCGCCTTGCGCGCCGCCGGGACGTTGTTGCACGTCGCGGTTCTGCGCGGGAGCTGAAGGCTTCTCCATGCTGTTCCAGCTGCCGTTGTCGTACTTCTGCCACGAGCCGTCTTGATTGCGGTACACGTTGCCGTCGCGACCCGCATACACGTCGCCGGTGGCGTTGCTCTTGCCGACGGCGGTTACGCCGTTTTTGGTCGCGATGGCGCCGACCGATCCGGCTTGGCCCGAAGCGTGCCCGGCATACGCGTTACCTCGTGGCGTCGTGACCGCGGTACGACCCCACGACCCGTACGGGCTGGAACCTTGCACCGTGCGCCCCCCCACGCCGTAGCGAGGATTGTAGAACGAGCCGGCCGCCATCGAACCGTTCGGTCCGTACACCGCACCGCCGCGCGCATACGTGCCGGTGGTGGGATTGTAATACGAGCGCGCCGCCGCGCCGCCGTACGGACCGTACACCGCGCCGTAGCGTCCGTACGCGCCCGTCGCGGGGTTGTAGTAGCTGCCTCCGGTCCACGTGATCGGGTAACCGTAATAGATGGGCGGATAGCCGGCGTAGTAGTACGGCGGATAGTACCAGCCGGTGCCGTACATCCACGCGCCGTTCCACCAATAACTCGACAGATACCCGGCGGTAAAGCCGACCAGCACCGCCGCTTCATCGGTCTGCGCCGGCGTGGCGGTGGGTTCCGCGACGACCACCGAGCCGTTCGGATTGTAGACGTGCACGAACGTATCTTGGAAGAGCGGCGACGACGGCGGAATCGAGTAGATGACTTGCGGCACGTAGCGCGCGACCGTCCACGGCCCTTTCGGGCTCGAGGCGGTGAACCACACTGCGGCTTGGCACGCGTAGTATTGATTCTCGGCGACTTTGATGACGTCGCTGGGCGTGTTGATTGCGTACTGCAATCCGCCGCTCGCGCCTTGAATCGGCTTGAATTGCGGCTCGCCGGCGTACGCGATCTCGAGCTTGGCCTCCGAGGGATGCACGGTCGCGACTTGCGGAACCTGCGTCGCGGCTGCGGCGTACTGCGCTTCGGGCGTTCCGGGGACCGACACCAGCACGCGCCCCTTCGGGCCGTTCAGCGGAATCTTCGCGAAATCGGCCGGCAGCGATTGCGACGCGAACGTCCACGGGCCGCTCAGTGCGGCGGACTTGAACCAGCGTCCCGACAGCAGCACGTACCACTCGCTCTGCGGCGAGTAGTAGAAGAGATCGCTGGCGGTGTTCTCCACGAAGATCAGATGCGTTCCCGGTACGGCGACCGTCTTCGGCGTGCCGTCGATCGCGATCAGGTCGGCAGGCGTCGTGCTGACGAACACGTGTGGCACCGACGACGGCGCCGCCGCGCCGAGATACTTGTGCACGTCGGTCCAGTTGGCGTCATTCGGGATTTGCGCGAACGACTTCGGCGCCGTCGCGGGGCTCCACGACCCTTGCGGCGACTTGGTCTTGATCCAGTGCTCGCCGTTCAGCAGGTAGTACGTGCCGTCGACGTCTTCGATCACCGCCCAATTCGTGTTCACTGCAAACTTGAGCTTCGTGTCGCCGATCGGCGCCAGGATCGGCTTGCCGTCGAACACCACCAGGATCGCCGGCTTCTCGCTGCTGTAGATCGTCGGAGGCTGCAGCTTGAGGTCCGGCGATTTCGGCAGCGCCTTGCTCGCTTCGAGGCTGGCCAACACGCTGGCCAGCGGAATCGTCTTGTCGTTGAGCGGCACCGCTTTGATCGCGGCGTCCAACTTCGCCGCATCCGCGGAGCTCAGCCCCGGCCAGCTGGTCGAGGTGATTCGCGTCTGCGCCAGCACCACGGTGCCCTCGTCGAAGTTCGCGCTGGTATACGAGGTGAAGTTCAGCGTGCCGAAGACAGGTTTTTCGGAACCCATCGTCACCTGGACCGCCGCCAGCCCGTTGAGGACCGTGTAGTTGGGCCAGGAGGCGACCTGAGGCTGATACATCACGACCTTCAGGCCGTTCAGGTTGTAGGTCTTCGGCCAGCTCTGCGCGGTGGTACCCGCTTGGGCCGCAGGCTGCGACTGCGCGCCGCCGGCGCCGGAGGACGCAAGCAGCAACGCCGCCGCCAAGGGGAACGCCAAATAGCGAGACATTAGGCTCCTCGATACTCCTAAATTTTGGGTTGGCCGCTGCCCCTACGGCAGGTAGGCCGCTCGGTCGGGTAGGCTAACGAAACAGCCCTTTTGGGGCCGCGCCGCTCCATTCTGACCTCCCGGCCCCCCTAGCGGCAATCCAGAAACTGACAGCAGGCCGTTCCTGCAAAAAAATACCGGTTCGGACCCTAATGTTTAGACGCCTCAAGCCGAACAATAAAGTGCGGCCGGTCGGTGGATGGGCACCCACCGACCAGCAGCCGCATTTTTGGGAGTCGCGATGCAAGCACCTGAGGATTTCGACGCCTTTCTACGGGGGTTGTTGGACAATTCCAACCCCACCGCCCAGCGTCGCTTTTCAGCCGACGACCGCGCACTCATCGAGCGGATGCTCCGCGCGATGGAAGAAGGCGCGCACGGCGTGATCCTCGTGAAGCATCCGGACGACCGCCTCGAGTACCTCATCGCCAACGCCGACCGCATCCAAGCGATCGGTTTGATGGCGCAAGCGATCGACCGCAACGCGCAGATCGCTTCGGAGCGCCGCCGAGGCTAACCGCTCGCAACGGGCGGAAGAAAAAGCGCGCCTTACTCGCTAAGAGGGGCGCGTTTTTATTGCTTCCATCGGCTCCGGAGGGGCACCGTTGCCGTCTGCGAAGCGCTGGCGGGATGTACGAGATGGAGGAGACGCATGCCTGAAGCCGTCCGCTTTGAGGTCGACGAACGGGTCGCGACGATCACGCTGAATCGTCCGGAGAAGATGAACGCAATCAATCGGGCGATGCGCAAAGAGCTGTACGAGGCGTTCGTCGAGGTGAAGAACAACCCCGATATTTGGGTCGCGATTCTGACCGGCGAAGGCCGCGCGTTCACCTCCGGCAAGGATCTCTTCGAGAACGTTCCTGAGGACGGGACGGTGGTGGCCAACGAAGACCTGTTCGTGTACCTGCGGCACGTGTACAAGCCGTTCGTTGCCGCCCTGAACGGGCCGTGCTACGCGCAAGGCGGAGGGCTGGCGCTGAGCTGCGACATCCGGATCATGTCGGAGCGCGCGACGCTGGGCTGGCCGCAGGTTCGCGTCGGGATGGGGTCGATGACCGGCCCCGCGATGTTCGCGCACGAAGTGCCCAGGACCGTAGCCGCGAAGTATTTGCTGCGTGGCGTTCCGCTGACCGCCGAAGAAGCGCTCAAGTACGACGTCGTCCACGAAGTCGTGCCGCACGATGAGCTGATGAACGCCGCCCGCCGTTGGAGCCGCGAGCTGCTGCTGGGCGCGCCGCTCGCGATTGCGGCGATCAAGGAAGTCATGGTACGCACCGAGATGATGCCGCTGGCCGAACGCTTGATCCTCGGGAACGATCTGACCAACCGCAGCCTGCTGACCGAGGACGCCAAAGAAGGCCTCGCGGCATTCAAAGAAAAGCGCGCCCCCATTTGGAAAGGCCGATGAACCGCACACGCACCACCCGCAAGATCGCACTCGAGCTCCTCGCCGGCGCGTGCGCCGCCGGCTCGCCGGCACTTCGCCGCGCTGCGGCAGCCGACACGATCACCATGCGCCTCGGCATCACGACGCCGATCACCGCAGTATTCGGACAAGTTGCCGCGCACTTCGCGCTCGCGGTCGAACGGCGGACGCGCGAACAGCTCAAGATCGAAGTGTATCCGAGCGGCCAGCTTGCGAAAGAAGCGGAGAGTATCGGAGCGCTGGCGAGCGGCGTCCTCGATCTCCAAATTCAATCGACCGCATTCGTGCAGGCCCTGGTGCCGCAGTATCAAGCGCTCGATCTTCCGTTCTTGTTCAAGGACACCGATGCCGCGTTCCGCGTGCTGCAAGGACCCATCGGCGACGAGCTGTTTGCGGCGCTCGAGCCCAAAGGAATCGTGGGATTGTGCTGGGGCACCGGCGGTTTTCGCGAGCTCCAAACGGTAAAGCCCGTTACCGTCCCGGAGGACATGAAAGGCCTGCGGATCCGCATCCAGCCGGGACAGGTCTACGTTGCGATGATGCAGGCGTTAGGCGCCGTTCCCGTGACGATCGATTTCGCCGAAGTGTTCACGGCGCTCACGCAGCACACGATCGATGGAGCCGATCTCAACGTCGACGGGTTTGCAAGCTCCAAGTTGTACAGCGTCGTGAAGAACATGGCCATGTCGAACCACATTTTCTCGACGGTGACGCTGCTGGGGAGCAAGCGGAAAGTCGATGCGCTACCCAAAGAGCTCAGGGACGCGCTCAAGCTCGAGGCGCGGGCGCTGGTACCGTTTTGGCGCGCGACGTCGGTGAAGCAGATCGCCGAAGAGATCGTGCTCTTCCGCCAGAACGGGGTCAAGATCACCGAGATTCAGTACCCGGCGTTTCGCAAAGCGATGGACCCCGTCTACGCCACCTTTGCATCGCGGCTCGGCGGGGATTTCATCGAACGCATCAGCCGCGCCGCCGGCGCCAGAACGTGAGCTGCCCGGCTTCAGCCGGGTTTCGGCTTCCGTTTCTCGAGAAACGCGCTCAAGCCGCGGCGTGCATCGTCGGTGCCGAGTACCAGACACGCCAGCGAACGCTCGTAGGCCAGCGCCGCCGAGAGCGGCTGCTCGCCGCCGGCCAGAATCGCGCGCTTGAGCAATCGCATCGCGCTCGCCGATTTTTCGGCCAGCTTGCGTCCCGTAGCGATCGCTTCGTCCAGCAACCGGTCCGCCGGCACGACCCGGTTGACGAGACCGATGCGGAGCGCCTCGTCGGCGCGGATCGGATCGCCGTTGAACATGAGTTCCTTCGCGCGGCAGAGCGGGATTTGACGCGTCAAGCGCTGCGTGCCGCCTCCGCCCGGAAAGATCCCGAGGTTGATCTCGGGAAAACCGATGCGGGCGCCTTCAGCCAAGATGCGGATGTCGAGGCACAGCAAAAATTCCGCGCCTCCGCCCAGCGCCCAACCGCGCACCGCGCCGATCGTCGGCTTGTCGCAGGCTTCGAAACGGCGAAACACGCGATGGTTGACCTCGGCGAACGCATCGTAAAAGCCGGTGGGATCGTAGGCGCCGAGCTCGCTGATGTCGGCGCCCGCGATGAACGCCTTGTCGCCGGCGCCGGTCACGACGATCGCACCGACCGAATCGTCGTTCTCGAACTGGGTGAGCGCGCGTTCCATTTCGAGCATGGTAGGAACGTCGATGGCGTTTCGGACTTCGGGCCGGTCGATCGTCAGCAATCCGACCGCGCCGTCTTTGCTCGCGCGAACCATCTTGAATTCCTGCATCGTTCGCTATTTGACCGGCTTCGCGTTGCGACTCCTGCCGTTGCGCGGCGCGCGAAGACCGTGCATAGAATCGTGGCGTCATGAATCTCGACGGCATGAGCGGCACGCCGCTGCGCGGCACGAAGGTGCTCGAGTTCGGCCACATCATCTCGGCGCCGTTCTGCACCCTGATGCTGGCGGCGCTGGGCGCAGACGTCGTGAAAGTCGAGTCGCCCGGCAAAGGCGACGACCTCCGCTCGATCGGCCGGTACAAAGGGCGCGAGGATAAAGAAGACTATTTCAACTGCAACAACTACAGCAAGCGCGGCATCACCCTCGATCTGAAAAGCGAGGAGGGTCTCTCGACCGCTCGAGCGCTGATCGCGCGTGCCGACGCGCTCGTCGAGAATTTCTCGACCGGAACCATGGCGCGCCTGGGCTTAGGGTGGGAACAGGCGCGGGCCATCAATCCGCGGCTCGTGTATTGCTCCATTTCGGGCTACGGTCAGGAAGGCCCGTATCGCGACCGAACCGCCGTCGACAACACGATTCAAGCGATTTCGGGGCTGATGAGCGTCACCGGCAGCCCGGATGGGCCGCCGTTTCAGGTGGGCGCTCCGCTCGCCGACGTGTTGACGTCGATGTCCGCCGCGATCGCCATGCTCGCCGCGTTGCAGGCGCGCGACCGCGACGGCGGCGCGTACATCGATTTGAGCATGCAGGACGCGATGGTGTTCGCGCTCGGCCCGCGGATGGGCGGCGTGCTGCACACCGGCGAATCTCCACCGCGCATCGGCAACGAGAATCCGATGCGCGTGCCGTCCGACATCTTCGAGACGAAGGACGGCAAGTGGGTGCTCATCATCGTCGCGAACGACCGGCGCTGGGCGCCGCTATGTCGCGCGTTGCGCCACGAAGAGTGGCTGGACGACCCGCGTTTCGGCACCGCTCCCGACAGAGTGACGCACCGCCGGCTTCTCAACGACATGGTGCAATCGGCGGTTCGCCGGATGGATGCAGCCGAGCTGTCGCAACGGCTCGCCGCCGAAAACGTGCCGTTCGGACCGGTGAACGATTACGCCGGAGCGATCGCCGATCCGCAGATCGTCGCGCGCGAGCTGGTGCGGGAAGTCGAGCATCCCACCGCCGGAACGATCAAAGTGATCGCTCCTCCCTGGCTCATGAACGGCAGCCGCGGGTACGTCGCGCCGCCGCCGACGCTGGGACAACACAACGCCGAGGTGCTGCGGGACTGGCTTTCGTAGCGCGCTACGAGCCTTCGGTGTAAGGGACGGTCTCTTCCACGGCCTCCCAGATGGCGGTCATCGTGGGCTCGAGCTGTTCCTCGCGGAGATGCGCGACGAGGCCCGCGCAGCGCGAAATGAGCGCGATGCCGCGCAGAATGCGCCCCGGCAGCCCGATTTCGCCGAGGACGGCGGCGATGGCGCCGGTCACGTTGATCGTCAGATGGCGCGCGTACACGGTGTCGACCGCTTCGGAAAGCGTGCGCAGCGCGGCGACGTGGTCCTTAGCGATGCCGTGCTCCTCGGCCAGGGCCAGGAGCCGTTGCGCGCGCGGATCGTCGGGCTTGAAGGTCGGGTGTCCGAAACCGGGGACCGGTTTGCGAGCGGTGCGGTGCTCTTTGACGATCTCGAGCGCGGCGGCGGCGCGTTCGGCGGCCGGAAACGTGAGAAGGCGGTCGATGACCTCGGCGCAGCCTTCCGCGGTGCCCACGAATACCGTTCCGATGGCGAGCAAACCCGCGCTCACTCCGGATTGGAGATTCTCGGGGGAGCTCGCATACACGAGTCGCGCGGCGATCGCGCTCGGCGTCAATCCGTGCTCCATCAGGCTGACGAGCACGGCATTGAGGATCGCCACTTCGGCGGGCTTGGGCATCCGGCCGGCGATCGTGAAATAGATCATGTCGACGAAATTCACCTGGCCGATGAGATCGTCGACGAGGCTCTTGCCTCGGATGTACACCGCTTTATCGGTATGTCTGCAGAGCCGCGTGTGCGGATGCGTGGACGAGCCTGCCATTCGTACTCCTTCGCTGCGTTAGCGCTCGACGGAAACCTCAGCCGTACCGGTCAGCACGAGCGTTCCGTCGGGCCGTGCCCCCGAGACCTCCAGCACGTATCGGGTCGTGCCTTCCCCAAGCTGCCGGCGCTCGGCGACGCGGGCTTTCAACGCGAACGCGTCGCCGGCCGCAAGCGGGCGCACGTGCTTGACGTCGAGCATGCCGGTTCGAAACCATGCATCGCCGAATGCGCCCTCGAGCAGCCGCACGAGATGCGACTCGGCTTGAATGCCGGACGCGATCGGCACCGGTATGCCCGCTTCGCGTGCCTTTTCGTAATCGGTATGGATGTTGCGAAGCGGCCATCCCGGCGTGTCGAACGGGCCGCCCGAAAACGCCAGCATCTTTGCGAACGAAACGGGGATCGTGCCGGATTCGAACACGTCGCCGGGTGCGGGAAGCTCTCTCATCTACTCCGCGGCGGGCACGTAGGTAACGTGGAGCTTGCGCTCCATGACGGGATCGCCGGCCGAATCGTACATCGTTGCCGTGATCTCGTGGTACTGCTTTTCACGTTTCGGATAGATCTGCGTCACGGTCCACGTTACCTTGTATTCCCGGCCGACGTATGCCGGACGCAAGAATTTGGTCTGCGCCGATCCGAGAATCGCACCGATCCCGCCCGGAATCCAATAGCTCGGCGATCGCGTGTTGGAGAGCATCTGCATCAACAAGCCGGGGTGCGCCTGCGCTTCCTTTCCCGGCGACGGCAGGTAGCGCTCGGAATAATCGGTCTGGGCGAACACGTATTGTTCGTTGTACTCCTCGGCTACTACGAACGTCAGCGGCTCGTAGCTCTCTCCCTGGAGCAAAGCATCGGCGCTCTTAGTCAAGGTATCCGGTTGCCGTTCCGTGCAAAAGCATGACGCGGCGTTGTTGCTTCCGGACCAGCGATGCGACCCCTCCCGAAAGATGTGGCGCCCCGAAGGCGAACGTGAAAGCGCAGGTATGGAGCTTGACATGACGGGAATCGGCCGGCCACTACGACGCACCGTCGCGCGCAGACGGTTTGCCGGCGTCTGCGGCGCGGCGGCCGCATCCGCGGTCTTTATCGCTTCCCGGGCGCGGGCCGCACAGTACCAGTTCAAGTGCGGCGGCGATCTGCCGGTCGATCATCCCACCAGCGTTAATACGCGTCAGATGTGGGCCGCAATCGAGCGCGAGTCCGGCGGGAGGATCCACACGGAATTCTTCCCCGACAATCAGCTCGGCAGCGATCCGGCGATGTTCTCGCAGCTGCGCGTCGGTGCATTGCAATTCATATCCGTGAGTCCGGGCACCGTCTCCAGCGTCGTGCCGGTCGCCAACATGTTCTACGTCGGCTTTGCGTTCAAGGACGCGGAGGAAGCGTATCGCACCATGGAGGGGCCGCTCGGCGCCTACATCGGGCGCGAGATGACGGCCAAAGGCGTGCACGCGCTTTCGGTTTGGGATCTCGGCATGTTCGAGATCGGGCTGAACCCGCGCCCGATCCGCACGCCAGAAGACATGCGCGGCCTCAAGCTCCGGGTGGTCGACAGCCGGATCGTCGTGGATTTGTTCAGAGCGCTCGGCGCCAGCCCCGTTCCCCTCAGCCCGAACGAAATGTACACGGCGCTGCAGACCAAGGTCATCGACGGCGAAATGCTCTCGCTCGTGACCATCGAGGCGCGACGCTTCTACGAGGTCAACAAGTACATCAGCTTGACGAATCACCTGTGGTCGACGGCGTGGCTGGTCGCGAACGGCGATACGTGGAACGGTCTTCCGCCCGATCTCCAGGCGATCGTCGACCGGAATAGCAAGAAGTACGCGCAGATCGCCAGGCGCCAGATCAAGATCCTGAACGTTTCGATCGTGGACAAGCTGGCGCGCCAAGGCGTGACGATCAATCCGGTCGACCCGGGCCCGTTCTTGCCGCTGCTGAAATCGTACTATCAATCGTGGGAGAGCGCGTTCGGCCCGGCGGCGTGGGGAATGCTGGAAGCGGCGATCGGGCGGAAGCTGACGTGAGAGAGAATCGCATCAAGAAGCTGGTCGCGGCCGGCGAGGTCGCCGTCGGCACCACCATGCTGGGCTTGGGTTCGCGCGAGATGCCGCTCCTGCTCGAATACGCCGGCCTGGACTGGGTGATGATCGACATGGAGCACAGCGGATTCGGCTACGACTTCGTCGCCGATCTGCTGCTCTGGTTCAAGGCGACGGACATCACCACCATCGTGCGTCCGCCGGATAATTTGTACCATTTGATTGCAACGGTCTTGGACGCCGGCGCCCAAGGCGTGCAGTGCGCCGAGATCGAGTCGGCCGACGACGCGCGTGCGATCGTCGACGCGGTAATGTATCCGCCGCTGGGCAACCGGGGCGTCGCGTTTCCCGCGGCGGGCACCGGCTACATCCGTCCGAAGCGCGGTGAATACGCGGCCGCGATGCAGGCCGCCAACGAACAGACTTCCATCGTGGCGATGATCGAATCGGTGAAGGGCCTCGACAACGTCGACGAGATCTGCGCCGTCGAAGGCGTCGACACGATCCAGCCCAGCAGTCAGGACTTGAGCACGTCGCTCGGCATTACGGGGCAGTACGATCATCCCACCTATCGCGACGCGCTCCGCAAAGTGGCAGAAGCGTGCAAGCGGCATGGGAAGGTCGCCAAGGCCAATCCCAACACCGAGGCCGACATCCAGGCGTACTACGAGCTCGGCTTCCGCGTCATGGGGGTGCGCAACACCGTCGTCGCATTTCAGGATGCGATGAAGGGCGACGTCGACCGCATGCGGGGAACCGTAGCCGGCCTGCGAAAAGGGTAGCCTTCATGCGGACGATGGAAAGCCGGCAGCTCTCGCCGGTCCTGGGCGTCGAGGTGACCGGCGTCGACTTGCGCGAGCCCATCGACGACTCGCTCGCGGCCGAGCTGCGCTCCCTGATCGACCGCCATCACCTGCTGCTCTTCCGCGATCAGCAGCTCGAGCCCGAGGACCAAGTGCGCTTCGGCAACGTCTTCGGCCAGGTGTCGCGTCAAGGCGCCGCCGCGCGCGCCGGCCACGGCGAGGTCAGCTTCATGTCGAACGTGCATCCGGAAGGGCGGGGCGGCGATACCGAGATGCGGTTCCACACCGATCAGGCCGCGTTCGAGAATCCCCAGCGCTACTTGATGCTGTACGCGCTCGAGCTGCCCAGCTCGGGCGGCGAGACGCTCTACGCCAGCGCCGCACGCGGCTACCGGGAGCTGCCCGACGCACTCAAAGCCCGCATCGCCGATTTGCATATCAACCACGTGCAAGATTACGGCGCCTACTTCGCGGGCAACGCGCACGTCGCCGAGCGCCGCCGCATCGAAGACATTCCGAAAGACCAGCTCCAGATGGCGGTGCACCCCATCGTGCTGAAGCACCCCCGCACCGGCGAGCCGTTGCTGTACGTCAACGAGCAGCACGCCCGCAACGTCGTCGAGCTGCCGGAGGCGGAAAGCGACGCATTGCTCGACGATCTACGGGAGCGGCTGCGGCACCCCGACAACGTCTACGCCCACGGCTGGCGCGTCGGCGACGTCATCATCTGGGACAACCTCGCGCTGTTGCACGCGCGCACGCCCTGGCCGAAGGGCGAGCCGCGCACGTTGCGCCGCATTCAGCTCCAGTAAAGCGCGCTCAAGCCAACTTTCCTGCGGCGCCTTCGAGCAAGCTCCAGGCGGTGTTGCCGAATTCGCCTTTCTGCCGGGCGTAGTACGGTCCGAGCCTCGCGCGCATGCTCGCCGTGTCGGCGGTATTGATCGCGAAGCCCTGGCGACGCAATTTATCGCCGAGCGACGTATTGAGCACGAGCAGATCGTTGCGTTCGATGAGGGCGTATTTGGCGGCGTTGCGCTTCACGACGTCTTGAATGTCGCCGGGAAGCGCGTTCCAGGCCTCCGCATTCGCGACCAGCCAGCCGGCGGTCATGATGTGGTTCGTGAGGCTCAGATACTTTTGCACTTCGTACAGCCGGTACGACTCGATGACGCTGAGCGGCGTTTCTTGGCCGTCCACCACGTGCGTTTGCAAGGACGTATACAGCTCGGCGGCGTCCAGCGGCACCGGCGAGGCACCGAGCGTGCGAAACAGATCGGCGACGATCGCCGTGCTCACGCGCATCTTGAAGCCGGTGAAGTCCGCGGCGTTGCGAATCGGCCGGTTCGACGAGGTGGTCTCCCGAAAGCCGAACGTCCAGCCCTTTTCGAACACGTAGAAGCCCTTGGCCGCAAACTCTTTGCGAATGTACTCGCCTAGCGCCCCGTCGAGCGCCGCGTGCGCGTGCTTCTCCGAAGTGAAGGCGAACCCGACGCTGTCCAGCGCCGAGACCGGCACGACGCCGGAAAACGTGGAGTTGCCCGAGTTCATGAACTGAATCGAGCCCAGGCGCAGCTGGCCGATCTCAGAGTTCACGCTTCCCAGCACGCCGTTCGGGAACACCTGAATCTCGAGCCGGCCGTTGGTCTGCTCCTTGACGTCCTTGGCCCACTGCACCAAACGCACCGACGGCGGAAAATCCACCGGGTTCGGATTGCCGAGCTTGTAGGTGAATTGCGCGGGCCGCGCCGGAGCCCGTACGAGCGCACACGCCGTCAGCGCGGCGCCGACACCGGCCACCGCGCGCCCGCGGGTGTACCGCATCGCGTTCATGCCCGGCGATTGCACGGGGCCGGGGGCCGGCCCTGCGGCTACTGCATTGCGCCCGCGATCTGCAATTGTGCGTTGGCGAAGTCGACGATCGACTGCTCGCGGCGGTACGCTTCCTGATCGCCGCCCGTCTCGCTTTGGCGCCGGAGCGCCTCGGTGCGCTCGCTGCGGGCGCGGTCGATGTCGACTTCGTTCTCTTCGTACGCCGCATCGACCAGCACCGTCACGCGATCGGGCAGCGCCTGCAAGAAGCCTTCCCCCGTCGCCAGCTCGAGGCGCTTGGACTCACCGCCCTGGATGACGTTCGCGCGCAACACGCCCGGCCGCAGCGCCGTCAAATACGGCGCGTGCAGCGGGAGGATGCCGGTCTCACCCTCGGTGCCGACCGCGATCACGAGCTCCGCCTCGCCCTCGAACTTGACGGCGGTCGGCGTGATGAGCTTGAACGGAACGGTAGCCAAACTAAACCTTGACGCCCATCTTTTCGGCGTTCGATTTGACCTCGTTGATGTCGCCGGCCATGTAGAACGCCTGCTCGGGCAGATGGTCCAGCTTGCCTTCGAGCACTTCCTTGAACGCCGCGATCGTGTCGGCCAGCTTCACGTAGGCGCCGGGACGTCCGGTGAACTGCTCGGCAACGAAGAACGGCTGCGAGAACAGGTTCTGCAGGCGGCGCGCGCGCCCGACGATCGATTTATCTTCGTCGGAGAGCTCTTCGATGCCGAGAATCGCGATGATGTCTTGCAGGTCGCGGTAGCGCTGCAGCGTCTCTTGCACGCCGCGGGCTGTGTTGTAGTGCTCGTCGCCCACGATGACCGGATCGAGGATGCGCGAGCTCGAGGCGAGCGGATCCACGGCGGGATAGATGCCCAGCTCCGAGATCTGGCGCGAGAGCGCGGTGGTCGCGTCCAAATGGCTGAAGGTGGTCGCAACCGCAGGATCGGTGTAGTCGTCGGCCGGCACGTAGACCGCTTGGACCGCGGTGATCGAGCCGTTCTGGGTGGTGGTGATGCGCTCTTCGAGCTGTCCCATTTCGGTTGCCAGACCTGGCTGGTATCCGACGGCCGACGGCATGCGCCCGAGCAGCGCCGACACTTCCGAGCCGGCTTGCATGAAGCGGAAGATGTTATCGATGAAGAGCAGCACGTCGGACTTCAGCTCGTCGCGGAAGTACTCGGCCATCGTCACGCCGGTCTGCGCGACGCGGAAGCGCACGCCCGGCGGTTCGTCCATCTGGCCGAAGACGAGCGTCGTCTGCTTGATGACGCCCGACTCTTTCATTTCGAGCCAGAGGTCGTTGCCTTCGCGCGTCCGCTCGCCGACGCCGGTGAACACGGAGAAGCCCTTGTGCACGGCGGCGATGTTGCGGATCAGCTCTTGAATGAGCACCGTCTTGCCGACGCCCGCGCCGCCGAAAAGTCCGACTTTCCCGCCGCGCGAGTACGGCGCCATCAGGTCGATGACTTTGATGCCGGTTTCGAACTGGCGCGTCGCCGGGTCTTGCTGCACGAACGCGGGAGGTTCGCGGTGGATCGGCCACACGGCCGCGGCTTTGACCGGCGTGTCGTCGCCGTCGATCGTCTTGCCGAGCACGTTGAAGATGCGCCCGAGCGTGCCTTCACCGACCGGAACCGTGATGGGCTGCCCGGTGTTGAGCACCGGCGCGCCGCGCACCAGACCGTCGGTTGAACCCATGGCGAGGGTGCGCACTTGATTGTTGCCCAGCTCGCCCTGCACTTCGAGGATCAGCTCGCGCGCTTCCATCGCGGTGCCGCCCAGCTCGATGCCCCCGGCCAACTTCTCGGACTTTTCGTCGAGCGGATCTATCACGGTCGCGAGGCCGTTGCCGCGCCCTTGCGCTTGCGCGCGGTCGGCGTTGACGTCGACCTTGAGGGCGTCGTTGATGTTCGGCAGGGTCGCTGCGGTGAATTCGACGTCGACGACGTTTCCGAGAACCTGCACGACCTTTCCGGTGGCTTGGTCGGCTCTGATGGGCGGGGCTGTTGATGACATATCTGCCTTTGTCTTTCGGTGTGTGGGCTATCCGGCGAGCGCTTCGGCTCCGCCGACGATTTCCAAGATCTCCTTGGTGATCGCGGCTTGCCGCGCTTTGTTCATATCGAGGGTGAGCTCGTCGATGAGCTTCCCGGCGTTGTCGGTGGCGTTGCTCATGGCGATGAGCTGTGCTGCGAAGAACGCGGCATCGGTCTCCAGCATCGCCGAGTAGATCGTAAATTCGAGATATTTCGGAAGCAGGCGCGAGAGCACGGCTTCGGGGCTGGGTTCGAACTCGACCGCCGTCGACGGACCGCCCTTGCGCTCGGCCTGCTCGCGGACGATTGGAATCAGCTCGTGGCTCTCGGGGCGCTGCGTCATCATCGAAACCAGCTTCTGCGAGACGAGCGCGATCTTCGAGATCTTGCCCGAAACGAAGTCGTCGCCGGCGCGCTGCGCGATCTCCCGCGCGACGTCGAGCTTGACGCCTTGCGACTGCGGCCAAAACTGGTCGACCGTGCCGGTGCGGCGGAGGAAGTTGCGGCCTTTGATGCCGACCGAGTACCAATAGACGCCGTTCGGCTCGGTGCGGCGATACTCTTCGGCGGCGCGGATCACGTTCGAATTGAACGCGCCGGCTAAGCCTTTGTCGGAGGTCATCAGGATGACGCCGGCCGGCGCACCGGCGGAGCCCGCCTTCATGTACGGATGATCCACGCTTCCGACTGCCGCGATCAAATCGCGCAGCATCTCCGAGACCGCGTCCGCATACGGGCGCGACTGCTTCTGCAGCATCTCGGCGCGCCGAATCTTGGCGGCCGCGACCTGCTTCATCGCCTTGGTGATCTGCTGCGTGTTCTTCAGCGACTTGATGCGGTCGCGAAGATCCCGGACGGATGGCATTTAGTGGCGTGACCCGAGGGTTCCGTGCAAAAGATCGCGATGGATTTTTGCACGAATCGAGGAGTGATGAGGGCGCGACGCAGTAGCGTCGTAACCGAAGAACGACGAAGAGTCGTGGAAAAAGACGAGCGAGATTTTGTGCGTGAACTCTTGGGTCATGACACTAAAAGGTCTTGTTGAAGTCCGTGATGGCTGCTTCGAGGCCTTTCTCGGTGTCTTCCGTGAGGGTCTTCGAAGACTTGATCGATTCCGTCAGTTGCGGATGCTTCTCGCGCAGGAACGCGATGAAGCCGGTCTGCCAATCGTGCAGCCGGTTCGTCGGCACCGCGTCGACGAAGCCGCGCGTAGCCGCAAAGATGACCGCGACTTGGTCTTCGACCGGCTGCGGCTGGTATTGCGGCTGCACCAGAATCTGGGTGATCTTCTCGCCGCGGGTGAGCTGCTGTTGCGTCGCGCGATCGAGGTCGGAGGCGAGCTTCGAGAACGCGGCCAGCGCCCGGTACTGCGCGAGATCGAGCTTGAGGCGTCCGGCAACCGAACGCATGGCGCGAATCTGCGCCGAACCGCCCACGCGCGAAACCGAGATGCCGACGTCGATAGCGGGCCGGATGCCCTGGAAGAACAGGCCGGATTCCAGATAGATCTGTCCGTCGGTGATCGAGATCAGGTTGGTCGGAATGTACGCCGATACGTCGCCGGCCTGCGTCTCGATGACGGGCAGCGCGGTCAGCGAACCGCCGCCCTTTTCGTCCGAAAGCTTGGCGGCGCGCTCCAGCAGGCGCGAGTGCAGATAGAAGATGTCGCCCGGATACGCTTCGCGACCCGGAGGACGCCGCAGGAGCAGCGAGACTTCGCGGTACGCTTGCGCGTGCTTGGTGAGATCGTCGTAGATGATGAGGACGTCTTTGCCCTGATACATCAGCTCCTCGCCCATCGCACAGCCTGCGTACGGAGCGATGTATTTGAGCGCGGCCGGCTCCCACGAGCTGACCGATACGATGGTCGTATATTTGAGCGCGCCGTGACGCTCGAGCGTCTGCGCCAAAGCCGCGATGGTCGAGTTCTTCTGCCCGATCGCGACGTAGATGCAGAGCACGTTCTCGTCTTTTTGGTTGATGATCGTGTCGATCGCGATCGCCGTCTTGCCGGTGCTGCGGTCGCCGATGATCAGCTCGCGCTGTCCGCGGCCGATCGGCACGAGGGCGTCGATGGCGCGCAGACCCGTCTGCAGCGGCTGCTTGACCGGTTGCCGCTCGACGACCATCGGCGCGGTGTTCTCGATCGTGCGGAACTTGCGCGTTTCGATCGGGCCCTTGCCGTCGATCGGCTGGCCCAGCGGGTTGACGACGCGGCCCAACAGCGCTTCGCCGACCGGCACCGAGGCGATGCGGCCGGTGCGGCGCACCTGGTCGCCTTCCTTGATATCGGTGTCGGGGCCCATGATGATGACGCCGACGTTGTCCTCCTCCAGGTTGAGGACGATGCCCTCGAGCCCGTTGGGGAATTCCACCAGCTCGGAATACTGCGCCGCCTCCAAGCCGTAGACGCGGGCGATCGAGTCGCCCACCTCGATGACGGTACCGACCTGATCTTCTTTCAGATCGGTGTTGAAGCCGGCGATTTGTTGCTTGAGTATCCCTGCGATTTCGTCTGCGTTGATCATCGGTGTCCTTACGTCGGTGAGGCTAGTGCGGCGTCAACAGCGTCCGGCTCAGCTCATCGAGCTTCCCGGCAACGGTGCCGTCGACCGCGACGTCGCCCATGCGGATTCGTACCCCGCCTAGGAGCGACGGATCGACCTGTTGCTGTACTTCGAATTGCTTGCGATAGATTTTCGACAGGCGGCCGACCAGTTCGTCGAGCTCGCTCTTCGAGAGCTCGCGCGCGCTGATCACGGTCAGCGGTTCGGCTCCCCGCGCCGTTCGCTCCAGCGCGTCGTACTGGGTCACGATCTCCGGCAACAGCCGCTCGCGGCGCTTGCGCACGAGCAACAGCACCGAGTGCAGCGCCAACTCGTCGATCTTACCGCCGAGGGCTGCCAGCACGGCCTTCTGCTTCTGGGCGCGGTCCACGATCGGCGCGTAGTAGAAACGCAGTACGTTCTCGTCGGCCCGCAGCGCGTCCCAGGCGGCGTGCAGCGCGCGGCCGACCTCGGCCGGCTTCTTCGCCTCGGCGGCCAAGTCGAAGATCGCCTGCGCGTAACGCCGCGCCAGCGTCTCGTTCGGCATCAGGCACGTTCCCCGCGTTCGAGCTCGTCGATGAAGTGGCGCACCAGCTCGTGGTTGACGCGCTCGTCGATGCGCGACTGCGCCTCGCGGCGGGCGGCGTTGAGCGCCTTCTCGATCATGTCGACGCGCAGTTTGTCGCGTGCGACCAATCGCGCACGGTCCAATTCGCCCTCGGCGTTTCGCACGATGCGCTCGGCTTCGCGCGTCGCCTCGGCCACCAAGTTCGCGGCCTCGAGGTCGGCGTCGTGCGCGATGCGGGTGCGGATGCGCGCCGCGTCGTTTTCCGCCTGCTCCACTTCGGCCCGGGCCAAGACGACCGCTTTGCGCGCGTCTTCCCGCCGCCGCTCCATGCCCCGAATCTCTTCGTTCTTGGCGGCGGTAGCGGCGTTGATGGCGGGCGTGAGATACTTGTGGAATCCCCACACCACGATCGCCGCAAATGCGACGGCGGCGACGACTTGGCTCCAGAGCGCGATGGCTTCGTAGCTCACGATTATACGTGCCTGATCGCGCGGGCGAGCATCGTGGTCGCGAGCTCGTTGACGAGCTCGTTCTCGCGGGATTTCGCGCCCTCGAGCTCGCTTCGCACTTGCCCTTGGGCGGCTTCGACTAAGCTCTGCGCCTTGGATTGCCCCTCGCCGACGATCGCGCCGGCTTTGCGCTGCGCTTCGGTGCGCGTCGCCACGGCCGCGAGGTCGCCTTCGCGGCGCGCGTCGGCGCGCTTGGCCTCGGCCTGCCCGCGCAGCTCGCGCACCTCACGCTGCGCCGATTCGTAATCGGCTTGCACCGAGTCGATGTACTCGCGACGCTTGCGCAGCGCCGCGGCCGCGGGCTTGATGTAGACGACGTTCAGGATCGCGAAGAACACGAAGAAGTTGATGATCTGGATCCAGAACGTGCCGTCGAGCGAGAGGAACATGGGGCGGGTCCGTCTCCTAGTGGCCGGCCAGGGACTTCAGAACGGCCGGAATCCCCGACGGCGCGCCGCCGACGACGAAGAAGAGATAGAGTCCGAGGCCCAGGCCGATGATCGGGAACGCTTCCAGAACGCCGACGCCGAGGAACATGAAGGTGAAGATGTTGGGACGAGCCTCGGGTTGACGGGCGATCGCCTCCACCGCCTTCGACGACACGATGCCGTCGCCGACCGCGGACCCGAACGCAACCGCTGCGACGATCAGCGAAAAGCCGACGACGATCGAGGACAGCAGCAGACTTTCTGAGCTCAAAGTTTTCCTATGCCTTTCGTGGTTTCCGTTGAGTTAGTGCTCCTCGGCGGTGGCCAAGGACAAATAGACGATCGCGAGCAGCGTGAAGACGAACGCCTGCAGCGTGCCGACGAAAAAGTTGAAGAACTGAATGAAGAACGGGCCTATGGATGCAATCGCCGCCAAGTCTACCGGCCCGATGTGCACGCCCGAGCGGATGATCGAGGCGATCACGAAAATGAGCAGCTCGCCGACGAAGATGTTGAAGAACAAACGCAGCGAGAGCGTGACGGGCCGCGCCAAATCTTCGACGACGTTCAGCGGCAGCAACAGTGCGAACGGCTGCGCCAAATGTTTGAAGGCGCCGATACCGCCGCGCGCGACCGCGGTAATCCAGATGCCGAGATAGACGATGATCGCATAGGCGACCGTCGTGTTGAGATCCGCGGTCGGCGATCCGCCGAACGGCAGGCCGAGCTCCTTGAACGGGAAGAACCCGATCTGATTCAGCAAGAAAATGAAGAAGAAAATCGACACGAACACCGGCACGAAGCGCTCGCCGCGGCGGCCTAGCGTGCCGACAGCGAGATCGCCGAGCCACGTAACGATGCCTTCGAACGTCGATTGGGTGCGGCGCACGCGATCCGGCGTCGTGCGATACGAGCTGCCCAGCCACGCGAAAAACACGAGCGAAATCACCATGACCGCCCAGGTCGTGATCAACGTGTCCGAATGAACCTCGCCGACGAGCGGCCAGGTCCACGTCGGGTGTTCGCCGATGGATTCGTGCATTAAGACTTTTCTCTAACCGTTACTTCTTGTTAATCTCTCGATGAACCGCCACCGCATAGAATGCCAGCGGCGTAACTTTCCAGCACATTGGGATCCTAAGCTTAGAATTCCACGTGGACAAGTTGTCGCG